>Ga0070679_100005909_pt1 | contig 11370 bp, 7 predicted proteins | sample KBSC63BmetaG_FD_65652 | JGI IMG/M metagenome (GOLD analysis project Ga0070679, IMG submission 65652) | Corn rhizosphere microbial communities from Kellogg Biological Station, Michigan, USA - KBS C6-3B metaG | ecosystem: Host-associated > Plants > Roots > Rhizosphere | place: USA: Michigan... | reverse complement strand
GCGGTGCTGAAGTTGAGGCCGCCGGGCTTGCTCTTGCTCCACTCGATCAGCCCTTTGAGATCGTTGGGTGGATTGGAGCTTGCTGTGACCAGCAGAGTCGGGGTGATGCCGATGCCGCCGATCGGCGTGAGGTCCTTGATCGGATCGTAGGGCAGCTTGCTGAAGCTCGACGTGAAGGTCGCGATCACCGCGGCGTTGTTGAGCAGCGTGCAGCCGTCGGCCGGTGCGTTCGCAACCGCGGCGGTGCCGATGTTTCCCGTTGCGCCGGCCCGGTTCTCGACGATGACCGGGCGCTTGAGACCGATTTCGAGCCGTTCGGCGATCAGCCGTGAGGAAACGTCGGTCGCGCCGCCCGCCGGGTAGGGCGTGATCAGCCGGATCTGCGTGCAGGGTAAATCCTGAGCCGTCGCTGCGCCCGTCAACAAGCACAGTGCGGCTATCGTGGTTGTTGCCGTTGTCGCCCTTGTCATACCGCCCCCCTTACGTCTTTGTCGCGGCGCCGATGATCGGCGCCGTGTCGTGTCTTGCCAGCGACCTTTCGTTGTTGATCCGCTGAGCGGGTTCGCCGCTCAGTCGCGCAGGTGCGGCATCACCTCGGAGGCGAACATTTCCATGTTCCGCTTCGTCAGTTCGTCCGAGAGCGTGCCGAATTGCAGCATGGTGATGAGTTTGCCGGCGCGCGTGTCGTCACGCAGGCGCGCCAGGTGATCGCGGACGGTCTTCGGGCTGCCGACCACGACCGTGCCGCTTGCCATCAACTCGTCAATGGTGTGCCGCTTCGTGGCGCCGAGCGCCTTGCGCATCCGCATGGTGTTCTTCATCGACTGCAGCGCGCTATAGCCGGGAGGCAGCAGCATCTGGAACGGCGTGGCGAGGAAGTCGTTGAACAGCGTTTCCATGCCCTGGGCGGCTTCTTTTTTGGCGCGCTCATCGGTGTCGGCGACATAGACAGGCGAGGCAAAGCCGACCTGGCTGGGCGAGGCTTCGTAGCCGTAGGCCCTGGCTTGATCGCGATAGACATTCAGATATCGCGCGATCAGATCGCGGGCGCTGAAGGTGACCAGAAACGGATACTTGCGTTCCGGCGCAGCCGCCCATTTGACGGTTTCCGACGATCCCATCGATGGAATCCAGATTTCCGGATGCGGTGTCTGGTAGGGACGCGGCCACGGATTGACGTAACGCACGTTGAAGTGTTCGCCCTCGAACGAAAACGGGCCGGGCTTGGTCCAAGCCTGCACGATCAGATCGTGGGCCTCCTGGTAACGCTCGTGCGAGAAGAACGGGTTGATGCCGGTCGAATGGTACTCGTTGCCGATGCCGCGCACGAAGCCGGTGACGATCCGGCCGCGCGACAGATTGTCGAGCATCGCGAATTCTTCCGCGAGATTGACCGGATTGTTCACCAGCGGCAGAGCGCGGCCGATGATGGCGATCTTGGCCCTGGTGGTGCGTGCGATCAGATTGGCGGCGATCAGGTTCGGCGCGGGCATCAGGCCGTAGGCGGTCTGGTGGTGCTCATTGACCGCGATGACGTCGAAGCCGAGCTTCTCCGCATAGACCAGTTGTTCGATATAGGACTGGTATTCGTCCGCGCCCTTCTTCGGGTCGTAGAGCGAGTTCGGCAGCACCACCCAGCCCGAGCGATGCTTGTGGCGCTCGACCATGTCGAGCGGGCGGTAAGGCATCAGGTGAAAGAATGTGAATTGCATGACGCTTAACTCCGCCCGATCAGGTCGAGGACTATCTTTGCGGTGACCTCCGGCTTCTCAACCGCCGGAACATGGCCGCACTGAGGGATGATCTCGACCTTGCAGTTCGGGATGCCGGCGCCCCAACGCGCCGCGTATTCCTTCGGGAACAGCTTGTCGTTTTCGCCCCAGATCACCTGCGTCGGCACCGTAATGCGATGCAGCCAGCGTTCCAGCGATGGATTGTACCAGCGCGGCTGCCAGCCCAGCTTGGCTGTGGTGAACCGATTGCCGAGCGCGATATCGGCTTGTTCGTCGGTCACCGGCGCCGACAGCAACTGGTCCGGGATTTTCTGGTCGTAATAAAGGTTGCGCACCGATTCCTCGGCGTCCCAGATGAAGTTGTCGCCGGACAGAAGCCCCTTCACGCGAATCCCCGCCGGGTCCAGCAATGTCAGGCTGGCGATGTGGCTGCAATTGCGCACGGCCATTTCCGCTGCCGCCCATCCTCCGAGCGACTGGCCGATCAGGTGGACCTTCGGTTCGCCCAATGCGTCGAGGAAATCGAGGTAGTACATGGCCAGGTCGCCGATATCGCGCAGCCACGCCGGATTGTCGGACGTGCCATAGCCCGGGTGTTCGGGCACCCGCAGGTCACACTTCGCTGCGATCTGTTCGAAGAACGGCAGCCATTGCGGCAGGCCGTTGGCGCCATGCAAGAACAGCACTGGCCGACCGGAGCCGCCCCGGAGCATCCGGACATTGACGTCGCGGACCTTGTGCTTCGTTTCGGTTCCCGGCATGACCTTGCTCTCCTGACTACGGGTCCTGCAATCTACAGGCCTGCGCTCTCGTTGCAATCCGAAGGAGCCGGCATGGCTGCCGATACCGAACGATTTCGTCTCCGCCATTTTGTCGAACGCTTGGTGCAACTCGGCGAATGCGAGATCCACGACCAGCCGATTGATCTCATCGACGTGGCCGCGGTGCTCGACGGCAACCCGCGCGCGACCTGGTTCAAGGCGGTCGGCCCAGAAAAGGCTGAGCTGATCGGCAACGTGATGGGCTCGCGCAAGCGGCTGGCGCTGGCGCTGAACACGGATGAATCGGGGCTTTTGCCCGAAATCGCGAAGCGCCTGGCCAATCCTCACAAGCCGGTCAAGGTTGCCGCCGCCGACGCGCCGGTGCAGCAGGTCGTGCTTAAGGGGGACGATGCCGATCTCTGCGGGCTGCCGGTGCACCTGCAGCACGGTGAGGACGGCGCGCCTTATATTTCCGCCAGCCTTGATGTCATGCAGTTTCGCGATAGCGGCCATACCAACATCGGATGCCGCCGCATCATGCTGCGCGGGCCGCGGACGGCCGGTATCGACATGATCGCGCCGAGCGATGCGCGTGCGATCTATCTCGATGCGGTTTCGCGCGGCGAGAAGCTTCCCGTCGCCTACGTGGTCGGGTCGAGTCCCTGCGATTTCATGGCGGCGGTGTGCATGAACCCGCCGATGGACGAGCTGGAGGTGTTGGGAGCGTTGCGCGGCGCACCTGTCCCCATCGTCAAATGTGTCACCAGCGATATCTATGTGCCGGCCGACGCTGAATACGTGCTGGAGGGGTATCTCGACAGCAAGGGACATACCGAGCCCGAAGGGCCGTTTGGCGAATACGTCGGTTATTATGGAATCGTGAAGCGCAATCCGGTTTTTCACCTCACCGCGATCACCCACCGCAAGGATGCGCTGTTCCAGACCGTGACCATTGGCGGCAAGCAGCTTGGCCGCACGGACACGGCCCAGGTGACAACGGTCAAGACGGAATCTGCGGCCTGGGCTGGACTGGTGACCGCCGTGCGCGAGCCGGTCGCTGTGTTTGCCACGCCTTCGAGCGGCGGCATGTACAATGTGCGCGTCTCGATCCGCCAGCGCGTGCCGGGCGAAGCGCGCAACGCCATCGCCGCGGTGTTCGGCAGCATGGCGGAGGCCAAACAGGTCTTTGTGTTCGACGACGATATCGACGTGTTTTCCGATGAGCAGTGTGACTGGGCGCTGGCGACACGCTATCAGGCTGATCGTGACACCATCCAGGGTTCGGGTTTCCGAGTGGTGCCGCTCGATCCGTCGCTTGCGGGGGTACGCACCGGCGCCAAGATCGGCTTCGATTGCACCATTCCATTCGGCAAGCGGTCGTCGCTGGAATGGGGCATTCCACTGCCGCCGGTGATGCCCAAGGCGAATGGCCAGTCTGCGGCGCGCAAATCCGTTGCCGATACGCTGGCCGCGGGACCGGCGAGCTTCCTTGAACTCATGATCGCGGCGGGCAGCCGTGACGGCCGCGAGCTCGTGCGCGAACTCGACGGGCTTTACGCCGCCGACAAGCTGACGCGAGACGAGAGCGGCCGCTATACGCTCAAGGGCCGATAGCGCAGGCGCTAGATGCGCCAGCGCAGGATGTCTCCCAGCGCGCCGGGGATCGCCAGCGTATCGACGATGAATCCGGTGTCGATCGAAACCAGCAGCGCGCCGGAGATGGAAATCGCCGCGCCGGCCGCCACGAGGGAGCCGAAGATCTCGTGATCGGGGGTCAGCCAGGTCGAGAACAACATCCGGAAGGCCAGCGAGAGTTGCATCAGCGGCATCACCAACAGCACCGGCGCCAGTGCAATGGCGCAGAAGAAAAAGCCCTGCGCCGCCGCGACCAAGACGCCGGAGCTGACAAACCAGCCGACATTGCCGCGACGAAGCGTCCCGATGTTGCGTCGGATCGGCGGGGCGAACAGCGCAAGGCCGGCAATTGCCGTCGCGGAGGTGTAGGCGATCAGGCCGCCGAGGACGCCCGTGGCGGGCCCGGTGTTTTCCAGGGCAAAGCGCGCCAGGATCGGCGACGTGCCATAGGCGAGAGCGGCGAGGGAGGCGAACAGATACCCCAGCAGGCGACGTGGTGTGAAGATCGCCGGTGCGGGCTTGTTCGATGCGAGTCCGCTGGCGTTTGCCCCCGATGCGTTCGTTGTGGCGCTCGGCGTCCGGGGCCGTCGTTGCGTGATCAACGAGCCGGCTAACATGACAATCCCGCCGATTGTCTGCAGCACGGTGCACGGTTCACCGAGGATGATGACCGCAAGAACCATCGTCACGACGACTTGAAGTTGGATTACCGGGGCGGTCAGGTTGACGCCGGCAACCTGGTTGGCTTTGAAGTTGCAAAATCGGCCGAACACAAAATGTACCGCGCCGAAACCGGCCATCCAGGCTGCGGCGTGGGTCGAGAATTGCAGCAACCGGTTCAGCTCACCCGGCCAGAGCAAGGCCGGCAGAAAGCACAGAACGCCGATCGGGATGGTGATGGCCATCGCCTGCACCGGCGTGCCGGTCACGACGCCGCGCCGGACCGTTGCGTTGTTCAGCGCAAAGGCCGCGGCCGACAGAATCGAGAAGACAACACCCAGCATGCTCTTGTCTTATACGGTCGGCGTGTGCGGGTCTTGGGAATCGCGCAGGGAAATGAACTCCCATGTTGCGACCACAATCAAAACCAGGGTTGTTGCCGACGACAGCAGCAGCGGGGTCAGCCACGGTGCAGCGGGAATCAACAGCGCCAGCAGCGCCAAGCCGCCCAGGTGAGAGAGCGGCAGGTTGGGTGCGGACAGGCGTTTGAACAGCGCGTTGCCAACGAGATAAAACGAGGGTCCGGCAACAAGCACGAACACGGTCCTGGCATCGATGGGGTCGCCCGGGTGGTGCAGCACCAGTTCGTCGCCGACGGCAGCCACAATGATACCGGCGATGATCAGGATGTGCAGATAGGTATATCCGCTGCGCGCGATGCGGCCGGGATCGCTCGATGAGGCGATCATGCGGCTGGATCGCTCGGCGCCGATATTGAAGTACACCACCCACATCGCGACGCTGCCGGCGAAGGCAACCAGAAACGCCCCGATGTGTTCGGCCGTCCAGGTGAGGCCGGCGAAGGTCGCGCCGGTGACCAGGACGGACTCGCCGAGCGCGATAATGACGAACAGCGCCGCGCGCTCGGCCATGTGGCCGCCTTCGACCGTCCAGTCGGCGGTGTCCGAGCGCCCGAGCTTCGGAATCCAGAAACCGGCCATGGGTCCCGCTGATTCGATCGCCACGGCCAGCGCCCACAGTCCGAGACGCGCCGGGCTTTCGACAAGGCATCCTGCGATCCACAACGGCAGGATGACGACGTGCCAGAGCATGATGCGCACGAAGTTGAGATAGTTGACGGCATCATGCTGTCGCAGCGCCCACAGCATGAATCCATCGCGGACAATCTGCATCGACACATAGGCGAGGGCAAAGGAGAGTGCGCGGTCCTCGAACGCCTTGGGAATGGACGCCGCCATCACCAATCCGCCCAGCATCAGCACGAACAGCATCAGCCGAACGGCGGCACGCTCGGGGTCGAGCCAATTGGTGATCCATGCGGTGTCGATCCAGGCCCACCACACCGCGATCATCATCACGGCGGTTTGTGCGGTCCCCAGCGGGGTGAGATGGCCGAGCAGGCCGTGCGACAGCTGCGTGACGGCGAACACGAACACCAGGTCGAAGAACAATTCGACGTAGGTGACGCGGCCGTGCTCGTGGTTGCGCCGGGCCCGAAGATGATTGGTGCGGGCCGCCAGCGAAAGAGAGCCCCGATGGAAATCGGTCGTCATGGCCGAATCCTCCCCCGAGGATTCAAGCCCACATCGAAGTGCAAGACCAGGGCGGGATGTATCGAGTCAGCAGGTCTGAGCCGAACGAACTAGAACCCGTAACCCGCCAACACGGCGTTACAGCCGCTGCTGATCTTGGCTCGGTGGCTTCGGAAGCAAACGAGCACTTTATAGACGTTCGGTAAGGCTTCGCGGCAGAGTCTCACAGCATCCGGCATGCAGGCACTGCGCTCCGATTCGCTGACGCGAATGGTGCGTTCCTTGGCTGCCGCGGATGAACTGAACTCAGCCGCTGTGATGACCAGAAGGGCTGCCGCAACGGCGACAGCCAGGATGGGAGCAGGATGGAAAGACAATTGCGTGCCCTCCCTTAAAGGAGCGCGAGTTGTCGGCGGAATAGTCCGTCTGTGTCTAACGCGGCCGGAGTTCCGTGGTTCCATATCCATAAGAAACCGCCACCCCAGGTTGATTCCTGGGATGGCGGTGGGCCGTAAGAATTTAGCGAAAATGCGTTGATCGCGTTCAGCTTACCGGCGTTCAGACGGCCAGCGTGTTGACGGTCCGCGCCTCGATCTCGCTGCGAAGGTAAGCGTAGATTTGCGGGTTGCGGCCCGACAGGATTTGCAGCGCGGCCAGAACCGCATTCGAGGGTTCGAGCACCGTCATGACCGGCACCTTGCTCGGTGCGCGCAGCGACGACCAGACGTCCTCGGGGAAGTCCTTGACGCCCGCAGGAACGGTGATGAGCGGGACAGTCGACAGCGCCGAAAGCGTCGGTCCGGCTCCGTTCGAGCGACCGATGTAGGCGATCACAACGGTATCCGGAACCTCCTGAATCATCTTCTGCAAGATGCCGACCGCCGCGACCGGCTCCTTGTGAACGGAGCAGGTGACGACCTTCAGCATGTCCTTGAAGCCGCCGAGCGCCTGGGTGAACGCGTCGGTCTTGTCGCTCTCCGAGCCGCGCCAAAGAATGATGCGCTGGGTCGGCAACCGGAAGTTTCCGGTGATCGCGGCGACCTGACGGTATTTCTCCGTCACGGTGTCGATCGCGCCGCCGTCACGGTAGACCTGCTTGTCGATATACGAGCCGTTCTCCAGAACGCGCCAGGAATCGTTGTCGATCACATCGGCAAGGAGGAGGTTGCCTTTGGAGTCGAAGCCGAATTCGACCTTGTAGTCGACCAGCGTCCGGCCTTCGAGCGACCACGCCCGTTCGAGCACCAGGAATGCTTGGCGCGCGATGCGCCGCATCTCCGGGAAGAATTTGTATTCTTCCGGGTGCGTGAAGACATCGGCGGTCTGCAGCACCAGGAACGGCTCGGAGCCGAGAATCGGCTTGGCCGGATTGAAAAGCCGGATCTGCGCCTCGCCATCCTCGTATTGCATCAGAGGATCGTCGGCGACGAGCGGCTTGCCCTTCCAGTTCTTGTCTTTGGTCTTGAGATAGAACTCGACCAGCAGCTTCGGAAACAGTTGGCCTTTGGCGTAGTGCGGGCTGCGCTTCAGAGCGGAGCCGTGTGCCTCACGCCGCACGACAACCTCGTAGGGCAACATGGAGCAGGGCGGAGCGATGAACGAGGTCGGGCTATCCTGTTCCTCGAACGCGATCGGCAGGCCGCAGGCCTTGAGCAGACGGAACACGTTGCACGTGGTCTGATTGGCAAGGCGGCCCTTGTCCGGGATGATGTCATGCTTGGCGCCGTCGCCAGCGGTGATGTCATCCTTCGCGATCACCGACACCAGATCGGAGCCGTTGATGCGGAATATTTTCTTGGTCTTTCCTTCGGTGACCAGCGCGCCGAGAGAAAGGGTTTTGGGGTGTCCGGCCGTTGGGGCGTCCACGGTATGTTCCTGCTTCTTAGAGGGAGTGAAAGGATAACAATAATCCTTCACTACACCCTCATCTAGCGCTGCAACAGGGCTTTTCAACACGGAAAATGGCACGGAACCGACAGCGTGCCGGCAGCCAGTCAGGGCTGATTATCCGGGTTTCGGCGCCGTCGATTGGGGGGCTGATTTGGCGGCTTTGGCCGCCTGGATTGCCGCCCAGATGCGATGCGGCGTTGCCGGCATGTCCATGTGCTCGACACCGAGGTCCTTCAGCGCGTCCATGATCGCATTCATCACCACCGCCAGCGCGGGCGTGATGCCGGCCTCGCCGCCGCCTTTGACCCGGAGCGGATTGCTCTTGGTGGGGTCTTCGGCCAGGGCGATCTCGAAAAAGGGAACGAGGCTCGCGCGCGGCATGCTGTAATCCATGAAACTGCCGGAGAGAACCTGTCCTTCCTCCGAATACGCGATGTCTTCCAGCAGCGCCTGGCCGATGCCCTGCACGATGCCGCCGTGCACCTGGCCGTGCAGGATCAATGGATTGATCGGCTGACCGGCGTCGTCGATCGAACTGTAGCGCGGGATCGCGATGGCGCCCGTGTCCGGGTCGATCTCGACCTCGCAGATTGCACAGCCGGTTGGATAGGCCGGAATACGGCCCGTGAAGGTCGCCTTGGCGTGCAGGCCTGTACTCGCGCCGGACGCGGAACTTTCTTCGATGGCTCGTGCGACATCGATGATCGTGAGGCGGCGGTTGCTTTTCGGCGTCGTGAACAAACCGTCGGTGAAGCTGACGTCCGCCTCGGGCACGCCAAGGATTGTCGCCGCTGCCGTCTTGCCCTGGGCAATCACATCGTTCGAGGCTTGCACCATCAACGTGCCGCCGAGCCGCATCGAGCGGTCGGAATGGGTGCCGCTGCCCGAGGCAATGGCGGCGGTGTCGCCGCCGATGAACTTGATATCCTCGGGATGGACGCCGAGCAGGTCGGCCATCACCTGCGCGAACGACGTTTCGTGTCCCTGGCCCGTCGATTGCGTGCCGACGGCGAGTTCCACCGTGCCGCTGCCGCGTACGGTCACCTCGACCCGTTCGTGCGGAATACCGACCGGTGTTTCGACGTAATTCGAGATGCCGATGCCGCGCAGTTTGCCCCGCCGTTTTGACTCGCGTTTGCGCGCGGCGAAGCCGTTCCAGTCGGCAAACGCCAAAACCTTTTGCATGTTGCCGGCGAAATCGCCGCTGTCGTAGAGCAGGCCGCTGGCGGTGCGGTACGGCAGCTTTTTATGCGCGATGAGATTCTTCTGCCGCAGCTTGACGCGATCCATGCCGAGCTTCTTGGCGGCGAGATCGATCAGCCGTTCAAGCACCAGCGTCGCCTCCGGCCGGCCGGCGCCGCGGAATGGCGCGGTCGGCACGGTGTTGGTCATTACCGCGCGAATCCGCATGTGCATCAGCGGAATGTCATAAGCGGTCGTTGCCACGCGATAGGCGTTGCTGAGCGGCACGTAGGTGACGGTCTGGCCGCCGACGCCGCCGATATGATCGACCTGATAGGCCGTGATGCGGCCGTCCTTGGTCAGGGCGAGGCGCGCGGTGGTGACGAGATCGCGGCCCTGGTAATCGGTGAGGAACGACTCCGACCGGTCATTGGTCCATTTCACCGGCCGGCCGGCGCGTTTGGCGGCCCACAGAATGGCTGTCTGCTCGGGATAGAGATTGTTGCGCAGCCCGAACCCGCCGCCGACATCCGGGCAAATCAGCCGGAGCTTTTCCGGCGGCAGCCCGAAACATTCGGCCAGCACCATGCGCGGAACATGGACGCCCTGGTTACCGGAAATCAGCGTGTAGAAATCCGCCGCCGCATCGTAGGAGGCGACGCCCGAGCGTGGCTCCATCTGCGCGCTGGCGATCCGTTGGTTGCGGAGCGTCCGTTCGACCACGACGTCCGCCGCGGCGAAGGCGGCTTGCACCGCGGCGAGGTCGCCGAAGTCCTGGTCGAGCGCCACGTTGTCGGCAGTTCCGGCGGGCCAGATCGGCTCCGCGCCGATGGCGGCCATTGAATCCGTTGCGGCGGTGAGAACGTCGTATTCGACTTCAACCGCTTCGGCGGCGTCGCGCGCGGCAAAGATACTGTCCGCCACCACAATCGCCACGGCTTCGCCCGGAAAGCGCACACGATCCAGCGCCAAAGGATAGTGGCGTTCGTCCAGGATCGGCCGCTTTTCCGGCGCGAAGGCCGGAATGCTGATTTCGATGGCGCCCGCCGGATTGGGCCTCTGCAGAGCACCTTTGAGGCCGTCAGCGACATAATCCGCGCCGGTGAGTACTGCGATGACGCCCGGCATGCGGCGCGCGGCGCTGGTATCGATCCTCAGAATTTTCGCATGCGCATGCGGCGAGCGGGCGAATGCCGCATAGGCTTGACCCGGGACCGAAATGTCGTCGGTGTAGCGCCCGGCGCCGCGAACCAGGCGCAAGTCCTCGAAGCGGGGCATCGGGCGCCCGATATAGGGTCCGGTCTCGGCTTGAGGCTTCCGGTTCATGGTCCTTCCTTTGCGCCGCGGCGCCGTCATCGTTGTTAGCTGCCAGCAAACGGCGTTGGAAGCCCCCCGGAACCTTCTATAATTCGGCCGACGGAGCAAACCGATGAACATCGCCGAAAAAGCTGGAAACGGTAACACGCGTCCCGCGGTCGATTTCGATCGGTTTCGGCTGCGGCGCTACGTCGAGACGCTGGCGGCGACGGCGGAATTGGACATCCGCGACGAGCCGCTCGACCTCGCCGGCATTGCGGAGGTGCTGGAGGGAAATCCGAAAGCGGTGCTGTTCCGTGCCGTGGGGCCCGAGCGCGCCGAACTGGTCGGCAGCGTCATGGGCGGACGAGCCCGGCTTGCCGCGGCATTCGGAGTGACGCCCGACCGATTGCTGCGCGAAATTCAACGGCGATTGCGCAACAAGCCCGATATCGTCGATGTGTCGCGCCAGGAAGCGCCATGCCAACAGGTGGTGCTGACCGGGGACGACGCCGACCTGACGCGGCTCCCGGTGCATCTGCAGCACGGCGCCGACGGCGCTCCGTATATTTCCGCCTCTATCGACTATGTCATCGACCCCAAGACGGGTTGGACCAATGTCGGTCTCCGGCGGTTGATGTTGCGCGCGCCGCAGGAAGC
>Ga0070679_100005908_pt1 | contig 11372 bp, 9 predicted proteins | sample KBSC63BmetaG_FD_65652 | JGI IMG/M metagenome (GOLD analysis project Ga0070679, IMG submission 65652) | Corn rhizosphere microbial communities from Kellogg Biological Station, Michigan, USA - KBS C6-3B metaG | ecosystem: Host-associated > Plants > Roots > Rhizosphere | place: USA: Michigan... | reverse complement strand
GGCGGAGGATTCCGCGATCAGCGGCGCGATATCGCGCGCGCGCTTCAAATAATCCTTCGCCGATGGGACCGAGAGGTCGTTCATCGCGGACTCCAGGGTTCATCTGTGCCGATAAACTAAGCCTACCGCGGCGGCATGTCACCTGAAAAAGTCAGGATACCTGTCTTTCTCTGCCGATGCCGAAGTGCTAATGTGGCTCTCTCAACACCCATCTCACGGGGAGAGCATGTCTGCCATCAAGCCACGCGGCGTGGTGCACTTCAGCATCCCGGTCAGCGATCTCGAAGCCAGCAAGAAATTCTATACCGAGAAGCTCGGCCTCACGTTCCTGCGATACTCCGAGCCCTATCAGATCATGTTTCTGATGGCCGGCAGGGATTATGTCCTGCTGTGCCTGAGCGAGACGCCGATCAACCCCAATCCGGAAAACAAACGGCGCGTCCACCACGCTTTCGCGATCGAACCCTCAGCCTACGATGACGCCAAGACGTTGCTCCGCGACAATGGCGTCGAGATTTTCGACGAGGAGCACCGCACCACAGGCACGTTCCCGGGCCGGCAGTTCTATATCCACGATCCCGACCGCAACGTGATCGAATTTACCGAGTGGAGCGGTAAGGAGTTCTAAGAATCCGCCAGGATCCAGGCGGGGCCTCGCGAAAATCGCGGTTGTGGGCGACGGTGGCCGGATCGTGAATCGAGCGCCGTCATCTGCTAGCGTCCGCCGCATGGACGCTGCCGGACCCCCCCATCTCAGCGAAGCCCCCCCGCCGGAACCGGCGGCCAAGCCGTCGCCGGTGATGGAACAGTACATCGAGATCAAGACCGCCAACCCGGACAGCCTGCTGTTCTACCGGATGGGCGATTTCTACGAGCTGTTCTTCGACGACGCCGAGACGGCGAGCCGCGCGCTCGGCATCGTCCTGACCAAGCGCGGCAAGCACCTCGGCCGCGACATCCCCATGTGCGGCGTGCCGGTGCACCGCGCCGACGAATACCTCCACCGCTTGATCGCGCTCGGCCACCGCGTCGCGGTTTGCGAACAGCTCGAGGACCCGGCCGAAGCGCGCAAGCGGGGCTCGAAAAGCGTGGTGCGGCGCGACGTGATCCGTCTGGTGACGCCGGGCACGCTGACTGAAGACACCCTGCTCGATGCGCGCCGCAACAATTACCTGCTCGCCATCGCCCGCGCCCGCGCGTCGTCGGGCGACGGCGACAGCCGCTTCGCGCTCGGCTGGATCGACATTTCGACCGGCGAATTCCGCATTGCCGAGTGCGACCGCGCCGGGCTCTCGGCCGAAGTCGCGCGGCTGGAACCCGGCGAGATCATTGTTTCCGACGCGCTCTACGGCGATCCCGAGCTCGCGCCTTATCTCCGCACCTTGCCATCCGTCACACCAGTGACCCGCGATGTGTTCGACGGCGCCACCGCCGAACGGCGGCTGTCGGATTATTTCGCGGTCGCCACCACCGAAGCCTTCGGTGCGCTGAGCCGCCTTGAGCTCAACGCTGCGGCGGCATGCGTCACCTACGTGGAGCGCACGCAGCTTGGCAAGCGGCCGCCGCTGTCGCCGCCGGTGCGTGAGCCACAAGGCGCGACGTTGGCCATCGACCAGGCGACGCGAGCCAATCTCGAACTGGTGCGGACACTCAGTGGCGAGCGGCGGGGGTCGTTGCTCGCCGGCATCGACCGCACGGTGACAGCGGCCGGCTCGCGGCTCATGGCTCAACGGCTGGCGGCGCCGCTGACGGACCCCGGCGCGATCGCGCGACGGCTCGATTCCGTCGAAGCGTTCGTGAACGACGCGCCGGCGCGGCAGGATATTCGCCAGCTTCTCAATGCCGCACCGGACTTGTCGCGGGCCTTGGCGCGGCTTGTTGTCGGCCGTGGCGGACCGCGCGACCTTGCAGCCATCCGGGACGGCATCATCGCGGCGGATCAGCTTGCCGCGCGTCTCGGCGTTCGTGCCGACCAGCCAGCCGAGGTCGCCGAAGCCATCACAGCGCTGCGCCGCGCCGATCCGGCGCTCGCCACCGAGCTGGGCCGCGCGTTGGCCGACGAATTGCCGCTGATGAAGCGTGATGGTGGCTTCGTTCGCGAGGGCTATCAGCCGTCCCTCGACGAATCACGCGCGCTGCGCGACGAGTCGCGCAAGGTGATCGCCGGCCTGCAGGCGCGCTATGCCGACGACACCGGCGTGAAATCTCTCAAAATCCGGCACAACAACGTGCTCGGCTATTTCGTCGACGTGACCGCACAACACGGCGACAAGCTGATGGGCGCACCGCTCAACGCCACCTTCATCCATCGTCAAACCCTCGCCGGTCAGGTGCGCTTCACCACCACCGAGTTGGGGGAGTTGGAGGCCAAGATTGCCAACGCGGCCGACCGCGCGTTGAATCTCGAGTTGGAGGCGTTCGACCGGCTCTGCGCGGCGGTGATCGGCGCGGGAGCGGGCCTCAAGGCCGCGGCAGAGGCGCTGGCCGTGCTCGACGTCACATCGGGATTGGCGGCGCTCGCCGCCGAGCGCTCCTATGTGCGGCCGGAGATCGATGACTCGCTCGACTTTGCCATTGAGGGCGGCCGCCACCCTGTGGTTGAGCAGGCGCTGAGCGATCCGTTCGTCGCCAACGATTGCGACTTGTCGCCGCCAAGCGGCGCAGACGCCGGCCGCATTTGGCTCATCACGGGCCCGAACATGGCCGGCAAATCGACCTTCCTGCGTCAGAACGCGTTGATCGTCGTGCTGGCGCAGATGGGCGGCTTCGTGCCGGCCAAGCGCGCCAAGATCGGCGCCGTGGACCGCCTGTTCTCCCGCGTGGGCGCGGCCGACGATCTCGCGCGCGGCCGTTCGACCTTCATGGTCGAGATGGTCGAAACCGCGGCGATCTTGAATCAGGCCAGCGAGCGCGCGCTGGTGATTCTCGATGAGATCGGCCGTGGCACTGCGACCTTCGACGGTCTTTCGATTGCCTGGGCCGCGATCGAGCACCTGCATGACAAGAACCGTTGCCGCGCCTTGTTCGCCACGCATTTCCACGAGCTGACCGCGCTCGCGCCCAAGCTGCCGCGGCTGCACAACGCCACCGTTCGCGTGAAGGAATGGCAGGGCGAGGTGGTGTTCCTCCATGAGGTGGTGCCCGGCGCGGCCGACCGCTCCTACGGCATCCAGGTGGCCAAGCTCGCCGGCCTGCCGCCGAGCGTGATCGAGCGCGCCAAGGTGGTGCTTGCGATGTTGGAGGCCGACGATCGCGCTGCCCCGCGCGGCTTCGAGGATCTGCCGCTGTTTGCCATGCCCGCCAAGCCGGCCGCTTCCGATCCGCGCGAGCGGGCGCTCGAAGCCTTGCTCGCGGCGCTCGGAGCGCTCCACCCCGACGAGCTCACGCCCCGCGAAGCGTTGGACACGCTTTATGCGCTCAAGCAGAAGATGCCGCAGGGTTAGCGCGCGCAGCGCGGTCTGCCCGCAACGCGGTCATGATTTCAGCCACGGAGAGAATGCGATGAAATGGTTTGGAACGCTGGCGGCGTTTTTGCTGCTGATGACCCAGGCGAACGCGCAGACTTATCCGTCGCGCCCGATCACAATTGTGGTGACCGCAGCTGCCGGCGGCGTCACCGACGTGGCGGCGCGGGCGTTCGGCCAGAAGCTTTCGGAGAACTGGCATCAGCAGGTCGTCATCGAGAACAAAGGCGGCGCGGCGCACACCGCCGGCGCAACGTCGGTGGCGAGAGCCACGCCCGACGGCCACACGTTGATGGTCGCCGAAGGCGGGACCTTCGTCATCAATCCGGCGATCTATCCGAAAGGCAAGCTCACCTACGACGAGAAGAAGGATTTCATCCCGGTCACCGGCTTGGTTCGCATCAACCAAGCTTTGCTCGCCAGCAAGGACTTTCCGGCCTCAAACGTCAAAGAGCTGATCGCCCTGGCGAAGCAGAAGCCGGGACAAATCACGTTCGGCACCGCCGGCGTCGGTTCCGCCACCCAGATGAATCTCGAACTACTGCAAAACATGTCCGACACCAAGCTCGTCCCGGTTCATTATCGCGGCGCCGCGCCGGCTCTCAACGACTTGATCGCCGGGCACATCAACCTGATGTCCATCAGCATCAGTCTTGCCCGTCCGGCCGCTCAGGCGGGACAGGTGAAGATGCTTGGCATCGGCAGCGTACAGCGTCTTCCAGAGGCCCCTGAAATTCCCACGGTCGCCGAAACCGGATTGCCGGGCTACGAAGCCATCACCTGGTTCGGTCTGTTTGCTCCGGCGGGAACGCCGCGTGACATCGTCATGAAGTTGAACGACGAGACCAAGCGGATCTTCGACGATCCCACGTTCCAGGAGAAATTCATGAAACCGCAGATGTTCCAGTCGCTGGTCATGACGCCGGAGCAATTCCAGGCTTACATCGACGGGGAAACGCAAAAGTGGTCGAAGGTGATCCGCGAACAGGGCATCAAGATCGAGTAGCCAGCCGGGCAAAGGCGCGGCGGCGCCACCAGTACAGCACGATATTCCAGACCACGGACACGACCAGCGACAGCACGAGCCCAGGCCAGGTGCCGAAGGCCGCCACCGCGAGGTGAACGGTAAACAGGCACGCGCTGAATCCCACGAGCCCCCACATGGTGTTGGCGATCAACGCGGCCGTGGCCGGGCCGCCAACGCGTGGATGGAAGATCAGCATCAGACTGGTCATCACGATCGGATAGACCGCGAGCAGCCCGGTCACGATCGGTCCGACATGGCCACTCAATCCCACCACCGCGGCGACAAGACACGCCACCATCACGGCGCGCACCAGCACGTCGTACCACTTGCGCACGACCGGCGGCATCGGCACATGGCGATACCGGTTGGTGAAGGGGATGCATGCGAAGAACAGCGCCAGATTGACCGCGACGACCGCGGGGAAATTCCAATGCACCAGGCGGAGCAGGAAGGCAACGACGAACCACGCGGCCACTGCCCCGCCGACACTCACCACCATACTTCGGCGCTGCGCCAGCACGACGTAAACAAGCGAAAACACAGCCGTGGCGGCGTGAGCGGCAATGCTGCCGATGGCGCTTGCCGAAATGAATGCCGCGTTGTGATCGAGCGCGACGAACACGTAAGCCGGTCCGGCGGCAATCGGCAGCGTCGCCACGATCGCGCCAATCGCCGCGCCCGCGCGCTCGGCCACCATCGCCGCGCCGATGACGAAGCCCGCGGTGACGGCCATCTTCAAAATGAGCGAGAGCCAGAAGAGAAGGTCGGGAGGCATCGGTGGCTCTGCAAAAACGGCCGTCATGGCCGGGCGCGTCCCGGCCACTCACGTCTATGGATCGGCGAACCTATAAAGACGTGGATGCCCGGAACAAGGCCGGGCATCACGGACATCAATCTCTATTGGCCTTGGTATCACACACGCTGAAGCCGGATGTCCACCGGCGGACCCTTGGCAATGGTCTGGTAGACCACGCAATAGCGCTCGGTCAGCTTGAGCAGTTGGTCAAGTTTGTCCTGCGGCGCGTCGGTGTCGACGTCGAACCGCAGGCGGATTTCACGAAATCCCACCGGCGCCTCGCGATCGACGCCGAGCGTGCCGCGAAAATCAAGATCGCCCTCCGCCGATACGGTTCCCGACTTCAGGGGAATGGCGAGAGCGGTGGAAACCGCCTTCAGCGTGACGCCGGCGCAGGCGACCAGCGCCTCCAGCAGCATGTCGCCCGAGCAGAGTTCCAACCCCGAGCCGCCCGTCGCGGGATGCAGGCCGGCGACCGCCAGCGCGCGTCCCGTCTCGACCTTGCAGGCGATGTTGCTGTCGTCGAGCGAGCCTTTGGCCCGGAGCGTAATGAGAGCCGCGGCCGGATCGGATTTATAGCGGTCTTTGATCGGCGCCTGCATCGCGCGAAGTTCCGTAGCATCCATTGTCTTGCTCCCTGATAGTCCGTGTTCGCGTCATCAACCGGCAGGCGTCAGCACCACGCGGCCGATGATCTTGCCGGCCCGCAATTCGCCTAGCACCGCATTCACATCGGTCAGCGGCCGTGTCGCCACCGGAACCGGCGGCAGGCCCGTTCGCTTGACCAGTTCGATCAGTTCTGCGGTCTCGGTGAGACTGCCGGTGTAGGACCCCTGCAATGAGATGGCGCGCATGGGAAAGGGCGGCAGCGACAGCGTGATCTCGCCACCATAAAGTCCGACCAGAATCAATTTCCCGCCCTTGGCCAGACTGTTCAATCCCAACCGCACCGTCGCAGCCGAGCCGACCAGATCGATCGCCGCCCACGCGCCGCCATCGGTCGCGGCGATAATCTGCTTGGCCGCATCGTTGGCGCCACCGTCGATGACCGCGACGGCTCCAGCCCGTTTCGCGGCCTCGCGTTTGGCCGGATCGATATCGACGACGACGGCGCTGTGGCCTCCCATGGCCTTGTGCAGGGCGAGGCCCATCAGGCCGAGGCCTCCGGCGCCGATGATCACCACCGGATTGGTCGTGAGTGTCGGGCCAACCTTCTTCAAGGCGCTGTAGGTGGTGACACCAGAGCAGGCAAGCGGCGCGGCGCGCTCGGGCGGAATATCGCCGATGTCGAACAGATAGCGCGGGTGCGGCACCATCAGGAAATCGCTGTAGCCGCCGTCGCGAAACACCCCGAGACTTGTCGGCTTGGTGCAAAGCTGTTCGTCACCGCGACGGCAAACGCCGCACTCGCCGCAACCCATCCAAGGATCGACCAGCCGTCGGTCGCCGATCGTCACGCCGTGCGCATCGGGTCCGACGGCCGCGACCTCGCCCACATTTTCGTGCCCCAGCGTCACCGGCAGCCGCATCCCGCGATCGACAACGCTCAGCCGCTTGCCGCCGCCGAGATCGAAATAACCATCGGACAGGTGCAGATCGCTGTGACAGACGCCCGCGGCGATCACCTTCAGCAACACCTCGGTGCCCTTGGGCGCCGGTGTCGGGTATTCGTTGCACTGAAGCGGCTCGCCGCAGGTGCAGACCTGGAAGCTTTTCATCGGCCCTCCGGCTGTCGTCGCCCGTATGGGCGGGCGATCCAGTAAGCTGGAGCGTCGATTATAGCAATGCCGGTCGCCGACGCCCGCCGCCGCATCGCGGCAGCCTGCGGTTACCACCACATCGCGGCGCCCTGGGCAGCCTTTTGCTCGCGTTCGACCGCATTCACAGCCCGGTCCAGCGAGCGGTCAAGCGCGGTCAGCACCCGCCGCTTGGCGGCATCGAACGCCGCCGACTGGCGATCGCGCGGCCGGGGCAATTCGATGTCGATCTCGTCGGACAGCCGGCCAGGGCGCGGCCGCATCACCACGATCCGATCGGCGAGCGCAATCGCCTCGTCGACATCGTGCGTGACCAGAACCAGCGTCGGCTTGAATTCGGCCCAGAGATTGAGAAGGTGGTCCTGAAGGTCGACGCGGGTGAACGCATCGAGCGCCGAGAACGGCTCGTCCAGCAGCAACACCTGTGGCCGCGGCACCAGCGCGCGGGCGATGGCCACGCGCTGGGCCTGACCACCCGACAATTCGCGCGGCCAGACCATGGCTTTGTCGGACAGCCCGACGCGCTCGAGCGCGGCGGCGACGCGCTTCTCACGTTCGCGCTTCGGCCGATCCTCGATGCCGAAACCGACATTGTCGGTGACACGCAGCCACGGCAGCAGACGCGGCTCCTGAAAGATGACGCCTATTTTCTCATTCGGCTTTGTGATCGGCGCGCCATCGAGCACGACCGAGCCCTGGCTCGGCGCATCGAGACCGCAAACCGCGCGCAGCAACGTCGACTTGCCGCAGCCGGAGCCGCCGATCACCGCGACGATCTCGCCGGGCGCGACATCGAGCGTGACGGCGTCGAGCGCATGGACGCCGTTCGGATAGGTCTTGCCGACACGTTCGAGACTGAGCATCCGATCCTCAATCAGTTCTGCACAAAGGCATCTTCCCAGCGCAGAAACGGCGCCGCGACGGCCGCAATGATCCAGTCGGTGGTCTTGCCGATAATGGCAAAGGCGACGATGGCGGCCACGATCTGCGCCGGCTTGCCAAGCTGTTGCCCGTCGATCAGCAGATAGCCCAGCCCCTCGGACGCCCCGAGCAATTCGGCCGCGACAACGAACATCCAGCCGAGCCCCAATCCCGACCGCAGCGAAATCACATAGGCGGGCAGCACCGCGGGCAGCAGGATACGACGGACCATGGCGGTGTCGGACAGCCGGAACGCCCGGCCAACTTCGACCAGCTTGCGGTCCACCGACATGACCGCACCCATGACGCCGAGATAAACCGGAAAGAACACACCGACTGCGATCAGTGTGATCTTCGAGCCTTCAAAAATGCCGAGCCACAGAATGAACAATGGCACCCACGCAATCGACGGGATCGCGCGCAGCGCCTGCAAGGTCGGATCGAGCAATTGACGCAGCAGCGTGGAATAGCCGGTGGCCGCGCCCGCCAGCGTGCCGGCCACCACGCCGATGCCGAAGCCTGCGGCCACGCGCAGGCTGGTCACCAGCACATGGCGCTGCAATTCACCGCTCTGCGCCAGTTCGACGAAGGTGGCGAAGATCACCGATGGCGGCGGCACCAGCCGGCCATCGGACAATCCCATGTCCACCGCCAGTTCCCACGCCAATGCCGCCGCAAGGGGAAGCGCCAAGCCGAGCGCCGGACGGACGTAGCGTGAAAGCCGCTCGCGACGCGATCGGCGCTGCTCCGGCGTGAGTTGTCCAGCGGCGACGGTCATGGATAGAAGCGACATGCCAACACTCCATGCAACCCGGGCGCAAGTCCCTCCCGATTGCGGGAGGGACGCGCGCCGGGTGCCCGGATCACTGGGTGAGCGGCACCGTATCGTCGATCAAAGCGCCAAGTGCGCCTTTCACGTCGACATCGGCCTTGATGACGCCGGCCTGTTGAAGAGCAAGGCCGGCGGCCAGAATCGACTCGCGCTGCGGCGCGCCGATCTTGCTGTGCGTGATGTCGGTGCGCTCCCGAAGCTGCTTGTCGACGACCGCGCCCGGAAGCTTGGTCACAGCGATGAAGATCCGCTTTTCGTCTTCATAGTTCGCAAGCGAATACTTTCGCGCCTGCTCGTACACCGCCAGCACACGCTTCACGAGATCCGGATGATCCTTGAGGAACGCCTCGCGGACGTTGAGGATGCCCCAGGTGTTGGCGTTCTTGTTGCGATAGAACAGCCGCGCGCCATCCTCGATCTCGGCCTGCGCCATCATCGGGTCGAGGCCGGCCCAGGCGTCGACGTCACCGCGGATCAGCGCGGTCTTGCCGTCGGGGTGCTGGAGCAGCACCGGCACGATATCCTTTTCGGTGAGATGCACACTCTGCAAAGCCCGCACCAGGAAGATATGCGGGTCGGTGCCGCGAGTCACCGCGACGCGCTTGCCCTTCAAATCCTCGATCTTGCCGATCTTGGTGTCCTTGCGGGTCACCAGAGCAGTCCACTCCGGCTGCGAATAGACATAGATCGACTTGATCGGATTGCCGTTGATCTTGGCCAGGAGCGCAGCGGAGCCTGCGGTCGAACCGAAATCGATCGAACCGGCGTTGAGAAACTCGAGCGCCTTGTTGGAGCCAAGCGTCTGCACCCAGCGGATGGTGATGCCGTCCTTGGCGAATTCCTTCTCCAGCAGCCCCTTGTCCTTGAGCACCATCGCCACCGGGTTGTAGGTCGCCCAGTCGATGTTGATGGTCTTGGGGTTGTCGGCGCCGAAGGTTGCGGTCGGCAACAGGCCTGCGATCAGCAGGGACGCCAGCCAGGAACGGCGAGGCAGGGTGGTTACACGAGTCACAAAAGCCTCCACACGTTGCGCGGTCCTCGCGTCGGCCGACGCAAAGCCACCGTTGATGAAGGCGGACAAACGAATGCCCGCCTGTCAGCTTGCGCGACGGGGCGGGCCCCGACCGCTTTAGCTGCATTTGTTAAGCGCCCGCAAGCTGCTCGCTCAAATCGGCGCTGCTATGAAATACCTCCTAAGCCATTGATAGTCAAAGAGAAAATTATATCTCACCTCGACCGCAGAAGGGAATTTGCTTCCATTTTAGGCAGCGGCGGAAGTGACATTGTTTTCTAACGGTCACAACACGCCGTGACAGAACGGGTGCGCTTCGCTATCCGGATGATCGTGATGTCCAGCACCGACGAACCCAGCGACCGCGACGAAAGCCTGTTCGACGAACCTGTGCTCGTCGCCGAGCTGGCCGCCCTCGCCGACGAACACTCCGGGTCCGAGCAGAATCTTCGGCGCGCCGTCACGCAGCGGCTGAAGACGGTGCTGAACGACGGCCGGGCCCAAGCCGAACGAATGCTGCTGAAGGATCGCCAGGGCCGCCGTTGCGCCGAGCGGCTTTGCTTCCTTCACGATGAGATCGTCCGCGTGCTGTTCCAGTTCACGACGACGCATCTTTATCCCTCGGAAAATCCGTCCGAGGCGGAGCGGATGGCGATCGTGGCAACCGGCGGCTACGGCCGCGGGTTGATGGCGCCTGGCTCCGATATCGATCTGTTGTTCCTGCTGCCGTACAAGCAGACGGCGTGGGGCGAGCAGGTTGCCGAGGCGATCCTGTATTGTTTGTGGGATCTCGGGCTCAAGGTCGGCCACGCCACGCGCTCCATCGATGAATGCATTCGCCAGGCCAAGGCGGACATGACGATCCGCACCGCGATCCTGGAATCGCGGTTTCTAATGGGCGACCGCAATCTGTTCGACGAATTGATGACACGATTCGACAAGCAGGTCGTGCAGGGGACCGGCGCGGAATTCGTCGCCGCCAAGCTGGCCGAGCGCGAGGAGCGACATCGCCGCGCCGGTCAGTCGCGCTACCTGGTTGAACCCAACGTCAAGGACGGCAAAGGCGGACTGCGCGATCTGCACACATTGTTCTGGATCGCGAAATACGTCTATCGCGTGCGCGATGTCGAGGACCTCGTCGATCGCGGCGTGTTCGATCAGGAAGAGATCAAGCTGTTCCGCCGTTGCGAAGACTTCCTCTGGTCGGTCCGCTGCAACATGCACTTCGTGACCGGACGCGCCGAGGAGCGGCTGTCGTTCGATATTCAGCGCGAGATCGCGATCAGGCTCGGCTACACCGAGCGACCCGGACTGCGCGACGTCGAACGCTTCATGAAACACTATTTTCTGATCGCGAAAGACGTCGGCGATCTCACCGCCATCATGTGCGCGGAGCTTGAGGATCGGCAAGCCAAACCGGCTCCCGTGCTGAGCCGGATGATGGCGCGACTGCGGCCGCGCGGCCGCCGCGCACTCGCCGAAAGCGAAGATTTCGTCGACGACAACAACCGTCTCACCGTCGCCGACAAGGATGTGTTCACCCGCAATCCCGTCAACCTGATC
>Ga0070679_100005907_pt1 | contig 11373 bp, 7 predicted proteins | sample KBSC63BmetaG_FD_65652 | JGI IMG/M metagenome (GOLD analysis project Ga0070679, IMG submission 65652) | Corn rhizosphere microbial communities from Kellogg Biological Station, Michigan, USA - KBS C6-3B metaG | ecosystem: Host-associated > Plants > Roots > Rhizosphere | place: USA: Michigan... | reverse complement strand
GCCCGCCTCTGCGCCGGTCGCGGCCGGCGGATCCAGCGTCAGGTCGGACAGGAACCGCTCGCGGCAAGGGGCGGCGGCCGCCAGCTGTTCGAGCTGCTCCAGATCACCCAGGCGGACCCGCGCGTCGTCGTACAAGCGGGCCAGGTGCGGTTCGTACCAGCGGCGCACCAGCCCCATCTGCGCCGCCCAGGCGGAGGCGGGATCGCACAGGCGACCGTAAAGCTCGACGAAGGCCGGCCAGTCGGCCCGCGCGGCGGCCGGCGGCTCGAAGCCGGTCATGGCCGGCGCCAGCGGCAGCGCGGAGGTGCTCACGTGCCGGAACAGCGCGTCCGCCAGGCGCGGCCCCATCCCGGGCAAGAGCTGCGCGACCCGGAAGGCGGCCAGGCTGTCGCGGGCGTTCTCGGCCCAGCGCAGGCAGGCCAGCGTGTCCTTGACGTGCGCCGCTTCCAGGAAACGCAGCCCGCCGAACTTCACGAAGGGAATGTTGCGGCGCCCGAGCTCGACCTCCAGCGCGTCGCTGTGATGGCTGCTGCGGAACAGGACCGCTTGCTGGCGCAGCGGGACGCCCGCTTCGCGCCGTTCGAGGATCCGCTCGACGACGTAGTCGACCTGGGCCGCCTCGTCGGGGACGGTCGCCATCACCGGCCGGGCGGCGCCCGCCCGCACCGCCCACAGGCGCTTGTCGAAGCGACACCGGGTCGCCGTATCGGGGCCCTCCGCCAGCGCCATGACCGCGTTGGCCGCGTCCAGGATCGGCTGCGTCGACCGGTAGTTTTGCTCGAGCAGGATGACCGTGGCGGGCGGATCGTACTGGCGGGGGAAGGCCAGGATGTTGTCGACCGAGGCGGCCCGGAAGCTGTAGATGGCCTGCGCGTCGTCGCCGACGACCGTCACGCCGCGCCCATCCGGCCGGAGCCGCCGCAGGATCTCGGCCTGCAGCGTGTTGGTGTCCTGGTACTCGTCGACCAGCACGTGATCGAACAGGCCGCCGATCCGCCGGGCCAGCGCCTCGTCGGACATCAAGTGAAACCAGTAGAGCAGCAGGTCGTCGTAGTCCAGGACCGCCCGCTGCGCCTTGGCGTCGACGTAAGCGGCGAACAGGCCCCGCAGCTCGGACTCCCACTCGAGACACCAGGGGAAGCGCGCCTCCAGCGCGGCCCGCAGCGGCTCCTGGGTGTTCACCACGCTCGAGTAGATGGCCAGGCAGGTCCCCTTGCGCGGGAACCGGCGGTCGGTGCGCGACAGCTCGCGCTCGTGCCTCAGACGATCGAGCAGGTCGGCGGCGTCCTCGCGATCGAGCAGCGTGAAGCCCGGGTCGAGGCCGATCTCCGGCGCGTGCCGCCGCAGCAGCCGATTTGCCACCGCGTGGAAGGTTCCGGCCCAGGGCAAGGCGTCGCTGCCGCCGCGGGCGCCGGCCAGTCGCGCCGCCCGGCGCGTCATCTCCTGCGCGGCGCGCCGCGAGAACGTGAGCAGCAGGATCCGGCGCGGATCCGTCCCGCGCGACACCAGCACGCCCAGCCGGTGCGCCAGCGTCTGGGTCTTGCCGGTCCCCGCGCCGGCCACGATCAGGAGCGGCCGGTCGTCGGCCGCCGCGGCTGACCGCTGCGCCGGGTTGAGAGGGTCGAGGATCGGGTCCACCGCAGCCTGACTATACGTCCGTTCAGGTTGGCCGCGAAATTTCTTCCTGGGCGATTCGTGATCATGTTTTCCAGGAGAGGCACGTACGGGTGAGCGGAAGGTGGGGAGGGCTCGTGTTGACGGCGCTGCTGGCGGCGGGTTGCGGCCCCAGCGGCACGCGACCGCCCGCCGCCGACGGCGGAGCGTCGGAGCCATCCGCGCCGCGGGCGCCGCACATCTTCGTGATCCCGATGGAGAACGAGAGCATCGGCGCCATCTACGGCAGCGACAACGCCCCCTACATCAACGGCACCCTGCTGGCCCAGTACGCCAGCGCCTCGAACTTCGCCGACGAGATCCAGGGGCTGCCGAGCGAGCCGCACTACGTCTGGATGGAAGCGGGGACCAACGCCTTCGCCGATCACACGTTCGAGACCGATTCGTCGCCGTCGGCGTCCAACAGCACCGCCAGCCCCGACCACCTGGTGACGCAGATCGAGGCGGCCGGCGGCGGCCTGGACTGGACGGCCTACGTCGAGGAGGTCGACCTGTCGGCGCAGCCCTGTCCGATCTCGGGCGTCGGCACCTATGTGCCGCGGCACGTTCCGTTCCTGTTCTTCCAGGACGTCGTCGGTTCCCCGCCGTCCAAGACGGCCGCGCGCTGCGCCGCGCACCAGAAGCCGCTCTCGGCGCTGGCCGGCGACCTGGCGGCCGGGACGGTGGCGTCCTATGCGTTCATCACCCCCAACCTGTGCCACGACATGCACGGCTCGTCGTCCTGTCCCAGCGGCGACAAGGTGCAGACCGGCGACGCCTGGCTGATGAGCACGCTGCCGTCCTTGATCTCGTACGTCGACGGCGCCGGCGGCATCATCTTCATCGTCTGGGACGAGGGGACCAAGCTGCCCTTCATCGCCATCGGGCCGCAGGTCAAGCACGGCTACAGCAGCCCGGCCCCCCTCAATCACGGCTCGCTGCTGAAGACCGTCGAGGAGATGCTGGGCTTGCCGATCCTGCCGACCGTGCAGGCGGTGGACGATCTCGGCGATCTGTTCGCGTCGGGCGCGGTTCCGGCGCCCTGAACGCGCTTACTTGCCCGCGAAGGCGTCCAGGACGCCCTGGACGATCGGCTTGGGGTGCATCTGCGCGTCGAACAGCAGCGGCCGGTGCGGGCCGTTGCCGCGCAACTTCCCCCAGTGCGGGTCGTTCAGCCACGAGTCGCGGTCGGTGAGACCCCAGAAGGTCACCGCCGTGCAGGCGGTGTCCGCCACGCAGGTGGCCACGATGTCGTGCGCGATCCGCCGCTGCTCTTGCAGCTTCTGCTCGGCGCTGCCCGGCAGCTCGCCGACGGGGACGTCCATCTCGGTGAACTCGACCCGCAGCCCCAGCGCGCCGTAGCGCGCGACGTTGGCCTTGATGGCCTCGGGCGCCGGCCAGTGGCGCGGATCGACGTGCATCTGGAACCCGACGCCGCCGATCGGCACGCCCGCCTCTTTGAGGCGCTTGCAGAGCTGATAGGCGGCCTCCGACTTGGGGCTGCCGACGCCTTCGATCTCGTAGTCGTTGTAGAAGAGCTGCGCGTCGGGGTCGGCGCCGTGGGCCAGCTTGAACGCCTGATCGATGAAGTCGACGCCCAGCGCCGTGAACGGCGAGTCCTGGCGCAGCCCGCCCGACGGCCCGTCGGCCAGCGCCTCGTTCACGACGTCCCAGGCGCCGATCTCGCCCTTCCAGTGACCCGCCACGCCGGCGATGTGGCTGGCCATGGCGGCGCGCAGGGCGTCCCCCTGGAGCTGCTTGGCCCAGCCCGGCATCTGCGAATGCCAGACCAGCGTGTGGCCGCGCATCCGCAGGTTGTTCTGCCTGGCGAAGGCCACCAGGCGGTCGCCGGCCGCGAACGCAAACGCGCCCGGGCGGGGCTCGACCGACTCCCACTTCATCTCGTTCTCGGGGCTGAGCGAATCGAACTGGCGCGCCACCAGCGCGCGCACGGCCGGATCGTTCAACCGCGCGCTCATCAAGGCCGTGCCGATCCGCTTGTGAGCGGCTTCGGCGGCGTCACGCAGGGGAGGGTTCTCGCCCCCCGCCGGCGTTTCCTTGCTGACCGGGTCGGCCGGCGGGTGGGGGACCACGCAGCCGGCCGCCGCGATCAGCAGCCCCAGGACTGGCGCGCGCACGTCGAACTAGGGCAGGAACTTGATGTTGGTGACGGTCGCGTCGATGGGGCAGGCGGCCGCCCCCGCGTCCGCGCCGCCGTCGACCGGCGCGGGCCCGCTGTAGGTCCACTGCCACTGCAGCCCGACCACCTGGGCCGCGTTGGTCGCGGACCAGTTGCTGAAGTTGGCCAGCGGGATCGTCACGGTGGTCGGCGTCGTCACCGGCGAGGTCGCCGCCTTCAGCGCGACCGGGTAGTTGTAGCAGCTGCTGGCCGTGCACCCGCCGGGCGGGCTCTGGCCGGTGGGCGTCTCGTCGAAGGTCTTGATCTGCATCTGCAGGTCGCAGCCGGTCCACGAGCCCGAGACGGTGAACTGCACCTGCGTGAACGACGCCACCGTCGAGCAGGCGCAATAGCTGAGCCCGATCCCGCCGTAGCCGCCGCTGGCGACCGAGCCAACGCCGTGCAGGTCCTTGTTGGTGGCATCCACGCTGGCGCTCATCGTCGAGGCGTTGCCGCTGGGCCCGGCGTACCCGTAGATGGCGCCGTAGAGGCTCTGCATGCTCCCCCACTTGCCGGTGCTGATGTTCCAGTCCGAGAAGTCGGTCACGCCGCCGGCCGCCCCGTTGCTGGGCGTCACCGCGGCCGGGCAGTTGAGCTCGCAGGTCGCGATGTGCGGCGCATCGACGCCGCCGTCCGCGCCGGGCTGAGTGGTCAACCCGGGCGTCTCGGTGTTCGCGTCCCAGTTCACGAAGGTGACCACGCTCTGCCCGGGAAGGTCGAACGTGAACTCGCCGTCGGTGAGGGTGACCGGCGCCTTGGCGGCCAGGTTGTCGTTGGGCGAAGTGACCCAGGGGGTGAGCGTGCTCAGCGTGCTCCCCTTGACGATGAACTTCTGGCTGACGGCGCCCGTGTTGGTGTTGATGGCGATGAGCGCGAAGTGCGTGTCGTCGCGGTAGGCCTCGGTCAGGACGCCGCCGTTCGGGTTGTCCGAGCCGTTGAGCCGCTGGAAGCCGGGGCGCACGAACTTGGACCAGTTGCCGAACGCGTATCCGCGCTTGAACATCGTCGCCGCGCCGGTGTCCGGGTCGGGCTGGATGAAGGCCGGGTTGAGGCGGGTGTTGTCGTTGAGCCCATCGGCGTTGATGTAGATGGCCCACCAGCTCCAGGCGTTCATGCCGCTGGTCACCAGGTCGGAGTGCATCCGCTGCGCCATGACCAGCGCGCTGGCCATGCTCGGATCGGGCGTGTCGCCCTTGGCGTTCTCCTGCGACCACTCGGTCTCCCAGAACGACTTGCCGGCCTTCTGCGGCTTGTTGTAGCCGTTGAACGGGCCCTGGTAGCCGTGGGCCGCGATGACCGAGACGGCGTCGGCGGTGGCCGCGTTCGCGAGCATCGGGCTGACGTACTTGTCCAGGTTGTTGGCGCCGGCCACCTCGGGCGCGATGATCCGCACCGCCGGGTACTTGGCGTGGAGGGTGGGGGCCATGTTCTGGGCGATGAAGGTGTTCATCGCGTCCGGCGACCACTGCGCGTTGTCCCAGGTGGCCGTGTAGTCGGGCTCGTTGGCCGGCGACATCCCGTAGAGCTGAACGGGCGGGTTCGCCGCGGCCAGCGTGTCGGCGTACTTGACCAGATAGTCGGCGAAGTCCTGGTAGTGCTCCGGCAGCAGCGTGTTCGTCTTGAAGGCGTTGCCGGCGCTGTCCGTCCCCGAGCCGTTCTTGCTGTTGGTCGTCTTCCAGATGGGCGGCGGCGTCCAGGCGGCGGCCCAGATCTGACAGCCGCGGATCATGGCCTGCTGCGCGGTGGTGAGCTCCGGGGCGGTCGGAACCGGCGGCGTCGTCCCGGTCGTCGGCTCGGAGCCGTCGCTCATCGTGTCCGCCGGGATGTTGATCATGGTGCGCAGCAACGACAACCCGATCCCCTTCTTGGGATCGAAGAGCTGATCCGCCTGATCGTTCGTGAGGCTGGCCCCGAAGAACGCCGACGACGCGCCGAACCCGTCGATCGTCTGCCGCGTGTCCGACCAGTTGACCGTCATGTCATGCGACTTCGACCCGCACCCCACCACCCCCAGCAGCAGCAACCCCGTCCTCCCGATCAAGCGCTTGAAAGTCATCGTTGCAGCATTTTTAACCGATCTGGCGCCGACCCGAGCTTGCAAATCACGTAGGCCCCCATACGGCGTCCGTCCGGCGGAGCGGAGCCGAGGTGAAACGCGAGAGCGGAAGAGGACGGGGGGAGCTTCGGCCCTCACTGAGGAGGGCGAGCTCTGTCGTTCTCGCCCGACGATACATTCGCGTGAGGGCCGAGGCTCCCCCCGTCCTCTTCCGCCCTCAACGTAAACCGAGCGGAGTGGAGCTCAGCTTGCCTTCGGTTCGGGCGGCGGGCCGGCGGCGGGGGCGCCGGCGCGGATGCGGTGGGCCGCCTGGACCATGTGGACGACCTGGTCCAGCACGACGGCGATCAGGATCACGGCCCCGACGATGACGAACGTCCAGTTCGGGTTGAGCCGCCACAGCCGGCGGATGCCCTCGGCGTCCGTGTAGCGGAGCTGGAACATGTTGATGCCGTTGTCGATGACCCGCATCATCGTCGACCCGATCACGATCCCCAGGACCGTTCCTTCACCGCCGCGCAGCGAGCAGCCACCCAGGACGACGGCCGCGATGGCGTACAGCTCGTAGGCGACGCCGACCTGCTGGGACATCTGGCCGATGTAGGCGGCGTAGCAGACGCCCGCCACGCCGGCCAGACCGGCCGACACCACGTAGGTGGTCGTCTCGACCCGCCGGACGTTGATGCCCGAGTAGGCGGCTGCCTCGCGGTTGCCGCCGATCGCGAAGATGTACCGGCCCAGCACCGTGTAGTGCAGGACGTACGTGCTGATGGCGATGACCCCCAGGAAAATCACCAGCGGCCACGGCACCAGCGGATCGCCGCCGACCATGAACAGGCCGCCGTTCGCCAGCTTCAAGATCGGCGAGGTCCCCAGGCTCAGCGTGCCGCCCTGGACGATGGTCTGCGCGACGCCGCGGATCAGCAGCATCCCCGCCAGCGTGACGATGAACGGCTGCAGATCGAGCTTGGTGATCAGCAGCCCCTGGACCAGGCCGATCAGCAGGGCCACCGCCAGCGCCACGGTCACGCCCAGCAGCAACGAGTGGCCGCCACCGCCGGTCGCCTGCGACGAGATCTTGGCGATGATGACGCCCGTCAGCCCGACCAGCGACCCGACCGACAGGTCGATGCCGCCGGTGATGATGACGAAGCCGCTGCCGATCGAGAAGATCCCCAGCATCGAGATCTGGCGGAGCGTGTTGATGGCGTTCGACTGCCCGAGGAAGTCGGCGTTGGACAGAAAGAGCACCAGGCAGATGACCACCAGGGCGCCCAGCATTCCGAGTTCGCGCTTCATGCTGCTGCCTTCACCGCGGCGGTCATCATGGCGCCCAGACGTTCCGCCGACAACGCCGCGCGCTCGAGGATGCCAACCAGCCGCCGTTCACGCATGACGGCGACGCGATCGCTGAGCCCCATCACTTCCTCCAGATCCGAGCTGATCATCAAAATCGCGATTCCCTGGTCGGCCAGCGCGGCGATGTGCCGGTAGATCTCGGCGCGCGCGCCCACGTCGATGCCGCGGGTCGGTTCGTCCAGGATGAGCAGGCGCGGCCGCATGGCCAGCCACTTGCCGAGCACGACCTTCTGCTGGTTGCCACCCGAGAGGCTGCCGACCGGCGTCTCCAGCGTGGGCGTCTTGGTGGCCATGCGCGCCACTTCGGCCTGCGCCATGCGCCGCTCGGTCCGGCGATCCAGCCAGCCCCAGCGGTTGTAGTGGCCGATGTCCGGCAGCGACGTGTTCTGCGCCACCGACATCTTCAGCACCAGGCCGTGCCGCTTGCGGTCCTCGGGCGCCAGGTAGACGCCCTGGTTGATGGCGTCGCGCGGGCGGCGCGGGGCGAACGCCTTGCCGTCCAGGGTCATCGACCCGGCGCGGGCGGGCGTCACGCCGAAGATGGCCTGCGCCAGCTCGGTCCGGCCGGCGCCGACCAACCCGGCGAACCCCAGGATCTCGCCACGCCGGACGTTGAACGTGATGCCGGCCGGCGCCCCGGGGACCAGCAGGTCGTTGACCTCCAGCAGCGTCTCGCGGCCAGCCGGCGGCGGGTCGGGACGGGCCGGAAAGTAATGCCCCGACAGGTCGCGCCCCACCATCAGCGCGACGATCTTGTCGGTGGTCGCTTCGGCGCGCGGCAGCTCGCCGGCGTTGCGGCCGTCGCGCAGGACCACGATCCGGTCCGACAGCTCCATCACCTCTTCCATCCGGTGCGAGATGTAGATGATGGCGACGCCCTCGGCTCGCAGCTGCCGGATGATGGCGAACAGCCGCTTGGATTCGTCCGCCGACAGCGCCGCCGTCGGCTCGTCCATCACGATGATGCGCGCCGAGTGCGACAGCGCGCGGGCGATCTCGACCATCTGCCGCTGTCCGACCGACAGCGAGCCGACCAGGGTCGAGGGGGGGCAGTCCAGCCCGACGCGGGCCAGCAGCTTGGCCGTCCGTTCGTACGCCTCGCCGCGCGGCAGCGGCGCCAGCCAGCTCCGCTTCCCCTCGGCGCCCAGAAAGACGTTGGCGGCGATGTCCAGGTTGGGCGCCAGCATCAGCTCCTGGTGGATCAGGATGATCCCGCAGCGCTTCGCGTCACCCACGCCGTCGAACGAGACGGCCTGGCCGTCGATCCGGATCTCCCCGCCGTCGGGCGGCTGCACGCCGCCCAGGATCTTCATGAGCGTGCTCTTGCCGGCGCCGTTCTCGCCCATGAGCGCCAGCACCTCGCCGCCGCGCGCGGTCAGCGACACGTCGGACAGCGCGGTGACACCGGCAAAGCGCTTGCCGATGCCGCGCATGACCAGAAGGTCGGACGCGTGCTCAGGATCCGGGTCGGCGGCCATCGCGGGTCAGGTGCGCTTGAGCTCGGCGAGCTTGGTCTTGAACGCGCCGACGTTGGTCTTGTCGATGACGTCCACGCCGGTGTCGATGGTGCGGTTCGGCGGCAGGGTGGACTTGGCGGCCTCGCCCTTGGTGGCCAGGTCGTTCATCCACTTCGAGGCGAGGTAGCCGAACATGAATGGCTTTTGCACCACGGTGGCCTGGATCACGCCGTTCTCGATCCCGTCCAGCGTGCCGTCATCCTCGTCGAACACCGCGGCCTGGACCTTACCCTTCTTGCCCAGCCCCTCCAGCGCGGCCGCGATGGCCGGGCCGTTGTAGTTGTAGAGGCCGACCACCAGGGCCAGGTCGTGGTGCGCGTTCACGATGTCTTCCACGTTGGCGCGCGCCTTGGCGCGGTCGGTGTTGTCTTCGCGCTTGTCCACGATGTCGATCTGATGCCCGGCAATGGCGTCCTGGATCCCTTTCAGGCGCTGCGTCGCGTTTTCGGCGGCAAACGTCCCGACGAAAACGGCGATTTTGCCGCCCTTCGGCAAGAGCTGAACGATGCGGCCACCCAGCGCCTTGCCTGCCTCGTAATTGTTGGTGCCGATGTAAAGTTGTCGCTTTGATTTGGGCGCGTCGGAGTCGACCGTGATGAGGTTCGTCTTCTCGGCGACCTTGTCCAGCACCGGCACCTGGTCGTCGGGCGCGATGACGCTGACGGCGACCCCGTCATAGCCCTGCGCGGCGAGGTCCTGCAGGATCTGGTTCTGACTGTCCGCGGTACCGGTCGACGGGTATTTGAGGTCGACCTGGACCTTGGCTTCCTTCTCGAACTTGTGAATTCCCGCGCCGGCGATCTTCCAGAACTCACTGGTGTTGTTCGTGACGAACGCCAGCTTCACCAGTTTTGGCTCCGCGCCGCCACCGCCGCTCGACGAGCGGTGACATCCGCCGACCATCGCCAGACACCCGAACACGGCCAAAAATGTGAAAGATTTGCGGTTTCTCATGATGTTCTCGAGCACGAGAGATAGTAATTTAGGGGCCGATGAGTCAACGACCTTCTCGCTATCCCAATGACAAATTCACGCCTCGTCCCGAGGATCACTTCACATTTGGTCTCTGGACGGTTGGCAACCCTGGCCGCGATCCGTTTGGGCATCCGGTTCGCCCGACGATGTCCGCGGTCAAGATCGTGCATGAGCTCTCGAAGCTCGGCGCCTACGGCGTCAACCTGCACGACGAGGACTTGATCCCGTTCGAGGCCACGCCGGCCGAGCGCGAGAAGATCCTGCGCGACTTCAAGGGGGCGTTGTCCGAGACCGGCATGAAGGTGCCGATGGCGACGACGAACCTGTTCTCGCAGCCGGTGTTCCGCGAGGGCGCGTTCACCAGCAACGACGCGCAGGTGCGCGCGCTGGCGCTGTCGAAGACCATGCGGTCGATCGACCTGGGTGTCGACCTGGGCGCGACGACCTACGTCTTCTGGGGCGGCCGCGAGGGCGTCGAGACCAACGCGGCCAAGGATCCGCGCGACGCGGTCAAGCGCTTCCGCGAGGCGATCAACTTCCTGTGCGAGTACGTGAAGGACAACGGCTACAACCTGAAGTTCGCGCTGGAGGCCAAGCCGAACGAGCCGCGCGGCGACATCTTCCTGCCGACCAGCGGTCACATGCTGGCCTTCATCTACACGCTGGACCACCCGGAGATGGTCGGCCTCAACCCCGAGGTCGCGCACGAGGTGATGCCGGGCCTGGACTTCTCCCACGTCGTCGGACAGGCCATCGAGGCCGGCAAGCTGTTCCACATCGACCTCAACGGCCAGAAGCCGGGGCGGTACGATCAGGACCTGCGTTTCGCCAGCGAGGACCAGAAGGGCGCCTTCTTCCTGGTCAAACTGCTCGAGGACTCGCGCTGGGACGGCATGCGGCACTTCGACAGCCACGCCTACCGGACCGAGGACGAGCAGGGCGTGTGGGACTTCGCGTACTACAGCATGCGCTCGTACCTGATCCTCAAAGAGAAGGTGGCGCGGTTCCACGCCGACGGCGAGATCCGCGAGATCCTGGCCTCGCTGGAGAAGCGCAACACGGCGCAGTCCGGCGGCCTCGGCCCGTCATTCAAGTACGACAAGAAGACCGCCACGGCGTTGAAGGCGCATAACTTCGACGTCGCCGGCATGGCCTCCAAGGGCTACGAGTACGAGCGGCTGGATCAGCTCACGACCGAAGTTCTGCTCGGTGTTCGCTAGCTAGATGGCGTTCTTCCTCGGCGTCGACGTCGGGACCGGTAGCGTCAAAGCGCTCGTCGTCGACGGGCGGGGGAGGGCCGTGGCGAGCGCCAGCGAACCGCTGGCGTTGCGCACGCCCCAACCCGGCTGGGCCGAACAGGACCCGAACGCGTGGTGGAAGGCCGCCACGCGGGCCATCACGCGTGCCGTCGGGAAGGGGCGCAGCGCGAAGAAGATCGACGCGGTCGGCCTGTCGGGCCAGATGCACTCGTCGGTCTTCCTCGACGCCAAGAACAAGGTGATCCGGCCGGCGCTGCTCTGGTGCGACGGCCGGACGACCGCCGAGTGCCGCGAGATTCGCGAGCGCGTCGGCGAGGACAACCTGCGCGAGTGGGTGTCCAACCCGGCGCTGGAAGGGTTCACGCTGCCCAAGGT
>Ga0070679_100005906_pt1 | contig 11374 bp, 8 predicted proteins | sample KBSC63BmetaG_FD_65652 | JGI IMG/M metagenome (GOLD analysis project Ga0070679, IMG submission 65652) | Corn rhizosphere microbial communities from Kellogg Biological Station, Michigan, USA - KBS C6-3B metaG | ecosystem: Host-associated > Plants > Roots > Rhizosphere | place: USA: Michigan... | reverse complement strand
GCGGACGTTTCGCGGAATCACGGTATCGAAGACCTGAGAGCCGAAGTATTCGCGGGCTTCGGTTGCGACTTGCCGCGAGAGGTTGAGTCGCGCGTCGTACATGGTGAGAAGGACGCCGTCGATTGCCAGGTCGGGATTCGCACTCCGCTGAATGAGGTGCACGGTGTTGAGGAGCTGCGAGAGACCTTCGAGCGCGTAGTACTCACATTGCAGCGGGATCAGCAATGCATCCGCGGCGGCGAGCATGTTCAAAGTGATCAGCCCGAGCGAAGGCGGGCAGTCGATGATGACGTAGTCGTAGTTGCTACGCACCGTCGTGACGGCCTCGCGCATCACGCGCTCACGGCCGTTCCGGTCGACGAGCTCGACTTCGGCACCCGCGAGGTCTGGTGTCGCCGGAGCGACATCCAAGTGCTTGAACTGGACACGCGGCACGATGGCGTCCGAGAGCGTCCGCTCGCCAATCAGCACGTCGTAGACGGTGACGCCGACACGGTCCCTCGACAGGCCAACGCCGCTCGTGGCGTTTCCCTGCGGGTCGCCGTCTATGAGGAGCGTTCTCTGTTCGGCAGCCGCGAGGCTGGCGGCGAGGTTTACGGCGGTGGTCGTCTTTCCAACGCCACCTTTCTGGTTCGCGATTGCGATTACGCGGGCCACGATCTCGACTTCATGGTGAGTAGGCGCTTCCGCAACCGGGAATCCTGGTCTGCGCGCGAAGGCCGTCGCCGGCCAATCTACCGGCGTCTGGGGGCGTGGACAACGTTCCACGTGGCACGCTGATGACGTTCGCGCGTGAATGTGCCACGTGAAACATGACCGAACAGGCGGAGCGTGCTCCGCGGACGCGACGTCGCTCCGCTAAGACCGGCCAGGAACGAATGCCCAGCGAACGGTCACGGTAGCAGAAACTGTCTGCTGACCCGGCTCGATCGGCGTCTTCGCCGCCGCAACCATTCCGCTGCGCATCGAAACGCTCAATGGCCGCACCGGAAGCTCTCCCGTCGAGATCTCGACGATCTGTCCGAGCGAGCCGCCCGCGGCGCGCGCGAGCGCTTCGGCATCCTGGCGCGCATTGGCCACAGCCGTCCCGAGTGCCGCCCGGCGCGCCGAGTCTGACTTCGAGGAATAAAACTCGAGGCTGGAGATCTCGTTCGCGCCTTTCGCCAGGGCCGCATCGATCACCCGCGCAACATCGTCGAGCCGGCGAACATCCGCGCGAACGTTATTCGTAACCGTGTAACCAAGCACTCGCGGCGTCCCCTGGCCGTTGGGCGGATACTGCATCTCGGGCGTGACGTTGTAATTGACCGTCGACAGTTGTTCGGACGTAAGCCCGAGTGCGCGCAGCGTGTCGAGTATGGCGCGCTGTTTCCTCGCGTTGTCGGAACCAGCCGCCGCAGCGGTCGCCGCCCGACTCTGAACGCCCACCATGATTGTCGCCCGATCCGGCGTCACCCGCGCCTCGCCGTCACCCGTCGTAACGATCATCGGACCAGACGGCGTCGTCATCTGTGAACTCGCGACCTGCGCCCCGGCAACGTGAAATGCCGATCCGAGCGAAACGCCAATGACCAGCAAGCTGACTTTTGGGTTGAGCATGAACAGACCTCCAGCAGAGCAAAGGGTCGGACGGGCGGGCATCGATTAATAATTCGCACCATGATACTAAAGCGCCCGCAATTCGTTCCGCGCTGTCTCTCGCATTTTCAGAACTCGTATTCGCTCACACTCACACCGGCGTTGCCGTCAGTCGCTCGCGATCTGCCCTACCCTCCGCCGCCGTTCCACCTCCAATACCAGATTCTGAAGGTCAGTAGGGCTCACGCCCGGAATGCGCGCCGCCTGCGCCAATGTCGACGGACGAATCGTGCTCAGCTTCTGCCGAGACTCGAAAGACAACGATCGCATGTCCGCGTAGTCGAGATCGTCGGCGAGACGGAAGTCGCCCATTCGTCCAAGCTTCGCTGCCTGATCCCGCTCGCGAGCGAAATACCCGGAGTACTTCAACTCCAACTCGGCGGTGATCAACGCGCCGCGCTCGAGCGACTCGCCCACACCCACCGCCGCAAACAGATCGCTCAGCGAAATGTTCTGTCGTTTCGCGACCTCGGCGATCTTCACCGAATGCGCGAGTGGCGCGCTGTTCGCGCTGGCGAGCACAGACGCTGCAGACTCCGGCGAGATGCTCGTCGACGCCGCGATCGCGAGCGCGGCATCTTCATCATCGAAGCGCTGCGCGATTCGCTCGCGCTCAGCATCGTCGTAAAGACCGAGCTCCACGCCGATCGGCGCGAGCCGTCGGAGCGCATTGTCTTGCCGCACGGTCAGTCGGAACTCCGACCGCGACGTGAACAACCGATACGGCTCGTCGACACCACGGGTCACGAGATCGTCAACGAGCACGCCGATGTACGATGTATATCGGCCGAGGCGCACCGCGTTTCGTCCAAGCGCAAACAGACCGGCATTCAATCCCGCGAAGACGCCCTGCCCCGCCGCCTCCTCGTAGCCAGTAGTACCATTGATCTGACCGGCGAAGAACAACCCTCGCAGCGCCTTCACTTGCAGCGTCGCGTCGAGCTGAGTTGGCGGATAGTAGTCGTACTCGATCGCATAGCCTGCCCGCGTCATACGGACGTGCTCGAGTCCGGCGACGGAGTGCAGCATCTCGATCTGCACCGATGCGGGCAGCGACGTTGAAAGTCCGTTGACGTAGAGCTCGGAGGTGTCGTGTCCTTCGGGCTCGAGAAAAAGCTGATGACGCTCGGCCGTCGGAAACTTGACGATCTTGTCTTCGACCGACGGGCAATACCTCGGTCCACGCGAACCGATCGCGCCGCCGTACATCGCCGAAAGCGCGATGTTGTCCTGAACGACTCGCTTGCCGCGGTCCTCGAGGTACGTGATCCAACACGGCATTTGCTCCGGATGCCGCGTCCACGCGCCCGATCGGCGCGGCGAGGACCAGAAGTGCGACCACGAGTAGTCGAACTGCTCGATCTCGCTGTCTTGGCGCTCGAGGCACGACACGTCTACTGAACGCCCATCGATGCGCGGCGGAGTGCCCGTCTTGAAGCGCGCCACCTCGAGTCCGAGGCCGTCGAGTTGCTCGGCCAAATGCGTCGCTGCCGACTCGCCCGCGCGTCCCCCAGAGATTCGCGTCTCCGTCCCGATGTGAATTCGCCCGCGCAAAAACGTTCCCGTCGTGATGACGACCGCGCGCGCGCCGAATCGTCGTCCTTCGAGCGTCTCCACGCCTCGAACGCATCCGTCGCCTTCGTCAATCAGAAGCCGAGCGACGGTGCCTTGAATCGTCAGAACACTCGCATGCTCCTCGAGCAGCGTGCGCACCGCGCGGCGATACAAGCCGCGATCGCACTGCGCCCGCGGAGCCCACACCGCAGGGCCCTTGCTGCGATTCAGCATGCGAAACTGCAGCGACGAGAGATCGGTCGCACGCCCCATGATTCCGCCCAGGGCGTCGACCTCTCGCACCACCGTGCCCTTTGCGACGCCGCCAATGGCTGGGTTGCACGACATCTGACCGATCGTCTCGAGCGCGCTCGTGATCAAGGCCACACTTGCACCGACGCGCGCGGCCGCGGCCGCCGCCTCGGTGCCGGCGTGGCCCGCTCCGACGACGAGAACGTCGAACTGTGCTTCGAGTGAAGACTGATCCGCGGCGACGTGCATACCGAAACGTAGAGACGTACACCTCATCCAGGGATACACGCCCAACGGCGTATATTGGGCGACGTCACCAGCATCGAGCGGAATCACATGACCATTCGCGTCAGCACGGGCGCGCCGACACTTTTTATCAGGCGCGCCGCGTATGAATCCACGGGTTTGACGCGAGCAGCGATCGACGAGCGTCTCGGCCTGACCGACAACGAGTTTGTCGTCGATGGGAATCTCATTGCGCTCGGACCCATCTATGGCGCCGACGGCAGCGCGCTCTCCGACTTCATCGCCGAGCTCGAAGAGACAGGGCTCGTGTATTTCGACGACTTCTTCGAGCTGTCCGGAAACTGGCCCGACTGGCTGCAACTGCACGCTGGCGGTGCCTGACACCGCCGCGTCACTCAGCTTTGTGCTTGGTTAGTTCTGCCGCGGGTGAAGTCGGCGTGAGCGGACCATTTCTCAGCAGACCATGCCATCCACAGCGGTAGCACCAGCTCGTGCGGAACTTCGGCATCAGGAAGTTCAATCCGCGCGACTGGATGCGTAGAGTGACCGCGTCACAGTTGGGACAGCGGTCGCCTTCGGGCAGCAGGTAGAAGAAAAAAACAGTCGCGAGAATGGCTCGGAGGACAAAGAATCCGCCGATGATGAGGATACAAAGCACTGTCTCGAGCATCGTGCCACCTCCTACAGCCGCTTCTCGACCTCGGCCCATGCCTCGACGTAGGCGACACCGCCCTCGATCCGTTCGATGACCACATCGACGCCGGCGTCGAGGGCGCTGTCATCGAAGCTACGTGCGGGGACCACGTGACGTTCCGAGCCGAGCTCGAATGTCACTTCCCCTTCAACGTCGGCGGTGATTGCCCGCGTCACACGCCCAGGAGTGCCCTGGAGCACGTAGCGCTCGTCGTCCACGTCGTGTTCGGGAACGACCAACCACCACTTCCTCACGAGGCGTGCCGCGACGGCGGCGGCGGCGGCACCGAGGACGAGCGCAATTCCGAGCGAGGCGATGGCGCCGACGTTGCGGGCCGTTGCGATGTATCCCGCCAAGCCGAAAATCAGCGCGAAGCCAGCGAGCAGTGGCGGCGACAGGCGAAATGAGCGCTCGCCGGCCGGATGATCTTCACGCGGACGCTCCACTCCAGCAATCATAATGCGAACGCCGAGCAACAGCCCGCCGATGAAGCTTGCGAGGAAGAGAACGGTCATCGCTGCAATGTAATCATCGAGCGCGTCTCGACTTCGTTGCGGCCGGGAGATGAGACGAGAGAAACTCGCACGCTCGCCATTCGGCGTAGTAGAAGGCCCGCCACGGCGACGACCCGGCCACGAACCCAACATGCCCGCCGTGTGCCTGGAACTCGACCTCGATGGCCGGATTGTGCGCCGAAATCTCGCGCACGTCGTCGAGGACCTGAGGAGGCAGGAACGGATCGTCCACCGCGCTCAACAGCAGCGTGGGAACGCGAATGCCACTCAGCCATCGAATCGAGCTCGATCGCGTGTAGTAGTCGTGCGCGTTCGCGAATCCGTGGACCGGCGCCGTCACCACATCGTCGAAGTCATAGATGCAGCTCGCCGCCTCGAGTCGCGCCGCATCGAACAGGTTCGGATACCGCTCCAGCTTGGCTAGCGCCTTCTGCTTGAGCGTCTGAAGGAAATGTCGATCGTAGATCTTCGAGAAGCCGCGGCTGATGTATCGCGACCCGCGTTCCAGATCGAACGGGACAGAGATCGCCGTCGCCGCACGCACGTCGAGGTCCGTGCCGCGCTCGCCGAGGAACTTGAGCAGCACGTTGCCGCCGAGTGACACACCGGCGAGCAGTATCGGGGCGCCCGGGCGCTCGGCCCGAATGCGCTCGAAGGCGAACGCGAGATCCGTGGTTTCGCCGGAGTGGTAGAAGCGCGGTGCGCGGTTCGGCTCAGAACCACAGCCGCGAAAGATCAGCAGATCGGCGGACCACCCTCGACGCGCGGCTTCGTTGAAGAAACCGGCGACATAGTGTGACCGGATCGTGCCCTCGAGGCCGTGCAGAAACAGCAAATGCGGCGAACCGGCGGGCGCGTCGAGCCGATGAACGTCGAGAAAGTCGTCATCTGGCGTTTCCCAACGTTCGATGCGCGTGGGCGGCTGGTTACGCTGACGAAAGAACTTGCCCCAAAGTGTTTGCGCGTGCGGCCCCCGTACCCACCACGCGGGCCGATATATATACTCGCTCGTGCGCTTCGTGGACACGGAGTTGCCGGTTTCCTGGGCGAGACGTCCGGTTCAATTAACAGCCACACACGTCCGATGGAAGTTCAGATCTTCGGGGTCAGGAAGAGCGCGGACACGCGAAAGGCCCTTCGCTTCTTTTCAGAGCGACGCGTGAAAACGCATTTCGTGGATCTGAACGAGCGCGCCGCCTCACTGGGCGAGCTCAAGCGATTCGTGCAGAAGTTCGGGCTCGACAAACTGATCGACCGAGAAGCCAAGCGCTTCGACGAACTTGGATTGCGCCACGCGCGGTTGTCGGACGATCGGTGGTTGGAGAAGCTCATCGACGAACCGCTGCTTCTACGGATGCCGCTCGTTCGGTTCGGCAACGCGCTCACCGTCGGTCCGGCTGAAACCGACTGGAAGACCTGGACCGCCAAGTGACGCAACTCGCGGTGAGCGGAGCTGTCGTTGAGTTCGGGGCGACACTTCTCTTCAAGGACATCACGTTCACTGTTGCCGCGGGCGAGCGCTGGGGCATCGTCGGGCGCAATGGGACGGGCAAGACAACGCTCTTCCGACTGCTGACCGGCGAGATGCAGCCAACGCGCGGACAGATTACGCGACAGCCCGGTGTGAGGGTGTCATTGCTCGAGCAACACCGCGAGTTCGCCGGCGCAGCAACCGTATGGGAAGCCGCCGCAGGTCAGTTCTCCGAGCTCCTGGCACTCGAAAAATCCCTTGCAGAGCAGGCAGCCAACCTGGAACGCAATTCCAGTGAAGTCGCCTTGAATCGCTACGGAAGGGATCTCGAGCGATTCGAGCGAGAAGGCGGCTACACGATCGCGCCGCGCGTCGACGCCGTGCTGCACGGTCTCGGATTCGATCCAGCGGAGTCGCGCACGAAGCCCGTCGACCGGTTGAGCGGTGGCGAACGCGGGCGACTGGGCCTCGCGCGACAGCTCGTGAGCCCGGCCGACGTGCTCTTGCTCGACGAGCCGACGAACCATCTCGATCTCGAGACCACGCGTTGGCTCGAAGAGTACCTGCGTTCGACAACGGCGACGGTGCTGCTCGTCAGCCACGATCGCGCGTTTCTCGCGGCGGTCGTCGATCACGTGCTGCACTTCGAGGGCGACTCGGCGACTCCGTACGCCGGCGGCTATCAATCGTTCGTCGAGCAGCGCACGCTGCGCCGGCTGACGCAGCAGCGACAGTACGAGCAGCAACAGAAGAAGATCGCGACCGAGCACGACTACATTGCGCGCAACCTTGCTGGGCAGAACAGCAAGCAGGCGAAGGGACGACGCAAGCGCCTCGACCGGCTTCCCCGCCTCAGCGCGCCGATCGGCGACGAAGCGACGATGGCGGTTCGGTTCGAGCCCGCGGAGCGCGGAGGCGATCGCGTAGCGATCGCCGAGCATGCGACGGTCGGCGTGGCGGATCGAGTACTCGTGCGCGATTTCACGTCGACGCTGATCCGCGGGGACGCGCTCGGGCTCATCGGTCCGAATGGCGCCGGAAAATCGACACTGATCAAGTCCCTGCTCGGCGAACATCCCAAAATCCACGGCGAATTGCGCGTCGGCGGCGGCGTGACCGTTGGCTACTATCGCCAGGACCTCGCGCAGGTCCCGCTCGACAAGACGCTGTACGATGTCATCAGCGACCTGCGTCCGACCTGGGATCGGCGGTTGGTACAGGGGCATCTCGGGCGGTTTGGCTTCTCGGGCGACGAAGTTCAGCGTCGAGCCGATACGCTCTCAGGCGGCGAGCGTGCTCGAGTCGCACTCGCGATGCTGATGCTGAGCGGAGCGAATCTGCTCATCCTCGACGAGCCGACGAACCACCTCGACGTGGAGTCGATCGAGGCGCTCGAGGACGCGATCGATCAGTACGACGGCACGGTGCTCATCGTCAGCCATGATCGCGAGCTCCTGCGCGCGCTCACGACGCGTCTCTGGGTGCTGCACGAGCGGCACATCACGGAGTTCGACGGAAATTTCGCCGAGTGGGAAACCGTCGCGGCCGAACGTGAGCACGCGGCCTCCGTGCGGGCGGCAGAAGAAGAAGCTCTCCGCCGCGTGCAGGAAAAGAAGAAGACCGCACGCAGGGAGGAATCCACACGTGAAGCGCGGGCGACGCTTCGGACCGCCCAGCGGCGCGTCATGGATCTGGAAACACAGATCCAAGAACTCGAAAGCACGATCGGATCGCTGACGGCCGAGCTCGAAGATCCCGAGCTCTACACGCGTGCCGACGGCGTCGGGCGCGCAAGACGGCTCGGGATGGAGCTCGACCAGTCCAAGGCAGCACTCGAGCAGGCGCTCGAGCAGTGGTCGGCGGCAAGCGAGGCACTCGACGCACTCGCCGCCGGCCAGACCTAGCGCCGAGCCATGCTCGCCCTGGTGCTCGCGCTTCAACTCGCGACGTCTCCGACCGGTGATTCGACCTATGCGACGCCGGCGCTGCGCGATCTCGTCGCGCGAGCCGCGGTCGAGAACGCGGCTCCGCCGCCGGAGCTGCACGGCTATCGAAGTCATATCGAGACGGAGATGTCACTGCTGATCCGCGACACGCTGAGCCGCGAGCACGCCGCGGAGGTGGAGCAGATTGCCACGGAGGCACGCTGGGAACGCGGCGGCCGCTACGACCTCCATATCGTCGGCTATCGGTCGCAGAGTGTGGGTGTGATGTATTCAACATTGAGCATCGTTCGCGGATGGACGGTGCCAACGCTCTACGGTGATCGGCTCTCACTCGGCGCGTACTTCACGCGCACCAAGACGGGCGACTCGCTCGTCGCGGTGCATCCTTTCGCTCACGATCGCGATCAGTACTACCACTACACTGGTGGCGATACGGTCACGACGCTCCAGATCGGTGGGCGGCGAATTCCGATCGTGCGCGTGCACGTATACCCTGAGTTTCACGGCCGCACGCGATTCAGCGGCTTCGACGGCGAGGTCGATCTCGACGCAGACCGCGCGCAGATCGTACGCATGCGCGGGCAGATCGTGATGCTGGGAGACGCAGCGAAGCCAACACGGGTGGCGCAAGCTCTCGGTGTCGTCGCGGTGGCGTACGTGGAATTCGTAAACGCCGAAGTCGGCGGCAAATACTGGCTGCCATCATTTCAACGGACTGAATTCCAGGCGAGCGTCGCGCTGTTCGGCCAGTCACGGCCGATTTACCGGCTAGTTTCGCGCATCGACGACATTCGCGTGGACGAAGGCCCGGCCGCGACAATCCCGAACGACACGCCGAGTGTCGTCGTGACGTGGGCTCCGTCCGACAGCGTCGGTAGCTATGACGATTGGCGCGCGGGAATCGGCGAGGAGACCGCGTCGGTGCACTCCGACGACTTCATCGACATGGCCCCCCCCGCCTGGCGCACCGATGGGCCACCACGACTGGTGCTCTTTCCCAATAGCATCACACGCATTCTCAGATTCAATCGTGTGGAGGGCGCGTTCACCGGCGTCGCGCCGATGGTGGATTTTCGCAGCGTCGCTCCGGGACTGCGCGCGGGCGTGCACGTCGGATGGGCGTGGACGGAGGCGACGGCCCGAGGCGGCGCGTCCGTGGACTATACGCGGGGCCCGTCCACACTTGGCGTGCGCGCCGAGCGACTGCTGGCGTCGACGAATGATTTCGTACCTCCTCTGAGCGAAGACCCCGGCTTCGCCGCGTTGCTCAGCTCGATCGATGATCACGACTACGTCGACCGCCGTATCAGCATGTTGTCGTGGACGAGAATGCTGCGAACGCTCGATGAGGGATTCATCATCCTGCAGGCAGGTGGCGGCCGTGACGGCTATGACCGCGCCCGCCTGACGCGCGGCCTGTTCGGGTCGGATCGTTTCCGGCTAAATCGGGGCGTCGATCCCGGCTCGTACGGATTGACGAGCGTCGACCTCGAATTACATCCGAACGTGACCGGCGATTACGTCACGCCTGGGATCGGTCTCCGCGCGCATTACGAGCTCGCCAGTGGTGAGCTTTCGTGGCAACGCGCCGAGCTCGGACTGTCGCACCGTGCGTACTTTGGCTCCCTGTCACTCGCGACACACGCGGACGCGGGCTGGGTCGCCGGCTCGAGCATCCCGCCGCAACAACTCTTCGAGCTCGGCGGAATCGAGACGCTGCCCGGCTACGACTACAAGGTCTTCGCGGGCGACCGTGCCGCGCTGGTCCGCACGTTCGCAAGCTATCGATTCAAGGTCTTCGCTCGACCCGTTCACATCTGGCGCAATTTCATGGCGCCCGGACTGAGCCCGGGCATCGCCGCGAGCGCGCAGGGCGGCTGGGCCGAGCTCTCGACTGCGTCGGCACGGGCCGCTGCGCTGAGACTCGGCGTAGTCGACGGACAACCGGTCTCGCAGCCGACGAACGGTTTCCGGGCAACGGTCGGCGCTGGGCTTACCCTTTTTGCCGATGCGGTCCACGTCGGCGTGGCGCGCCCGGTCGATCGGCCGGCGCCGTGGAAATTCGTCGCTGGCTTTGGCGCGCAGTTCTGATCCGCCCGTCGACGATCAGAATTCTCCAATAAAGCCGATCTCGGGCTCGAGGTGGACGCCGCAGTTCTTCTCGACCGTCTGCTGGGCGTGCGCAATCAAACCGCGGACATCGCTCGCAGTCGCGTTGCCGAGATTGACCATGATATTGGCGTGGATGTGCGAGATCTGGGCGCCGCCATTGCGATAGCCTTTCAGTCCACACTGGTCGACGAGCCGTCCCGCACCGACGCCCTCGATCTTCTTGAAGATCGAACCCGCGCTCGGATGCCAGTCGAGCCAGGGATGGCGGCTGCCGCGCCAGCTGAGATTCTCCTGGAGGATGCGATGCAGCACGGCCTGATCGGCGCGCGTGAGCTTGAACGTGGCGGAGAGGACGATGTCGCGGCGATGATGGAAGACAGTGTCATCGTACGCGAAGTGCACGTAGCTCGCGTCGACCGTCTTCCGTTCGTTCTCTTGCGACAGGATCTCGCACGATTCGAACACTTCGGCGATGAACATCGTCCGCTCGCGTTCAGGCGCCGGCGACAGGAAGTGCAGATTCTGCCAGATCGCGCCGCCGACTGTGCTCGGAATACCGACGTAGTGCTCGAGCCCCGACCAGCCGCGCGCCACTGATTCCTGGATCAGGTTCTTGACGATTGCGCCGCTTTCCGTCCGGAGCTGGCACGTGTCTCCGGATTCGCGGAACTCGTGCGCTGAGGCGGTGTTTCGAATGACCAGACCCCGAAAGCCGCGATCGCCAACGAGCACGTTGGCACCAAGGCCCAGAACGAAGTACGGTACGTCGAGCTCACGCGCCGCGAGCACGGCATTCGCAAGCGCATCGGCAGACGTGGCCTCGAAAAGGAGATCCGCTGGCCCGCCGATCCGGAAGGTGGTGAACGGCGCCAACGGCTCGTTCCGTCGGAGATGGGCTGCATTCAAGCGACCAGCAAGCTGGTCGATCATCGCGGGTTCGGTGCTG
>Ga0070679_100005904_pt1 | contig 11376 bp, 6 predicted proteins | sample KBSC63BmetaG_FD_65652 | JGI IMG/M metagenome (GOLD analysis project Ga0070679, IMG submission 65652) | Corn rhizosphere microbial communities from Kellogg Biological Station, Michigan, USA - KBS C6-3B metaG | ecosystem: Host-associated > Plants > Roots > Rhizosphere | place: USA: Michigan... | reverse complement strand
CCCCGCCCGGGACATTCAGCTCTGGCCGAGCGCCGAGTCCACCCACGCGGCGAGCGCGCTTGCGTGGATGGCGCCGGACTGCCGGGCAATCTCGCGTCCGCCGCGGAACAGGATCAACGTCGGGATGCTGCGGATGTTGAAGCGGCCGGCGATGTCGGGCTGCTCATCGGTGTTCAGCTTTGCGACCTGCAGGCTCGATGCGCGCTCCTGCGCGAGGCGGTCCAGCACCGGGGCCATCATCTTGCACGGCCCGCACCAGGGCGCCCAGAAGTCCACCAGGACCGGGACCGAGCTGCGGCCGGTATGCGTCTGGAATGTTGCCGAGTCGAGCGTGACGGGCGTTCCGCTGAGCAGCTCCGCCTTGCAGCGCGAGCAGTGCGGATGCTCATCCAGGCGTCCCGCCGGAACGCGAACGACGGCGTGGCACTGCGGGCATACGACAAGACTAGAATCTGCGACGGCATCTGCTTGAGCGTTCATGGCGCGGGAGCCTCCGAAAAAGCTGCGTGGGCTGCGCGGACAGCACGGGGCGGCGGCGATCTGGAAGCGCTGGCGCCCGCCTGGGCAGGAGCTGGGGATCCGGTGGACGGTTTCAAGCTCTTGCGCCGTCGTGGAGATGCCCCCATGTCCCCTCCGGCAGACCCACCGAAGGCGGCGGAGGACTGGCTCACCGGGGAGCCATGGCGTCGTGCACCTGAAAAGCGAAGAAAGGCACCCATGGAATATCGTGATTACTACGAGATACTCGGCGTGTCGCGCACCGCGGCCGCCGATGAGATCAAGAAGTCCTACCGCCGCCTGGCCCGCAAGTTCCATCCGGATGTCAGCAAGGAGGAGAACGCGGAGACGCGGTTCAAGGAGATCCAGGAAGCCTACGAGGTTCTGAAGGATCCCGAGAAGCGCGCCGCCTACGATCAGCTCGGCAGCGACTGGAAGTCCGGTCAGCAGTTCCGGCCGCCGCCGGAATGGGCAAGCGGCTTCGAGTTCCGCGGCGCCGGCGGCGGCGGCGGACGCGGTGGCGGCTACAGCCGTCAGAGCTTCGAAGACGAGGGCGGATTCAGCGACTTCTTCTCATCCTTGTTTGGGGGCGGCTCGCCGTTCGGCGCAGGGGGCGGCGCTGGCCGTCCGGGACGCACCCGCGCCGGGCGCGATCACCACGCGCGCATCGAGATCGATCTCGAAGAGGCGTACCGGGGCGGTACCCGCACGCTCGACCTGAAGCGGCCCGAGCTGACCTCCGACGGGACCCTCGAGATGCGCACGCACACCGTGCGGGTGACGATTCCCGCCGGGGTCGGCGACGGCCAGCAGATCCGGCTCGCCGGACAGGGAGAGACGGCCGCAGGGGGCGGACGCGCGGGAGATCTCTACCTGGAAGTCCATGTGCGACCGCATCGACTGTTTCAACTCGAGGGACGCGACGTGACCCTCACCTTGCCGATCGCGCCCTGGGAAGCTGCGCTCGGCGCGACGGTCACCGTGCCGACGCTGGCCGGAAATGTGGACATGCGCATTCCCGCCGGCGCGCAGTCCGGCCAGAAGCTGCGGTTGCGCGGTCGGGGACTGCCGGGCGCGCAGCCTGGAGACGAGTACGTGCTGTTGAAAGTGATCGTGCCGCGGGCCTCCTCTCCCGAGGCGCGCGCCGTCTACGAGGAGATGCAGCGCGTCATGCCGTTCGATCCGCGCGCCGACCTGGTGTGAGGCCGGCGGCGTACCCCGGTGCGCCCCTCCCGGCCTCAGCTACTGGCCGAAGGTTTCGCCACCGGTTTCCAGGTACGTCTGCTCCTCCGGTGTCGTGATCCGCCCGAGCGCTCGATTGCGTGCGGGGAAACGCCCGAACCGTCTGACGATCGCGCGGTGAGCCTCGGCGAAGCCGAGCGTTTTCTGGAATGTGGGCCGAAGCTCCGCCGGCGCTTCGCTCAGAAGTCTCCTGCAGGCGACCACCGATTCCTCCTGCACTTCCGGATCCTCGGCGTGCAGCAGCGGCATGTAGAAGAACAGGCGCTCGATCAGCTCGAGCGCGCCGTCGGCGGCGGACTGCATTCCCGATAGCGTCAGTCCCAGAGCCTGCCCGTCGCAGGCGAAGGCACGGGCGTGCCCGCGGAAGATATGCCGGGGAAACTGATCCAGCAGGATGATGAGGCTCAGCCTGCGGCGCGGACTGTCCGCCCAGCCGGCGAGCTCGCTTCGACAGGCGCGCTCGAGCAGCTCCGAGAACCGCGCGGCAATCGTCGCATCCGTGTTTGCGCGCTCCTCGGCCCCCTCCCCGCCGTCGAACCAGAACTGCATGCGGCGATCGAGCTCCAGCAGGTACCGCTCGGCATCCCGCGAGCCCGAGGGCCCCGAGGTCCCCCATTCCGGCGGCGTCAGCAGCCGCGGCCCGAACCAGAATTCGCGAATGTGCAGTGCTTCGTCCACTGCCGAAAGCTTACCAGCCGGATGCGATGCGGACCGGCGCATCGGGCCAGGAGGCGGTTGCGCATACGGCGGCCGCGCTTCAGTTGGATTTCGCCTCGTCCGCTTCGAACAGCTTCTCGAGCTGCTGCGCGGCGTCCAGCGACGCGGCACGGAACTTGACCTCGTCCTCCTTGACGGCGTACTGCGCGACCAGCGTCGCCTCATCGTGCCGGCGGAAGCGTCGCACGGTGGTCCGGGCCGTGTGCGCCGTCTCGCCCAGGGCCTGCAGGACCATCTCGGACATCTCCAGGCTGGATGCGAATGTCTCGCGGACGATGTTCTTCACGCCCGCATCCATGAGGGAGAAGGCGTGCTGGCGGCTGCGTGCCCGGGCATACAGCTTCAGGTGTGGAAACTGCGTCCTGACCAGCACCGCGGTGCGCACCGAGGCTTCCACGTCATCGATCGCAAGCACGAAAACGGAAGCGCTCTCAGCTCCGGCCGCGCGAAGCAGGTCGAGCCTGGAAGCATCGCCGTAGTAGACCTTGTTGCCGAATCGGCGCACGAAATCCACGTGAGTCTGGTTGCTGTCGAGCGCCGTGAATGGGATGCGCCGTGCCAGCAGGATGCGGGCGACGATCTGCCCGAACCGGCCGAAGCCGGCGATCAGGACCTTGATCTCGCGGTCTTCGATCGCATCGAACGGCCGGTGCGAGTCTTTCGGGAAGCGGGCGGAGACTCGCTCCAGGAGCACCAGCAGGAGCGGCCCCAGCACCATCGACACCGTCACCGCGAGGATCAGCAGATCGACGGTTCCCTGCGGGAGGATGCGCTGCCCGGCCGCGAGCGTGAACAGGACGAACGCAAACTCGCCCCCCGTCTGGATCGCAAAGCCGAGGCGCCATGCCGGCGCGCCCTCCATGCCGGCCAGCCTGCCCAGGACCGTGACGGTCAGCAGCTTGATGAGGAGAAAGCCCGCGGTCAGCCCCAGGAGCGCGAGCGGCTCGGAGGCGAGCAGTCCGAGGTTGGCCGACATGCCGACGGTGATGAAGAACAGGCCGAGGAGAAGTCCCTTGAATGGCTCGAGATCCGCTTCCAGCTCGTGCCGGAATTCGCTGTCTGCGAGCAGCACGCCGGCCAGGAAGGCGCCCAGGGACATGGACAGGCCCGCCTCGTTCGCGAGCAGGGCGGTCGCAATGACCGTCAGGAGCGCGGCGGCCGTGAATACCTCGCTGACACGCACCCGTGCGACCACGCGGAGCGCCGGCCGAAGCACCAGCCGACCGCCCACGATGACGATCGTCACGACGGCCGCCAGCTTGACCAGCATCAGCCACCACGTGCCCGCTCCAGGCCTGGCCTGGGCCAGCGGCGACAGCAATGGCACGACGGCCAGCATGGGAAGCACGGCCAGGTCCTGAAACAGCAGGATGCCGAACGCGGAGCGGCCGTGTTGGGCCTTGAGCTGGCCGCGTTCCGCCAGGACCTGCAGCACCAGCGGAGTGGACGAGAGCGAAAGTCCGAAGCCGACGATGAGTGCTGCCGTGGGAGGCAGGCCAAGGGCCCACGCGATACCGCCCAGCAGCCCCGTGCAGACCAACACCTGCGCCGACCCGAGGCCGAAGACCAGGCGGCGCATCACCCACAGCCGGGTCGGCTGCAGCTCCAGGCCGATGATGAAGAGCAGCAGCACGACGCCGAACTCGGCCACGTGCATGATCTCGGAGACATTGCGGAACAGGCGCAGTCCCCACGGCCCGATCACCAGTCCGGCGGCAACGTAGCCCAGGATCGAGCTGAGCTTCAGCAACCGGAACAGCGCCACCGCAATGACTGCTGCCGTGAGCAGCACGGCGGTTTGGGAAAGGGTTATCACGGCGTACCCGCACGCTGGAGGTCGCGGGATTCTGGCAGAAACACGCCGGCGAGCGGGGCCAGACGTGCGGGGAAGATCCGCCGCTACCCGGCAAGCCCGCTGATCAGGCCGAGGCAACCCCGCGGATCAGGCTGACACCCGGCGAGCCCCGCTTCAGGCCGACTCCGGCCGGGCGCAGCCTGCCTCAGGAGCCGCGCCGGGCGCCGCGGCTCACTCGCAGAGGCTCTCCAGGTAACCCTGCGCGACCGGCGAGAGGCGCTTGAGCGCGAGCGCACGGGCCTTCGGCGCATCGACGATGTATTCGAGCGGACCCGAGACCATCATCTGCCGGATGCCCGGATGGCGAGCGGACACGCGGGCCATCTTGTTCAGCACCGTGAAGCCACGGTTGATCTTGTCGCGTGAAACCCGGTTCTGTTCGATGGTCCGGGCGAGGTACTGGCCGAAGCGGGCGTAGAGAAAATAGTCATCATCCCCGACCTGGAACCGGGCTTCGGCAAAGAAGTCGGGGAAGTTCTTCTCGAGGTAGGAATTCACGGTTCGCAGGCGGGGAGCGGACGAGTCACCCGCGGCGCGCACCGTAGCATTGACCGAAGGGCCGGCCGCTCTGCGCATGCGGAGCCTGGCCGAAGAATTGGCAACAGTCGACGCTTTGCTGGTCTTCATTGTCTTTCGCAACACCTCCACGGGTCCGGACGACCATTTCTGGACGTCACGAGCGGTACCACACCTCGCAACGCGCGCGAATGTTGAAGTACGACGACTCGCGATGCAATAGGACGGTTGGAGAAAATACGCAGCCCTCCGGAGACTCGCGTCACAACCTGCGAGCAGGCGGTCGTTCGCGAGACCGGACGTGTGCCCGTGCTGACAGCGCTGTGTTCACGAAAGGCGCGCCGTAGTCGACGCATGCGCTTCGTGTGCGATCGGCGACACAGGATTTCCGCACCTGGTCTTCCGGGTCCTGCTCGCGGGGACCGGGTGAGCCCGGTGTTCCGCGACGCCGGGGCCTTCGGAAACGACAGGGCCCGTTCGGGTGCCCCCGGTAACGACATTGGGCCAGCAGGAGCGTGGGGCCTTGCGTTTCGCGGCCCCGGTGGCTGCCGACCGGGGTGAACCGCGCTGGCCCCGGTACAGCCGGCCGACCCCTTTCGTCGCCGACTTGAAAGCGCCGGTCGGGCCGGTATTATCGAAAGCCTAGTAAAGGTGTAGACAGGCGACCGACGCGCGGGCTACAAGGCCTCGTACCCGGGCGATTTCGACTGCATCCTGCGGGCACGTAGCACCCGTGGGCCTCCTTACCGAAGATTTTTTCAGTTCAACCGATGCAGGTAATGCACCTGCAGCGGCGGGTGTGATGCGCGCGCCGCGCGGGTGGCGCCAGGAGGCCACACCTGGATGTCCCGTGGGCGCGCGCCGTGCGCGACCCTCGCCCCGGTCCGAAAAGGCCGGAAGTTCGCTTTCGGCAGACGAGGCAGGGTCGAAAGCGACTCGCTGCAGCTAAACGATACTCGAGGCCACCACGATGAGCTCTTCGAACCAGGGACTCCTTAAAGACGCGTACGAGCGCGACAGCTGCGGTTTCGGCCTGATCGCCAGCCTGGACGACCAGCCGAGCCATTGGCTGGTCCGCACGGCCATCGTTTCCCTGAACCGTCTCACGCATCGCGGCGCCATCGCGGCCGACGGCAAGACCGGCGACGGCTGCGGCCTGCTGCTGAAGAAGCCGGAGGCTTTCCTGCGCGCCGTGGCGGCGGAGGCCGGGATCGGGCTGTCGGCGCGTTTCGCTTCGGGCCTGGTCTTCTTCAGCCAGGACGCCGCTCTTGCGCGCACCGCGCGACACACCCTGGAAGAGCAGCTCGCGCAGCAGGGACTGGAGCTCGCCGGCTGGCGCGCCGTTCCCGTCAATGCCGACGCCTGCGGCACGCAGGCGTTGAAGACCCTGCCGCACATCGAGCAGCTGTTCGTGAACTGCAAGGTCGCGGACATGGACGAGGCCTCCTTCAACCGGAAGCTGTTCATGGCGCGCCGTCTCACGGAGCTCGCCGTGCGCGACGCGGATCCCGCCTTCTACGTGCCCAGCCTGTCGGCGACCACGTTCGTGTTCAAGGGCATGGTCATGCCGCAGCACCTGGCGGAGTTCTACCCGGACCTCGAGGACCCGCGGCTGGAGACCTCGGTGGCCGTGTTCCATCAGCGCTTCTCGACGAACACGCTGCCGCAGTGGCGCCTGGCGCACCCGTTCCGCTATCTCGCCCACAACGGCGAGATCAATACCATCCAGGGGAACCGCCACTGGGCCGTGGCACGCGGTCCGCTGCTGCGCTCGCCGCTGCTGCCGGACCTCCAGCAGGTGCTGCCGCTGGTGTCTCTGACCGGATCGGACTCCCAGAGCCTCGACAACATGCTCGAGGTCCTGCTCATGGGCGGTCTGGACGCGCTGCACGCCATGCGCCTGCTGGTCCCGCCGGCCTGGCACGGCCTGGACTCGATCGATTCCGACCTGCGCGCTTTCTACGAGTACTACTCCGTTCACATGGAGCCCTGGGACGGACCCGCCGGGATCGTACTCACCGACGGCCGCTATGCGGCATGCACACTGGATCGCAACGGTCTGCGGCCCGCGCGTTTCGTCATCACGCGCAATCGCGTCCTGACGATCGCGTCCGAGACCGGGGTGTGGGACTACGCGCCCGAGGACGTCGTCCGCAAGGGCAAGCTGGGTCCGGGTGACATGATCGCCCTGGACCTGCAGACCGGCACGCTGCTGGAGTCCAGGGACGTCGACGCCGTCCTGAAGACGCGCCATCCCTACAAGACCTGGCTCAAGAAGGGGGTGCGCTACCTGGAGTCGGACCTGGTCGATCCGCGTTTGGCTGCAGAGCCAATGGACCGCGAGACGCTCACGCTCTACCAGAAGATGTTCAACGTCAGCGCCGAGGAGCGCGACGAGATCATCCGCGTGCTGGCGGAGGACGAGAGCGAAGCGGTTGGCTCGATGGGCGATGACACCCCCATGCCGGTGCTCTCGCACAAGGTCCGCTCGCTGTACGACTATTTCCGGCAGCAGTTCGCACAGGTCACCAACCCGCCGATCGACTCGCTGCGCGAGTCGATCGTCATGTCGCTGCAGACCCAGATCGGCCCGGAGTCCAACATCTTCGTCCCGGCGCCCGAGCATGCCCGCCAGATCGTGCTGGGCTCGCCGATCCTGTCGCAGCGCAAGCTGCGCCAGATCCTCGGGCTCAAGGAGGTGACGCACGAGTTCATCGACCTGCAGTACGAGCCTGCCGAAGGACTGGAAGCGGCGATCCACCGCATCTGTGCGCAGGCCGAGCGTGCGGTGCGCGACGGCCGCCTGGTGCTGCTGCTGTCGGACCGCTACCTGGTTCAGGGCAAGCTGCCGGCGCACGCGCTGCTGGCGACGGGCGCCGTCCACCACCACCTCGTAAAGACCGGCCTGCGCTGCAAGTGCAACCTGCTCATCGAGACCGGGACCGCGCGCGATCCGCATCATTTCGCGTGCCTGATCGGCTATGGCGCCACGGCGGTGTATCCGTTCATGGCCTACCAGGTGCTGTTCGACATGATGCGCAAGGGGAACGTGAAGCTCGACTTCGCGACGCGCCTGGAGCTCGGCCGCAGCTACCGTGCCGGCGTGCGCAAGGGGCTGTTCAAGATCATGTCCAAGATGGGCATCTCCACCATCGCCAGCTACCGCAGCTCGCAGTTGTTCGAGATCGTGGGCCTGTCGGACCAGATCGTGGACCTGTGCTTCTCGGGTACCGAGAGCCGGGTGCAGGGCGCGGAGTTCTGCGACCTCGAGTCGGATCTCGAGCAGCTGGCCGCGCGTGCCTGGAATCCGCGCGACGCGCTCGACCAGGGCGGGCTCCTCAAGTACATGCAGGACGGGGAGTACCACATGTACAACCCCGACGTGATCGCGGCCCTGCAGGCGGCCGTGACGTCGGGGGACTACGACCATTACACCCTGTTTGCGCAGCTGGTGAACTCGCGGCCGCCGTCGACCTTCCGCGATCTGCTGGGCGTGAAACGCGCCGGCACCCCGATCCCGATCGAGGAGGTCGAGTCGATCGAGTCCATCCTCACCCGCTTCGACAGCGCCGGCATGTCCCTGGGCGCGCTCTCGCCGGAGGCCCACGAGGCCCTCGCGATCGCGATGAATCGCCTCGGCGCCCGCTCCAATTCGGGCGAAGGCGGCGAGGACCCGGTGCGCTATCGCACCGAGAAGAACTCCAAGATCAAGCAGGTCGCTTCGGGCCGCTTCGGCGTCACGCCCGAGTACCTGATCAATGCGGAAGTGCTGCAGATCAAGGTGGCGCAGGGCGCCAAGCCCGGCGAGGGCGGGCAGCTTCCCGGGCACAAGGTCAACGACATGATCGCCTCGCTGCGCTTCGCACGCCCCGGGGTCGGGTTGATCTCCCCGCCGCCGCATCACGACATCTACTCGATCGAGGACCTGGCGCAGCTGATCTTCGACCTCAAGCAGGTCAATCCCGGCGCGCTCGTCTCGGTGAAGCTCGTCGCCGAACCGGGCGTTGGGACGGTCGCGGCCGGCGTGGCGAAGGCCTACGCCGACCTGATCACGATCTCCGGCTACGACGGCGGCACGGGCGCCAGCCCGCTGTCATCGATCAAGTACGCCGGCACTCCGTGGGAGCTGGGACTTGCGGAAACTCACCAGACGCTGCGTGCGAACGATCTGCGCCACCGGGTGAGACTGCAGACCGACGGCGGCCTGAAGACCGGGCTCGACGTCATCAAGGCGGCCCTCATCGGTGCGGAGAGCTTCGGCTTTGGCACCGCTCCCATGGTGGCGCTCGGGTGCAAGTACCTGCGCATCTGCCACCTGAACAACTGTGCGACCGGCATCGCGACGCAGCACCCGGTCCTGCGGGCGAAGTTCTTCATCGGACTGCCCGAGATGGTCATCAACTACTTCCGCTTCGTTGCCCGGGAGGTGCGCGAGATCCTGGCCTCCATCGGCGCGCGCAGTGTGGAGGAGATCATCGGCCACACCGAGCACCTGGAGGTGCTCGAAGGCCGCACCGCCAGGCAGCGCAAGCTGGATCTGCAGCCGATCCTGTCGGACGCGGGACTCGCGGCGGATTCGCCGCAATTCTGCATCGCGCCCTCGAACGCGCCGTTCGACAAGGGTGAGCTCGCCGAACGCATGGTCGCCGACATGCTCCCCGCGATCGAGACGCGAAGCGGCGGTGAATGGAGCTACGAGGTCCACAACTACAACCGCTCGATCGGCGCGCGCATCTCCGGGGAGATCGCCCGACGCTGGGGCAACTACGGCATGGAAGACGCTCCGGTGACCGTGCGCCTGACCGGTAACGTCGGTCAGAGCTTTGGCGTCTGGAACGCCGGCGGACTGCAGCTGTACCTGGAAGGCGACGCGAACGACTATGTCGGCAAGGGCATGGCCGCGGGCAAGGTGGTGTTGCGGCCGCCGCGCAGTGCGCGGTTTGTCGCGAAGAGCACGATCATCATGGGGAACACGTGCCTGTACGGCGCCACCGGCGGACAGCTGTTCGCCGCAGGTGTCGCCGGAGAGCGCTTCGCGGTGCGCAATTCCGGGGCCGTCGCCGTCATCGAAGGGGCCGGGGACCATTGTTGTGAGTACATGACGGGCGGAGTGGTGTGCGTGCTCGGCCGCACCGGGGTGAATTTCGGAGCCGGATTCACCGGCGGGTTTGCCTACGTGCTGGACCTGGAGCGCGATTTCGTCGACCGCTACAACCATGAGCTGATCGACATCAGCCGCATCCATGCCGAGTCGATGCAGTCGCACCTGCAACACCTGGAGGGACTGCTGGCGCAGCACGTCGCCGAGACCGCGAGTGCGTGGGCGGAGGAGATCGTGAACGACCTGCGCTCCTACATCGGAAAGTTCTGGGTGGTGAAGCCGAAGGCGGCCTCGATCGACTCGCTGATGGAGAATCTGAGGCGCGCGGCATAGGCCGGCGCCATGGGAGAAAGGGCGCGAAAGTCACGCCTTTCGCGCCCGGGTCGAAAGGGCCGCAGGCCGCTTTCGACATAGGAGAAAGGCCCGCAGGGCACTTTCTCAAATAGAGGACAGTACGAGATGGCTGACAAGAACCTGCAATTCCTGGAGATTCCGCGCGCCGACCCGGCGAAGCTGCCCGTGGAAGTGCGCGTCACCCAGTTCCGCGAGATCTACCTGCCGTTCGATCCCCAGGCGGCTTCCCAGCAGGCCGGCCGCTGCCTGTCCTGCGGCAACCCGTTCTGCGAGTGGAAATGTCCGGTCCACAACTACATCCCGAACTGGCTGAAGCTCATCCACGAGGGCAACCTGTTCGAGGCCGCGGAGCTGTCTCACAAGACCAACTCCCTGCCGGAAGTGTGCGGCCGGATCTGCCCGCAGGACCGGCTGTGCGAGGGAGCGTGCACGCTCAACGACGGGCACGGCGCCGTCACCATCGGCTCGATCGAGAAATACATCACTGACGAGGCGCTCAAGCAGGGCTGGAAGCCCGACATGTCGAACGTGCGGCCCACCGGCAAGCGCGTCGCGGTGGTCGGGGCGGGACCTGCGGGGCTCGCGTGCGCGGACATCCTGGTCCGCAATGGCGTGACTGCGGTCGTGTTCGACCGTTACTCGCGCATCGGCGGCCTGATCAGCTTTGGCATTCCTCCCTTCAAGCTCGACCGGCAGGTCATGGAGAAGCGCCACGAGATCATGGAGGGCATGGGAGTGCAGTTCCGGCTCGGCGTGGAGATCGGTGCAGATGTCAGCTTCCAGTCGCTCGTGGACGAGTACGACGCGGTGTTTCTCGGCATGGGCACGTACAAGTACGTGAAGGGCGGCTTCCCGGGCGAGGACCTGCCCGGGGTGCACGAGGCGCTTCCCTATCTGATTTCCAACATCAACCACGAGCTCGGGCTCCCCGGCAGCGCCGAGGCGCTGGTCAACATGCGGGGCAAGCGCGTCGTGGTGCTCGGCGGCGGCGATACGGGCATGGACTGCAACCGCACCGCGATCCGACAGGGAGCGGAGTCGGTGACCTGCACCTATCGGCGTGACGAGCAGAACATGCCCGGCTCGCGCCGTG
>Ga0070679_100005903_pt1 | contig 11376 bp, 8 predicted proteins | sample KBSC63BmetaG_FD_65652 | JGI IMG/M metagenome (GOLD analysis project Ga0070679, IMG submission 65652) | Corn rhizosphere microbial communities from Kellogg Biological Station, Michigan, USA - KBS C6-3B metaG | ecosystem: Host-associated > Plants > Roots > Rhizosphere | place: USA: Michigan... | reverse complement strand
CTCTTAATAATACAGGCTTATATTTATTCTGATCTTTGAAAGGTAAAGTCAACGAAGCCCGCAGGAGTCTGGCTCAACGGCAAGTCAGGAAATACCTGATCCGGGCCAACCTTACCTGCAAAGCCGGTTAAAGTAATATCGCCGCTCTTATATGGGAACAGTTCACTGGTAGCTGTAAAATAATAAAATATATTTGCATTTAAAGATAAGATGTAATCAGTATTGGCTTCAATAGGCGTATTCACTTCTACACTATCATCCCAGCTATCTGTATGTGTGCAGCTAACCGGAGTATTGGTAACAATAGATTTATCACTTACCTTCCAAAGAGTTACCAGGTAATTCCCCGTTTGAGGCAAATGAAGCTTAAAAGATTTGATAGTGCCACTTACACCGGAATGGAAAACAACACCCAGTTCATAGTGATTTCCGTCTGAACCGGCCATGGCGCCCATGTTCTTTATGAATTGCTCCACAGAGCCTTGTTGAATTGGAATTACGACCGGTGCTTTTGCAGCGTTTTCCTTTTTGCAAGACACAAATGCTGATGAACAGATAGCAGCAACAGCAAGAGATAAAATAATTTTTTTCATAGCCTGATTTTTATTTGTTTTATTTATGGTTTGCTTATTTGTCGTAATCATTTGAGACAGGTAAACAAAGCATCTTATAAATAATAACAGGCAGGCGATATCATATTTTATTATGTATTTAGAAGGGATTATCCAATAACTACTTTTAAAAGTAAACGTGAAAACATGAAGTTTTTAGGAAGGTTCCATTCCGATTCTGAAAATCCGCTGAAAAGATTTCTTTTTAATTATTTCATCAGCTAACGCTTTTCCTGCGCCTCAACCCCATATTTTATTGCCGCTTTAAGTATATTAATGTTTATATTTTTTACAGTCTTGAACTTAATGCAATATCCGCTAACGCTTGCCTTGCCTAGTTCTTTTCCATACGTTTCGGCTAAGTATGCCTTATCTTTTATACCAAGGATATAGACAGAAATTCCGGTTTTATTTGCGCTCAAACCAATTTGATAAAATTCCCTGGTTGTTCCATCAGCATATTTTATGGTGTGAGATCCATATCCTATGTTAGGATTAGAAACAGTTTTATTTTCACTGTTCTTACCATCCAGGAACCATAGTTTGCATGTGGGCATTACTTCCAGAATAGTTCGGTGTAACTCTTGCATGTCGCCACGTTTTGGTTCAGACTGGCTGATAAGATATTCTTTGATTTGTTCTTGTACGTTCATATAAATATAAGATTACCGGTTGCATATTCAGAACCGGCAATAATAATTTAAAAGTAAGTCATGAAAAAAATATTTCAACGCATCTGCAGAAAATAAAACGCCAGGCAAAATTGTGAAGGCCGTCCCCAGTTTTTTTAAAGGCAATTCCATAGCCACGATTTTAATAGCAATGTGCATTGAGATAGATGGCTTTTCATGCAAGACAGTAAGAGGCGTTCTCATTTTATATAAAAGTTTAAGACCGTAATTGATGAAATGCAGTAGGATACATTTAATTCCTGCAAAAAAGATTATAAGTTTTTAATTCATTTCTCTAAACAGAAACTCCGGATGCTATTAACACCAGGAGCTGAATTGAAAGAGTTATCTTCTGTTAACTTATTTAGCCCACCACAATTTGGTTAGCAGGTCATCAGGACCTTGCACGGTAAGGGCTGCATTGTAATTTGTTGTGTTTACTGTTTGCTCCGAAAGCGGGTAACGGACGCGTTCGGGCCAGGCACTAATGGCGCTGGAAGGCCCAGTCTTTGTCTCTTTTGGAACACCGGTTCTTCTCCATTCTGACCATCCTTCAAAACCATTGTAAAATAATGCAAACCATTTTTGTATCCTAATCTTATACAGCTTTTCAGCCTGTGTGCCCGTGTAAGCTACGCCGGGCTGGGTAAAATAAGAAGGATCAGGAGTAATATCAGATGCCTTGGCGAAATTATGGTCTGAAGCCGGGATGCCCTGGTTCAATACATCAAGCCTGCTTTCATCGTAAGCAAACTGGTCGCGGATACCATTAAAGTAATAGGTGGCTGCATCGCTGCCGCCGCTGATCAATCCCCGTTCTTTTGCTTCTGCCAAATTAAATTGTACTTCAGAATAAGTGAGCAATAAGCCCTGGGCAGCGGTTTTGGAAGCATACAATGGATAACCGAGGTATGGCATTAAAATAGGAGACTCCTGCGATTGAAAATTGGTGCCACCGTTGTAAGTAGATTCAATAGTGCCTATAGAATTCGGTACGGCCCCATACTTAGGGTTACCGCTTCCATAGCTTGCGGGAGTAGGCATGGCGTAATAAGCAATTCGTGGATCGTTGAGCCTCACAAGGTTACTGTCAAGTGTAGTGCTCAGGTGATAATCACCAATCGGCGGATTATGATAAGCAGGGAATTCATTGTTAAGCTCATCTGTAAAATTAAGAGCAGCCTGGTCAGCATACGACGTGAAAAGTGGATAAGTAGTGTTATCGCTTACAATTGTGTTTAACTCCGAACCCACGTCCACCTTAGCATTAGCGACTCCCGACATGCGGATGAGCAATCTTATACGAAGCCCGTTAGCAAACTCTCTCCACCGCAGTGCGCTGCCGCCCATGAGAACATCAGAATTAATGGGATCAGTGCCTGAGGCAAGAAGTGTATTAGCTACCTTTAGTGAATCCATAAGGGCATAATAAATATCTTCCTGCTTGTCATAAGCGGGAGCGAAATTTCCTTCCGTTTTGCCTTTTACGGCTTGGCTGTAAGGCATGTCACCGAAATTATCTGTCATAACCTGGAACATCCACGACCATAAAACCAGTGCAACGCCTTCATTATTTTTATCATTTTTTGAATGACTAAGCACACGGAGGTTTTCAACATCTTTTAGTTGGTCGAAAAAATTCCAGAGGAAACCTCCTTCTGTCTGGCTGGCCGTCCAGTGGTCATCAAAGCCGCTTGTATATTGGTTGGCATAATAGTCTGCTACCACACTTCCGCCAAACTGCGCCTGGTAAGAATAGTTTCGAACAGCAGGTATAATGATAGCAGGAAGCAAAAATTGTTCATTGACTACCTCTTGCGGACTGTTAGGATTTTTGTTGATCGTATCAAAATTCTTTGTACAGCCTGCGAGCAGTAAGATTGTAAGTCCCAGGCTTGCGGTAATAATTTTTGAGTTCATTATTCTTGAATTAATAGATTAGAAATTAACATTCAGGTTGGCGCCAAAACTCCTGGTTGTGGGAAGGCTAAGATTTTCAAAGCCACCCACGAGGCCTTGTCCTGTGGAAGCACCGGTTTCAGGATCAATATGCTGGTTCTTGGTCCATAAAGCCAGGTTGCGCCCTATAATAGATACAGAAATATTCTGAATTTTAAGTTTGGAATACAATTTCTTTGGAAGATTATATCCAATTTTTGCTTCTCTTAACTTTACAAACGAGCGGTCAACCAATTGTTGTTCGGAATTGTGGTCATAATAACGCTTGTAAAAATCACGTGGCCCCGTTCCATAAATGCCTTTGCTATAAGAACCATCAAATACTTCCAGGTTGCGCTGATAGCTGCCGTCAGATTGCAATACGCCACCATCGCGGTAGTAATCGGAATTGTAAACGTCATCAGGCGCATGTTTTAGCCTTGCACCCGCTGTTTCTATAAGCTGGCCTGCGCCCATTGCTTTATTAATAAAGCGGGAAACCATTACGCCACCTTGGTTAATATCAAAAAGACATTCAGCATAAACTCCTTTAAAAGAAAAGCGGTTGGTAATTCCTGCTGTCCAGTCCGGGTTAATGTTACCAAGATAAATGGAAGTAGGAGTTATTTGTGCCCGGCCATTGCTTCCTATTATAGGCATACCCTTGAGCGCGCCGCTGGGAACACGTTGAAAACCGGGGCCATAAAGAGCGCCCATACGCTCGCCAACACGTGCTTCAATCGAAGCATCTTCGCCCGGAGCTTCCTGAACTATCCTGTCTACACCAGGAGCAAGAGAAACTACCTTGCTAACATTGCGGGCAAAATTGATCATCATGTTCCACTCAAACCCGCTTTTTAGCCGTATAGGTACAGCAGTCAATTGAACTTCAATTCCCTTGTTGGATATTTCTCCTGCATTGATAACCCTGCCGCGGTATCCGGAAGAAACCGGCGTTGGAAGCGGAAGTATCTGGTTTTTGGAACTCGTGCTGTAAGCAGTTACATCCAAACCAAGCCTGCCTTTGAAAAGAGAAACTTCTGCACCTATTTCGCTTGTGCTGCTTTTTTCGGGTTTCAGATTAAGGTTATTTAACTGGGAACTTTCTGATAGGGAAGGAATGCCATTCCATAACTGCTGGTAATTATAAGGTGTAAGAATAGAGTAGGGGTCTGCATCATTACCTGCCTGTGCATAAGCAAGCCTTAGTTTCAGCAGGTCTATTTTAGGAGAGATGGAAAAAATCTGGTTGAACAGGATGCTGGTATTCACCGATGGGTAAAAATAGGAATTATTGGAAGCGGGCAAAGTGCTTGACCAGTCATTACGTCCGGTTACATTTACATATATTTTCCCCTGGTAATCTGTTTGCAAATAGGCATAAAGACTATTGGTTCTACGGTGCTCGGCATATGCGTTTGACTGTACAGCCACATTGGAATTATTAATACTGTAAATACCCGGTATTACAAGCTGACCGGCAGTTTGCTGACTGCTTCCCCGGAATCTTTCCATAATATTTCCACCTGCTGATGCATCAAAATGAAAATCATTAACGCTCTTTTTGTAATTGAGTAAAAAGTCATAGTTGTTCTCCTGATATTTCAATGTGGTTTCCTGGTAATATCCCTGCGGAGAATTAGAGCTGCTCATCGCTTCTCTCCGTGGCCTGAAGTCATTGAAATAGTCAGTTCCTGCACGGCCCATTAGGGTTAAATTGTCGCTAATCTTATAGGTCAACTTTATGTTGCCGTATAGCTGATCCTTATTCTGTCCACTGGTACTTTCGTAAGCATAAAAGAAAGGATTATCATGGCCATTCCCATAATCCTGTGAAAATTGCTGAAGACCTTCCAGACCTGGCTGCCAGTAATTCCGCAGGCTATTAATATCAACGTTCCTGTCGAACCATACATATTCATACATCACCGTGCCATGCCCATAACCAAGGTCGGGACGGCTGCTGCTGTTCGTTTTTGTATAATTTCCCACAGCCTGGGCAGTTAACCTGTTAGATAGTTTGAAGCCTGCATTTAAATTATAAGTATTGCGGGTAAGATTATTATTAGGCACGATTCCCAATTCTTCATTATTGGTATAAGAGAAACGATAATTGGCCACATCGTTACTACCGGAAAGCGCCACAGAATTAAAGCGTGTATGCCCTGTCACAAAAAAATCTTTCATATTATTTGGATGCGGAATGAAAGGGGTTGGAATAATATCTCCCCTGTCCGGAAGATTAACATCGCCACCACGAAAACCATTTGAAGTAGGAGAATCGAATTGAGGAATCAATCTTCCGTCAAGTGCAGGCCCCCAGCTTTCATCCCAATCTTCATTAACGCCATTAGGATACAAGCCGTTGTTGCTGTAACCGAAATTAGATCCTTCATATTTGCCATCGGCCCCACCGCCGTATGAATTCTGAAATTTAGGCAACCGCAATGGATTTTCCCATGTATATCCGCTGGTGATGCTTACGCCCATGCCTTTAACTCCCTTTCCGGATTTAGTAGTAATTACCAAAGCGCCATTGGCTGCTCTTGATCCATATAATGCAGAAGCTGCAGCGCCTTTCAGCACATTCACGGATTCTATATCAGCAGGATTCAGTTCCCCGATTGAGCTTCCATAATCGGGATTAGTATCGCCACCAGTGTTGGAAACCGGGTCATTAGATACTGGAACGCCATCAACAATAACCAGAGGCTGATTCTTAAAATAATTTAGTGAAGATTCTCCGCGAATGGTAATGCGGGAACTGCTGCCCACACCGTTAGCAGAAATAATGTTTACACCTGCTACTCTTCCGGATAGCGAGTTTACGAAATTATTATCCCTGGCTTCGTTAAGTGTGGAACCTTTTACTTCCTGTGTGGCATATCCCAGTGAGGCTTTTTTCCTTTCAATACCAAGTGCTGTAACTACCACCTCGTTTAATGCGGTATTTGTTTCCTGTAGGGTTACATTAATAACCTTTTTATTATTTACAGCCACCTCCATGGTTGCGTATCCCACAAAAGAAAACACCAGGGTACCATCGCCGGGCACATCAATTGAATAATTACCGGCGCCATCTGTAGAGGTTCCATTATTATTTCCTTTTATAATTACACTTACTCCCACTAAAGGCTCGCCCTTCGAATTAGTTACTTTACCACGCACTACATTAGCTGTTGGAGTGTAGGTAAGCAATTTATCTTTTAAAGATATTGTGGTAAGGTCTTTTAAGGCAGCATCATTAATAAAACTTTTATCCGCCATTATCAATATCTGGTTATTTAACTGCTTATAATAAAGATGAGTGCCGGATAAAATAATTTTCAAAATATCTTCCACGCTTCTTTCGGCGACAGGTAAATTTAAATTTTTGACATTCGTTACTTCATTCTCCCGGTACATAAAATAGAAGTTGCTCTGGGCTTCAATTTTTTGAAAAGCCTGTACAAGGGTTTCGTCTTTAAGGCCCATCTTAATTTCTGTCTTATCAATAGGCTGGCTTTTTAGAGGAGAAGCTACCAGCAGTTGAAGAGAAGTTGAAATTAGTAAGCTCACCATTACTATTCCTATACGCATAAACTTTTTAAGGATTGGTTTCTCAATTAGCCGATCATCAAATGAAAGTACTTTAATCCACTTCTGAAACTTTTCAGAAATAAAAGAATGATTCATAATTTTGGTTTGTTTTAAGTTAATAAGGATTCCGCGTAAGCGGAGAAATTTAAAACATGCTTTGCAGCGGTGGCAGCCGATGCAGCGCAATCTCCTCTGAAATTATTTTCAGAGGTTTTTTTTAAGGATAATCCCTTCCCGTTATTATTCCCAGTGAAATTTTTTTTAACAGGTAATTTAGTTGCATCATAATCTATAATTTTTTGTAATGATTCATCTTTAGAAGATAACTAATAACCGCATCTATTAAATTCTTCAGTTCCCGCAACACAAAATTGTTATATTAAATGTTACAGGAGTTTTAATAGGTATTATGTGTACGTTATCATTTTGCGCTTTATTTAGCTATTATTATTTTATCGTTGTTAATTGTATAGGTCAGCCCATTAAATTCAGTGATGCTTTTTATTGCCTGCTCCAGTTTTTCATTTTTTGGAAAAGTAGCCGTGAAACGTTGCTCTTCCAGCGAAGCATCATTGAAAATAATTTTTACTTTGTACTGGCCTTCCAGCAATTTTGCCGCCTCAGCAAGTGTAAGGTTATCAATAAATAAATTGCTATTTTTCCAGTCGAGGTAGCCTTCATTATTTACTTTGCTTACAATTGACATTTCTTTTTTGATATTGTAAGTAATTTGCTGTTGCGGCGTAATGGTACCAAGTATTTTATGTGAATCACTCACTCTCACTTTACCTCTTGAAACAGTTATTGTAATATCCTTTTCATCAGGCAGCGCTTTTATATTAAAAGCTGTTCCCAACACGGTTGTTTGTACTTTTCCTGTATGAACGATAAAAGGCCTTGCAGCGTTATGCTTAATATCAAAAAAAGCCTGCCCCTGCAAATAAACTTCTCTTTTTTTCTTACCATCAAAAGTGGAAGGATAATTAAGCACGCTACCGGGGCTTAAAAAAACGACGCTGCCATCCGCAAGAAAAATAACACGATTATCATTTTTATGAGTGGCTGTTACTATATTAGTATCAGCCTTTGGTTTATTGTTAGATTGCTCAATTACATAATTCGTCGGCTGTTTATCTTTCGCTCTGTTATTATATAAAAAGAAAGCACTTAAGATGATTCCTATAAAGACTGCTGCAGCAACTGCTTGTATAATTCTGTTTCGTATACCAAGGTATTTAATGTTTTCGTCCTCCTGCCGGGAAATATTCTCCCAAACTTGTCCTCTTATCTCGTTTTCAAGTTTCTTTTTTTTCTCTTCACTTAGAATATTTAAAACGTCCGGCTCGTTTTGAAATACATTATAATAGTTTTCTATACATTGCCTTTCCTCGTTGGTTACATCACCATCCAGGTATCTGTGCAGTAATTTTATAAAATATTGCTTATCCATTTATCTTGTTTAGGCCATTCACTTTAAGTATGACCCGAATAAACACAAATGCCCCATCCGACAGAAAAATTTTTTGAAAAATAGTTTGGGTATTAAGGTCTGTAATGATAGACCCTTGAGCTTTCAGTTATAAATGCGAAGCTATTTTATTGAGAATAAAATGCGGCTAATAAAAAATATGATTAATAACAATAATGGCAAATACATGCAAGTGCAACAATGTAACTTTTATTGAAGCCAGTGCTTTTGCAAGCTGGTTCTGAACCGTTTTCCTGGTAATGCCCATTTGGGAAGATATAGTTTTTGTAGATAGATTTTCCTGGTAGCGCAGGCGAAAGATTTCCTGCCTTTTTGGGGGAAGGGTTTTAAGAAGCGCTTCATAAGAATTTAAGAATTCCTTCCAAAGTAAATTCCTGTCTGCCTCTGCACTTCTTTCAGAAATATTTTCTAAAATGTCAAAAAAAGCGTGAGTAGGTTTCTGCTGCGCTAATAACTTAATTACTTTATTGCGGATGGCAACATAAAAATAGGCACGTAAATTCTCGATATGTAAACTTTTTCTGTTGATCCAGATATGAGTAAATATTTCCTGCACAACATCCTTGGCGTCATCTTTATTTTTTAAACGCTTATAAGCATCAGAATAAGTATTTGGCCAATGCTTATGAAACAACATGTTGAAGGCTTGTTTATTGCCATGTGCTATTTCATTAAGCAGTAAGGCATCATCATTTATGTTTGGATCAATGAGTTCCATATAAAGCAGTAGTCAAATGTAAATTTATATTTTAAACGTCAATAATTATTATTTCTTGTAACTTTTTATTGTAAGCAAACTTTTCAAATTTTTCCAACCTTCCCGAACATAACTAACGGTAAAGGATATCCGAAACATTTTACAAGGAACATTTTTCTATCGCATCACCAATGTAAGAAAGGTACAGAAATAAACTACTTATTTTATCATTTAGTTATCATCGTTTCCTTTAGCTAAAATAAATCTTTGTTTTAGCTTAACTTTTGTATAAAGTGTATATTTATACTCGCCCGGCAGCACCTGGTTTTCTTCATTCCTGTCATTATTTGTTTGCCGTCGCTTACCGATGTTTACCGTTCCGTTTGCCCCTGCACCCTTTTCATGACGCGGTTGTTTAAGCGCATTTATGGTTACCTCCAACGAAATCTCTTTTGCTAAATCATTAATGGAAAAGCCGGGGCCAAACCATTCTTTGTAAGGAATTGCTATTTCATAAGTGAGTATATTATTTTCATCAAAATTGATGGCTGCGTTTATACCCGAAGTATCGTTAATGGAGATGATGCCATTCCGGGTTGCAAACCCTTTTACTTCCATAAATGTATTTTGTAAAACGAAAGATGTATTGCTGTTTCTGCGGTCTGTTGCTTGTTCTTTATCGTTACCGGCAGGCGGTACAGAAGAAGATCGTTGCGCAAGGGGAAATATGACGGATACCTTGTGCTTCCCTTTATCACTTAAAGAAGTTTCCATTCCGGCACCCATAATTTTCGTTTGAAACATTTTATCAGGAGCCTGGAAACATAAGTATAAATTTTTATTATCATTGGCAAACGCAAAAAATAATTTCGTGCCGCTATCATAAAGCCGCAGTGGAAGTTTCCATTCCTTTGCCTTACCATCAATAGTTACGGGCGAAGAAGCCCATGTAGACTTTGGATTACTATCCTGGGCAAAAGATGGCGTTGCTGCAAATAATAAAATTGCAAGGCTGATCTTTATCATCTTGAATATTTACAGGGCTTGTAATTATAAAAGCCAAATCTATTATCACGGGCAATATGATGGCAATTAAATGTTGTAAAGTAAAGTTATTGTTTAAAGCCAAGTAGAATTGCTGCAAACATTAGCTGGTATTTTTTTGGCGTGCAAAAACCTCTGCAGGCTTACTTTATAAGTTTACATCAGTATTCAGATGAGCTAATTGAAAAACTTTAGGAAAGAAAAATCGGGATGATGCATCTCTGTTTCGTTCCTGCCTGAATCCAGCTGTGCTTCTGTTGCATAAACAAACATCTTTTCTTCATAATCGTTGATAGCAGCTTCTATAGTTTGAAATCCTCCGTTAGTGAGGTTATCAGATAAAACTGATGCATCCACCAGCCCGATATTCACACCCTGGCCTGCAAATGGCGGCATTAAATGTGCGGCATCGCCAATAAGTGTTACCGGCAAAGGCCGTTCGTTTTTCCATGGTTTATCTAAGGGAAGCTTTCTTGTGGGCAATCCAACAAAAAAAGATGTTGAGCGGAATAATTGTTTGTATCGTTCATTCCAATTCGAGAACCTGTTTGAAAGGAATGTAATAATGCTGTCTGTATTTCGAAAATCTAATCCATCATTATCAGCCCATTCTGCGGGCTTTTTAAAAATTATCCCGTAAGTTAATGCATCATTGTTGCGGGGGTTTGCAACTAATAAATTGCCCTGGTATGCGGTCATTAGCCTGTTACCATTGCACAACTGGTAAAATTCCGGGCATTTTATTTCAGGTTGAGGTACATCGCCCTGTATAATAAAAGTTCCGCTATCTTCCACTTCAGACTCTGTAACATATTTTCTTGCTGTAGACATTCCGCCATTAGCGCCGATAACAACATCTGCAATTGCCTTTATTTCATTTTCAAAATGCAAAAGCCATTTTCCATTGTGTACTTCAAGTGTTGTAAATTTTCTATTCCAAACAACCGTATCACTTTTTAAACTGTCGAGCAATATTTTTCTTAAATCGTTCCTGTTTATTTCAGGATTATCATATTGAGGTGTTTTCGAGAACAACACATTCCCTTGTTCATCTGTAAAGGTTATTCCCATCGGTATCGCATTTGAATAATAACTTTCCAGCAGTCCTGCTTTTTGCATCGCCTCTTGCCCCGAACCTTTATGAAGGTCAAGCGTGCCGCCCCAAATTCTTGTTTGTGCGTCTTTGTCTCTTTCGTAAACAGTTATATCTGTTCCTTTCTGTTGTAGTAATCTCGCCATTGTAAGCCCAACTGGCCCGGCGCCGATGATGGCTATTTTTTTATTCTTCAGTAACATTTTGCTTGTTGATTCTTGTAAGATCTATAAGGCTTCAAAACCTATGGGCCT
>Ga0070679_100005900_pt1 | contig 11377 bp, 9 predicted proteins | sample KBSC63BmetaG_FD_65652 | JGI IMG/M metagenome (GOLD analysis project Ga0070679, IMG submission 65652) | Corn rhizosphere microbial communities from Kellogg Biological Station, Michigan, USA - KBS C6-3B metaG | ecosystem: Host-associated > Plants > Roots > Rhizosphere | place: USA: Michigan... | reverse complement strand
CCCGTTCCAGCGTGCGCTGCACCACCCGGTGCGCATCGTGAACGATGCCGCGCTCCAGGCGTTAGGCAGCTACGAGGGCGGCCACATGCTGTTCCTCGGCCTGGGCACGGGACTCGGCTCGACGCTGGTGCTGCACGGCGCCATCGTGCCGATGGAGCTCGCGCACCTGCCGTACCGCAAGGGCAAGACGTACGAGGATTATCTGGGCGACGAGGGGCGCAAAACGTTGGGGACCCGGAAGTGGCGGCGCCACGTGTTCGACGTGTGCGACCTGCTCACCAAGGCCCTCCTGCCCGACTACGTTCTGTTAGGCGGCGGCAACGTGAAGCATCTGGACAAGCTCCCCGCCGGCGTACGTCTCGGCAGCAACGCCAACGTGCTGCGTGGCGGCTACCGGCTCTGGCTGCCGCGCGAGCGGCGCGCCCGATAACGCTGGATCAGCCGGTTGGTCGAGCTGTCGTGCGCGAGGCGGGGCTCCGCCGCGCCGCCCAGCTCTGGAATGATGCGGCCGGCGAGCACCTTGCCCAGCTCCACGCCCCATTGATCGAACGAGTCGATCTGCCACACCGTCCCCTGCGTGAACACGGCGTGCTCGTAGAGCGCCACCAGCGCGCCTAACGAAGCGGGCGTGAGGCGGTCCACGAGGATCGTGCTCGACGGCCGGTTGCCCTCGCACACCCGGTGCGGCACCAGCCACTCGGGCGTGCCCTCGGCCCGCACCTCGTCGGCGGTCTTGCCGAACGCCAGCGCCTGCGACTGCGCGAACAGGTTGGCCATCAACAGGTCGTGATGGTCGCCTAACGGAGTGAGCGCCTCGCAGAAGCCGATGAAGTCCGCCGGCACGATGGTCGTGCCCTGGTGCAGCAGCTGGTAGAACGAGTGCTGTCCGTTGGTCCCGGGCTCGCCCCAGTGGATCGCGCCGGTCTGGTACGTCACCCGACGTCCGTCCAACGTGACGTGCTTGCCGTTGCTCTCCATGGTCAGCTGCTGCAGGTACGCGGGGAAGCGCACCAGATACTGATCGTACGGCAGCACGGCCACCGTCTGCGCGCCGAAGAAGTCGGCGTACCACACCGCCAGCAGTCCCATCAGCACCGGCAGGTTGCGCTCGAAGGGCGTCGTGCGGAAATGCTCATCCATCGCGTGGAAGCCGCCCAGCATCTCGGTGAACGCCCCGGGGCCAATGGCGATCATCGTCGAGAGCCCAATGGCGGAGTCCATGGAGTAGCGGCCGCCCACCCAGTCCCAAAACTCGAACATGTTCGCGGTGTCGATGCCGAACTCGGTCACGGCCTTCGCGTTCGTCGATACGGCCACGAAGTGCCGGGCCACCGCGGCCTCGTCGCCTAACGCAGCCAGCGCCCATGCCCGCGCGGTCCGCGCGTTGGTCATCGTCTCCAGGGTCGTGAACGTCTTGGACGACACGATGAACAGCGTCTCCGCCGGATCCAGGCCGCGCGTCGCCTCCACGAAATCGGTGCCGTCCACGTTGGAGACGAATCCGAACGACAGGTCGCGCTGGCTGTAGAAGCGGAGCGCCTGGTACGCCATCACGGGACCGAGGTCCGACCCGCCGATGCCGATGTTGATCACGTGCCGGATGCGCTTTCCGGTGTGGCCGACCCACTCGCCGGACCGCACGCGGTCGGCGAACGCGCCCATCCGATCGAGCACGTCGTGCACCGCCGGCACCACGTTTTCGCCGGCGACCATGATGGCCGTGCCGCGCGGCGCGCGGAGCGCCACGTGGAGCACGCTGCGGCGCTCGGTCACGTTGATCGCGTCGCCGCGAAACATCGCGTCGATCCGCTCGCGGAGTCCCGATTGGCGTGCGAGCTCGAGCAGCAGGCGCAGCGTCTCGTCGGTCACGCGGTGCTTGCTGTAGTCGAGATAGAGCCCGGCCCCTTCGGCGACGAGGCGTTCGCCGCGCGCGGGATCCGAGGCGAAGAGCGTGCGCAGGTGCGCATCGCGGATGGTTCGGTAGTGCGCGTCGAGCGCGGCCCACGCCGGCCGCTCGGTGAGCGGCAGCAGGGGCACGGGTACCGACGTCGCGAGTGTGGACATCGCGTCGACCTCCTGCGTCACTTGCCTAACGCACGCAGCTGCTTGGCGGTGAGCAGCCAGACGAGCGATCCCGTCCGCCGTGCGGCCGGCAGATCGATCGCGCAGGCTGCGCCTTTCTCGAGCTCCAGGACCGGCTCGCTGTCCTGGGTCAGCAGGTACGTCGCGAGCCCTGACAACTGGGGTTCATGTCCCACGAGCGCGACTGTACCGACGCCGCGTTGGGCGCGCAACCATCGCGCCACCACCGGCGGTTCGACGTCCGGCACCAGGTGCTGGAGCACGATCGGCTCGACACCACCGTACGTGCGTGCGACGATGCGCGCCGTCTGCGCGGCGCGACGATATGGACTCGTCACGAGCCGATCGATGTCCGGCTCTACTTTGCGCAAGCCGAGTGCGGCGCGCCGCATCTTTTTCTTGCCGTCGGCGGTCACGGGTCGCTCCGCATCGGGTTTCCCGCTGCGTGCGAATTCCTCGCGACTGCCGGCGAGAGCATGACGAACGATCAACACGCGCATCGCTTCGCTCCCCAGGTCGCACTTGCGCAACTTAGTGAGGCGCGTGACACGAAACGACCGAGCCCCATCGTCCGGCTGGACGATGGGGCTCGGATCGCTCGAGGTGCGCGAGGCGGGATTCGAACCCACGACCTTCGGCTCCGGAGGCCGACGCTCTATCCAGCTGAGCTACTCGCGCAAAAAGCACAAAAGGAGCGCGCGGCTCCTTTTGTCATGGTCGGGGCGAGTGGATTTGAACCACCGACCTCCTGGTCCCGAACCAGGCGCGCTAACCGGGCTGCGCCACGCCCCGCCGAAGTCTCGCGGGACTTCACGGACCACCTTGCATTGTTTGTACGCGCCCGGAGAGACTCGAACTCCCAACCTTCTGATCCGTAGTCAGATGCTCTATCCAATTGAGCTACGGGCGCAATCACGACACCAGACGACGACGGCGGACGCATCCGCGTACCGCTCGAGATGCATCCGCCGAAGCTGACGCAACATATTTGCACGCGATGAGAGCGTCAAGCTGAATGGCGCACGCAACGATTCGAGAAAACAAAGCCTCGCGACGAGCGCGAGGCATGGGCGGTACAAGACTCGAACTTGTGACCTCCACGATGTCAACGTGGCGCTCTAACCAAACTGAGCTAACCGCCCGCACTCGCCGCGCCCCGCATCAGTGGAGGCGAGGGGAATCGAACCCCTGACCTCGTGAATGCCATTCACGCGCTCTCCCAACTGAGCTACGCCCCCGACACAGACTTGCACCCGGCATTGCCCATTTTGACCGGGAACCTCTCAGGATAGCCGTGGCATTAGGACTTGTCAAGAAAATGGGGCTGGCGCGATGGGCGAATCCTCTTATTTTAGCACCGCTTTCACGAGCCCCCAATTCGTACCGGCCGCTCGTGAACGCACTAGTGAACTCGCTCGTATATCTCAACATCCGAATACGAAACACGTTTCGCAATAGAGGGCCACGCACCCATGACTGAAGTCAAGCGCCGTCGGCGCCGCGCCGCCCCCGCCGGGATCGCTCCCACTGAGCCCGAGCGCGACATCCTCGATCAATACCTCTACGAGGTCAGCACGTACCCGTTGCTCAAGGGCACGCAGGAGCTCGACCTCGCGCGGAAAATCCGCGCTGGTGATCAGGACGCGCTGCAGGAATTGGTGAAGCGCAACCTCCGGTTCGTGATCTCCGTGGCGAAGAAGTATCAAAACCGCGGACTTCCGCTCATCGATCTCATTGGTGAGGGGAACGTCGGCTTGCTCACCGCCGCGCGAAAATTCGATCCCGATCAGGGCGTCAAGTTCATCTCGTATGCCGTGTGGTGGATTCGCCAGGCGATTCTCTCGTCGCTCGCGCGGCAGGGCCGCACGGTGCGCGTGCCGCTCAACCGGACCGCGGATCTCTCGCGCATCATCAAGGCGTCGGAAATTCTGCGTCAGAAGCTGCGGCGCGAGCCGCTTCCGGAGGAGTTGGCGCATCTCACCGGTCTGTCGGTGGACGTCGTGCAGTCGCTCGCCGCGCTCAACACGGGCGACGTGCGGCTCGATGCGCCGATGGATCCGGAAGGCGACCGCTCGCTCATCGAGCGCTTCGTCGCCGACGAGATGCCCGATGCCGAAGAGGAAGCCATGAACCGGTTCCTTTCCGACGAAATCGAGCAGGCGCTCAACACGCTGCCGGCGCGCGACGCCAAGGTGCTGCGTCTCTACTTTGGACTCGACGGCGGCCGCGAGCACACGCTCGAAGAAATCGGCTCGATGCTCGGCGTCACGCGCGAGCGGGTGCGGCAGCTGCGCGACCGTGCGCTCAAGCGCCTGCGCGAGGGTGACGTCGGGCGCGCGTTGGGCAGCTTCGCGGCCTGAAGGTCGCCACACGCCCACGGCACGATGCACGAAGGCCCGCGTGCCTAACGCGGGCCTTCGTGCATCCTGCCGTGGGCGCTCCGTTCAGTTGTCGCCGCTCGAATCCGGGCCGGCGTTGCCCACGCGACGCTTCGTCCAGATCACGATCGTCCCGCATGGGCCGCCATCACTGCCCTGGAACTGCATGGGCGTTTCGGCGGAGCTCTTGTAGACTTCGATCGCCGCGATGTCATCCGGACGCACGATCTGATCGATGTCGTCGCCGAGCGAGAGGAACGGCGAGCCATCTATGTAGTATGCCACCGGGCACATGCCGGCGTTCGAGGCCCGGTTCACCTGGACCGAGTAGCCCTGTCCGTCCCACGCCACGGTGAGGCCCGGCACTGTCCGGAAAAGATCCGTGGTACTGATCGATGCGCTCTTCTCGATCTGATCGCGGTCCAGGTAGTAGCCTAACCCTGTCTTCTTGCGTTGGTCGAACCCTGCGATCTCGGATCCGCGTTTCGCGGTGATCTCCATGGTCTTGAGCACTTGGGTGCGCTCGTCCAACGTCGCGGTGAGCGTGCTCGGCCGGCGCGGCGTCAGGTCGACCGCGAAGCGTTTGGGCGAGTATCCGATCTCACGCACCTCCACGCTCTGCGTGCCGGCCGGCAGTCCCGTCAAGCGAAACGCGCCGTCGCTGTTGCTGCGCGCCGACAGCTGCGTGCCTAACAGGAGCACCATGGCGCCCTCGAGCGGCTTGCCTTCCGTGGAGGTGACAAGACCCGTGAGCACGGCGCTGCCGAGCGGGGCCGGCTTCCGCGCGGGGGTATCGGTCGAGGCGGACGTCGGCGTGCCGGGCGCCGTCGCGGTGGACGCGGACGGCGGCGATGCGGCCACGACCGCCGCGCGCTCGCCTAACAACACGTCGCGCAGCGCCAGCCCGTTGGGCGGCACCGTCACCTCGATCCAGCCGCTCGCGCCGGCGCTCGAGCGCGCTTGCAGCCGCGCGACGGTCTGCATCGGTACGCCACAGGCGCGGAACGTGCCCATGTCGTCCGTCAACACACTCGTCGCCCGGGGAACCTTGAGCACTGAATTGCCGGCCACACTCACGCCGGTCCACATGAGCACCACGCGCACGCCCGACATCGGCTTGTCGGTCGACGCGTTGCGCACGACACCCATCACCAGGCCGCGCGAGTCCGTACGCGACGAATCCGGGCACACCGATGCAACCACGGTTTCCGCTGACGGCACGTACAACTGCACGAACGATGCCTTCCCCTGCCCGATGACCACCGGCTGTGTCGGCGGCGAGATGCCGAGTGAATCGAGGGTGGGATGAAAGAAGCCCACCTGGTACATGCCGTCCGGCAACCCGTGCGTGACAATGCGGAACCGCCCCGATGGATCGGTGATGCCGGCAAACGTCGTGTGGCTGATGAGCACCGTCGCGCCCGCAAGCGGCAGCTCACGGAGACTGTCCAAGACGAAACCACTCACGACGACCGAATCACCTGCGGGCGCGGGCGCGGTCCCGGTATCGGCCTGCGTCGCTGCGGGGTTCGCAGGCGTTTGATCAGCGCGCGTGGTCCTCTTCTTGATTGCCTGCGCGGAAGCGTTCACCGCGACCGTGCACGCAAGCGTGGCGAGGAGGAGGGATCGAACCATGTCGACTCAATGCCGGGGAATAGCGCGAGGCCGAAATGCCGCGCTTCTGAAGCTTCGACGGCGGACGCCAAAATCTCAACACCCGCGCCGAGGATTGCGAGCTCCGGCCCAGTCGGCGCGTTGCCCGCGCCATCGCTCTGGCGCACATTATGAACGTGATCGAGGCGACCGGACGATGGGTCCGCTTCAGGATCGAGGAAGCCGGGCGCGCGGGTCGGTTCCTCGAGGAGACGGCCGTCGCGTTCGGGTCCGTACGCTCCTGGCTCCCGAACGCCACGCTGCAGATGCGGCGCCTGGGCGTGGACTCACTTCCCATCGGGTTGCTGATCGCCGTCTTCACGGGCATCGTGCTGGCGCTCCTCGCCAGCTATTCGTTCACCGGCGCCGTTCCACTGTATTTCGTCGGCGTGCTGGTCGAGAAGACGATCACGTTGGAGCTCGCGCCGGTGCTCACGGGCCTCGCGCTCGCCGGCCGCGTCGGCGCGAACATCGCCGCCGAGTTGGGGACGATGCGCGTGACGGAACAGGTGGATGCGTTGGAGACCCTGGCGTACGATCCGGATTCGTACCTCGTCGTGCCGCGCGTCGTGGCCGGCACGATCATGTTTCCGCTGATCGTCGGAGTGGCGATGATCGTCGGGTTAGGCGCGGGGTGGTTCGCGTCGCTCGGGTTCCTGCAGTTGTCCAGTGACGAGTTTCTCAAAGGGGCGCGGTTGTTCTTCGGCCCCTTCGACATCGAATACGGTCTGGTGAAGTCTGCGAGCTTCGGGTTTGCCGTCACGCTCATCGGCTGCTACAAAGGGCTCCGCGCGCGCGGCGGCGCCGAGGGCGTTGGGCATGCGGCGACGCAAGCGGTCGTGTACTCCGCGGTGATGATTCTCGTGCTCGACGCTTTCTGGGCCATGACCTGGCTCCATGGACGGTCCGGATGATCAAGTGGGTCGACGTCTACAAGGCGTTCGCTGACAAGCCGGTGCTGAAGGGATTCACGCTCGACGTCCGCGAAGGCGAGACGGTCGTGATCATCGGCTACTCGGGGTCGGGCAAGTCCGTGGCGATCAAACACGTCGTGGGGCTGCTCGAGCCCGACCGTGGGACGATCGAAGTGGACGACAAGGACGTGCCGACCTTGCCGCGCAAGGAGCTGTACGAGCTGCGCGCGCACATCGGCTACGTATTCCAGTTCGCCGCGCTCTTCGATTCGATGACCATCGGCGACAACGTGGCCATGGGGCTGCGCAAGCGCGCCGAGATGTCGGAGAGCGACATCGCGCACCGCGTCGCCGAAGCGCTGGAGCTCGTCGACCTTCCGGACGTGCAGCAGCAGTATCCGGCCGAGCTCTCCGGCGGCATGCGCAAGCGCGTGGGCATCGCGCGCGCGGTGGCACTCCGCCCGAAATACATCCTGTACGACGAGCCCACCACGGGCCTCGACCCCGTCACCAGTGCCGTGATCGACGAGCTGATGATCCGCATGCGCGAGAAGTTAGGCGTGACGAGCGTGGTCATCACGCACGACATGCGCAGCGCGTACCGTGTGGGCAGCCGCATCGCCATGCTGTACGACGGTCGCGTTAGGCAGGTGGGCACGGTGGACGAGATTCAACAGACGAAGGACCCCATCGTGCGCCAGTTCATCGAGGGGCGCGCGACACTCGACGGCGGCGAGGCCGCCTCACCGGCGGCATCGCCGGCGACGGTCGCCGGCGGCGCCAGCGCACGCGGAGGAGGACGCACATGAAACGCGGAAATGACTTCGTGGTCGGGCTGGTGGTGATCGGATCGGTCGTCGCCATCGTGCTCTTCGCCCTCTGGCTGAGCCAGGCCAACATCGGATCCACACAGCGCGACGTCGTGGCGCGATTCACCGACGTCGGCAACGCGAAAGTCGGCAACTCGGTCGTCATCCGCGGCGTGCAGGCGGGCCGCATCCACTCGATCGACCTCGAGCCCACCGGGTGGGTGCTCGTGACGATGTCGCTCGACCCGGACATCAAGCTGCCGAGCAACCCGGTGGTCGTACTGGGCGAATCGAGCATGTTCGGCGAATGGCAGGCGACGATCATGGAGCGCGCCGGCGCGCCCGACGACGCGGACGTGCAGCAACAGCTCGCGCAATCGGGGGCCGTCGGGCGGGGTCGTGCGCTGCCTGGGGCGCGACTGCCGGACATCGCCCAACTGACGGCGGTGGCGGGCCGCATCGCCGGCGACATGTCGCGCGTGGCCGACCGGTTCCAGGTGGCGTTCGACGACCGCGCCGCCAACGAGCTGCGCCAGTCGATCCGGAACTTCGCCGACATGTCGGCAGAGCTCGAGCGCACCGCCCGGACGCAGTCCCAGAGCCTCACGCAGTTAGGCAGCGACGCGCACCGGACCCTCGGCACCATCAACGCCACGGCCATGGCCGTGCAGCGCACCGCCGACCGCGTCGACTCGTCCACGTCCAAGGGCCAGATCCACCAGATCATGGACAACGTCGGCCAGGCCTCCGAGGACATCAAGGTCACGTCGCACGATTTGCGCGACGCCTCGCACACGCTCGTCGCCACGCAGCAGCAGCTGACGTCGGTGCTCACGCACGCCGACTCGGTGTTAGGCAAGATCGACCGCGGCCAGGGATCCCTGGGCCTCATGGTCAACGACCCGACGCTCTACCAGAACGGCGACGCGCTGCTCTCGCAAATGCGCGAGCTCGTGGCCGAGATTCGCGCGCACCCGCGCCAATACCTGAGCGTCAAGATCTTCTGATGGTGCGGTCGCGGGCGAAGCAGGAGACATCGGCCGGCGGCGTCGTGTATCGCCTCGTGGACGGCGCTCCCCTGTTCCTGCTCATCCGGGACGCGTACCACAATTGGGGCTTCCCCAAGGGACACGTCGAGTCCAACGAAGCCGTCGAGTCGGCAGCGCTGCGCGAGGTGGAGGAAGAAACCGGTCTGCACACGCTGACACTGCGCGGGCCGATCGATACCATAGATTGGTACTTTCGCTTTCGCGGCCGTCTCGTGCACAAGGTGTGTCACTTCTTCCTCATCGAGAGCGCGTCCGCGGTCACCTCGCCGCAGCGCGAAGAGGGGATTACTGCCTGTAAGTGGCTCGCGCTCGATGATGCGTTGAGTCGCGTGTCCTATGAGAATGCGCGTGGGGTGCTCACGCGTGCGGCGGAGCTCGTGCCGCCTGCCACGGGTCATGCCGCCGGAGCGACCCGGTGACACCGCGCCGCGCAGGACGCGTCGCCGTCGAAGCGTCTCGACTGGTGGTTGCGCACGCGCCGCGCGCGCGAACGCGCGAGCTGGTTCGCACGAGCATTCCCCGGCGCGCTGCACGTGTGGCAATCACGCGATCACTTGGCACCCTCGACCGGCGGCTACACGCGACGTTGGTCGATGTCGTGGTCGTGGATTTAGGCGGACCGGACGACGCGATGGGCGCGGCATCGCTGGCGCGCGAGTTTCCGAGCGTAGGGTTCGTCGCGGTCACGCCGTTCCGCGCGGTTGACGCGCCGGCGATTGCCGCCTGTGCGAATTGCGGCGTGGCGGACATCCTGGCGGACGGCGTCGACGACGCGATGCTGCGGCACGCGGTCGAATTGCACGGATTTTCAGCGCGATTCGCCACGGCGCTAGCGGAGCCTCCACGCGAGCTTGGCTTGGAAAGTCGGATTCAGCGGAGCGCGTGGCGTTTCATTGCCGCGCGAGCCGGGCGGGTGGTGAGGACGCAGGAGTTGGCCAAGACGTTGGCGGTCACGCGGGAGCACTTGAGCCGGAGCTTCGGGCACACCGGAAAGCCGCAGGCGACGCTCAAGCGAGTGATCGACTTGGTGCGACTGTTGGCGGCGGCAGAGCTCGCCAAGAACCCGGGGTATGATTTGCGGGATGTGATTCGTTTATTGGGGTACGCGTCGGTTTCGCAACTTTCGACGGTAGCAGAGCGTCTGGTGGGTCGACCGGCGACGTCGTTGGCCCGGCTGCGGCCAAGTGATCTCATAGAAGGTTTTGTGCGGACGGCAGCACGTGCTCTTGTCTCGTCCGGCACTTTGTGATAATTTTCACAAGGCCGAGCGGACTGATTCGGCGGGCCGGCCCACACTTCGAACACGGACCCCCTAGCCCTACCACCCATGGCATCCGACACGTCGCTCCGCCCCGCAGAGATCAAAGACATCCTTCTGCGCGAGATCGAAGCCGCTGATCTTCACGAGTTGGACGTCGAGGAAGTCGGTTCGGTCCTCGAGGTGAAAGACGGAGTCGCCCGCATCTATGGCCTTGCGAAGGCCATGGCAGGCGAGATGCTCGAAGTCACGGCCAGTGAAACCGGCGACAAGGTGATCGCGCTCGCGCTCAACCTCGAGGAAGACAACATCGGCGCCGTCATCCTGGGCGACTACCTGACGCTCAAGGAAGGCGACGAAGTGCGGCGTACGTCGCGCGTGCTCGAGGTGCCGGTGGGGCCAGAGCTCGTCGGCCGCGTGGTCGACGCGTTAGGCAATCCCATCGATGGCGCCGGCCCGCTCGCGGCGAAGCACACGCGAAAAGTGGAGTCGGACGCGCCGGGCATCATCGTTCGGCAGCCGGTGAAGGAGCCGCTGCAGACGGGCCTCAAGGCCATTGACTCGATGATTCCGATCGGACGCGGCCAACGCGAACTCATCATCGGCGACCGCGCGATTGGCAAGACGGCGATCGCCATCGATACCATCATCAATCAGAAGGGCGCGGGCGTCACCTGCGTGTACGTGGCGATCGGTCAGAAGAAGTCGACGGTCGCCTCCACCGTCGAAAAGCTGCGCCAGGCCGGCGCCATGGACTACACGATCGTCGTCGTTGCGGCGGCGTCCGATCCGGCGCCCATGCAGTACATCGCGCCGTACACGGGCTGCGCGATGGCCGAGTACTTCATGTACCACGAGGGGAAGGCGACGCTGTGCGTGTACGACGACCTGTCCAAGCAGGCCGCGGCGTATCGCGCCATCTCGCTCGTGCTGCGTCGCCCGCCTGGACGCGAAGCGTATCCGGGCGACGTGTTCTATTTGCACTCGCGCCTGCTCGAGCGCGCGGCGAAGATCAGCGAAGATCCGTCGGTGGTGGACAACAAGACGATCTTCAAGCCGGGCGGTTCGCTCACCGCGCTTCCGATCATCGAAACGCAGGCCGGCGACGTGTCTGCGTACATTCCGACCAACGTCATCTCGATCACCGACGGCCAGATCTTTCTCGAGGCCGACCTGTTCAACGCGGGCACGCGCCCGGCGGTGAACGCGGGCATCTCGGTGTCGCGCGTCGGCG
>Ga0070679_100005899_pt1 | contig 11380 bp, 10 predicted proteins | sample KBSC63BmetaG_FD_65652 | JGI IMG/M metagenome (GOLD analysis project Ga0070679, IMG submission 65652) | Corn rhizosphere microbial communities from Kellogg Biological Station, Michigan, USA - KBS C6-3B metaG | ecosystem: Host-associated > Plants > Roots > Rhizosphere | place: USA: Michigan... | reverse complement strand
TCGCGATGGCTCGTCGATCGTCGACACGGAAATTCGCTCGCCGTTGCGATGCGCGCCGCCACCGCGCACCGCGGTGAAACGATCGCCCGTGGGCACCTCGATCACCACTCCCGCCAAGAGCTCGCCCTGCACCGCCGCCGCGATCGACACCGCGTACTCGGGATAGCCGTGGAGAAAGTTCGTCGTGCCGTCCAGCGGATCCACGATGAACGCAAGCGGCGCGGTCGCCGTCGCATCCGGCGACAGCTCCTCGCCAAGTATTCGCGCGGCAGGGTAGGCACCGAGCAGCGCATCGCGGATCATCCGCTCGGCGCCCGTGTCAACGTCGCTCACGAAGTCGGTGGCCGACTTCTCGCGCCACGTTATGTGCGCGCGATCGTGCGCACGCGCGCGAATGAAAGCGGCGGCCGCGACCGCGGCGTCCTCGATGTGCGCGAGCAGCACCGCCGCGTCAGTCGCGCTGTCTTGCACCGCTATTTGCGCGCTCGTAGCTTGGTCGGATGTCGACAATCTTCAGCGGGATTCAACCTTCGGGAGAGCTGCACATCGGGAATTACCTCGGCGCGGTCAGGAACTGGGTCCAGCTGCAGGACCGCTACGAGTGTATCTACTGCATCGTCGACTACCACGCGATCACCGGCACCTACGAGCCGGAAGACCTGCGACGCCGCACGCGCGAAATGGCCGTGTCGCTCTTCGCCGCGGGGCTGGACCCGAAGAAATCTACCCTGTTCGTGCAGTCGATGGTGCCCGAGCACACCGAGCTCGCGTGGGTCTTCAACTCCGTCACGCCGCTGGGAGAGCTCGAGCGGCAGACGCAGTTCAAGGACAAGGCGCAGCGCCAGGAGAGCGTCAACGCCGGACTTCTGATCTATCCGGTGCTGCAGGCGGCGGACATTCTGCTCTACCGCGCGGACCTCGTGCCCGTTGGCGAGGATCAGGTGCAGCACCTCGAGCTCGCGCGCGAGATCGCACGCAAGTGGAACACGAAGTTCGCGAGCGAGCTCTTTTTCGAGCCCAAGCCGCTGCTCACCGCAACGCGCCGCATCATGGGCCTCGATGGACAGACGAAAATGTCGAAGTCGCTCGGCAACACCATCGGCCTGCTCGAGGAGCCGGACGAGGTGTGGGCCAAGCTGCGTCCGGCGATGACAGACCCGGCACGCGTGCGCCGCACTGATCCGGGGACGCCGGAGATATGCAACATCTACCATCTCCACAAGGCGTTCAACGACGAGGCCACGGTGGAGCACGTGGCCGTGCAGTGTCGCAGCGCGGGGTGGGGGTGCATCGACTGCAAGAAGGTTCTGCTCGACGGAATGATGCGGGAGCTCACACCCATTCGCGAACGGGCTCGGGAGCTGGAGGCTCATCCGGAGCGCGTGACGGACGCGCTCGCCGAGGGCGCGGCGCGGAGTGGTAAGATTGCAAGGGAGACGATGCGCGTGGTGCGCGAGACGATGGGGCTGCGTTGAACGTCGCGCCCGCGTTTCCTCTTCGACGGAGAAGTGCGATGGCGAATGCCGACGGACCGAACGGTATGCTGACGCTGGTGTGCATCACCTGCGGAAACGAGATGTTCTTCGACGCGAGGCCGCCGGCGGAGAGCAAGTGCACGAAATGCGGCGGCACGGTCTTTCGCAGCTTCTTCACCCCGATGACACCCGACGAAGCAACCGAGTCGATGCTCGAGCAAACCGCACGCACGATCACCTTCGACGGTGGCTCGCCCGATTCCACCGCCGGTGATCTTCGCGACCTGAACAACCCCTGACCAATACCATGACGAAATCATTGACGGGCATTTTCGGGCCCGTCGTCACGACGTTCGAGGAGCAGGGCGGCGATCTCGCGAGCGGCGCATTTCGCGCGAACATCAAGGCGCATCTCTCGGCGGGACTCGCGGGCGTGCTCGTTGCCGGTTCCACCGGCGAGGCCGCGCTGCTGGACGAGGACGAACGGCTTCGGCTCACCGAGCTCGCGCGTCCGATCGTGCCCACGGATCGCTGGCTCTTCACCGGAACGGGCGCGGAATCGACACGCGAGTGCGTGCGCCGCACCAGAAGCGCGGCCGAGCGCGGCGCCGACGCGGTGCTCGTAGTTCCGCCGCATTACTATGGTGCGGCGATGACAGAGGATGCTCTGTGGGCGCACTACTCGCGCATCGCGGACGAGAGCGCGGTGCCGGTGCTGCTCTACAACATCCCGAAGTACACGCATCTCTCGCTCGCACCATCGCTCGTGCACGCACTCGCCGAGCATCCGAACATCATCGGGATCAAGGACAGCACCGGCGACATCGTGCAGCTGCGGGCGTATCTCGAGGCGCAGAGCGATCACTTCACCGTGCTCACCGGACACGCGGGCACGGTGCTCGAGGCGCTCGCGTCCGGGGCGCGCGGCGCCATTCTGGCCGTCGCGCTCTTCGCCGCGCCGATCGTCTTCGATCTCTACGAGTCGCGCCTGAGCGGCGACGCGGATCGCGCACGCGATGCTCAGGCGCGCCTGCGTCCCGTGTCCAAGGAAATCGTGGCCGAGCTCGGGCCGCCGGGGATCAAGGTGGCGATGGATCTCGTCGGACTCACCGGCGGCGTGCCGCGCGGCCCCCTCCGCCCGCTCGGCGCCGCCGAGCGTGAGCGCGTCTCCACGTTGCTGGGCGCCGCAGGGCTCGCGCGCGTCGCGTAGCGCGTGAGCGCGGCGCGCCGCCATCTCGCCGCGATCGCCGCGCTGCCGCGTCCCGCGGGTGGCGACGCCGAGCGCGCGGCGCGCGCGTACTGCGCGGGCGTGCTGCGCGACGCGGGTTTCGCGCTGTCGGAGCATCCCTTCGAGTACTCGACGTTTCCGGGGCGGTGGGGAACTCCGCTTGGCGGCGTCGTGCTCGCGGCGATGTTCGCCGGCACGGGGCAGCTGGGCCTTCGCGGCAACGCGCGCGCGTCGCTGCTCGTTCTCGTGTTCGGCGCGGCGCTCCTCTGCGGCCTCGCGTTCTGGCTGGGAAGGTGGGGTGTTCTCGACGTGCGATTCGCTCGCGCGCGCGGAGTGAATCTCGCGGCGACGCGGGGCCGCCCTACGCTCTGGCTCGTGGCGCATCTGGACTCGAAGAGCCAGCCGGTGCCGATCGGCGTGCGCGCCGCGGGGATCATTGCCTCGATCGCGATCTGGGTTCTCGCACTTCTGCTCGCGATCGCGCAGCTCCTGGGAGGTGTGCCGCGCTGGCTGTGGATTCCCGCCACCGTGCTCGGCGTTCTCGCAGCGATTCCCGTCATCGCGAGTACCGTGGGGGCGCGCTCGCCCGGCGCGCTCGATGACGCGTCGGGTGTCGTTACCGTTCTGCGGGCGGCGGAGCTGCTTCCTCGCGAGATGCCGATGGGCGTGCTGCTCACGAGCGCGGAGGAGCTCGGCCTCGCGGGCGCGCGCGCCTGGGCCCGCGACGCCGCGCCGTCGCGGGCGATGAACGTGGACGGCGTGGATGACGCGGGAGCGATCCGCGTGACTTTCACGGGACGCAGTCCGCGCGCACTCGCCGCCGTGCTCGCCCGCGGCGGCGACGCGTGGCCGCGTATGCGCCGGCTTCCTCCAGGCGCGCTCATGGACGGCGTGGCGCTCGCCGACGCCGGGTGGGACGTGGTCAACGTCAGCAAGGGAGGCTGGCGCACGGTGAGCCGAATCCACACGCCGCGCGACGATCTCGCGCGGCTCGAAGGCGGTGGCGCGGCGGAAGTGGCGGCGATGCTCGCGCGCGCAATCGCGTTCGAGAGCGAATCGGCGTTTTGATCGACCGGCGGCGGCGTTAGCTTTCCTGGTCACCTACCGCGCCGGCGCACCACGCCCGCGCCGCTCGTCTCACGCACACCGAACTCGCATGTTCAGCTCATCGATTCGCACACTCGTCGTCGTCGGCGCGCAGTGGGGCGACGAAGGGAAGGGAAAGCTCGTGGACGTGATCGCCGAGGGCGCCGACTGGGTCGTGCGCTACCAGGGCGGTGCGAATGCGGGGCACACCGTGAAGTTCGGCGATCGCTCGTTCGTGCTGCACCAGATCCCGAGCGGAATTCTGCATTCCGGGGTTCGCTGCGCTATCGGGAACGGCGTGGTGCTCGATCCCGAGACGCTCTTCACGGAGATCGACGAGCTCGTGCGCGACGGCGTGGATGTGGAGGGTCGCCTGTACGTGAGCGACCGCGCGCATCTCGTTTTGCCGTATCACAAGCTCGTGGATGGGCAGAGCGCTGCGAGCAAGGCAATCGGCACCACGGGTCGCGGCATCGGGCCCGCGTACGAGGACAAGATCGCGCGTCGCGGCATTCGCGTGCTCGACCTGCGGCACCCGGAGAAGTTGCGCGAGCTGCTCGAGGCCGGCATCGCGCATGCCAACGCGCAGCTCGCCGCTTTCGGATCGCCGCAGCGAGCGAACGCTGACGAGACGCAGCGGCTGCTAGTGGGACTCGCGCCGCGGCTGCTCGCGCTCGCCGACGACGTCGGACTGTCGATTCACCGCGCGCGGCAGTCGGGCGCCGCGATTCTGCTCGAGGGCGCGCAGGGCTCGCTGCTCGACGTCGACCATGGCACGTATCCGTACGTCACGTCGAGCAGCACGACCTCGGGTGGTGCGGCCACCGGCACCGGCATCGCGCCAACCGCGCTCGACGCCGTGCTCGGAGTCGTGAAGGCGTACACGACTCGCGTTGGCAACGGACCGCTGCCGACGGAGCTCGCGGAGCCGCTGGCGAGCGAAGTCCGCAAGCTCGGCAACGAGTTCGGCGCCACCACGGGGCGGCCGCGCCGCTGCGGATGGTTCGACGCCGTGGTGGTGCGTTACGCAGCGCGCGTGAACGGCCTCACGGGGCTCGCCGTGACGAAGCTCGACGTTCTGGACACGCTCGAGAAGGTCGCGATCTGCACGGGCTATCAGGTGGATGGCGATTGCCACGAGACTTTTCCGGGCGATCTCATGCTGCTCGAGCGCGCGGCGCCGGTGTACGAGTGGTATGACGGATGGCGCACGTCCACGGCGGGCGCGCGCAAGCTCGCCGATCTCCCGGCGAGCGCGCGCCGCTATCTCGATCGCATCCGCGAGCTCGCCGACACGCCGATCTCGTTCGTGAGCGTGGGTACGCAGCGCGACCAGATCATCGAGATCGCGTAGATGGCGCTCGGGCGCGCGGACGCGGCGGACATCGTGATCGTGGGCGCGGGCCCGTGCGGGCTCGCCGCCGCGGTGTCGCTGCGCAACGCCGGTCTCGACGCGATCGTCGTCGACGGCGGCGCGGTGACGAGCACCATCACCGAATATCCGACGTACGTGAAGTTCTTCTCCACGGCCGAGAAGCTCTCCATCGGCGGACTTCCCTTCATCATTGGCGGCGACAAGCCCACGCGGCGCGACGCGCTCGCCTACTATCGCGCCGTAGTGACGTACTTCGGCATTCCAGTGCGGCAGTTCGAGCGCGTCGAGCGCGTCACCGGATCGGAAGGCGAATTCGTCGTGCACACGATCCGGCGCGGCGGCGAGCAGCACTCCATTCGCGCGCGTTTCGTGATCATCGCCACCGGATATTTCGGCTCGCCCAACAGACTCGATGTGCCCGGCGAGATGCTCGAGCACGTGACACACGTCTACAAGGAAGGGCACGAGGCGTTCGACCAGGACGCGGTGGTGGTGGGGGGCGGCAACTCGGCGGCCGAGGCGGCGCTGGAGCTGTGGCGGAGCGGCGCACGCGTGACGCTCGTGCACTTCGGGCCCACCTTCGACATGAAGATCAAGCCGTGGATCCTCCCGGATCTCACGAATCGCATCAAGGAAGGGAGCATCGCGGCGCGCTGGAATAGCCGCGTTCGTGCGATCTCACCCAATGATGTGACGCTCGACAGCAACGGCGAGATTTCGGCGATTCCGGCGGAGCGAGTCTACATCATGACCGGCTTCGCGCCGAACGTCGATTTGCTCAGGCAGATTGGCGTCGCGATCGATCCGGTCACCGGCGTACCCGCGCATGACGTCGCAACGCTCGAGACCGACGTGCCGGGAGTGTTCATCGCCGGCGTGGTCGTCGCCGGATTCGATGCGAACAAGGTGTTCATCGAGAACGGCCGCTTCCATGGCGAGAAGATTCTCGCGCGCATCCTCGGCGGTCCCGTTCCAGTGGAACCCAAGCTCAGCGCCGAGCTCGATAGCTGATAGATTGAATGTTCGCGGGACGAAAGCCCGCTTGTGATCGCACGCCACCGATCTTCAACCGTACCCCCGCGAATGCCGACAAGTACCTACCCAGACGTGATGGAAAAGCTCGTGTCGCTCGCCAAGCGCCGCGGCTTCATCTTCCAATCCTCCGAGATCTACGGAGGCACCGGGTCCGTGTGGGACTACGGTCCGCTGGGCGTCGAGCTCAAGAAGAATCTGAAGGACCGCTGGTGGAACGCGATGGTCCGCATGCGCGATGACATAGAGGGGCTCGACGCAGCGATCCTCATGCATCCGCGCGTGTGGGAGGCGAGCGGCCACGTGAGCGGCTTCGTGGATCCGCTGGTTGAGTGCAGCAATTGCAAGAAACGGTTTCGCGCGGATGATTCACGCATCAAGGGCACGCCCGGAACGCCCGACGTGCAGTGTCCCGCGTGCGGCATGAAGGGCACGCTCGGTGAGGCGCGGCTGTTCAACCTGATGTTCAAGACGTTCATGGGCCCGGTGGAGGACACGGCCAGCGTCGTGTATCTCCGCCCCGAGACGGCGCAGGGGATCTACGTGAACTTCCTGAACGTGCAGCAGTCCACGCGCCAGAAGATTCCGTTCGGCATCGCGCAGATCGGCAAGGCGTTTCGCAACGAGATCACGCCGGGGAATTTCATCTTCCGTACGCGCGAGTTCGAGCAGATGGAGATGCAGTTCTTCGTCGAGCCGGGTACGGACATGAAGTGGTTCGAGTACTGGAAGGCGCAGCGGCTCGAGTGGCATCAGTCGCTCGGCATCGACCACACGCGGCTGCAGTATCACCAGCACACGAAGGAGGAGCTTGCGCACTACGCGCGCGCCGCCTTCGACATCCAGTTCGACTTTGGCGGCACGCTTGGCTTCCAGGAGATCGAGGGCGTGCACAATCGCGGGGATTTCGATCTCACTCAGCACCAGCAGTTCTCCGGAAAAAAGCTCGAGTACTTCGATCAGCCTAACAACCGCCGCTTTACGCCGTACGTCGTCGAGACGTCCGTGGGTGCCGATCGCACCACGCTCGCGGTGCTCGTGAACGCTTTTACCGAGGAGACCGTGGAGGGCGAGGAGGAGGGGCGCACGGTGCTCAAGATCCTGCCGTCGCTCGCGCCGGTGAAGGCGGGGATTTTTCCGCTCGTGAAGAAGGATGGGATGCCCGAGATGGCGCATCGGATCGCCGACGATCTTCGTCCGCTCTATCCGGTGTTCTACGACGAGTCGGGTGCGATCGGGCGTCGCTACCGGCGCCAGGACGAGATCGGCACGCCGTTCGGCATCACCGTGGATGGCGAGTCGATCGTGGAAGGGACCGTGACGATTCGCGATCGCGACACGCTGCAGCAGGATCGCGTCGCGGCGAGTCAGCTCCGCACCGTGCTCGCGGAGCGTCTGGCTAGATGACGCTCTCGCTCGACACGCTGCGTCGCGAGGGCGACGCCTTCCACGAGATTCTGTCGCGCGAGCTATACGCGTCGGGCGCGGGACTCAAGAGTACCGCGGAGCTCCAGCCGATCTACGCGCGCTTCGCCAATATCCTGAACGACGAAGCGCTCGACATGGTGCGCGAGATGTTTCGCGACGCGCCGCCGGGCAGCGAGGAACAGCGAGTTGCGCGCATTCTGCTGGAGTGGCAGGCCGACGCGCGTGTGTCGCGCGAGCTCGCGGCGCTGGACGAGCGCGAGATTGCGTGGGAATCGTCTGCCGTGGCACGCGTGGATGACGGCCGCGGCATCCAGTACCAGCAGATCGCGATCGAGATCGCAAACGCCGGCGACCGCGACGAACGCATGCGGCTGGAGAGAGCGCGCGCGACGCTCGTGGGTGGGGAGCTCGCGCCCATGCGCCGCGAACGGTTCCAGCGCGAGAAGGACATCATCGAGAAGCTCGAGATCGCCGGTAGCTACAACGCTACCTTCACCGCGCTGAGCGGAGTGAACCTGCCGGGGCTCGTAGCGGAGTGCGAGGAGTTTCTGCGCGATACGCAGGCGATGTGGGACGACGTGTTCGCCGAAGTCGTCAAACGCGAGCTCGATATCGATCCGCGCGAGGCGACGCGCGCCGATGCGCTCGCCCTCATGCGCGCGCCCGCATTCGATCCGTACTTCCCGAGCAAGTCGATGGAGCGCGAGGTGCGCCGGCAGATTGCGGACATGGGTGCCGACGCCACGGCGGGCGGACGCGTCATCTTCGACACGGGCGACCGCGAGGGCAAGAACTCCCGCGCGTTCTGCGCGCCGGTGCGCGTGCCGCAGGAGGTCTACCTCGTGCTGCGCCCGCACGGCGGCCAGTCCGATTACCGCACCTTCATGCACGAGCTCGGCCACGCGCTGCACTTCGCCAACACGCGAGCGGACTTTCCATTCGAGTATCGCTGGCTCGGCGACAACTCGGTGACCGAATCGTACGCGATGCTCTTCGATCACATGCTCCACCTTCCGGGCTGGCTCTCGCGCTACACGGAGCTCGGAGCGCCGAAGATTCCGAGCTTTCTGCGCACGGCCGGATTCGAGGAGCTGCAGTTTCTTCGCCGCTATGCCGCGAAGCTCATCTACGAGCACGAGCTCTACGGCGGCGGCCACTCGTGGGCCTCGCTGCCGGACCTCTACGTCGACACGCTCTCGCGCGCCACTTCGTTCCGCTACGATCGCGCAGACGCGTTCGTGGACGTCGACCCGCGCTACTATGCGGCGCGGTATCTGCGTGCGTGGCAGCTGCAGGCGGTGATCGCGGAGTCGCTCGTCGAGCGGTTCGATGAGGATTGGTACCGCAATCCACGCGCGGGCCCGTACATCATCGAGCAGCTGTTCGCGGAGGGGCAGCGCGAGCTCGCGCACGAGCTCGCCCAGCGCGTGGCGTCGCGTCCGCTTTCGTTCGCGCCGCTCGTGCGCGCCACCGAAGGAATGCTCGTCGCGAGCTGAGCGCGTCGCCCACCCGAACCGGAGAAGCACATGGCACGAGAGACTGCACTGGTCACGGGCGCCTCGCGCGGCATCGGCCGGGCCACCGCGCTGAGGCTTTCCGCCGAGTACGACATCGTTGCGGTGGCGCGCAACGAAGCCGAGCTCGCGTCGCTCGCGAGCGAGATCGCTGTCGGCGGCGGGAAGTGCAAGACGATCGTGCTCGACATCGCCGACGAGAAGGCGGTTGCGACCGCGCTGCGCGGGATGAAGTGCGACGTGCTCGTCAACAACGCGGGCGTCGCTTCCATGAAGCCATTTCTGGAGCTGACGAGCGCCGAGTGGCATCGCATGGTGGATGTGAACTTCAACGCGCTGTTCTACGTGACGCGCGCGCTGCTTCCGGGGATGGTCGAGCGGCGCCACGGCTTCGTCATCACGATCGGATCGCTCGCCGGCCGCAACACGTTCGTCGGCGGCAGCTGCTACGCCGCAACCAAGCACGCCGTGAACGGATTCACGGAGTCGCTGATGCTGGAGGTCCGCGACTCGGACGTGCGGGTAGCCGTAGTGATGCCAGGATCCGTGGAGACGCATCTCACCCCGTCCACGGGCGACCAGAGCTGGAAGCTCACCGGCAATCAGATCGCCGACGCGGTGTGGTACCTCGTAACGCAGCCCGCCTCCGTGCTCGTCTCGCGGCTCGAGATTCGGCCGGCGAAGGCGCCGAAGCATCGATGACTACGCCGGCGGCCGAGGGTGCTCGCAAGGTGCTGATCGTGATGAGCGATCTGCTTTTTCGCTCGAAGATCGATGAAGTGGCGCGACGCGTCGGGCTCGAGCTGCGCGCGGCAAAATCGTTCGAGCAGCTCGATCGACAACTCGCCGCTGGCGCCCCCGCCCTCGCCATCGTCGATCTCGAAGAGGGCGCGTTCGACGCGTTTGGCGCCATCGCGCGCGTGCGCGCTTCCTCGCCGCAGACTCCGGTGATTGGTTTCGCGGGGCACGGCAACGCTGACGCGATTCAGCGTGGCCGCGAGGCCGGCGCCACCGTGCTCGCGCGCTCGGGCTTCACTGCAAAGCTGCCGGAGCTGCTCACTCAGGTAGCCGAGCGGGAGCGCGCCCGCTCTGCGGGCTGATCGTCCGGGCTGGCCGCGGCTGTGCACAGGCGTAGATTGGCACACGTGATACGCGCACCGTACTCATCCTCCGAGTCGACCGGCGCTCCAATGGATGCGTCCATCCGTGAGCTGGTTGCCATTCGCGAGATCGTGCACGCCTTCCTGACGGCCGACCGGCCACAGGATGTATTCCAGTTCGCGCTGGATCGCGTCAGCCCGTTGGTGGGCGCAGCGTTCGCTTCGATCTACACGATCGCGGACGACGACGACGTGATGCGGCTCGCCGCATCGTACAACTGGCCCGAGCGCTTCCGACCGTTCCTCGGTGAGATGCGCGTGCGCGTGGGACTCGGCCCCAGTGGGCAGGCGGCGGGCGAGCGGCGCGCGATCTACGTGCCCGATGTTTTCGCGGATCCATCGCTCGCGGACTGGCAGGAGGTTGCGACGGAGCTCGGCTTCCGCGCGCTCGTGGCGCTTCCGCTGCAGACGCCCGCGCGAGTGCTCGGCACCGTCACGTTCTATTTTTCGGGAACCGGACAGATGGCTCCCGAGGAACGCGGGCTGCTGCAGATCGTCGCCGACCAGATGGCGGCGACCGCCGAGAAGGCGGCGATGATCGATGATCTGCGCAGGGCGAACGGCGCACTGCTCGAGTCGAACTCGCAGCTCGAGCAGCAGTACGTCGCCGTGGTGGAGGCGCGCCGACTCAAGGACGAGTTTCTCTCGAACATCAGCCACGAACTGCGCACGCCGCTCACGGCGCTGCTCGGCTACGCGTATCTGCTGCAGGAGGAGCTCTCGGGCCCGCTCACGAGCGAGCAGCGGAACACGCTCGCGCACATGACGACATCGAGCGAGCGGCTGCTCGCGCTCATCGAAGATCTGCTCGAGCTCACCGCGCTTCGTCGCGGCGAGGTGCGTGTGAGCGTGGAGCTGTTCGATCCGCGTGACGCGCTCACGGCCGCGATCGCGGCGACCGCGGACGAGCTCCCGAACGGCGTCCAGTTGAAATCGAACATTCCGGAGGGCCCGCCACGCTGGATGCGGAGCGATCGTCCGAAGGTCGTCAAGATTCTCGCGAAGCTCATTGGCAATGCGTTCAAGTTCACCTCGCAGGGAGAGGTTCGCGTGAGCGTGCAGGTGCTCAACGATCTGGCGCG
>Ga0070679_100005898_pt1 | contig 11382 bp, 14 predicted proteins | sample KBSC63BmetaG_FD_65652 | JGI IMG/M metagenome (GOLD analysis project Ga0070679, IMG submission 65652) | Corn rhizosphere microbial communities from Kellogg Biological Station, Michigan, USA - KBS C6-3B metaG | ecosystem: Host-associated > Plants > Roots > Rhizosphere | place: USA: Michigan... | reverse complement strand
CGCTTTTGCCCTTTTGTTTAGAGCGGGAAGTATCCATGCAGTTTGTACAACAAGAATCAAAATGATTATTAGAAAAAATGATATCAACATAGATCTTATTTCGCCCGTATAAAAAAATAAACTAACCGATATAATTATTGCAAAGGCCCATTCCACTTTGTTGAGGGCGCTGAATACTAATTTGCCGATGCTTAATCCAACAGGCATTGTAAGATTTTGCGCCCTGAATTTTAACCACGATTCCATAAAACTGATAGCACCTATAAAACCTGTCCATACAAAAGTGCAGGCGGCGATAAAAATAATATTGTTCATTATATTAAACTTTTAAAAGGATTGCCTTTGAAATATTCTATTTTGGATTCGAATAGTTCAGCCATTTTACCGGCACGCCATTTTGCCTCTTCGGCGATTGCGCCTGTAAACAAATCATCGACGGTTTGTGTAAACAATTCCATCCATCTTTTAAAATGATCATGAGATATTGGCAAGTTTGCATGTGGTGGAAAAGGGGCTCCAAAATAGGTACGCTCCTCAAGTAGAATTGTTTGCCAGAAAGTATACATTTTTTCAAGGTGTTGCTGCCAGCGATCCTGAATTCTTTCATTAAATATTGGCCCGATCAAATCGTCCTTTCTTACTTTACCGTAAAAAGTATCCACCAGTTTTTTTATATCATCCAGTGATATTATTTCTTTTGTTTCATTCATCATTAATTATTCTTTCATTGAGAGATAATAAAATACGTAGCTAACAAAAGTGCATAAAATATATTAATACCTTTTTATCTTTTATTGTTTCAAAAAAACTATTTCCGTTTTAAGAAAGTTAGATTCTTTTCAAGTTGCTTGCTAAATTCCCCAATCCTTGCATTCTCCAGCATATTATAGAGGTCTTCCCGAACTTTCTTAAATTCATAGTGTATAGGGCATGGCTTGATCTCAGAGCAATTTTTAAGGCCCAGGCCGCAGCCGGTAAAAAGTTTATTTCCATCAATTGCTTTAACGATATCTGCTAAAGAACAATGTGACGATTCTTCTTCAAAATAAAAACCACCCGTGGGTCCTTTTAAAGATTGAACAAGCCCTTTACGGCTTAAGTCCTGCAAAATTTTTGCAATAAAATATTCAGGAGCGTCAATTGCTTTAGCTATTTCCTTTATCCCCACCCTGATCCCTGCTTTTGATTTTTGGGCTATAAAAATCATTGCCCGGATGGCGTATTCTAAAGTTTTTGAAAACATTTATTCCTTTTATAATGCAAAGGTAAAAAAAAGAAGTAATAAAGGATAAAAAAGTCTTTTATTGAGCAAATATATCTGGTAAAATTTTCTGAGGAATATCAAAATATCATTCAACAATTATTTTACCTTTCATTACCTGATGAATAGCACAAAAATAATCAGAGTTGATTTCAACTACCATTTTCCAGAACGCACCTGCTGTAATATTGGAAGAAGTCCATGCTTTTTTATTTTCTTCGGTTACACAATGAGTAACCATATCACGATTAACCCACATAATAGTATCTCCTTTCTTTACAGAAATTTCTTCCGGTTGAAACTTCATGTCTTTTATTTCAACAACATGCAATTGTGGCTCCGAGGGGCCGGGATATACAGGATTAGAAACGGTTGAATCAGATACAGGCACTTTGATAGCCCTTTCTTCAGGGGTGGCGCAACCATACAGAAACAAGAGGAGAAATATATACCGAAACCCTATTTCTCCCCATTTTAAACTTGTCTTCATTATTTTGCAAACTCCTTTTGTACCATTTCAGCATGGGCTAAATGCGCTTTCAGCGTAGGCACTACATCCTGTAATAATTTTTTTAATTCTGCATTTTGGCTTTGCGGTATCAACAAATTTTCGACAGCGTCGATAACGGCTTTATGATAAGCAACTTCATTATCTATATAAGCTTTATCAAAGGCTTTTCCGGATTTTGAATTCAACTGCTTTTTTGTTTTTGCTGCATCAGACAAAAGCTTTTGGCTTACTGCATTATCTTTTGGAGTAACTCCTAATTTAGTAACCAATGCTACGGCCTGTTTAATTACTGCTGTGTGATCGTCGCTCATAGTTTGCGCAAACTTTAAGACATCAGCATTTTTTGATTTTGTCTTCGCAATCTTTGCGTAGTTAACATCTATTTGATTAGCAACAACAGCAACAGAAGCTATTTCCGGATCAGTAAGTTTTGGGGTTACCTGTGCGTACGCAGATCCGAATACTATCATTGCAAATACAGTAACTGCACTAATTGGTTTCAGGATTAGTTTCATAATATTTATTTTTAAAAAATTAAAAAATTAGTTATACACCAATAGAGTAGCTCAACGCAAAAAGGTTACAATAAAAATGGAAAATTTGAAAAGGTTAAAGGCAGCAGCTTTTTTACGAAAGTATTTTCTTCATTACCTCATTCACTATCTTGTCGCAATAGATAAGGTTGAATTCATAAATATCTTCGGGAGAGTATATCTTTTCTATTTCTTTCCGCAACATCATTTTGGCCCGATTCAACCTCACTTTTACATTAGATGTAGTAATGTTTAACAATTCAGCAGTATCGGCCACGCCTAATCCCGTTAGTTCTCTCAATGTAAATGTCATCCTGTAATCTTCAGGCAGATTTTTAAGAGCAGTCTCAATAACAATTTTTAATTCTTTATTGACAACAGTGCTGCCAGGGTTGCTATGGTTGGTGTTGAGAAACATTGCTCCGGAATTTTTGTTAACTGATATTTCTATAGTCGGTTTATTTTGATAACTGAGCTTTTGAGATTTATGATAACATAGATTCAGCATTATTCTTATAATCCATGTCTTAAAAGAAGAACGATTTTCAAACTTTGCGAGGCCTTGAAAACTATTAATAAAAGCTTCCTGCATTAAGTCTTCAGTATCCTGGTGATTGTAACCATAGCCTCTTCCTGTTTTATAAAGATCGGGATTATACCTCCGGATTAAAATCTCAAAGAGTTCTTTATTGCCCAACAAAATTTCCCGGATGACTGCTGAGTCAGGAAATTGCTCAACATTTTTATAAATGGTAGCGTAATTCATAACATAGTGTTTTGTCTTTCGAATACATCTTTGCTGGTTAACAGGCACATCAAGACTTATTAGAGTGAACAAGCAACATAAAGGTTACACAAAAAACAAATTTTTATTACCAACAAATAAAATTCTAATCTCTGAAATATCATGCAAGTTCACCAATTGTTGTTCTATCTCCATCATTAGCTCCGCATAATTAAATGTGTTTATTTAAATTTTCGATATTCGTTTGTTTCAAAATAGCCGCGAACGCCGTTGTATGCTTCACTTCTTTAATTGACTTTGGAGATAATGGATTTTTAGAATGTTCTTTAATGGATAGCTGCAACCATTTTACATCGTGCCAGTTCCCAAGTTTATAAATGCCTTTTTCAAAAATACCTACTTCCTGAAAGCCCAGGTTTTTATGAAATGCTTCGCTTCTTGCGTTTGGCAGAACTATCCCTGCAAATACATTAATTACATCCTGGAGTTTCAGTATGTTGAATAATGACTGGTAAAGAGTTTTTGCAACTCCTTTGCCATAATAATGCGGGGAAAGATAAATAGTTGTTTCTGCTGACCATTGATGACCGTGGGCCAGCCTGTACCTATTAGCAAAAGTGTAGCCAATAATTATATTATTCACTTCACAAACCAAAACAGGATAATAAGCAGCTATATTTTTAATTTTTTTGGAGAAATCTGCCAGGTCAGGAACTTCATGTTCTGGTGTGATGGTAGTTGACGTAACAAAGGGTTTGTAAATTTCCAATACCTGGTTAATATCAGCATTTTTTATAAGCCTTATGATAGAATTATTTTTCAACCTAATATCATTTTTTTATAGAAGCTATACTTCACGTTTACAGTTGCCGCTCTAAATATGTTTTGAAATTACTTCTTCTTAATCAATCATATCCAGGAATTCACTTTTTATATCGTGCTGTAAAAACTTGCCTCCGTAATAAGAGGTTATTGTACTGCTGTTTGTATCTCTCACTCCTCTTGACGAAACACAAAAATGTACTGCATCAATAACAACGGCAACATCATCAGTCCGCAGTACCTCTTTCAATTCTTCTGCAATTTCGTTTGTAAGGCGTTCCTGCACCTGAGGCCGTTTACAATAATATTCTACTATGCGATTGATTTTAGAAAGCCCGATAACTTTCCCGCTTGAGTAGTAAGCAACATGAGCTTTACCAATAATTGGAACAAAGTGATGTTCGCAATACGTATAAATTGTAATATTTTTTTCTACAAGCATTCCATTATAGTTGTACTTATTTTCAAAAAGAGTAATACCGGGTTTATTATGAATATTTAACCCGCTGAATATTTCTTTTACATACATCCTGGCAACACGGTCAGGGGTATCTCTCAGGCTATCATCATTTATATCAAGCTCTAATAAAATCATTATTTGCTTAAAATGCTCACGAATTAATTTTATTTTAGTTTCATCTCCCAGGCCATCTGTATTTGTGTGCTGTAATCTTTCAATTGGAGTGTCAGCTATATTTCCATTGATTTTTTTTAATTCTATTTCATTACAATGCACCGAAAATGTATTTCCATTTTGCTTCATGAGTTTCAATTAATTTTATTAGTGTATTTTATAAATTAGAGTAAGTGAACAGGAGAAGGTTACAAAACTATAAGTTAGAAATTTATTGTAAGGGCAGAGGATCACAAATAACCTTTTTAAAATACATTTAAGGTTACATTGAAAATAATTAGAAAAATATCCTATTTTATACAACTAATTTTTCCAATCTTTTCTCTTTTAAAATTGCTATGTCTTTTCCGCTTAAACGAACAATTTTCTCTTTTTCTAATTCAGTAATCATCCTGAAGAAAGTTTCGTAGGTAGTTCCGGCATACGAAGCGAGGTCTTGTTTTGTTAAAGTAATATTTATGTAGCCTTCTCTGTTTTCACCAAAATCCTTTTTCAACATCAGCAGTGTTTCTGCAACACGCGATTTTACATCGAAATGAACAAGGTTACCAATTCGTCTTTCTGCAGTCTGGAGTTCATTGGCATAAAATTGCATGAGTTTATAAGTAAGCCTGGGGTTGGCCTGTAAGGTTTTTTCAAAAAAAGAAATATCTGTAAAGCAAAGTGTTGCTTCACCCAGAGCTGTTGCCGACACAGGATATACTTTTTGATTACCCAGCCCGCGATAGCCAATTATATCACCTTCTTTTGCAAAATGCAAAATGAGCTGCTTTGCCTCTCCCCATTTCTTATGCACTTTTACTTTTCCTTTAAACAAAAAGTAAATGCCTTTTACCACATTTCCTTCTTCAAAAATTTTTTGCCCTTTTTTAAAATAAAAATTTTGCCGGTTCGCTTTAACAACCGGTAACCAATTCTTTAAACAATTTCTGCATACAAAACATGTTTTCAAATTACAATTACTATCAGCCTTTTTCATTTATAAAAATATTTTTCACCCCGGTGATTGTTAAATTTATATCCAGGTATGTAAATTTTTCCTAATTAAAAATAGATACAAAATATGATTTATATCATATTTTTGCGCCTGATAAGATTAGAATTACTTCATGAAAAAATATGAAAGACCTGAAAATGGAATCCCTATTTCAATTTCATTACAGCCAACCCTCGAGGCAGAAAATATTACTCCGCAGTTATCAGTACCTAAGCAACGGTTGCTTACGATATCCTTGTTATCAGTATTTGTAGCTATTTGTATCAGCTTTATTGCAAAATTTCTCATTTATTTAATTAACCTGGTTACTAATATTTCTTTTTACGGAAATTGGTCAATAGCTCATTCAACTCCAGTAAACAATTCACTTGGTATCGGCGTAATTATTGTTCCTGTAGTTGGAGGAATTATTGTTGGGCTAATGGCTTTATATGGCTCCAAGGCGATACGCGGCCATGGCATACCCGAAGCGATGGAACAAATATTAACCAACCAAAGTAAGATCAAACCAACGATTACTTATTTGAAACCAATTTCGTCGGCTATTGCTATTGGTACAGGCGGCCCATTTGGAGCGGAAGGTCCTATCATTGCAACCGGAGGGGCAATAGGCAGCACCCTGGGGCAATTATTAAAAATAACCCATAACGAAAGAAAGATATTGTTGGCTGCGGGTTCAACGGCTGGTATGGCAGCCATTTTTGGAAGCCCTGTCGCGGCTATCTTTTTAGCCATTGAACTTTTATTGTTTGAATTCTCTCCACGTTCTATAATCCCTGTTTTTTTAGCCTGCATTACGGGAGCTGCCGGCCATGACTTATTATTTGGTACCGGCCCGGTTTTCGCAATGAACAAATTTATTGAAACGCCCACCAATACTGCACTTGTTGCCTACAGCGTAATGGGCATTGTCATCGGGCTTCTTTCTGTTGGTGTTACTAAAATTGTATATCTGATCGAAGATGGTTTTGAAAAGCTTCCCATACATTGGATGTGGTGGCCCGCCATTGGCGGACTGGCAGTTGGCATTATCGGATATTTTGCTCCCCGCACACTGGGTGTAGGATATAGTAACATTACCGACATACTTTCGGTTAACCTGACAATGCGTATCATACTAAACCTCTGCATCCTTAAATTTATTTCCTGGGCAATTGCATTGGGTAGCGGTACATCGGGCGGAACGCTGGCGCCGTTACTGACAATCGGCGGTGCCGCAGGGGTCTTATTGGGTAGTCTTGTTCTTTATATGTTTCCTTCATCCGGCGTCACTTTGCCACTCGCTGCTTTAGTTGGGATGTCAGCTTTATTTGCCGGCGCATCAAGGGCATTCTTAACCTCTATCATCTTTGCTATTGAATCAACAGGTCAATCAAATGCATTATTGCCTTTATTGGCAACTTGCGGAGCATCTTATATCGTATCCTACTTTCTTATGGAAAGTACGATCATGACAGAAAAAATTTCCCGAAGAGGCGTAAAAACTCCTGACTCTTATGAGCCTGATATTTTAGAAAAAGTTTCTGTTGAACAAGTAATGGAAAAAAACGGATTAATTATCAGCGAGGATAACAATATTAGCGAAGTATTGGACTGGCTTAATAAAGAGCCGGACTATAATCGCAATTATTTTATAGTGTCAAATGAAAGCGGTGAATACAAAGGCATTTTAAGTTCATCTAATTTGTTCAACAAAATTCATAAAGCAGATACTCTTGTTGGGACACTTATTAAACGGAGAAACATTTCTGTTACCGTTGATAACAGCTTGCGAACGGCGGTGGAATTAATGGCAAAGGAAAATATAGATGTACTGCCGGTTTTAGCCAGGGAAAATAATAATGTTATTGGCACACTATCTTATCATAATATTATTGCCAGCTATCGGCAAAGCATAGACGAACACACAAAAAGGCACCCCGATATTTCATTAAAGAGAAGAGGTTTAAAAATATTAATCAAAGGTCAAAAGTTAATAAGCAGCTGGAAAACAAAAGACATATAATATTTACTATTGGGGCGATGAGAAAGGTCAGTAAAATATGTTGATTAGCAGTAGACCTTGCCTCCTTTAATTTTCAGTCTTCCCTGTTCATGCATATTTCGCATTGTCCTTATTACGGTTTCAACCCGCATGCCTGTCATGCTTGCAAGTTGCTGTCTCGTTAATTTTAACTGGCTGCAGTCATTGCAGAAGTGTGTATTTGATTTCTTGAAATGATTAAGTAATGAACTTAAAGTTTGTTCGGGTTTATGAGCTGCCACCTGTTTCGAAATAAAAAATTTATAACGTAATCTTTCTGCCATCAATTTTGTGAATGAAAAAAGTATGTCAGGGTTTTCATGCAGTAATTGACTGAAAGTCGATTTGTGCAAACGTAAAATTACACTGTCTACTTCGGCAACTGCAGAGGCAGCATATGGCTGGTCGTCAAACAGCGGTAATTCACCAAAACTTTCGCCGTCAGTAATAATATTATGTATAAATTCTGTTCCGGCTTCATCAATATTCACCCATTTTACAATTCCGCTTTCTAACTGGTGATAAAACTGAGCTTCATTTCCCTCACTGAATATTATTTCTCCCGCCTGAACCTTTTTATAAGCGGCCCCCCACGCGATGAGTAAATCGGTATTGATCATTTTTGATAATAGTTTTAAGAGCATCAAAGCTATTCACCTGTACTTATCTTCAAAATGATTCCCGGCAGCCTATTACATGATTACAATCATATTTATGAAAATCGGTTAGCATGGACGCAGGAGGCTGCATTGAAACCCAGGTCAATCTGCGAAATTAATATCAGGTTATTTCATTCTTCATTCAAAGATATGATTAAGCGCATAAAAGAAATTGTACAAGGATTGTAAAATTGCAACATCAATACAGTACACAGATAATATATTTTATATGAAGATCGACATAGAAAATAGGAATGATATAGAAATGGTGGTAAATGCATTTTACGAGAAAGTGAAAACCGATGATATCTTAGGTCCCGTTTTTAATGTATTGATTCCCGTTAATTGGGACACCCATTTGCCGGTAATGTACCAGTTTTGGGAGAACATAATTTTTCATACAGGCAGCTATACCGGCAATCCAATGACGCTGCATAAATATATTCAGAATAAAATAAGCATTTCAGCCGATCAATTTGATCGTTGGATACAACTCTTTAATCAAACGACAGATGAATTATTCGAAGGCAAAAATGCAAGCCTGGCAAAACAGCGGGCTGCAGGCATAGCTGCAGTAATGAAACATAAAATTCTTACAGAACATAAAGATTAATACTTTTGTCACCACACAAATTGAAAATAAATTCTTATGAAGAGGGTCGTTTTATTTTTTACAATAATATTTTTTACATCAGGTAGTTTCGCATGCCCCATTTGCGGATGTGGCGGCACGAATACTTACATGGGCCTGTTTCCCGATTTTCAAACTGCGTTTATGGGAGTACGTTACAATTATGCGAAATATCACACCATTTTATTCAGCGACCCCTCACAATTCAGCACTAACTATTATAACACTATGGAAATATGGGGCGGAGCTAACATCGGGCGAAATTTCCAGGTTCTCGGGTTTATTCCCTATTACATGAACAAACAAATTGATGATGACGGAATATCCACACCTAACGGTTTGGGAGACGTTACCATCATCGGCCAATACAATGTATTTCGCAAAACATCGTTGACGGCAAAAAGAAAAGTCGTACAGCAGCAATTGTGGCTGGGAGGAGGCATTAAACTTGCCACAGGTTCTTTTAATCTCGATTTGAATAATCCCGATTTTTCTGTTGCAGATGTAAACGCAGAATTAGGCACAGGTAGTACCGATTTTCTGCTTAATGCGGTGTATAACCTTAGAGTAAAAAACTTTGGAATAAATACATCTCTCAACTATAAAATAAATACCGCTAACCGACAGGGATATAAATATGGTAACAAGTTTTCATCAAATGCAATTGCTTACTATCGCTTTGCCGTTAAAAAAATGAGCATATCTCCCAATGCCGGAGTAGGTTACGAAAATGTGACGGGAAATGTATTTAACAGTAAGATCGTTCAATATACGGGTAGTAATGCTACCAACGCTATCATGGGTGTCGAGTTTAATTTTCGAAATATAAGCCTGGGGTTAAATGGCCAGTTACCCATTGCGCAAAATTTTGCGGAAGGCCAGACTCAATTAAAATTTAAGGGAATGGCGCATGTGACTTTCACGCTTTAGAACGAAAATTGCAGCTACATTAATTCAGCTACTTCTCATTACCAAAATTACTTTCACATATTATGTGACTCTTCTGTTTTCGAAGCAATTCACTTTCAATTCAGCCCGGATATTTATAACGCCCTGTCCAAATGCACGTATCCGCCATCCACATGAATTAATTGCCCGGTAGTGTGACTTGATTTTTCTGACAAGAGAAATGCAACCATGTTGGCGATTTCTTCCTTAGTTGTCATACGGTTTTCCAAAGGAATCCTTGAAGTGATCTCCCTGAGTTTTTCTTCGGGATTGGGCAAAGTCTGTATCCACTTTTCGTAAAGTGGCGTCCAGCATTCGGCTACCACAATTGCGTTTACCCTAATACCGTAAGGCAATAATTCTACCGCCCATTCTCTTGTTAACGCATTACGGCCACCATTAGACGCAGCATATGCAGATGTATTGCCCTGGCCCGTTTCTGCCGTTTTGGAGCTAATGTTTACGATGGACCCTTTTTGTTTTTTTAATTCCGGTAATGCAAAATGTGCCATCAAATAATAATGAATTAAATTCTTATGAAGGCTCAACATAAACTTTTCGTAATTACCATTCTCGAGGCCTACCCCATCATTCTGACCTGCATTATTTACCAATCCGTCGATTCGACCGTATTTTTTTATTACCTCATTCACGGCTTTTTCGCATTCGTTCGGGTTACTTAATTCTGCTGTCACCTGGAATATATCAATCGTATCGGAAGCTAATTCGTTGCATAATTTCAGATTATCATCTTCATTTCGTCCAACGATGACCGTTATAGCGCATTCAGCGGCCAACACTCTTACAATGCCTTCACCAATACCTTTAGCACCTCCTGTGACGATGATTACTTTATCCTTTAATTGAAGATCCATGATTATAAATTGTAAAATTTAATTGCATTATCGCCGAATATTTTTTCCTGCTCGTCTTTTGTAAATGCCGAAAAATAAGTCGTCGCAATATTCAATATCTCGCTATAATTTCCACCTAATAAACATACCGGCCAGTCAGAGCCAAACATAATGCGCTCGACCCTAAACGCATTAACAACCACATCAAAATAAGGTCGGAAATCTTCCTGCTTCCAATTGTGCCAATCGGCTTCTGTTACATAGCCCGATATTTTGCAAAACACATTTTCAAACGCAGCGACATCTTCAATCTCCTTCTTCCATTTGTCAATTTTTCCGTCTTTTATGTATGGTTTGGCAAGATGATCGACAACAAATTTCTGTTTCGGAAACTGCTTCACAAATTCTTTTATAAATACAAGTTGATCCGGATAGACAAGAATATCATAGGAATAATTAAATTCCTGTAATGCTCCGATTCCATTTAAAAAATCCAGTTGCAGCATCAGGTCTCTTTGTTTCTCGCCTTGTAAAATATGACGAAAGCCTTTTAATTTTTTAAACTGTTTATAATAAGAAAGTCTCTCCCGGATATTCTCAGACCGGAGATCTACCCAGCCAACAATTCCTCTTATAAAATCATGTTGATCAGCGTTAGCCAATTGAAAAGCATTTTCATCTTCCGATTGATCGGATTGAACAGTGACGCAGCCTTCGAAGCCATTTCCAGCTAAGATTGGCTGAAGTTGCTGCGGAAAAAAATC
>Ga0070679_100005895_pt1 | contig 11385 bp, 11 predicted proteins | sample KBSC63BmetaG_FD_65652 | JGI IMG/M metagenome (GOLD analysis project Ga0070679, IMG submission 65652) | Corn rhizosphere microbial communities from Kellogg Biological Station, Michigan, USA - KBS C6-3B metaG | ecosystem: Host-associated > Plants > Roots > Rhizosphere | place: USA: Michigan... | reverse complement strand
CGTGCAACAGCGGCGAGAAAAATTCGTACGAGCTCCGCGGGCTTGAGTAGCGTGCGCGGCATGTCGCGATCCCGGCGCATGGGACAGTAGTGGCAATTGAAGCTGCACGCGTTGGTCATGAGGATGCGCATTAGCGTCGTGCGGCCGCCGTTGCCGATGCGAACCGGACGCAGGTTGAGCGGGCGGAGGGCTCCCACGTCGTTGGCGTATCTGAGGCGCGGTGGAAGCTGGCGGGTGGGGAGCCCTTCGCGGTCGTCGCCGGCCAGCGACATGAGGAGCTCGAGTTTGGCTTCGAGATTAGGCGTGCGCTGCATCTGTGCCTCCGGCCGGGTGGAAGGCAAATCATACCCGAAGAAACCCCGAAAGACAAGTACGCGAAAAAAGGCTCCGAAGAGCCCCGTTCAGTCGCAGCCGCCGACTATCGCAGGATACCCGTGGTCGCGTTTCGCGCGCCCGGCTGCCACACCACCCGCTGCTCGTTCGACGACAGCGACACACGCTGCGAAACCACCAGCACGCCCGCCTCATCCTGCGCCACGAGCTGGTACTCGCCCTGATCGAGATGCGACGGATACGTGAGGGTGCGCGTGGAGTCCGACTGTACCACTCCCAGCCGCAAGCGATCTCCGTTGGGCCGCTCCAGGAATACCACGACGTCTCGCGCCGGCCGCACGTCGTTGCCCACCACGACCTCGAGCCCCGGTCGCCCCGCGCGCGCACCATGGAACATCGCGCACGACGATGTCGCCGCAAGGAGGGCGACCACTCCGCCGGTGGCCACGGCAGTCATCGTGAATCCCCGCCGATTTTTCCCGCTACCGCTCATCGTCCCACCTGGAAATTCATGATCGATCACTAATGCACGCGTCGCGCCAGTGGGGCATGCTACCCCCCTCGAACGGCGTCGATCCCACATCATTTATGCTCTAGTGCGCACATAATCGCAAGACGGTTTCCTTTTGATTCGTGCAGCGTCTCTTGTGGCTAGCGATCGTCACTCACCTGTCATATTGCAATAAAAGATGCCGCCCGTTCTGCCCTACGCCGTCGCGGCGATTGCCGCACTCGCTTTCATCTCCTCGGCTGAGCCCACGCCCTCGGCCACGGGCGCTCCAGAGGGGGCCGTCGTTCGCACTCACGTGCGCTGGGGTCTGTTCGCGACCACCGAGCCCGCGATCACCGCCGTCCGCTTTCCCGCCTCCGCCTCCGCCGACGGATGGACCGAATCGGAACCCGCCCGTGTCTCCTCGGAGGGCGACCTCTCCCACGCGATTACCGTCGCCGAGATCACCCCGTGCGTCGCGCGCGCCCTCCCCACGGACGACAACGCCGCCCGCACCCTCGTCCAGTGGTCGAGCGACGACGGCGCGCACTGGCAGGAGTTAACCGACGTTCCGGTGGTCGCGTCCGCCGTGGAGAACTCCGGCTCTCACCCCGGCGCGCTCACCCTCCGCTACCGCGCCCGCAGCGCGGCCGAGAGCTGCACTATGCGCGTGGTGTACACGGCGGTTCCGGCGCGATAGGGCTCGAATTTAGGCATCGTGACGCGCACGGGCATTGAGAGGCGGAAGGCGGGCCCAAGCTGGTAGCTCAGGAGCCTAGAGCCGCGAGAGGAGAGCCGTTACCGTCACTTCGCGAGCATCCCTTTTCTTCAGGCGAAAGGGATGCGCGATATCCACATCGGAGCAAGCTCGAGGCTCAAGGCCATGAGCTCACGAGCTTAGAGCTTGGGCCCGCCTTCCCCTTCTCGATCTCTACCAGGCCACGCGATGCCCGCGCAGGTAAGCTCAGGACTCAAAGCTCTCGAGCTCGTAAGCACGCGCCCCTGCTACCCCCTCACGGCGCCGGCGCCGGCGCCGTCTTCGGCTTCGGCCCCGGCGGCAGCGCATGCACCCGATCCTTGAAATCGTGAAATGACTTCGTGTCCTCGGTGAGCGAGCGCAGAATCGCCGGATCCTTCGCGTCGATCAGCCGCTGGATGTCCGCGATCCGGTCCTGCGTTAGAGGGTGATCGCTGAACCACGCATCCACCGCCGACGGCTCCGTGGTTTGCTCCGCCATCAGCTTCTGGAAGAAGGTGACCAATCCCTTGGGGCTGATCCCCGCGCGGATCACGTTCTTGAATCCTTCCTCGTCGGCTTCTTTCTCGTCCTGCCGGCTGAACTTCGCGAACACCGCCGCGCCGCCCACCTGAATTGCCGCCTGCGACGCCTGGCTGTCGCACACGTGAGTGAGCACGCACGTGAGCGCGATGCCGACGTTCGCGCCCTGCTGCTGCTGCATCTGCTTCACCGAATGCCGCTTCACCACGTGGCCAATCTCGTGTCCCATCACGCCCGCCAGCTCGTCCATCTTGTCCGCGCGCTCGATGACGCCCCGGTTCACGTAGATGTATCCGCCCGGCAGCGCGAACGCGTTCACGACGTCGGTGTTCACGACAAAAAAATGCCAGTCGAGATCGCCGCGACTGGTGAGCTTCGCGATCGAATCGCCGAGCATGTTGATGTATTGCTGGATGGCGGGATCTTTGACGATCGGCAGGTCCGAGTTCACCTGAGCCGAGTACTGCTGCCCCATCTGCACTTCCTGCTGCGTCGAGACGGCGCAGCCGGCAGCGGCGGCGGCCGCGCACAGCGCGAGCACACCCGAAATTCGATTCATGATTTCCTCGTGACGTGTTGCCGCACGAGAAAGCAAGACACATACCGGCCCGGCCCGCTAGGCGCTTCTTTGCCGACGCTGTGCTCCCTTGCTCCGCCCCGCTCGTCGCGTTGCCGCACCCAGCAACAGCAGCGACGACGCCGCTTCGCGCTCCACCTGAGTCATCGTGCACTGTCGCGGCGATTTGTCGGGTCGCCACCGGAGAAAACCAGTGCCGTGGCGAAATCGCCCGCCCGTAAAGTGATCGTACTCCACCTCGACCACGAGCTTCGTCTTCAGTGGCTCCCACTCCGCGCTCCTCGCCGTGCTCCATCTGCTCGGCCCTCCCGGCGCTCGACCGGTGAAACCGGGCTTCCCGATCAAGGCCTCGAGCCTTGGCGTCAACGACTTCCGCTCCGCCGCCGACAGCGCGGAGCAGAACCCGACGTGATCGAGCAGTCCCGCTCGATCGTAGAGGCCGAGCAGAAGCGAGCCTACCACTTTCCCCTTTGACGCGTAGCGAAAACCGCCCACCACGCAGTCGGCCGTTCGATGTTGCTTGAGCTTCTGCATCCCGGTGCGCTCGCCGCTTTGATAGGGGAGGTCGACACGCTTCGCGATAACGCCGTCGAGCGCCGACCCCACCGAGGCGTACCATCGCTTCACCGTCCGCTCCGACGTCGTCGCCGGCGACAGCCGCACCGCGCTCCCACCGCGCAGGTAGCGCGCCGCAAATTTCTCGAGCGCCACGCGCCGTCGTTCGAGCGGCTCGCGAACGAGCGATTTGCCCGCGTCGCTCACGAGCAGATCGAACACGATGAACATCGCCGGGTGTGCGTCCGCGAGCGCGCGCACCCGAGTTGCCGCGGGATGAATTCGCAGCAGCAGCTCGTCGAACGACAACATCTTTCCCACGGGGATCACGATCTCCCCATCGAGCACGAAGCTCGACGCTCCGAGCTCTCTCAGCGCCTCGACGAGATCGGGAAAGTACCGGCCCAGCGGCTTCCCCGACTTCGACATGAGATCCACGCGATCGCCGTCGCGAAATGCGAGGCACCGGAAGCCGTCCCACTTGGGCTCGTACTGCCACTCCCCACCGAGCGGCAGCTCACCCACCTGCTGCGCCTCCATCGGCGCGTAGCGGCGTGGAATGGGAAGACTCACAGCAGCGTCTCGAGGCTGAATCGTCCGCGCGCGGCGAGAAGCGGCTCCCACAGGTCGCCGAGCTTCTTCACTCGCGCGGGCACGTTGTCGATCCGGAAGTCGTCGATCTCGATTCCGCGCTCCACCTCTGCCCACGTCACCGGCATCGACACCGCCGCGCGCGGCGACGGACGCACCGAGTAGACCGACGCGAGCGTGCGTCCCCACGCATTCTGGTTGTAGTCCACGAGCACGCGCCCGCGCGGACGGTGTGCGACGCGGTACTCCGCCGTCACGAGCTTCGGCGCTCGCGACTCCATCACGCGCGCGAGCTCCTTCGCGAACGTCCACACTACCTTCTGCGCCGGCCCGCGCACGATCGGCACGTAGAGGTGAATCCCGCTCGACCCGGTGGTCTTCGCGAGCACGGTCATACCGAGCGATTCGAGCGCCTCGCGCACCAGGAGCGCGGTGTCGCGCACGCGCGCGAAGCTCGCGCCGGGTACCGGGTCGAGATCGAAGTGGAGATAGTCGGGGCGATTCACGTCGTCGCAGCGTGCGTACCACTGATTGAGATCGATGCAGCCGAGGTTCACCACCCAGAGCAGCGACGCCAGATCCTGCACCATCGGGAAGTCGATCACGCTTCCCGACGCGTGCTCGATCGCGCACGTCTCGATCCATTCGGGGCGCGGCGATGGCGCGCGCTTCATGAAGAAGAACTTCCCGGTTGCTCCGTTCGGATATCGCTTCATCACCATCGCGCGGTCGCGCAGATGCGGCAGCAACACCGAAGAGACGGACGCGTAATAGCGCAGCAGATCGCCTTTCGTGACCCCGAGCTTCGGCCAGAATTCTTTCTCGAGATTGGTGAGCTGCACCGTATGTCCGGCAGCGCGCACCTCGGCATCCCGCACGCCGGTGGGAATGACGACGCCAGCGTCGCGCGACTTCGCCTTCGCGCGCGCGACGGCCATCATCGAATCGGCACGAGTTTGGGCGGACGCGCGCCGCGCCGCGTCGCGCCCGACACCCGGAGATACGCGAGCTCGCGCGATTCGCGCACGCTGCGCAGCAGCAGCCCGCCGCGGCTCATGTCACCGCGTCCCACGAACTCCTCCGGGAATCGCAGCCGGTCGCCAAACGCAGCCGCGAGCGTGCTCACGTACTTGTCCGTGGCGATGCTGCCCAGCAGGATCGCGTGCGCGCGGCCGGATGCACCGGCGATCGCGTGCGCATCGCGCACCAGCGGGCCGAGAAAGCGTTCGCACTGCTCGGCGATGTTCACCTCGGCGAACTCGCGCAGCTCGTCGAGCGTTAGTAGAGTGTCGGGGTCCACGAGCCCGCGCGTGGGTGTGATGACGAGGATGCCGGGAGCGTTGCGCGGCGCGCGGGCGAAGGCGCGCGAGTAGGCGAGCTTGCCGCGGAAGTACAGTCCGCTCAGAAAGGCGAACAGCTCGCCGATTGGCACGCCGCGCTCGCGCAGCTGCACCGCGAGCGGAAAGGTCGCGGTGGGATTGAAGATCAGCTTCGCCCGCTCGCCTCCGCAGAAGGCGGGGGAGAGGAGAAAGATGCGAGACGAATGCATGTCGGCTCCGAGTGCAAGTCAGCCGCCAGCCCCTGGCGTTCCGGGGGGCGCGACGTAGGCTTTGGGATGAGCGCGGCGGCTGTCTCACGGGGCGTACACCGATTGTCCGCGCGCGGTGACATTTTCAACGCAATAATCGATTTAAGCGTATAGTAATCAACGAGTTGGCACTCGGCACAAAGATCGCTTACAGAATAGGCAGTGGGTTGGGTCAGCGGCTAGAGCCGCGCGATGCTCAGCCCGGAATGCCCCTGGAGGCACCATGATTTCCGCCATTCTTCCGTTCGTGCTCGCGGTCGTGACCGGGGCGGCGCCGAAGCCGGTGCCCGCTGCCGTGTCCTCGCCAGAGCCCGCGATCAAGGTCTCGCTCAATCACGCCACCTACACGCGAGGCGATCGCGCGAAGGTAAACGTGCGCGTGCGCGACGATGGCTACGTCGTCGTGCTTCACACAGACGCCACCGGCCATGTGCGCGTGTTGTTTCCGGTGGATCCCGGAGACGACAATTTCCTGAAGGGCGGACAGAACTACGAGATCCGCAATCGCGGAGACCGTGAGGCGTTCCAGGTTACGAGCGCCGGTGCCGGAACCGTGTACGCGGCGGTGTCGCCTGATCCCTATCACTTCGACGCCTTCGTTCGCAACCAGCACTGGGACTACGGCCAGCTCGATGACTCGGCGCTCGTCGATGATCCCGAAACCGGGATGACGAATCTGGTCGAGCAGATGACCAACGGACAGCACTTCGACTACGATGTCGCCACGTATACCAGCGAGTCGACGTACGCGTCGTCGCAGCGTGCGTACATCGTTCCATCTTCGTATTCGTGCTTTTACAACGTGTACGATCCGTGGTGTGGCGGCTACTACCCGTCGCCCTCGTACTTTGGCGTGGGCATTGGGTTCGGCTTTGGCGGTTTCTACAACAATTACGGCTATGGGTATCCATACGGCTTCGGCTACCCATACGCTTTCGGCTACCCATACGGCTACGGCTACGGTTTCGGGTTCCCGCGCTACCCCATCTACGGCTATGGCTACTACAATCGCATCCCGCGCTACTACGGCTCCACGGGGTACGGGTACACGGTGGGACGTGGCTGGACTTACAACAACGGGCCGGTAATCCTCGGACCCCACGGCGGCTACGTCGGCGGGCGATACACCTCGCGCGGCGGGCTTCTGCTCGGCTCAACGGGAAGCACGATCGGCTATCGCAATCGCGGATCGTTCGCGGTTGGCGCGAACGGCGCGTCACCGCTGTACGGCGTCTCGCGCTTCAACACGCAGTCGCACAGCCCGTCACGTGGCGACAACTTCGGCCGGCGAGGCATCTCGAACGGCGCGAGCTCCACGCCGGCATTCCGCCAGCCGGTAAACGGTACGCGCGATGACAACGGACGCCGGTCGTCCGACGGAACCGGGATGCGCCCGGCCACGCGATCGGAACCGCGCTCGAATGCGAGTCCAACGCGAGCGGAGCCGCGCACGAATCAGCCGGAGCGGGTGCAGCCGCGCACCAACGTCGACGCGCGGCCCACGCGCGTCGAGCCGCGGAGTGATGCTCCAACTCGTGCCGAGCCGCGGAGCCAGGCGCCAACCCGCGCCGAGCCGCGGAGCCAGGCGCCAACCCGCGCCGAGCCGCGGAGCGAAGCACCCACTCGCGCCGAGCCACGGAGCGAACCGCGGTCGTCGGAGCCGCGGTCGCGGGCGCCCGATGGCGGAGGAGCCCGCGGCGGCGGCGGTTCACACGGCGGGGGTGGCAGCCCGCATGGCGGCGGTGGCGGGGGTGGTGGGGGCGGACGTCGCGGCGGTGGTGGCGGTCACCGTCCGTAAGCCAGTGTAGAAAAAAGCGCGGGGCCCGGTAATCGGGTCCCGCGCTTTTCTTGGTGGCCGCTAACAGCCGCTCAGTAATGCCGGTGTGGATTCTTGACGCGGACAAAGAAGATGCCGATGAGAACCGCGCCAATTCCGAGCATCGCGAGCGCCGGTAGAAGCGTTGCCGTGCGCGGCGCGATCATCCCTTCCGCCTCTGCCTGCGTGGACGTCATCGAGGGCAGCGGCGCCGCAGCGCGCAGCGACGGGTCCGGGCTACCCTGCCCCTGCGAGCCACCCGCTGCAGCGACTCTCCTCGGAGTGCCGTCCGGTGCGATGTCGCTCGAGTCGGCGTACTGGGTGAGCGCCGACGGCGCCGCGGAATCTCCAGGCGCCAAACCAGCTCCCGCCGGCGCAGACGCAAGTGCGGCGGCGTGATGAAACGGAATCACCGCGGCGAGGAGGCCAGCGAAGAGTCCGCCGCCGATCGCGCTGGCGATCCGGCTGCTTTCCGCGCCAGGCGACGTGCATTGGCACTGGTCCTGCGCGCTCACATTTCGCGCTAGCAACAGGAGGAACGCCGTTGCCAGCACGATTCGAAAAGAACGATTTGCAAAACGCAACTTCAGCTCCGCCGGTTATGCTCCAGGGCGTTACGGTCAAGCGACCGCAAGCGGTCAGATAATCCTCGCTTTATCTCGTTAGTTGTCAAGAGAATTTTGAGGAATTCCAGCTAGACCCGTAGATCGAGCCCTGAAATGCGACGGGGCGCACAATTGGGGAAAGGAGCGCTTCGATGCCGACATTCCAAGCTGCCAAAATCTCTGTGCTCGCCGCCTGTCTGACAGCCCTCGTGATCGGTGCGCCGGCAAGCTCGGCCGCCCAGGCCGGCGTCGCTCCGGACAGCGCTCCGCCGTCCGAGTGGAGCAGCTCGGCCGATAGCGTCCGCAGCTACGATGAGCCGATGAGCGTGTGGAACGCGCATCGCGTGGTCCGAGTGCTGGGCGACGGTAGTCACGTGGTTCTTGGCGACGGCACGATCTGGGAGATATATCTGCCCGACCGACCGAGCGTAAACACATGGCGTCGGGGCGACATGCTGTTGGTGCGGGAAAGCAGCGTCTCGCATGGAGAATTCGACTACAGCCTCACCGACGGCCGCACGCGCGGCGCCGTGGCCGCGCGACTCGTGGACGTCGCAACGCGAGGCAGTTGATCGCGACGCTCGCGCGCGAGGCTACCGTGCGCGAGTGCCCTTCCGCTTCTTCTTCTTTGCCGCGCCCTTTTTCTTGCGCGGCAGCGTCAGCTTCGCCGAGAGAATGGTGCCCCGGCACTCCGACGAGCCGCACCGGCACGCGTAAAGCTTTTCGTCCGCCTTCGTGGTCTTGGGCGTGCGCTCGTAGTTGTAGTCGTACGCCAACTCGTCGCCCAGCCTTATCGTACGAATCGACTCGATGTACACGCGACGATCCTCGATCACCGCCTCGCAGTTCGGATCGCACGAGTGATTGATGAAGCGCGATTCGTTACCGCCGAAGGTGGCGTCGATCACCTTCCTGCTGTCAACGGAAAACAGAAACGTGTGATGCTTCCCCTTCACTTCCGTGTCGTCGTAGCGGCGATCGGACTCCGCGGGCGTGATGCTCTCCCCCACGTATTCCACCAGGCGCGTGCCCGAACGAATGGTCTTGATGGCAAATGCGCCCCGTCCATGAACACCGGAGCGCCGAATCTCGAAGTATTTGTTTTTCATGCCTGCGGTTGAGTGCTGAAGTCGTACATGCTCACTGTGAGCGATCGGAGCGCGCTGCCGCCTTCACGGAGTCGTCGATTCCCGCGAGCGTGAAGTCCTCGCCCGGATTTATGAACTCGTCCTGCTCGGCGCGGAACTGAGTGTCGTAGAGCTGCCGGTAGCGACCACCCAGCCGCAGCAGCTCGGGCTGCGTTCCACGCTCCACGATCTCGCCGTTCTCGAGCACGAGAATCTGATTCGCGCTCGCGATGGTCGAGAGCCGGTGCGCGATGACGAACGTCGTGCGGCCGCTGCGCAGCGATCGCAGCCCGTCGCGAATGAGCGCCTCGCTCTCGCTGTCGAGGCTCGACGTCGCTTCGTCGAGGATGAGGATGCGCGGATCGGCGAGTATTGCCCGCGCGATCGCGACGCGCTGGCGCTGGCCGCCCGACAGTCGCACCCCGCGCTCGCCCACGATCGTGTCGTAGCCGTTCTCGAACTCCGAGATGAACTCATCGCAGTGCGCGATGCGGCTGGCATCGCGTATCTCATCGAGCGTTGCACCGGGCCTGGAGAACGCGATGTTCTCCGCAACCGTCCCATCGAACAGGAAGTTGTCCTGCATCACGACGCCCAGATGCGAACGGTATTGCCGAAGCTTGAGCGACCCGAGCGGCCTGCCATCGATCGTGATCGTGCCTTGCTGCGGGTGGTTGAACGCCATGATGAGGCTGATCAACGTGCTCTTCCCCGACCCGCTCGATCCCACGAGCGCCGTTGTCGATCCCGGGGCCGCATGGAAGCTCACGTCTCGCAGCACGTACGTGTCGTCCTTGTACGCGAACCAGACGTGGTCGAAGCGCACGTCGCCAACGAGCGTGGGAATGTCTCCGTGCGAGCCGTCGTTCGCGTCCTCGGTCACCATGCGGCGGATCTCGCGAATGCGGTCGAGCCCCGCGAACGCCTCGGTGATCTGTGTGCCGATGGACGCAATCTGCACCACCGGCGCCGCGAGCAGCCCAACGAAGAGCACGTAGGTCACGAAGTCGCCCAGCGTCATCGTGCCGGCAAGCATCGCGTGTCCGCCAAAGACGATCATGAGCACGCCGACGATGCCGATGATCAAGGTGGAGACCGCGGTTACGGCCGATATGCCGGTGAGCGTGGACGCGATGTTCCGGAACAGCTTGTGAATCCCGAGCGAGAACGTCTGATGCTCGCGGCGTTCGGCGACGTATGTCTTCACCACGCGCACGCCGCCCATGGCCTGCGCCAACCGTCCGGTTACCTCGGCCGTGATCGCGTTTCGCTCGCGGAAAATCGGCCGCAGCTTCTTGAACGCCACGGACATCACGACGGCGAAAATCAGCAGCACGACCAGGGTGATCGACGTCAACTGCCAATTGAGATAAAAGAGCACGGCAAGCGCCACCACCGCCGTGATGATCCCGCCCACGAGCTGCACGAGCCCGGTGCCCACGAGATTGCGAATGCCCTCGGCGTCCGTCATGACGCGCGATATCAGGATCCCGCTCTGCGTGGAATCGAAATAGCTGACTGGAAGGCGGAGGATGTGCGCCTGCAGCCGCTTTCGCATGTCGGCGATGGCGCGCTGCGCGGCGATGCTCATTACCTGCGAGAGCGCGAACGAGGTGCCCGCCTGCACCAACGTCGCGACCGCGGCGGCGATCGCCAGGGGCCAGAGCAGCGCCACTTTGTGCTGGCCCAGCACGTCGTCGATGAGAAATTTCGGGCTGGCGGGGAGCACTAGCCCCGCGAGCTGATTCACGATCATCAGCGGGAACCCAATCGCGAGCTTCTTCCGGTGTGCCCAGATCAGCTCGCGCGCCTCGGCCCACGCGTTGCCGTAGTCGATCTTCTTTTTCTTCTCCTCCGCCACGCTCCCGCCTGTTCTTCGAGTCCGGGGAAAGATACTTCCACGTCCATGAAGGAACGCATCGACTCGGCGTCTCGTGCCCGGTGCGCAGGATGGCGTTTGGGGAAGCTGCCAGGCCGGCGGTCGCTCCCGCAGCCGCGAATGCGTTCTAAGTCGGCGCGTCTGTTGCTGTTAGAAGTGGGAGGCCTGGAACGAAGCGATGCATCTAAGGCGAAGAAACGTTAAACCGTCTTACCGAATCGCTTCGACAGTGTATCATGGACGGACTCAAGGGCAACAGAAGGTGCCGGTGTCGATTCACACGGGTTACAACGCAACATGCCGAGCTTCGTTCTGGATAATCCGTTCATGGTGATAGCCGTGAGCGTTGTACTTCTGATTGCCACTGTGTCAATCGGCGCCAGCGGGGTCTTTCTCGCGCGCCGTCGCGCCGCGCGCCGCCACCGGCATGGCGCGCTTCCGCCCATGATGGTCACCGGTGGCCGGAGTCGCCGCGACCGTTACAGTGTGACCCCGAATGGTCGCGAGTCGGTACAGGTGCTGCCGGGTCACCTCGAGGTGGAGGT
>Ga0070679_100005890_pt1 | contig 11389 bp, 10 predicted proteins | sample KBSC63BmetaG_FD_65652 | JGI IMG/M metagenome (GOLD analysis project Ga0070679, IMG submission 65652) | Corn rhizosphere microbial communities from Kellogg Biological Station, Michigan, USA - KBS C6-3B metaG | ecosystem: Host-associated > Plants > Roots > Rhizosphere | place: USA: Michigan... | reverse complement strand
TGCATCGCTTCCGACAAGGACTGGTTGCGCATCATTTGCACCGCCGCCGGACGTGCTACGTCAGGCCCAACCGGTTGCGGTGTGCTGCCCGTAATAACCGCAACGGTAACAGCTCCGTTTTCCGGGATTACGAACGGTTCGCCTTTCGGAAGATCAAGAATGTGGTTGAGCCTGTCTTGTCCCAGTTGGGCCGAGTCCAGCCGGCCGGTGTCACGCGTAAAGGCTATGCCCAATTGCTTAAGCTTCGCGGCTACGGCATCCATCGAGTGATCGTCTTGCAGGGCCTTCAATTGCCCCAAATCCGCAGGGGCCGGAAACTGGATCCGGTCGAGCGTATAGATCGTACGTCCGCTGAACACGGCGGGATTTTTCGCCATGAAGGTATCGATGGCGTGACCATCGGGCACCGCGGTGCTGCGACCAACCCTCTGACTGAGAAGCTGAATAAGAAGGGCATCTTCCAATTGGCGCCGACGGACAAGAAACTCCGGCGTCTTGTCGACACCATCGTCGCGGGCGGCCTCGGCGAGCAGGCGTCGGTCAATGATTCTTTGAAGAGCCGCCTTCTGCACTTGCGTTTTGTCGGCGCCTTGCGGGATTTGCATCCCATCCAGCTCGGCGTTGATTTCCTGCAGAGTGATCTCGTCGCCGTCGACCACCGCAGCAACTTGTCCGGTCGCCTGCCTATGGCATCCGGCCAGGAGGGCGAGCCCAAGTAGGCATCCCACCCCGAGAGTTCGACGTTTGATCATGTAGACAACTACCTCCTTGGGCTGGCGAGCTAAAGGACCAGCAACTTCTGAAGTGGCGGAGCGCACGCGGCGACGAACGCGCGTATGAAAGCTTGCAAGGTTGCAATTGCCGCGCTTTCATCGGCGCTAAGCAATGATACCCGCATCAAGACGCCGTCGGGAATCTGGCCTGCGAGATTCTGCTTCACGACGGCGAGACGCTGTTCGGCCCATGTGCGCGGATAAGAATTGCCGAGCCGCGTGAAGTAAATGACCTGCTCAATCCTGTCCGGGCTCGTCGCGGTGAACACATTCGCAGGCACCTGTCGGCCTAAAGCCCCAACAGCAAGGCGTTTTGTTTGGGTGAGCGTGAAGCCTCCTACGGGATAGCAAATCTCGGGGCGATGCACTTGCAGCACGCCATCTTGCCTGTTGTTATAGGCGAGCAACATCATCACGTCGGCCCCCGGCCCTCGGTAGACCCGCGTCACCAAGTCGTCGTAGAGTCGGCCGCTGAGCGTATCGGGCGGAGGGAGGACTACGCCACTGCTGCCGACCAGCGCCCAACCTCCAAAATTCGTGGGTACCCAGCCGTTGAATCTGGCCGGGCTGATCAGAGGTCTTTCTGCTACCGGTTGACGCGCGAAGCCCACGGCTGAAGCGACGACAAATGTTCCCCCGACGACAAAGTGACGCCGAGAGAGCAAAGGCCCTGCGGGAAGGGCTTCGTCAGTCAAGGCGGCCACTCCCTACGGGTTTGCGTGCGCGCCGTACCCAGAGCTGTCTGAGGGCTTCATCGGCGAGATAAATGGCGATTAGAGCAACTGCGAACATGCAGACGCCGGCGAAATTATGGAGAAAACCCTGGGCAGCGGATTCCCCAGCATAATACGTGACCAAGATCAGGATCACGACCCGCACGAAATTGGCAAACAACGCGATCGGGACCACGAGGCAGACCAGAAAGGCCGCGTAACGCCATTCCGCCTGGTGCCGGATGTAAATGTAGAAAAGGGAGATCGCCGATAACGAGATGATCGAGTTGAGGCCCGAGCATGCAGCCGCAACCAGCAACTCGTACTGGTCAATGTATATCTTTACCCCCTCTCCCCCCACGGAATAGCCAAGCGCGTGAAGGAAGCTCACCGCAGCCTTCGATAGATCCATTTTCAAAGGAAGGGTGACGGCGTCAACGATTGACTCCGGAGGTGGAAAAATGAAAGCAAGGTAAAACAACGGAAACCACAGTCGCCTCAAAGATTGGGCTCCGATTATACTGTAGAGGGCCACAAGGAGACAGGCGTACATTGCGTAGCCTTCGAGCTCGACGATCTGTGTAATTCTCGTGAAGACGTAAAAAGGCAGGAAAATGGCCAGCAAAATGGCGACCTTGGCAGCGCTCGGTCTTTGGGCAATGGACCGGGCTTGTGGCCATTGTCGCCATAGCAACCACAGGCCGGTAAACAGGACTATCGGACCGTGGGAGCCTCGTTCGGTGCTCCAGCTTTGTTGTGCCACAAACAGTAGGGTCGGCACCGCGATCGCCAGAGCGCCCGCCAACAATCCGAACATTCGCGCAGGATGGCGGACATCGGCAGGCGAGCTCGTCGCCAAGCCGGGTTCGAACGATGCGCCAGGGCGCACGTCCGTCTGCAAATAGCCCTGCTTGCCCACCGTCGCGTCCATCGTTGGTCACTCTAGCACAATCGTGCTTCCCTACAATCGAACTCGCGAATCTGATTCAGAGTGTACCGAAGTGAACCATCGCGTTAAGTCGGTTGGTACAGGCGGATTTAGGCTGACATGACGCCTTGCCGCTAACTTGGAAGTACCGATGAAATGAGCCAAAAGCTGTCGGTTCATCTCGCCGGCGCAGCGTCGGCGATTGCTATGATCATTGTCGCCGTCGCTGCGCTAACCTTTTTCGCGACGCACAATTCCCCAAACAGGCACCATTGGGGCGAGACACCCCCTCGTGCGCTCACGGAACGTGGCAGCCCAAGTTCATTACAGCTGCCGGAACCACAGACGATCGAGCCGTTCACGCCCCAGCAGGCGAGGGCGGTGAACGAAGCGCTTCCTTTTAGCGGGGACGCCCTCGAACGTCCTGCCCCCTTCAACATTGGTGACGAGTTCTCCGACCCCACGGCCTACAATCGAGCCCTCGATTGCCTGACGGCAGCGATCTATTACGAGGCGGCGGGCCAAGGTGACCAAGGCGAAAGGGCGATCGCGCAAGTCGTCTTGAACAGAGTGCGTCACCCGGCTTTTCCCGCTAGAGTTTGTGATGTCGTGTACCAGGGCGCGGATCGAGCGACTGGTTGTCAGTTCACCTTTACCTGCGATGGCAGCCTGTTGAGAAAACCCAACGCGACTGGCTGGGCTCACGCCCGCACGATTGCAAAGAGCTTTCTAGACGGGGCCGTTGAACCTTCCGTCGGTATGGCGACGCATTATCACGCTGATTGGGTAGTTCCCCGGTGGGCGCCGCACCTCGACAAGATAGCTCGCGTAAATAGCCAAATCTTTTATCGATGGCCGGGGCTTTGGGGTCGGCGAGCTTCGTTCAGGCAGCTTTACGCAGGCGAGCTCGCGTCTGCAACACCGATCGCTATGTCGGCCCATGACGCTTTCCAGGCAGAAACGGTGGAAGCCCCCGCTTCGATTTCATTGCCAGAACGCGCCATTCTCTCGCCGGTGCTCAGAAGTGATTCAAAGAGCACCACTCTCGCGGAAGACGAGCCTTCACGCAAACTGCTTGCAGATGATCAGGCTCCTTCGCTGATCGCGGACGGTAGGGAGCATAAGCTGGCCCTCGACCATCGGCCGGAATCCTGAGGCGCAAAGCTTGGCCGGACCTGATTCAGGCCAGTCCCAAACTGGAACAAAGCTCGCGTTGTCTTTGGGCGCCTATTCGCTAGGTTTCCAACTTAGCCTACCTGCTGCTATTCCGAGACCGATTCGAGGGGCACGTTCGACATGACAAGGTTAAAAGCGATATTGAGCGGGGCAGCCTTGGCCTTGGCCATCGTCTTCGGGGGCGGGACTGCTTCGGCGACCGATGTTCCTCCGGCCGCCTGCAACACCCTGACCGATCTGTCCGTCGTTGCCAGCAAGTGCTCGGGCTGGTACTCGGGAAACTTGCTCAATAACGGGCACAAGGGGGCTGATGTTGACGCGCAGATCGCCGCACTTAGCGCCATCGGTTTAAATTGGGATGGTAATTGGGACACCGTCGACCTCACGAAAGTCGAGGCTTCCGGTGCTGGCAAGAATGTCTTTGACTTCAGTGGCGTTCTGAACGGAGATGTTTGGATCGGTATCTTCAAAGGCAACGGAGGTAAGGGCGGATTTTCCGGCACCGCGTTCTATCGCCTGACGGCAAGCGACTTGGACTCGGTTTCTTTGAAGTTGAACGGTGCTTCTTCGGCGGTGGTTTATTCCCAGCAATCGGCGGTTCCCGAGCCTGGAACGTGGGTGACGTTGCTTCTCGGTTTCGTAGCGTTGGGCTTCACGTTGCGTCGGCAGGTCAAGCGGCGAAATGTCGAAGCCCTGAGAGCTATCCCGAACTAGGCGACCTCAGGGCTGGATGCGCCGATCTCAAAATTCGACAATTACCTTAATGTTCTCGGGCACGGTTCCAGCGACCTCGGCCAGGTGCTTCTTGGAATCCGCTATGGCCGAAGCTAGGTTCCCTGGCGGTAGGGACGCCCCTGCCTTCTCATCGTCGGCAGGTGCGCTGATCGCGCCACCGTACAATTGGGAAACTTCGAGAACCTCGAGCAGCCGAGCCATTTTAGAAGCCCTAGGCCGGCTCTTTTCGGACTCCCAAGCCCACACTGTCGGCCGGCTCACACCCATGCGCTTCGCAAATTCGACGAGAGACAATCCTCTGTCTTGCCGCAACTTTCTGACTTGAGAACCGAACGAGAGCGTGGGGTCGCTCCCGCCGCGCTCCCGCGATTTGGGATCAGGTGTTCCTCGCGGTGATTCACCCAAGAGTTGCGCTGCGCTGACGGCGCCCTTGGTCAAAGGGCTCTCAAAAGCGCAGCCGAAAAGATTGTCACTCGCCCAAACGACTTTCGCACGCCTATGTCCTGCCTCGGGCAATTCGACGACAAGTTCGTCGCCTGCAGCCAGGCCCGCTTGCGATTCGAGCAGAAGACCGGTTGTCGACAAATTGCAGATCAAGGCGTTCGACGTATTGCCAGCGGCAGTGATCGCTTGAGTGCGCAACGTCATCTGGCGCCGGGCGAATCCGCGCCGGCTTTGCTTTGGCGTTATGTCAAGCTGGGCTCTTATCGCCACGCTTTATCTCCTCGAGGGAGCGAGCTTTGACTCGGAGGGGGTTAAGAACGGGTTATCTTTGACGAGGCCGACGGGCGGACCTTATGTCATTCGATCATGCGACAGAGGCCGGCGGCGCTTATTCAGGGCGGCGATTCGCTGCCGAGTCATCGTTGCGTCACGAGTTCCCCAGCGAGAACTTTGCGATTACCCGGTGCTGATTGCGCTATTGTCCGCGATTCGGGATCAAATGGAACGCATAACAGAACTGGAGGAGCGGTCTGGCTGCCGGCCGGACGTCTAGCCCCGAGCCCCCGCGTCGACAGAGAAATGCGGGTCGATCAGGACGCATCTGCGCTGCGGACAATCATATCAGGCGGCCTAAGGTAGCATCTTTCGCGGCGCCGATGAATGCGACCACGCCCGCTCGAAAAATTTGTTATCGGTCGTGAGACTGTGACCTACGCCCAATATGGTTGGCAGTTTTCACGCGAGGGGGTCATTCCCTCGTTGCTCTCCGAACTATGGTGTCCCGGATCGTAGCAAGCCAGCAGCCCTTCTGTAAGCGGTCGATCGGCCTATGCCGAGCCGCGTGGCCACCTCGCTCATGGAATTGCCGTAACGATCGACGGCGTAGCGAATTACCTCCTCTTCGATATCGGCAAGCCTACGCACATGGCCGTCGCTATCGAGAAGAGGCACGCGCAGATCTTCATTTTGAAGGTTACCATCGCTGGGATGCGCTCCTGCGCAGCCTTCACCTGTGCTTTGGCAGATATCAGCAATAGTGATGGAATCTGACCGGCAAATGGCTGCTGCGCGATACAGAACAGCTTGCAGTTGTCGCACGTTACCGGGCCAATCGCGTTGCGTCAGCGCGGTCAAGGCTTCATTGTCGAGTCTCAACGTATCGATGTTTCGGGCTATTCTCAGCCGAACAAGAAAATCGTCGGCAATAGCAGCAATGTCATCCCCGCGCTCGCACAGCCGCGGCATAGGGATCTGCACACGAGATAAAAAGCCGGAAAGTTTAGCGCTGAAAAGACCTCGGCTGACAAGGTCTTCGATCGGCTTCTCTGAAAGGGCGATTATGCGGACGTCAAAGTCAAAACCATGGCTCGAGCCCATAGGTTGCACCTGCCCCACCAACATCGTTTCGGCGAGTCGGTCTTGGAGCCTTGCGGACAGATGGTCGACCGCGTCGATGATGAGAGTACCGGTATCCCGCAAAAGCCCCTCTTGCGATTGAAAGGCACCCAAGAAGGCCCCTCGTTCGTACCCGAATATCAGGGCTTCGACGAGGGCTTCGACCTTGCCTCTGGCACTTATCGTCTTCAAACGCCTATCGCTGCAACGCGAGGCAGCGTGAATCGCGCGCGCCAATGTCAGCTTCCCAGTCCCAGGCTGTCCATGCACGACTATATTTTCGTTGCCTTGTGCCGCCAACCTCGCTCGCGCGATCGCGGCGCGAAAGTTTGGGTCGCGCCCAATCAGCGAAGAGAAGCAATCCCGGGATCCGAAACCTTGTCCGTCAGATTCTGGCGTGTCGCTTCCAACCTGGCAATTGTCCGCCGCGGGGTTGCGAGGTCCTTGAAGCGAGTGCTCGCCATTGGCTGCTTCTCTGGGATGTCCATAGTTCATACGCAACTCGTGCTACCAAGACGGATGCATCATGAGGTGCTATCCATGGCGGCGTCATTCGCTGTTTCGGAGCCGCCTCTTTTTGGGAATGTCCGGCATTAACCGCTTAATGCGTCGACGTGACTACTCCGGAGCGCCGCAAGATTACCTGACCTGGGTTGGTCAAGGGGCACGCCGAAGCTCTCGCCCGACTTACTATACCCACAAGTTTGAATGTTTATTGGCTAGCAGAGCCCATCCCGTGAGTATGTCACCGTTTCGATCGGTTTCAGACAAAAGCACGCGACCCGACGCTGCCGTTTCACCTGCGGCACATACCGGCTGAAAAAAGCCACCAGGCCTGCTCTCGGCAACCACGCTGTGACGTGGTCGCATTCTTCATAATGCCTGATGATGAGCTTACGCGAATCCAAGTTTGGGACCACCTAGCGCTTTCGTCGCGTCGTTGTTTAAGCTAACTTAGCATTCGTATTGCGTATTGGAGGTATTAGGCATGCGAACTTTTAGCGTTCTCTTGACTGTCGCCGCAGTGACAGGTTTCACCTCACCGGCCATCGCAGCAACCACCATAAGTTTCGGGACGCCTTCCGGAAGTCTCGGATACAGTCACACGTACAGCGCTGATGGTTTTAGCGTGACGGCCAGCGGCTTCAACGCAAGCGATGATCCGACTTTGCTATATGGTAAGAATTCAGGCGGCGATGAAGTTGGACTCGGCCTCAAGAACGATCCCAGCGGTGATCACGAGATCTATTTTGGGAAGGGCTACGTGCAAATCGATGTTAGCGCGTTACTCGGTCGGGTTAGCGATATCTCGTTCTTCACTAACAGTACTACGCAAGGGGAACAGTGGAGCATTTTTGGGAGCAATTCGTCGGGCTCTTATTCTGGGCTGGCACTGCTCAAGGGCGCCAACGAGTCCAGCGGGAACTTACCGTATCTTGGTGACTATAAATTCTATGACTTTGTTTCGACGTCGCGATCCGGCGGGAAGAACTTTCTGCTCGGAGGACTTACAATGACCGCAGCGGTGCCTGAGCCGGCTACGTGGGCACTTCTTCTTCTTGGCTTTGGAGGTGTGGGCGGTATGATGCGTAGAAAGCGTCGGCAACAACACGTCGCAGTTTCCTTCGCTTGAGTTGACCGTCCTTCACGCGAAAGAGTGCGGCTAGTGGAGGGGCCGGCGGCGCTTCGCCTTGGCTGCGGAGGCTAGCTGTCCTCGCGATCCCGCTGCGCCAGCGCCGCATACACTGCGACGCGCACAGCAAGGGTGCCTGATTTCACATCCAGTTTTCGCAGCAGCTTGCCGCGAAAGATATCAACGGTGCGGTCGCTGATGCCAAGAGCCGCACCGATCTTGGGGCTCGACAGGCCTTCTGCCATGAGCGTCAGAACCTCTAGCTCGCGAGACGTTAGAGAGGCGACCTTCCCTTCCGCGTGTCTCCACAGCGAAGGCGTGCCTGCGAGATCAGCCTTGAGCCTGGCGGGTCCTTCTCCCATGCTGGCACAATAGAGAATTTCTTCGGCGCGCCAAGTCCTGAAGGACTCGAAGGTCTGACCTGGAAATGCGGCACGTAGGAGTGCCGCGCTTCGACCGGTCAGCGGGTACCCGACACTCCGATGCGGAGCTATCCTGCCGGTACTGTCAAACTAACCTAAAAGTGGTTCAAAGGCAGCCTCTCGCTGGCTCAAAGTCGGGTTTCTCCGCCTGCTAGGGGGGGCATCAAACCGAGCTCAAACGCGGAACATCATGAGCTTCATTGGCGCCTCGGAACGCCGATAACCAGATCGGGAAAGAGGGGCGCATTTGCTTTGACAATGCCCCTCGAGCAAAGCCACCTCTCCGTTCCGATACTTCAACTCCTCGCCTGAGGTGATCCGCCTCGTCGTGATGATGCACGTCCGCTTCCCGCTGGGATTACGGGACGGCGAGGACGTGCTGGCAGAGCGCGGGATCGACATTTGCCACGAGACCGGGGCCGGATGCGCCGGCTCTGTCAGAGCGGTGCTGTCAGAGCAACTGCACCTTAACCTCTGCGGGGCAGAAGAGACGCCCTGTCAGTGTCGCTCTCGTCGCCGGCTAAGTTCCAGGATCGGCGTGTTCTGCCGAAATTCGATACAAAGCCGCCGCTCAGGTGGGTGTAGAACTCGGCTCAGACCGTGCGGTGCAGTTGCTCTGACAACACCCCATCTAGTTATGGAATTTTCGCTTTCCCCAAGTCGGTTTGGCTCTGCCACCCAATTCAATTAATCTACGCGAGATTCCAGACGATGAATCCGAACGGGAAATGATGCAGTGACCACGCGTTAGCGAACAAAGCCGCGAGACCGGGGCTTGGCGCCCCTTGGCAATCGCTTTAAATTTCGGCCTTACCGCGCCTCGTCGCCCTCATCAGCCACGTTAAGCTGCGCCACGCTCCAGATCTTCTGTCGGACGTTCGACGCTCTGGTCGCGGCGTCCCTGCCAACAGCCTGATCGCAGACCAACTAGCCGCGATCTGCGGGCTATTTGTCGCCCCCGATAACCAAATTGGAAGGCTTTCCAGACTAGGCACAGGCATGGATACTCCTGTGGCCGATGTGCGCTGTCAGCATAAAGTCGTCTTGGCGGGCAAATCAGTGCGCTCTGCACCTCTAGCCGATGTTCGGCGCCTGGACGCGCCGACTTGGAAGAGGCTGTATCTCACTCCTGGGTCAAAATTCTTCATAGCCTGCGTGATCGCAACGGCGTGGACGTCTTTCAGCGTCTGGCTGTCGATCGCCTGGGTCCGCGAATTGGCCGCCGCGACCGACTTGGCCTTCGCCGTGATCGCGATCACATTCATCGCCTATGTGCCAGGCTTTATGAATGCGTTTCTGCTGTCAACGTTAAGTCTCGACCGAAACCCGCCGCGCCGAACGCCGCCGCTGTACCCTGGCGTCACACTCCTGGTTGCAGCGTATAATGAGGCCGGCGCCATCCGCGATACGCTCGCGAGCTTATCGAAGCAGGATTACCCCGGTCCTTTCCAGGTGCTCATACTCAACGACGGTTCGACCGACGAAACCGTTGCTGTGGTGACCAGAGCGCTGGAGGAGCTGCATTTCCCTGCCAATGCCTCAGTAAGGCTACATGACTTTGAGACCAACCGCGGCAAGTCCGAGGTGCTGAATGATGGCCTTGCTGCTGCACGTCATGATGTGATCCTGACCATTGACGGCGATTCCTGGGTCAAAAGCGACGGGTTGCGCAAACTCGTTGAGCGGCTGTTGTCGGATCCTGCAGATACTCAGGCGGTGGCGGGCGCCGTCATGGTTCGCAATTCCCGAGAGAATCTCCTCACCCGCGCACAGGAATGGGATTACTTCCACGGGATCGCTTCCGTGAAGCGCATGCAAGGGATGTACCATGGTACTCTGGTCGCGCAGGGAGCCTTTTCCATATATCGGCGCGCGGCTCTGGAGGAGGTTGGCGGTTGGCCCGCTTGCGTGGGCGAGGACATCGTCCTCTCCTGGGCGCTCCTACAACGTGGCTATCGTATCGGGTATGCCGACGACGCGCTGGCGTTCACTAACGTACCGACGAAGGTGCGACAGTTCGCCTTGCAACGAAAGCGCTGGTCGCGCGGCCTGATGGAAGCGTTCAGAGCCCACTGGCCACTGATGTTCGGGCGGCGCATGTCCACGTTGTTCATTTGGTGGAACGTCTGCTTCTTGCCATTGGATTTAGTCTACACGCTAGTCTTCATACCTGGACTGATCTTGGCCTGCTTCGGATATTTCTACATCGCCGGCCCCCTGACCGTAGCGGTGTTGCCGCTGACTATTTTGTGGAACGGCATCATCTATCGCATCCAGTCAGGCGTCTACGCGCGAGAAGGCCTGCTTGTGCGTCGGAACATCGGCGGGTTTCTTTTCTACTCGCTCGCCTACAGCCTGTTGATGCAGCCCGTGTGCGTCTGGGGATACCTCGTCGAACTGCTCGGCATGCGCAAGAAATGGGATACCAAATGAAGACCCGACAGCTGCTGCCCGTGCGCATCTTGGCCTTGTTAGTGTTGGCTCTGTGCGGGGCGCGTGGCGAAGCTCAATCGACGTCAGTCGTCGATCAAGTTCCCGCTGCAGCCACCATCGATTTGTTTGCCTCGACGGATGCCGATCACACCCAAGTGGTTCGATCAGGAATCGACCTCGATTGGGCTCACACTGGTGAAGATCAATATGCAGGCATTCGGGTGGAAAAGGCGTGGTTCGCCCCACTAGGTCAGGCAACTACGAGCTTCGACCGGGTCTACGGGCGTTATGCCGACAAAAACAATCGTCTCGCATGGAGCGCTCAGGTCGGCACCGATGGACATACCGTGCTCGGCTCTCTCAACGTCTCCGATGCCTCCCCTTATCGCAAAGAGTTCTTTCTCGAGCGAGATATCGTCGAAACGCCGCGCGGTGTTGGGCAGGGTATCTATTACACTTTCGGCGGGTTCGCGCTGGACGTGCCCTTGACAGATCGAGACTCTGCAACCGCTGTGGTGGGCGCGCAGCAGTTTACTGGCAAGAACGTTCGGCTTCACCTTCGCGGCAACTACGTTCACGTGGTCAAGCCGGATTGGGGTCTCAGTGTTCAGCTTCGAACTCGATATTTTCACAGCACCGTTCCGGGCGAATACGATTATTTTTCACCCCGCTGGTACGCCGAGGTGCTGCCTGTGATTCAGGTTCGGCGCTATTCTGGAGGTTGGCGCTACCTCGTC
>Ga0070679_100005889_pt1 | contig 11389 bp, 7 predicted proteins | sample KBSC63BmetaG_FD_65652 | JGI IMG/M metagenome (GOLD analysis project Ga0070679, IMG submission 65652) | Corn rhizosphere microbial communities from Kellogg Biological Station, Michigan, USA - KBS C6-3B metaG | ecosystem: Host-associated > Plants > Roots > Rhizosphere | place: USA: Michigan... | reverse complement strand
TCGTCTCGCAGGAAAACTGGGAGATCGCGCTTGATCGCGCAGTCAAAGATTTCGCTTCTAACTTTCAGCAGCAAATGTCCTCGCACATGGATCAAGCAGTATCTGGTACATCCGAGGCAGCAGAGTAACGGCAGCGTTGGGCCATTGGCCTACAACTCAATCCAGCGGACGCGCTACGCGCGCCGCTGATTTCGGGCGTAAGGCCTTACGAGCCACATGACGACTAAGCGAAAGCGCTCGCAGGCAACCAGCCGTAACGGAATCAACTTCGTGCGAGAACTGGTCGAACGCCAGAACTCCACGTTCCAAGAGATCGATCTGCACAACGATCTCGGGAACGACGCTTACATCGAGTTCGTAGTGGAAGAGAACGCCACGGGATGTTGCGTAGCGTTGCAGATCAAGTCGGGAGCCTCGTATCGGACTAGGTCAGGTCGGTACGCCTTCCAGTCAGATCGCGATCATTTCGAGTATTGGGCGTCCCACACTCTGCCCGTGCTTGCGGTAATTTTCGATCCCGAGAACGGCAAGGCAGTGTGGGTCGACATCACTGACCACCTTCGAATGGCCCCCTCGACCACCACGGAGGGGCCGTACACAATCTACGCCGATCGGGAATTTTCGGAGCCTACATTTCCGGAATTTCGGAAACACTGCCTGAGATATCGGGAACAGTACAGTCGCGAACCGAACTTTGGTCGGGCTCTTGAGAGTTTTTCTGTTCGCGAGGACGTGGAGCGATGCTTTGATGGACTCAGCGCACTCTTCGCCTATCATCGACATCAACCTGCGACCTGGTACTACCTTATCTCTTGCATCTCGAACTATAGGGAGCACCCGATCCTCCGGCCGCTTGTCGCACGCCTTTGCCACATTCCAGGTCACGGAGACATCTTCTGGAGTGTGCGAAATACGATTGATGAAGAGGTCCGTCGCGGCGCTCTCCTCATGATGAAGGAGCGCTTTGATCGCAGGGATGCTCTCACGCTGCTCTCGGTCATAGATGATGCTGGAGTAGATCGGGGAACCATCGGTCAGTGCGTTCACGCACTCGTGGACGCTATGGCAGACCCGGTATCAGCCATGGAATCGATCGCGACCGACCGGGGCCAAAATGACCGCGTTCGACACAGTGCCATCCTCTTCGCGGTAAGTGCGGCACAGTCCCAATCCGCATCTGCTGCACTCGCCGTGCTGGATCGTATTCGACCCTCGATTGACGATGGTGAACTTGTTGCGGTGATCGATTGGTTGGAGGGGGATCTGCGACAGTATGGCTATGTGTCGTTCTACTAGCTTCAGAATGGGCGAACTCTTGAATGGGCCTGCCCGAGGGGTAAGGCGTAGCATCAAGTTTGAAGTGCACAGTTGATCAGCCTGCCCGAAAGCGGACGTGCGCCAAGGTCAGCAACGGGTCGATAGTGACAGTTGCTTTCGTCGTTTCCTGGGGAATCGGAATTCTCTGACCAAGAGCTTGAGCCACAAGCGAGCCTCCAACGCAGCAATGGTCATCGTATCGATGCCAACCCTATGTTGCAGAACGCGCACCGGCTCTCATTCGCTTGCCCAAGAGATCATTTGTCCGGAAGACACCGGCCTCACCGCAGGGTTTGGTCGCACGAGGTCTGGCTACGCCGGTCCGCCAAACTGGAGACTTCCGATGGTTCGAGCGCGCGATCAAACAACTTCAGACGTGCAATCTTCCCGACAAAGCCGTCTCCGACACTCAACGGAAAGGGGTTCGCTGCCGGCTTCTTGTGGTAGCGGGTCTCGCGGGCCAACTTGCCGTCAACGTACAAGCGCAGGATGTTGCCATCGTAGGTAACGGCGACATGATGCCAACCGGGAACGAGCTTCTGCTCGACCATCGCTCCGGCCGTGTCCTCCGGGGCTTCACCCCGATAAAGATAGTCTTCGCCTGCGTTCACGAACCCCGACACGCTTCCCGACGCCGACATCCCGATGCCGTAGGCATCTCCCTTGCTCAAGACGTTCGAGCCCGAGTAAGCCAGCACGCCATTTTCCTGTCTCGCCAGACGGCCTTCTTTTTTTACGTAATGAAGCCGGTTCACATCGTAATAGGCCTTGCCTCCAACGACACTCAACATCTTGTATCCGGTCAGATGGTCATCGCCGTCTCCGCCAATCTGGCGCCGTTGTACCCAATGATCGCCATCCAGATCCGTACTGGCTGTCCAAAACGAGAAGCCCATCCATCCAAGTTTCTCCATCAGCGCCATGGGCTGTTTCATGGCCGAAAATGCATACAGGGCCTTGTCCCCTACGACTTGTACGCCCGCAGGTATGGAATTGCCTATACCGAACGTCCTCTGGCGCTCCTGGAAACCAGAACCGTCCGTCGCCACCCTTCCGGTCCACAGGTGGACGCTTTTATTCGGATCACCCTTCGAATAGGAGAAATAAATGGCGCCCTTGTTTACCGTGAGCTGGGCAATGATCCACCATCCGCCGCCATGCATGCGGCGTATTTCATGCCACCCGGATCCATCGAGGTTCGCGGAGGCAATTACCACGTCGTAAACATGTTTTGTGGGCGTATCGACAGGGAAAATATAATAAATCTTGTCGCCCGATACCTTGAAGCTCGGAATAATCCCGCCGCTTGTCGTTTGCTGACGCGACTTCCAGGAGGAACCATCAAGATTGGACGTCGCGGTCCACAATTGCCACTTTCCAGCCTTGTCTTTCATCGGAAAGGCATAGTAGACCTTGTTTCCGACAACCTGGACATTGCGGGTCTGCTCGGTATCGTAACGCCCCTTGGTAAAGGTCCGCTGTGTCGCCTGCCAATCCTTGCCATCTGTTCCGCTCGTGCCCGTATAGATCTGCCAGGCGCCATCGGCGGAGTTTCCGAAATACTGGAAATACATGCGACCCCCCACCACCTGCAGCTTGGGTTCGAGACCGGTCAGTGGCGGCTCGGTTCGCTTCTTGTCGTTCCAGGTTCCGAGATTGGCATCGGCAATCCCCGACCAGATGGCGGACCCCCAATAAAGCTTGCCTTTTTTTGGCTGGTCATAGGTATCCACGACCGGGTCCGAATTCGTCACGAAATAAATACGGTCGCCGACGACCTGGAAGTTCGGGCTCCTCATGCCGGCCAGCTCCATGGTTCGATATCGGGCCCCAGACCCATTCACCCAGGCCGCGGCCGAAAAGGCATGATTGAAATTCAGGAGATCATCCGATTTCACCGAAATGCGGCTCTTTCCATCAAATTCTGCGGCGCATCCAAATGGCGCGTCGACCTGTCCGACCTTTCCCACGATGACACTCGGTCTATCATGTGAGGCGGCGTCTTCCCCCAATTTCTTTGCATTTCCGAAGTCAAACGATGCAATTGGCTTCAGCTCCGCGCTCGAGTTCCCTGAGCGCGCAACACCTGCCAGCGGGAGGCTCCCAAGTGACAACAAGACAACAGCTGTTATCAACAGACGGAAATGAACCGATTGCCTTTGCATTTTCAAACCCTCGTTTGGTAATGTGGCTTGTCCAGCGGTACAGCATCCTCAGAGAGAACGCTCTGCCCCGGCTTTCTTCATTGCGCGCCAGTGCTTGTACTCTTCATGCTTTGCTGGGTCGGGGTCTTCGTATCCCTGCAGCCAGAAACGAAACCAGTCGATGTTTCGCTTGTACGCGGCAAGCTTGTGCCGGGGTTGGAACTTTTGGTGCGGCTCGTTGGGGAAGACGTACAGATCGGCGCGATGCTTTTGCATCAGTGGTATCGCGTAGTCCAGAGCTATCACATATTCCTGCTCCGGCATCTGCATCAGGATGGGCGCCTTGATCCTGTCTAGGTAGGCAGCGGGAGAAAGGATCCGCCAACGTTCTGGAGTTTCATCCGGCGCACCAAGCTGCCAGAACTCTTTCAAAGGCTTCAAGAAGGCATCGCCCCTCATGCTCCCGAACAAGTAATAGTTGCGAGACATCCCGACCGAGGTGACCGACGCGGCAGCGAGGAGGTCGGACTTCATCACCGTCCACAAGGTGACTTCGGTACCGAAGCTGAGGCCGCCCATGCCGACCTTGGTCCGGTCGATCTCCCCCTTGGATGCCAAGAGATCAATGGCGCTCCTGACCGCCGAGAGCCCCTGTCCGTACCGCTCGACCGCATCAAGGCGATAAGGGGCTTGATTGATGCACAAGGACGAAATCCCGTTTTCGGCCAGCGAAGCAAACGGCCATTCGTCGCCCATTCCGCCACGCAGGAAGCCCCGACAGTCGTAGTAGTTCACGAACAGCGGAGAGGGTCCACGACCCGTGCGCCGCGCCGAAAAGAACTGGCCGGTAAATTCCTGGCCTTTCGCATCCGTCCAGCGAAGCAATCGGGACGGTGTCGTCTTCGCCATGTCCAATGCCAAGGCCGCATTCGGATCGAACAGCACCTGCCGCTCGCCCGTCATCAGGTCAATCCTTTCCAATCGAGGTGGCCGGTCCGCCTCGGCGGTCACGCACACCAAGACTTCGGGAGACACGCCACAGCCACCGGACTCATAGCGACCACCACCATTGAGCATGCCGGCGGATTGGATTACGGGTTGCACGGCGCCCGTTCGAACGTCCCATCGATAAATCGATTGCGCCTGCCCTTCATGCGCATCAGTCACGGTGAACAGCACCTCGTCGCTGTGCGGTCGCCACTGGATACTGCTGATGGCCTTTCCCGTGCACGACTTCGCTTGGCACTTGATGATTCGAGATGAGCCTGCCTTGAGCAGCATGGCGAGTTGCACATCGGGCTTTCTCATGAGCCCTTTCCCTTCACCGGTCCGCGTCAGCAACGCAATGCGGCCCGTATCGGGATCGACCTCCAGCTTCCAGGGTGGTGACGACTCAAGCGTGCGCATGCCGATGGCCTTGCGCATCTCGTTGGAGAGATCCGAAGTTGTTGGCGGCTGCGGCGGGCGTTCGGAGGACGGCAGATCCCGCACTTTTCCAGTCTCGAGATCGACTGCTTTCCATTGGTCCGCAGCGCCTGTCAGCAGTTGAACACGATCCCATCCGGGAGAATCCGAGCGAAAGCGCTGCGTTTCCAACCGACCGTCGATATTGCCGGCGCGGAAGAGACCGCCCTGGCCAACCGGCACGGTCTCATCGACATGGATGCCTCGATCGTATTCGGCCTCCTCTGCCGCGATGACCTCATCGCGCGTGGCCCCTACGCTGTATTTCAGGGTCTTGCCGTCGGCACTGAGCGCAAAATCGCGAACATCCGCCGGATCGTGCGTTACGGGTTCCGCGCCGGAACCATCCACGGCCGCACCCCAGACGGCCATCTGGCCATCCACCAGGGCACGGTAGTAAATCCAGCGCCCGTCGGGTGACCAGACCACATGACCCGGCACCGAACCCCCCGCGGCGTCGTGCAACAAAACACCTCCATCCGCCACCTGGCGGGGAGGCGATTTGCCATCCAGGGCTTGCACGTACCAGAAGACATCGAAGGTATTGCGCACGACCGACGCCTGCTGGAGCCTGAAGGCAACACTGCCTCCGTCCGGCGATATGACTGGACCGGTGAGGTCTGCGACCTCCAGAAGTCGGCGCGGCGAGATCGTTTCCGCGTGCGCGGAACCGGCGCAGACAAGCAATACGCCTGCCGATATCACAATCTTCTTGACGAACGCGAGCATTGGACTTTCCTCAAATCGTGTCGATTCAACCGCGCATGCGGTTGTTCATGCGTGTGACGTTTCACATGGGAGGGGCAACACTCGAGTGCGCAGCGAACCTACCAACGCTTCGATATCGAGAAACTCAGGAAGCGACCGATCGCCGAATAGTTGGTCGAGTCATAGGGAGCATTCTCGAAAGACGTCACCACGTACAACGGAGGCTTCCTGTTGAACAGGTTCTGTGCCGAGGCTTCGAACGCCATATTGGAGAAGATGCCGTCTCGCGCGCCCGTGTCGTAACGCAGTGTCAAATCGAGGGTGGTGAACGAAGCGCCCTTGGTACCGTCCACGGGGTTGGTCACACCACTCTTGTAGTTGCCGAAGATGGAAGCCGTGAGCCTGTCACGGGCCCAGACCGCACCCACACGGCCGTTGACCTTGACCGGATAGAACAAGATGCCGGCCGAGTCGGAAAACACCGATGTAGAGGTGAGAGCCCGTTCGCTGTCCAGCCAACTGACCGAGCCGCGGAGCGTAAGCCCGCTCTTCGCGAGATCGAATCGATAGGAGCCCGACAGGTCGATACCTTTTATCCGTTGCCGCGACGCGTTGACGAATCGATTGTCGATGATCGCCACGAGCTTGCCGGGATCGTAAGGCGAGCCCGTATAGTTGGTGAACTCAGTACTGGCCAGCACTTCAGCCTTTTCCTCGGCTGTCGGGTCATGAGTCACGAACTCAGCGTAGGCCGGGTTGGCCAGTACATCACTGGTACTGGTAATTGGCTGGACGATGCGGTCGGTATAGTCGATATGGAATGCGGTGAGCTCCGTCTCCAGCCGAGGCAATGCCTCTGGATGAAAAGCAATCGAGGTGCTCCACGTCTTTGCCCGCTCCGGCGTTAGGGCGAGATTGCCTCCGTTGAGATACAGCGCCGTGGCGTCGGGCGCATAACCCGTACCCCCGAAGGTCGTCGCGGGATAGAGGTAACTGAACTGCTCGATATAACCTTGGAAGAGCGTGGGTTCCTTGAATGACTTGCCCCAAGATCCCTTCAAGGTCCAATCGGCGCTGGGCGAATAGATCACTCCTATTTTTGGAGTGGTCACCCGGCCATAACTGTCATAGTCTTCGGTACGTATCGCACCGGTCAATTCAAGGCGATGGATTCCTGCCACACTCTGGTCCGGACTCACCAATGGCAGGTTCAACTCGGCATAGGCAAAGCGACTGCCTTCCTTACCATCTGCCGTCGGACTCCCAATGTACAAATACAGGAAATCGTTGTGTCTGTATCCCGCGCCGACGGCGAGCCTCGCATCGCCCCCCGGCAACGAAAACAGCGGGCCCTCCCCGTCGACCTCGTACATGCGACTTCTATTGCCATAGCTGAAGGAGCGGTTCAAATATATTTCGCCCGTTGCTCTCATCAGCCCCAAGGCACGAAACTCGGTCTTGTCCCTTCCTGCGGCCACACTGACATTGATCGTCCAATCGTGTGGCAACGAGAAGGCAACGCTCGGAGATACCAGGAAGGTCGTCGTCTCGGTCGGGTAGTGGTAATAAGCTGTCGAATACCCAACCTCCTTTTGCACGCCACGTTCAGTCCTGAGTGCATCGAGGTGCAGTTCGATGAAGTCGCCTAAGGACTGATGCATGCTGAGCAACCCGCTGCGCAAATCGGCTCCCTGGTAGAGAGTCGATGGACCGTACATCGCTCGCGTATAGTCGCGCTGGTCCGCGTAGATCGGATCGTTGGACTCCTTCTTCCAGGTCGCGATCAAACCACCGGTGGACCAAGTCGTGCCGGCGGTGGCGTTGTATTCGTGAGTGGCCAGTCCACCCTCCGTCGCTTTGCCATAGCGCGTGCCGACCGCCACTCCGTTGAAGTCGCGCTTGAGCTTCACATTGATGACACCACCAACCGCATCGGAGCCATAGATGGCGGACGCGCCGTCGGTCACGATCTCGATTCGATCCACCGCTTCGACCGGGATTGCACTGATATCGACCGCCTGGTCGTAGCCGCCATATGACATGCGCCGACCGTTGAGCAAGGTCAACGTGGCGTCCTGGCCTATACCACGCAAATTCGCTGTTGAACCCCCGGTGATGTTCTGATTGTAGAAACCGCCGGCTCCGGCACCGGTGGTCACACCGGGATTCTGGCCACCATTGAAGTTCTGCGGGATGCTGCGAATCACCTCACCGAGATCCGTGAAACCTTCGTCCTGGATCTGCTGCGCACCAATCGTGATCGTCGGCGATGCCGTAACGCCGCCGCGGATGCGTGTACCGGTTACGCTGACGGCATCCAACTGCGTCGGTTTCTGCGCGGCAGCGGATGGCGATGTCTTGGACTTCGGTGCCGGTTTGTGATTGGCGCTAGCCGGTTGCGGTGGCGGCGCCTTCTCGAGCGCATAGGTTTGTCCATTGACGCGTTTCCACGCGAGCCCCGTCCCTGCTAGCAACTGCGTCAATGCCTGCTCGGCAGCGTACTGGCCCGAGAGGCCCCTGGTCTGCTTGCCGGCAACCAGATCGGGCGCGAAGACCACTTGCTTGTCGCTTTGCGCGCCCCACGCGCCGAGCGCGCTGGACAGCGAACCGGCGGGAATGTCGTATTGACGGATCGATTCGCTCGACGCAGTAGACTGCGCATGCGCGGCGGGCACGTTGGCAAGAGCCACGCATAGTGCAGCATAGAGGACGTTCCTGACCAGTCCCATCCGATACGGATTGCCTGCTGTGCCCATGCATCCCCTCCTCTGTAGGCGAGCGCCGGAGCAGCGCCCTTCTTGCATGGGATAACAATCGAACGTCGCGCAACCCTACCTACGCGAAACGCGATACGCAGAAACTCAGCGCGGCATCAGAACGATTTCGTGCGCGTCGTTGCGGGCCACGCGCACAGGGAATACGGCAGAGAGGGCCGCGGCGATCGCGGCATTGTCGCCGGCGCGGAAACTGCCTCCCACCGGCATGCCGGCCAATTTCGGATCACCAAGGCGGAGCTTCACTGCGGAATAGCGATTGGCCTCGGCGATTGCCTGGGCCAGCGGCATGCCGTTGAAGTCCAAGCGGCCATGCAGCCATGCGGTGACAGCAGTCGGATCTACCTTGTGCACGCTGATGCCCGCGATGTGTGCGCCGTAGCGAGCTTGTTCGCCCGGCGCCAGTTGCTTGCGTTCTTCCCGTGCGGCAACTTCCACCCGGCCCTCCAGCAACGTGACGATGGCCGCGTCGTTCTCCTTGCGGACCTCGAATTGCGTACCGAGATCGACGATGCTGCCGTCGCCGGCGGTGACGACGAAAGGACGCTTGGCGTCATGGACTACATCGAACATGGCTTCGCCGTGTTGCAGCACGATTTCGCGGCGCTGGCGACCATAGCGCACCTGCAGCTCGGTCTGGGTGTTGAGGGTGACGCGCGAGCCGTCCGGCAACTGTTCGGTGCGCTGTTCACCCAAACCTGCGGTGTACGTCACCGGTGACGAAGACAGCAACAACGGAAGGATTTTGATGCCCGCGATTGCGACAATCGCCATGATGCACGCTGCTGCCAGCAAGGGGCGCCAGTGCCAACCGACGGCGGCCCTTTGCCGACGCGGTGCCGTGGCAACCATCGCAGCATCGGTCATTGCGCGCAAGCAGTCGGAATTTTGCAGCTGCTTCCACTGACGCCAGGCGCGTTCGGTTTCCGCATAGGCGCGGGCATGCGCTTCACTATGACCGTACCAGTCTTGGAACGCTGCGTCCTCGCTTGGCGTGCAAGCGCCGTCGCGGCGTCTGGCAAACCAGGCTGCGGCTTCTTCGTGAGTGGCGTCGTGCATGCGATTCATATGGCTGCCAACACTCAAGTGTCGAAGTCCCCCACCTGTTTGCGACACGCAATGATGGCCTTAGCGAGATGTTTTTCGACCATCTTCACGGAAACGCCGCAGCGCTCCGCCACTTCGGCATTGCTCAACCCTTCAATGCGGCTGAGCAGGAATACCGTGCGGCACTTTGGCGGCAAGGCGATGATCGCCGCCTGCAGCGCTTCCAGATCGAGTGTCGCCTGCAGGTGACGGTCCGGCCCCGGCGCGTCGGACGACACCTCCAGTTCGGTGAAGTCGGTGGATTGTTCGATCTGACGCAACGCGCTCCAGCGCCAGTGGTTCTTCAGCACGTTGCGCGCAATGGTGAACAGCAGGCCGCGCGACGATGCGACCGCATCGAGCCGGTAATGCATCATCCGGCTCCATGATTCCTGCGCCAGGTCGGCGGCGTCCTGTGGCCGCGTGACGCGTCCGCGGAAAAAGTTGAGCAACTCAGTTTGGTGCTCGCGCACGAAGGCATCAACGTTGGCGTCGCTGGACGGCAGCGTTGCCGCTCTCCCGCATTCAGCCGAAGGTTTCAACACGCCGTGACCCACCTGCTGCCCGACACTTGCAATGTGCCCCTGCATTGAAGCGGGTGTCAATCCTTTGCCACGCAAAATTTGGCTGAAAATCACGCTTTACGCCAGCAGGCAAGGACGATTGCCCCAATAGACAGAGGGTGCATCGTTAGACAAACACGCGAGCACCCGCCAACCCTACCTTTCTGGAAGCAGTTGAAACCGAGGGTGACAAGAATCGCCTCTCGCCACTTTCCGCAAGGCTTCCCCGAGGCGCCACCCAAGTGACGGGGTACCGATCTCGTCGACGGAAAAATGGCAATGCTTGCCGCGACGATCAGGGATATTGTCGCGACACCTCAATGCGCCTTCCGCGGGCGTTTGCCCGAAGTGTGTGCACGAGCTTGGATTTGCGCCAGTATGGTGGGATCTGAAGTACGCCATCGCTTGCCCATAGCATCGCGTTTTGTTCGTCAGCGCTTGTCCGCGGTGCGGAAAATCCCCTATCGCACGTGAGGCGCGGGTTGCTCACCTGCACGTGCCGGCTTCACAGACACCGAATTTAGATCTGATGGCGAAACCGGAGGTGGCAATTGGGTCGCATCGGGGCGGCCAAGAGCGGACGTTCACGAATGAATGTAACGCAGCCGTTCCGTCCGCCATTTCGGACAGCAGGATCAATGGGGCTCGTCAACGCTGTCTGCCCTGTTCAAGTTTCCCCTTCCTTAGATGAGGAATGCGGAAGATGACGCGCGTGCTTCAGCAGTTAGTCGCCAACGATCCGAAACCCGATCGAAATGGCCTGCTCCAACGTTGCAGGGACTTTTGTTGTCGTGACGTCCAGGGACGGCGGCGCGCGGGACAACTCGATCCAGTGTCCGCATTCGCATCTCGAGTACATGGTCACCACGGCTTCGATCTCGACAAGATCCATCGTCAGATCGCCATCCTTCGACTGAAACCTCCGGACCGTCTTGCCGCACTTTGGGCACGGCATCTCAAAGTTCACGTAGTTGAACATTGCCATAGTGCGCCACCGCCGTAGCGAGCTCCCGGCTGCCGAGGCGGCCGTTTGAGGGCCCTCGGACTTGCTCATTTCGCTGGAACTGAGAAAAGCGTGAGCTAGCGCGGACCGATCCCGATCTGCAACGCGTACGCTGATCATCCTACAGCCGCAGATGAATACGGTTGCTGGCGTGGAGTTGTGGTCTGGCCCGACCCGCCGGCTCTGGGGAGCGTGGCGCCGCGACGAAAGAAAGCCGCCGCCCATCGGAGACATGATAGGATTCAATCCTACTTGAATGAGATGCGCGGCATGCGGTCCACCCGGCAGTTGAGCATCACCCTCCCGAACGAGATGGCCGATGCCGTGAAG
>Ga0070679_100005888_pt1 | contig 11390 bp, 8 predicted proteins | sample KBSC63BmetaG_FD_65652 | JGI IMG/M metagenome (GOLD analysis project Ga0070679, IMG submission 65652) | Corn rhizosphere microbial communities from Kellogg Biological Station, Michigan, USA - KBS C6-3B metaG | ecosystem: Host-associated > Plants > Roots > Rhizosphere | place: USA: Michigan... | reverse complement strand
CGATCAAGGCACGTTGAAGCTCGCGCAGGATGCGCTGACCTCGCTGCACTTCCGGATCTATCGGACCGACGACGTGATCGGCGTGTTGATCGGCGGCGCGCTGAAGAACGTCGTCGCGATCGGCGCCGGCGTGTGCGACGGCCTCGGCTTCGGCTCGAACACCCGGGTCGCGCTGATGACGCGCGGGCTCGCGGAGATCACGCGGATCGGCGTCGCGCTCGGCGCGCACCCCCAGACGTTCGCGGGGCTGTCGGGCATGGGCGACCTCGTCCTCACCTGCTCGGGCGATGCTTCGCGCAACCGGCGGGTCGGGCTCGCGCTCGGCCGCGGCAAGAAGATGGCGGAGATCCTCGGCGAGATGAAGCAGGTCGCCGAGGGCGTGAAGACCGCGAAGGTCGCGCACGAGCTCGCGACCAAGCTCGGGGTCGAGGCGCCGATCATGGAAGTCATGCACGCGGCTTTGCACGAGGGGATCCCGATGCGCGAGGCCGTCGAGCGCTTGCTCGCACGTCCCGTCGGATCCGAACGAGACTGACCGTGCTCGGCTACGTCCTCGACGAGATCTTCACGCACCACCGAGCTCCCTCGGGACACCCGGAGCGTTCCGCGCGCGTCGAGGCCGTGCGCGATGCGTTGCTCGCGGCGCACGTCGCGCAGCGTGGCACGCAGATCGCGATCCGCACGGCGACCGACGAGGAGCTCGCGCGCGTGCATGGCGGCGCGTACTTGACCGAGCTCGAGCGGCTCGTGCCGGGTAAGAGCGGCTGGCTCGATCCCGATACGTACTACTCGCCGGAGACCTGGAATGCGGCGCGCGCGGCGGCCGGCTCGGCGTGCGAGCTCGCGACCCGCGTGCTCGCGGGCGAGCTCTCGCAGGGCATCGCGGTCGTCCGCCCACCGGGCCATCACGCGACGCGCGACACCGCGATGGGGTTCTGCCTGCTCAATAACGTCGCGGCGGCAGCGGCTGCGGCTCGTGCGGCCGGAGCGGCACGCGTCGCGATCGTCGACTGGGACGTCCATCACGGGAACGGCACGCAGGACATCTTTTGGACCGATCCGGACGTCCTCTACATGTCCGTCCACCAGTTCCCGTACTACCCGGGCACCGGCGCGGCGAGCGAGATCGGCGGCCCGGGTGCGCTCGGCGCGACGGTGAACGTCGGCTTGCCCGCGGGCAGCCGCGATAGCGACTACGCCGCGGTGTTCGATCACGTGTTCGCGCCGAAGCTCGAGGCGTGGAAGCCGGACCTCATCCTGATCTCCGCCGGGTTCGATGCGTACGAGCACGATCCGCTCGCCGGCATGCGGGTGACCCACGCCGGGTTCGCGCAGATGGCCGCGCGGATGCGCGCGCTTGCGGACCGCGTCGCCGGCGGCCGGATCGTCGCGGTGCTCGAAGGCGGCTACGACCTCGACGGCCTCGGCGGCGGGATGACGGCGACGCTGAACGCGCTCGTCGCGCCGTCGCCACCGGCGATCGTGCCGGTGCCGCTGCCGGCAGAGCCCTCGCTCGCACGCGCCGCGATCGAGGGCACGCTCGCCGCGCATCGAGGGTTACCGTGACGCGGCACCGCACGGCGGATCTCGAGCCGATGCAGTTCGGTGGCCGCTACACGCTGCTCCGCCGGCTCGCGGTCGGCGGCATGGCGGAGATCTATCTCGCGCGCCAGGCGGCGATGGCCGGCTTCGAAAAAGAAGTCGTGATCAAGAAGCTGCGCGCGGAGCTCGCGGACGATCCGCGGATCGTCGAGATGTTCCTCGACGAAGCGAAGATCGGCGCGCAGCTCAACCACCCGAACATCGTGCACGTCTACGACGTCGACGAGCACGATGGCATTCCGTACATCGCGATGGAGTACATCGTCGGCGAAGAGCTCAACGAGCTGTGCCGCCGCGGCATCACGTACGGCCGGTTCCTCCCGCTCGAGCACGCCGTCGAGGTCATGCGCCAGGCCGCAGCCGGCATGGGCTACTTCCACGCGAAGCGGTCTTCAGATTCCGGGTCAGGCTCCGCCCAGGCGAACCAGCCGCTCGACATCGTCCACCTCGATATCTCGCCGTCGAACCTGCTCGTCACGCAGGACGGCTTCATGAAGATCATCGACTTCGGCATCGCACGCGCGCGCGGCCAGAACACCCGCACCGAGGTGCTGCCCGGCAAGCTCAGCTACATGTCGCCGGAGCAGGCGGCGCGCAAGGACGTCGATCACCGCAGCGACATCTTCTCGCTCGGCATCGTTCTCTACGAGATCACGGTCGGCAAGCGGCTGTACCGCGGCCCGGCCGCGGAGGTCGTCCACGCGCTGATCGAAGGCGACGTCGAGCCGCCGACGTTCGCGCGCCGCAACTTCCCGCCCGCGCTCGAATCGATCGTGATGCGCACGCTCGAGAAGCATCCGGAGGATCGCTACCAGAGCGCGTACGACCTCGCCGACGACCTCGAAGCCTTCTTGCGCGACGAGCGGCTCCACTCGGGGCCGGTCCGGATCGCGCGCTACCTCGACATGCTCACGCACGCCGCCGGTGGCACACGCCGGCCCGAGCTGATCTCCGAGACCGAGGCGCGCGGCACCGGCGAGGAGCTCGACTTCGACAGCCAGGTGTTCGACGGCTTCGCGCCGAGCGAGGGTGCGCCGGGCCCGGAGCAAGCGCCGATGTGGGAGGACGTCGACCAGCCCGAGTCCGAGGTCGCGCAGGCGCTCCAGATCGATCTCGCCGAGCTCCGCGCGCTGCGCACGCCCGTGCCGATGCGGCCCGCGGGAATGGCGGCGGTTCGCGGCAGCGGCACGCTCGCAGCGGTGGCTCCGCCGCACGATCCAGAGGACGACGGCGAAGAAGCACCGGCGACGGCGCCGGTCCCGCGCATGCGCACGGCCGAGGTCTACGGTGACGACGAGGCGAACGATGCGGTGCCGGAGCTGCCGCAGGAAGATGACGGCTCCGTCGACGTCGACGTCCGGACCCCGCCGAAGCCGATTCCCGCGGTGCCGGATCCCCGGCTCGGCGCGGAGGCAGCCGCACGGCTGCTCGGCTCCGCGCGGATCGCGCACGACACGTCCGCTGCGCCTCAGGCAGTGGTCGATCGCCCGTCGATCGGCTCGGCGTATCTGGCACGCACCCAGAGCCCTTCGAAGACGCCCTGGGTCGTCGTGGCGATCCTCGGCGTGGTCGTCCTGGCGTTGTTGGCGTATATCGTCATGAAGTGAAGCTCGTCGGGTTCACGCTCGTGCTGGCGCTGTGCGGTTGTTCGGACCGCGATCGTGCGCATCCGAGCGCGACCGAGGTCGCTGCCGATCGCACGCCGCGGGTGCTCGACCCGCCCGCCCAGAACGTCCGCGCGCTGCCGCCGCACGCGATCCGCCGCGATGGCGTCGGCCCGTACCGGCTCGGGCTGACGCTCGAACAACTCGGCATCCAGGTGCCTTCGGGTGGGCGGACCGCGCAGATCGACATCGCCGGCGTGGTCCACCTCAGTGTGCTGCACGCCGAGGACGACGCGATCCAGATCGGCGGCGAGCCACTCGGCCGCGCGTCGTTCGTCGCGGTGGTCGCCGACAAGATCGCGCGGACCGAGTCCGGGATCCATGTCGGCTCGACCCGCGAGGAGCTGATCCGCGCGCTCGGCGCGCCCGACGTGACTCCTGGCCGCGCGCGCGATCCTCGGATCGTCGTGCCGAGCAACCTGCGCGAGCTCCGCGCGGTGCTCGACGGCGATCGCGTCGTCGGGCTCGTCGTCACCGCGAGCGACCCGCCGGCCAAGGGCGACGGTTGCGCGCGGCCGAGCGGCGACGACTACAAGCTGAACGCGACGACCTACAAGTTCGGGGCATGCTTGACGGGCACTCCCGCGATCGTCACGGTCGACGGCGACGAGCTGGTTGCGCGCAGCGCCGAGTCCGAGAAGGTGATCGTCGACAAGACCCGGATCGAGAAGCTCCCGCTCGCGACGGTCGTGTTCGTGGCGCCGGTCCGCGCTCCCGATGGCAAGGACGAGATCGTCGCGGTGTCGCGCTTCGACGATGGCCAGGCGCTGACCTGGTGGCTGGTCGCCTACCGGGTCGAGGCCGGCAAGCTGGCCCGGATCGCGAGCGAGCAGATCTATCAACTCACCGCGACGAACGCGCGCTGGATCGGCTCGACGCTGCGCGATCTGGACCTCTTACTGGAGGTCACCAACCGCGGCGACACGTTCGAGGTCGGAGGTCTCCTTACGCACCGCACGAGCGAGAAACTCCGCGATCTGCTGGTGCTCTCACCCGTCCAAGTCCAGCGCCGACGTGCTAAGTCTGCGACCCCCGAGCCGGAACACGACGCGCAGGACGCTGGCATAGCTGCGCCCACAGGCTCCGACGACAATCACGCTGCGCAATAGGTCCTACCCCTTTGCGGCTCCACAGGTTTTTGGGCACAATGAAGGCCGGGCAGCGGTGAAATTTCTCTGCGATCGATGCAAGACCCGGTACTCGATCGGGGACGACCGTGTACGCGGCAAGATCCTCAAGATCCGCTGTAAGAACTGCGCGAACGTGATCACGGTTCGCGAGGGGATGAGCGCGGACGACGCCGGCGAGTCGAGCCGCGGCCGGCCGACGACCGGTGCGCCGATTCCCTCGGCCAGTGCGCCGGCTGGCAGCGCACTCGCCTCGGCGTTCCAGCAGCAGGTCACCAAGCCGCCGCCGGCGCTCGAGGAGGAGTGGTACGTCTCGATCGACGGCGAGCAATCGGGCCCGTTCTCGCTGGCCGATGCGCAGCGGTGGATCTCGACGAAGCCGTTCGATGCCGACGTCCATTGCTGGAGTGAAGGCTTCGACGACTGGCTGCCGGTCGACAAGGTCAGTCACTTCCGCGGCCTTCGCAAGAAGCCGCTCGCCGCGCCCGCGCCGCACGCGCCGCCGCCGCTGCCTCGCGTCGCGACCAATCGCACCGGTGCGGCGATGGCCGTGCGTCCCGTCGAAGAGGAACCGAAGCCGCTGTTCGCCGCGACGATGGCGTCGCTCGAGAAGTCCGCCGGGATCAAGAGCCCGGCCACCCCGGCAAACGGGATCCTCGCGAAGGCAAACGGCCGCGGCTCCGCCCCGGTCCCCGCGATCTCCACGGTGGTCCCCGCGCCGACCCCGGCACCTGTCAACAAGCCGGCCAGTGGGCCGACCCGAGCGGATGTGAAGTCCGGTGGTGCGGCGCGTGCGCCATTGTTCGACGCCAGCGAGCCGGCCGCCGGCACCGGTGCGACCGTCGACGCGCCCGCGTTCTCCACTCCCGCGTTCGACGACGCGACGAAGCTCGAGCGCGGTAATGGCGCGCGCAAGGTCGTGCCGCTCGCGGAGCCGGCGCCCGAGTCGGATGGTGCGCCCGAGCCGGAAGACGAAGACGACTCGCTCGACATCGGCGAGGTGTCGCGCGTCGTCAAGCTCGCGGACCTCGCGAAGATGGGCAACAGCCGGAGCACGCGCTCGAACGCGGCAGTCCCGGCGGCGGGGCGAACGACAGGCAGCATCGCGGCAGTGCGCGGGAACGTCGCCATGCGCACGACGGGCAGCTCGCCCAAGTTCAATGCTTCCGACCTCGCGGTCGCGCCCGGGATGACCGGGCCGTTCACGCCGATGGACGCGCCGGCCGAGCCGGCGATCGCCGCACCGGTGGTCGCCCAGGCGCATCGCCGCGGCTTGATCATGCTGATCAGCGTCGCCGCGGTGCTGCTGATCGGCGTCGCCGTGCTGCTCGTCATCATGGTCAACAACCGCACCGATGACACCGGCGGCGGGCTCGGTCCGTCGCGCACGATCGATACGTCGCGGCCCGAGGAGCTCGTGCTGCGCCAGCTGCCCAAGGAAGGCTCCGCCGGCCCGACGGCGGCGCACCCGCAGATCCATCGCCCGCAGACGATTCCGCACCCGGGGCAGGGCGGCTCCGAGGACACCGGCGAGGCCAAGGGCGACAAGATCAAGTCCGAAGAGATCGAGGACATGGCGCGCAAGCAATCGGCGGGCACGCAGCGCTGCTACATGCGCGCGCAGCGCGGCGCCGAGGGCATCGAAATCCAGGATCTCAAGAAGCTGTCCGTGACGCTGACGATCGACAAGACCGGCAGTGTCACCGACGTGACGCTCAGCGAGCAGCAGGCCTCCGGGCTCGGCCAGTGCCTGATCGGTCAGATCAAGCGCTGGAAATTCCGCGAGTCGCCCGGTGGGCTCTACCGGATCGTTCTCGCGTTCGCGAGCTGATCAGGTCGCGAGGCTCGCGATCGCATCGGCGAGGATCGTCGCCGCGGTGGTGACGTCGTCGAGCGTCGTGTCGTGCGCGAACGAGAACCGCACCATCCCATCGGCCTCGGGCAGCCCGATCGCGGTGAGCGCGGGTGACGCTTTCGCACCCGCATCCGCGCACGCCGAGCCGGTCGAGATGAACACGCCGCGCGACGACAGCACGTTGCGCAGCGCTGCAGCCGGGGTCGTCGGGACCGCGAGCGCGAGGATATGCGGCGCCCGACGGCGATCGGGCACGAGCTGGCGCACGGTGACGCCGCGCTGCTCGAGCGTCCCGAGCAACGCGGCCGCGAGCTCGAGCCAGCGGGTGCGCTGCTTCGGCAGCGCGGCGACCGCGCGTTCCGCGGCGAGCCCGAGCGCCGCAGCGGACGGCGCATCCTGGGTGCCGCCGCGCAGGCCGTGCTGCTGGCCGCCGCCGACCCACAGTGGTGCGATCCGCGCGGTCTTCCTCAGCCATAGCGCACCGACGCCCTTGGGCGCGTGCAGCTTGTGGCCCGCGATCGCGATCGAATCGGCGCCGCAGCTCGCGTCGAGCGCGATCTTGCCGAGCGCCTGCGCGGCATCGACATGGATGTGCGCCGTCGGTGCCACCGTGCGGATCGCTGTGATGATCGCGGCGATCGGCTGGACCGTGCCGAGCTCGTTCTGGACCGCGAGGAACGCGACGACGCCGGCGCCGACCGCCGCGCGCGCCATGTCGTCGGGATCGAGCACGCCGTCGCGGCCGGGCGCGACCCGGCGGACCTCGCGGCCTTCGCTCGCGAGCGCGTCGGCGAGCGTCGTGATCGCCGGGTGCTCGAGCGTCGAGATCGCGATCGCACCTTCATGCGTGCGCGCCGCGCCGAGCACCGCGAGCGCGTTCGCCTCGGAGCAGCCGCTCGTCCAGATGATATCGCCGGCGCCGGCACTGTCACCCAGTGCGGCGAGGAGGCGGGTCCGCGCCGTCTCGAGGTGGCCGCGAGCCGCCGCACCCTGTGGGTGGAGCGAGCTGGGATTGCCCCACGCGGTGCGCATCACCTCGGTGACGAGCGCGAGCACCTCGTCGGAGACGCGAGTCGACGCGGCGTTGTCGAGGTAGATTGCAGGCATTCCACTAGGTGTCTACGTCCACTTCCCGTGGTGCCGCAAGGTGTGCCCGTACTGCGATTTCGCGGTCGAGGTCGGGCCTCCGGAGCACGAAGCGTATCTGCGCGCGATCCTGAGCGAGCTCGACGCGCGCGCGCCTGGCTTCGCCGGCCACGAGCTGGTCTCGATCTACTTCGGCGGCGGCACGCCGTCCCTATGGGAGCCGGCTTGCCTCGCCGAGGTCATCGCGGCCGTTCGCGCGCGCTTCGCGGGCTCGCCGCGCGAGGTCACGCTCGAGGCGAACCCGACCGACTGCGACGCCGAGCACCTCGCCGCATGGCGGGCGGCGGGCGTCGACCGCTTATCGATCGGCGTGCAATCGCTCGCCGCGGACGAGCTCGTCGTGCTCGGGCGCGATCATCGGTTCGGCGACGGCCCGGCGGCGATCGCGCGCGTGCTCGCTGCGGGAGGCTTCGCGACGTCGTGCGACTTCATCCTCGGCACGCCGACCGCGCGCGCGTACGACACGACGTGGGTCGACGCGATCACGGCGACGACGGTCGATCACCTCTCGGTCTACGAGCTGACGATCGAGGAGCGCACCGCGTTCGGCCAGCGCGTCAAGACCGGCCGGCTCGTGCCGCGCGACGAGGACACGTTGACCGACCTGTACATCGCAGCCCACGCTGCACTGACGGCGCGTGGCTTCGAGCACTACGAGATCAGCTCGTACGCCCGGCCGGGCAAGCGCGCGGTCCACAACTCGCTGTACTGGCAGTGCGCGCCGTTCCTCGGGCTCGGCGTCGGCGCCGCATCGCTCGAGCTCCATGCGGATGGCGGTGGCACGCGTGCGACGAACCCGCGCCGCGCCGCCGCGTACCTCGCCGCGCCGGGCGTACCCGCCGAGGTGATGACCTCGACGGCGGCCGAGCTCGCGACGGAGCGCGCGTGGCTCGGGATGAGGACCGCCGACGGGGTCGAAGAGGACGGCTTGCCGGCCGCCGTGGCGAGCTGGCTGCTCTCCGAAGGACTCGCGGAGCGCCGCGCCACGAGGATCTGCCCGACCCTGCGCGGGTTTTTGATGGCCGATCGGATCGCAGCGCGGATCGCCGAGGCGTTGTAAGCTCGACGGAACATGGCCGGGGACCTGTCGAGACGCGCGCAGAAGATCCTGCACGCCGTCGTGACCGAATATCTGTCGGTCGGCGACGCGGTCGGCTCGCGCACGGTGACCCGCCGCCACGATCTCGGGTTGTCGCCCGCGACCGTGCGCAACGTGATGGCAGACCTCGAGGAGCTCGGCCTGCTCGAGCAGCGCCACACCTCGGCCGGCCGGGTGCCGACGACCTCGGGCCTGCGGTTCTTCATCGACTCGCTGCTGAAGGTCCGCGGGCTGACCCCGCGCGAGCGCGAAGAGATCCGCGAGCGAGTGACCGCGCCGTCGCCGGACGAGGTCATGCAGCGGGCGTCGCGCCTGCTGTCGGATCTCACGCACCACGCCGCCGTGATCCTCGCGCCGGATCCGGACGAAGCGCGGCTCGAGCGCATCGAGTTCCTGCCGCTGCGCGACGGCAAGCTGATCGCGGTCCTGGTCACCACCGACGGTCGGATCGAGAACCGCCTCGTGATCGACAACGTGGAGGCGAGCCGGCTCGAGCGCATCCACAACTACCTCAACCAGCTGCTCGCCGGGATGACGCTCGACGAGGTCCGCGACCGCGTGATCCGCGAGCTCGGCGAGGACAAGCATCGCTACGACGAGGCCGTGACCTCCGCGCTGCGCCTCGGCCACGCCGTGTTCGTCAAGGCGCCCGAGCGCTCGGCCGAGGTCGTGATCGCCGGTCAGGCGAACCTGCTCGACGACGTCCAGCCCGAGCAGATCCGAGATCTGCTGAGGACGCTCGAGGACAAAGAGACGCTGATTCGCCTTCTGGATCGGACGCGTACGGCAGACGGGCTTCAGGTGTTCCTCGGCACCGAGACCGCGATGCAGGCGCTCTCCGGCAGCTCGATCGTGGCAGCGTCGTACGGTCCCGAGGAGCAGCCGATCGGTGCGCTCGCCGTGATCGGGCCGATGCGAATGAACTACGGCAAGGTGATGTCGGTCGTCGATTTCACGGCGGATACGGTCTCGCAGCTGCTCGCCGACCTGTCTGCCAAGCCCTAGAAAACCCGGCCTTTACTGGTTATGGTGCGGCTCGTATGAGCGAGTCACCAAAGTCCGAGGCGTCCGACGCAGCCGAGCAGGGCGCCGACAGCAGTGGGGTCATTCCGGTCGAGGTCGAGGCACCGGATCCGGCTCCTTCCGCGACGGATCCGGTTGCCGCGCTGGAGGCGAAGCTCGCCGCCGCGGAGAAAGAAAAGAAGGACAACTGGGACCGCTATCTGCGCGCGGCCGCCGACCTCGAGAACACGCGCAAGCGTCAGAAGCGCGAGATCGACGACGCGAAGCTCGAGGCGAAGAACAAGGTGCTGAAGGAAGTCCTGCCGGTCGTCGATAACCTCGAGCGTGCGATCGAGCACGCGGGTGCGGGTGCCGGTGGCGAGAACAATCCGATCATCGAGGGCGTCCAGCTCGTGCTGCGCCAGCTGATGACCGCGTTCGAGCGCCTCGACATCACGCCGGTCGAAGCGCAGGGCCAGCCGTTCGATCCGAACCTGCACGAGGCGATCTCGCAGCAGGAGAGCGATCAACCGCCCGGCTCGGTCGTGACCGTCCTGCAGCGTGGCTACAAGTCCGGTGAACGGCTGTTGCGCCCGGCGCTCGTGGTCGTGGCGAAGCCGAAGGCCGCGGCCGAGTGATGAGCCGACGAGCGAGTTCGGAGCGCCGGGGCGCGCCTCGGCGAGGAGGCTCACAAAAGTGACCCGCGTCGTCGGCATCGACCTGGGCACGACGAACTCGTGCGTCTCGGTGATGGACGGCGAGGCCGTCGTCATCGCGAACTCCGAAGGCACGCGGACGACACCTTCGGTGATCGGCTTCGCGGCCTCGGGCGAGCGCCTGGTCGGTCAGGCCGCACGCCGCCAGGCGATGACGAACGCAGAGAACACGATCTACGCGGTGAAGCGCCTGATGGGGCGCAAGTTCGAGGACGCCGAGGTCCAGCGCCACCTGCTGACCTGCCCGTACGAGGTCGTCGCCGCGCCGAACGGCGATGCGTACGTCCGGGTCCGTGGCCGCGATTACTCGCCTCCGGAGATCTCGGCGATCGTGCTCCAGAAGATGCGGCAGACCGCCGAGGACTGGCTCGGCGAAGAGGTCACCGAAGCGGTGATCACGGTGCCGGCCTACTTCGACGATGCTCAGCGCCAGGCGACGAAGGACGCCGGCAAGATCGCCGGGCTGAACGTCCTGCGCATCGTCAACGAGCCGACCGCCGCGGCGCTCGCGTACGGCGTCGAGACCCAGAGCGCGGCGCGCGTCGCGGTGTACGACCTCGGCGGTGGCACGTTCGATATCTCCATCCTCGAGCTCGACAACGGCGTGTTCCGGGTCCGCTCGACCGCGGGCGACACGTTCCTCGGCGGCGAGGACTTCGACAACGCGATCGTCGAGGCGATGCTCGCCGCGTTCGCGAACCAGAACGACGGCATGGACCTGCGCGGCGATCGGCTCGCGCTGCAGCGCCTGAAGGACGCGGCGGAGCGCGCGAAGATCGAGCTGTCGAGCGCGACCGAGACCGAGGTCAACTTGCCGTTCCTCGCGGCGGGCAGCGATGGTCAGCCGCGCCACCTGATGATGACGATGGAGCGCCACCAGCTCGAGGCGCTCGTCGAGCCGCTCGTCCAGGCGACGCTCGAGCCGTGCCGGCGCGCGCTGGCCGATGCCGGGATGACCGCGAACGACATCGACGTCGTGATCCTCGTCGGCGGCCAGACCCGGATGCCGCGCGTGCACGAGGTCGTCAAGGAGATGTTCGGCAAGGAAGCCTCGCGGCGCGTGAACCCCGACGAGGTCGTCGCGGTCGGCGCGGCGATTCAAGGCGGCGTGCTCACCGGCGATATCCAGGAAGTGCTGCTGCTCGATGTCACGCCGCTGTCGCTCGGTGTCGAGACGAT
>Ga0070679_100005887_pt1 | contig 11390 bp, 3 predicted proteins | sample KBSC63BmetaG_FD_65652 | JGI IMG/M metagenome (GOLD analysis project Ga0070679, IMG submission 65652) | Corn rhizosphere microbial communities from Kellogg Biological Station, Michigan, USA - KBS C6-3B metaG | ecosystem: Host-associated > Plants > Roots > Rhizosphere | place: USA: Michigan... | reverse complement strand
CTTGAACCTGTTGTCAGATCAAACACGACCCCATCCTTGACAACTACATCGTGATAGAACCATGACCAGTTCTTCCCTCGATAGCCACCAAGCGCCGCCTTGGGATCGAGTCGATTTGTTATCCTGTAAACTTTGCCGCCGATTTGAGACTGAATCTCTTGCGCGACATCTTCACATCCGACACGGCAGACATCAAGGTTAATGTCCACAGGCGCCCAACGTCCCCCGACGGGACCCACTGAAAGTGCAAATGAATCTAGGTTGTCGGCTGCATCCTTAAACTGTTGCTCCAAAGATCTGGTATCGACTTCCACAGGGGCCGACCGCGTTGCACCTGGGGAATCGTCAAGAGCATTGAAGAAGTCGAATGAGGGAACGACATCTTGAAGGAACGCCCCGAGCGCTAGTCCAGCCAGATGGTCGAGGATCAATCCTTCTGATCTGATTGCGTCGTCTGAGCTCTTACGAACATGCTGCCGACTTGCCATGTAGCGGTCGAATGCCTCACCAGCCCGCGCAGAGAAGTAACTGATCGGGCTGCGCTGGTCGCGCATTGCCGGAAATGTAGTTGTGTAACTATTCGACCCGCCTGGTGGGCGCGCACTTACCGACGTTGCAGGGTGCGACTGAGTGGTGAATAGGTACGCTATAGTCGAAATCGCGGTAGCTATGGCCGCCTCAACGGCATCATCCCCATTCGTCCCGTTCCCTGCGCTAATGCCGCATCCCGCACATGGAGCCATGCCACTCGGATCAGAAAGGTTGAGCGGATCGTTTATTGCGAAGGCATACGGGTTCGTCGTCGCTGCGGTACGAGGGATCAATAGCGGATCGCGGCTCAAGAACCGACCGATGTTCGGGTCGTAGATGCGCTTCCCGAGTTGAACGAGTCCGAAGCCGTCGAGTGCATCGCCGGCGTTCCACTGATCGGTCGTGAAGGTCGATGTACCGGCCGCGACCCCACTCGATGCAGCATCGCCATAGGGCGTGTAGCTAACGTCTTGGACGAACTTTCCGTTCTCGTCGGTTGTGAAACGCGTTCCTCGGGCTTCGCTGAACTGGAAAACCCAAGCTCCTTGCGAACCCCGACGAGAGATCGTCATACCCGGGCCAGGGAACTGACGCGAAATGAACGACGTGCTCGGGCTCTGGGCGTTCTGCGAACGCAGCGTGATGAGGTCGCCGAAGTGCCGGTCGTGACGCAACTGTCCGGCGGACGAGGTGATGCTCAGGTCTTGGACGTCACCAAACGGGTCGTACGCAAACGTTGCTGTGGCGCCTGCCGAATTCGTAATCGTCCGGGCGTCACCAGAGTTAAAGTAGCTGAGCGTGTTGTTGCCAGTGCGCGTCGGTTCGCTAACGACGTTTCCAAAGCTGTCATACTTGGTGTTGCAAAATGGCGGTGGCGAGCCGACGTACGCCACTGCACAAATCTTGTCGCGATCCGTCGACAGATACTTCATCGTCACAGGGGTGGCGATGGGGCCATACAACTGTGTGACGTTACCTAGGGGGTCGTAGGCGAACTTCCAGGTTTGCTGCGTGGGGGTAAAGGGATTCTTCACGCTGCCCGAGAGCCGACCGAGCGCATCGTATATAGAACCGGTCGTTCCTGCTGATGATGCGGGGGCTGTTTCTGTCCGAGTGAGCTCTCGGCCAGCCGCATCGAACACACCAAAACTAATGTTGCGGGATTCCGAACTCGAGGAGACCGTTACGCTTTGGGGTAAACGGCGGCCCGTGTCCGCGTATTTGGCGTCGTACGTTGTGGGACCGAACGAGCCCTTGCGAAGTCGGCCGAAGGCATCGAGCGTGCTCGCGACGTAGAGATCCTGCGTGTTCACGCCGTCGGAGGACCACATCCAACGCAAGCGACTCGCGCTGTCGTAGGCATAGTCGACGCGTTCCGCTGCGTAGCCATCGTCCGGCAGCCGCAGTTGGATGAAGGCCTGCGAACCATCTGCGTGAACACCCTGCTCCTCCACGTACTCGACGTTATTTAGATCCGTAAAGCTTCGCGCGTTCACGTGTCCGAGCCCGTCGTAACCGAGGACGATGTCCTCGGTTGGACTCGAAGCCATCGCGAGCCGGCCCTTCACATTGAGGGGTGTGATTCGCGCAGACGCTCCCGGCGAGTCGTAGGCGTACGTGTTGACCGTCAATGGATCGAGGACGTGATTGTTCTCCTCGTACGAGGCCAACGTGCGGCCTAGCGAGTCGTACGTAATCTGGATCCCATGCACGGGCTCGGTTGCTGGATGCCATTCGACCGTCTTGAGCTCGCCCCAGCTGTCGTACGCGCGGGTTTGCGTTGCGTTCGTCGGCTCCGACAGGCTTGTCACTTGTCCGAGCGAATCGAACTGCCAGAGCCACATCACTGGGAGAGCCGCGTTGACGGGATCCAAGTACCGGGCGATCGACGTTTGATTACCTAGAAGATCGTAGGAGAAGGTCGCGTTCTCGATGCGAGTGTTGTTCTGGTACGTCGACCGTGCGAGTACGCGGCCAATCGCCGTAGACGTGGCCTGACGCGTGACGCCTTCTTGTGGCGCCCCGGCAGTAAGCGCATCGGCCTCCTTTATCCCAGTCGTTTCGACATGATGATCAAACTGGTGCCAGTACAGCGTCGGGTAAAATTCCGTCGAAGGATCAGGATAGAGGCTGTAGACCTGGGGACCACGGCCACGGATCTCGGCGAAGAGGGATCCGTCGTCGTTAAAGATGCGCGAGGTGCCGTACGCGGTCGCAGCATCCTGAGTCTTTGGATACGCGTCAGCTTCGAACACGACGCGTCCCACTTGGTCGTACGCTCGCCTTCCGACGATCAGCGTGTCGTTGTAATCGCCGCCCAGATCGACCTCGGTAGAGACTTCGCGACCCAGCTCGTCGAAGTGCGTCGTGCTCTCGTGACCGATCGTGGTCGTGTCGCTCGGCGCAAGCGGATCGGCATAGGTCGTGATCTTGACGCTGCGACCATAAGGCACGTCTGGCCCGGTGAATCCGTCATACGAGTGGACACTTAGAATGCCCGGCTCGTTATCGTCGGGGCGCTTGACCGTGGTTGTAAGGGGCCGACCCAACGCGTCCCAGGTGAATCCATGTGTCGTCGCATTCTCGTCGGTCGATGCCAACAGCGCGCCACTGATCGGATCGATCGCCTGACTCACATGACGTACGGTTGCGTCGGATCCGACCACCGATACGTCGGTGCTGGCGACACCGAAGATGTCGTAAGCGATCGTGGTTGAACGCCATGCTGTGTCATCGCGCGTGCTCGTGACCTTGGCCGGATTTCCCAGCGTGTCGTACTCCGCATCGTACTCTGTGCTCACGCTGAGCAGTGCGCCGGTATCGGTCGCGTGTCGGTACACGGTGTGAGAGGTCGGCAGTCCTCCGGTGACGTTGTCGTACTCCCACGATTCCTCGGCGACGGTATGACCATCCTCCTTGGCCCCGCACGCCCAGACCTTCCGGGACGCGGGCGCCGTCAGCACGTGCAGTATAGGATCGGGCGGATTCGCGTATGTCGTGTCAACGCAAACGTCGTCGTCGTCCTGCGTAGCGTCGTTCTGGTAAATGATGCTGGTGATCCGGCCGAAGTCATCGACGCTGCGAACCGACGTGGAGACCTGGACGTTTTTCTCCGAAGGCGGAGCCTCGCTGCCGCGCCACGACTGCGTCGAGCGCGTGTAGAGGAACGCTCGCGTGGAACAGGGGTTATACGAGTTCAATCTCTTCGAGGTGTAATAGTCGTACGGAAAGGCCACATCGACGCACGCTTCCCCCGACGGAGAAGTCGCGTCGTATGATTTCTGCGTATCGCCAATATCAATGCTGTAGTGCGTGCCCGCGATTCGTCGGGTGTCGGCAGCAATGTCGACGGTGAGAAGCGTCCACGGATCGGTCCCGATCTCTCCGGCGAGGTTGGTCGTATCGCTGACTCGGCCCGCCTGCAAGTAGCGACCAATGCGTTGCTCCTCGCTCAGATAGTAAAAGGTGGCCGCAGTGTCGTGTTCAAGGGGATAGGCATCCGTGATCGTCGCGCTCGCAACGGGAGAACCATCCTTTGCCGTTCCCGTCATTGTGACGGCGACCCGTCGCTCGTATCCGAGCGATCGGAATCCATCAAGCACGGAGTCGTAGAACATGCCGATCTTCCCGTAGGCGTAATTCGTCGCTGCGAGCGTTCCGCCGAGCCCATATGTTCCAGTCGTCTTGATCGAACTCACTACGATTTCGGGAAACGGCACGGCATGTGCTGTCGTAGTGTCGTGCTTTGCTGACGTGTACGAGATCTGGATGGAGGCCCCGTATCCATTATCGATTCCTATGAGACGGCCCGCCTCGGGCGACCCTGCTTCGGCTCCTCCTGCCAACTGACGAACAAACATTGTACTTCCACTGACACTAACGAGATCAGCGCGCCCGTCCCCGTTTGCATCGTAAACGCCACCTAGCGTCCAGAACGAATTCCCATCGCATCTGTCCTGCCCCCACGAAGCGAATTGAGTCAACAATCCCGTTATTCCATCTAACTCGATCGGGATTGCAGTATCGGCGAAGCCGGCACCGGTACCGACAAAAACTCGGATTCCCTCGACTGGAGACCTTTGGTCGTGGTGCTGTATTAGATCTGGAATCCCGTCACCTGTCACATCCCGCAGCGCCATATCTTGGCCTACCGGGAACTCGTGTGTGCCGGGACATTGGTCCACGTACTGGCTCTCCTGTGCCGCAAAGAGCCGAACCGCCGACGCCGGTAGATTAAAAGGCGCTGGCTGGAAGCTGAATCCAGTCCCCAACCAGACGTGGCCCTGTCCCCAGCCGTCGATGCGATCGGGCAATCCGTCACCGTTCAAATCGACGAACATGCAGCCCTCATACTGCGCACGATCTCCAGAGGTCTGAGCGCTCGACCATAACTCGACACTGCATCCATTACCGCCGACGATATTGATCTCGTCGGCAAAAGGATTGGCACTAGCGGTCGAGTCCAGGAATAGACCGGCGGTGTTATACGCGACGGCGAGTGTGTTTCCGAACGGAGCGAATGTGATAATCTGTGGCTGATACGAATCGCAATCCGGACGGCCACAATAGGGCGCGGTCGAATCTACCACTGGAGATGAAACGACCGGGGCCGTGTCGAACACGACGTCCGGGTATCCGTCTCCATTGATATCTGTGAGCTTAAATTCGGTATATGTGTGCTCGTCATAATAGTGAATTGGCTGCGGAGGTTCCGGAATCGCAGTTTGGTTACCGGGAGGACCTACGAGCTGTATGGGGCGCACGTAATGACCGCCGGACCATATCCAGTGAAACATGTAGTCAATGTCGCGACCTGTTCTTCGGCTCGAAAGCGGAAGATAGTCTTTCGGCATCTTAAGCCCATGGCCCTCCAGGGTTTTTCGTAACTCCTTTACCGGCAACTCGCGGCGCACCCATACAACGCCGGATGGTCCAGAATCCGGCATATTTAGGTATGCAACCCACGTATCCGGCTTCTCCGCCGCATCTAATATATCGATCCGCCCATCACCATTGAAGTCGATGGATTGCGTCCACACGTAATCCTGAAGACGGTCCTCTTTCGAGGTCTCAGTCGTGAAACGGTCGGCGCTGGAGGAATGAGTGTCGATGACGTTTCTAGTCAGCGAGTTGTCGGTAAGCCGAACGGCAGGACCGAAGCCGAAGGTCCCTTGCCCGTTCGCGATCTCGAGCGTTCCGTCCTCCGTCGTGTAGACGAGGTCCGCCCTCCCATCCCCGTTAAAGTCCTGGAATGTCTGCCTCGCACCATACGCAGTTCCGTCGGTGGGCGCCTGAAATAGGGAGGTCGAGACCTTGTCGGTCATGGCCACAACCGCAGTTGGCCCATTGTCGCGAACGGCGACAGCGGTTCCGACAGGCAAAGCTGTCGTCTGTGCCGCTCCGTAGAGAAGCTGCGCCTTTCCGCCAACGAGCGTAGATGCGGTCCCGTAGTGGTACGTGGCAATCGGGAGGGTCTCGTCGGGCATGTCCCCTCGTCCATGTTCGAGGACCGTGCTCAGCCGTTGCAGCTGCGTATCCTGGTCGGTGGCGTACGTCAGTTCGTAGGAGCGCAGCTGAACTGGGGTGTCCGTGCAGCTCGAACGGCTACGAACGACGATCGAGCCGAGTTTGTGATAGCGAGCGATGACGCGTTCGCCGAGAATCGCGAACGCTTGCGCAGCGCCACCCGGCTCGTTTGGTTGGTAGATGAGACCGATATCGTGCTTGAAACACGTGTTCGACGAATCCGGGTTGTACTGAATGTGCGCTAAGTCGATCGTTATCAGCGGGTCGGCAGCCGGTGGCGCGTCAACCGTCGAGATCGCGTAGTCGAGTTGGACCTTTGCGCCGCGTTTCCCCTCGACGTAGGCCAGGAGCCATAAGCCGCCTGGGTCAGCGATTCCAGGTCCGCCCGTCGCGTAGAGCTGCGCGTACTTGACGAATGTGTACGAAATGCCGTTTGCATCTACAACTTGCCATCTACCGTCGCTGGCCCTCATGGTCATTGAGGGATCGTTTCGCGCGATCCAGTGATCCCCTTGGACCAGCATCTCAATGCTGCGCCCCAACAACGCAACCGTGACTCGTTCGCGAGCTGCGACACCGTTTGTCGAAGTGCGGGCAGGGCGTCGGTGCGCGAACGTATGATCTACGTAGACGTACGACAATGGAATATCCCAGCCGAGGCCTGCAGCTCCGAACCCTCGTGTACCCGACACGATTTGCAGCGGAACCGGCAATCCTCCTCGCGCTTGAGGCAGGTCGAGCGGCACCGTCGCGGTGTAGCCACCGTTCTCGTTCGGCTGTGTGTATCCGGTGTCCGAAGTGCGCCCCGCGTAGTGCGTGCCGGTGGGCGCGAGCTGTGCCTCGCTGGTGGGCGAAAACAGCGCCACCGCGAGAAGGGTGGACCAAATTAGGGCGTGTCTAAGCATCCGAATCACCTCGGTTGAGCAAGGACGAAGCAGCACCAGGCGAGGGCTATCGGTTGCCCGCGGCGGAGGTTGCGTAAAATTTCGTCTTCGCTTCTAGCGGGTCACCGTGCCGCGGATCAACGCAGCACTTCGTTGCACCTCCTACGCAACCGTCACCGCGTCGCGCCGATACGCCCGACATGCAGACGAAGCCTCTTGTTCGCAGCGTGCTCGTGATTGACGACGACGAGATCGTGCTGCGCAGCTGGGACCGCATACTGCGCGCTTCGGGCAAACAGGTCGTCGTTGCGACCGAGCTCGATGAAGCGATCGAGCTAGACCCCGATCTCGATCTCGCGATCGTCGACCTCTGCCTCGGGCCCGGCGAGTCCGGCATCGAGACCATCGCGAGGATCAAGAATGCGGTTCCGAACGTCCACGCCGTGCTGGTGAGCGCAGCGATGTCGATCCCACAAGCGATCCGTGCCGTGCGCGCGGGCGCGGATGACTGCGCGAGCAAGCCGATCGCGCCGCGCGAGCTGATCGCTCGCGTGGAACGCGGTGTGCCGCTCACCGAGGAGTTACTGACGCTCGACCAAGTTCAGTGGGAGCACATCTCTCGCGTGCTCGCCGACTGCAACGGCAACGTCAGCCTGGCCGCGCGCGCGCTGGGCATCCATCGCCAGAGCTTGCAACGCAAGCTGCGTCACCGGGGTGCGCATCGCTCTTAGGTTTCTCGCGACAGATGTATCGCGATCCTCCGCGCCACGTCTCCTGCATGCGTCATCGGCGACATGTGCCCTGCCCCGCGGATCACCTCCAGCCTCGCCCCGGGCGCGCCGTCCGCCACGATCTCGCACATCCTCCGCTCCGGCTCCGTCGTGTTCTCGCCGCACAACACCAGCGCGGGCATCTCGAGCATCCACAGATCACTCACCCTCATCGGATTCGAGAACAACACGGCCCAGCGCTCCACCGGCAACACTTTCAGAAACTCCGCGCGCACCTCCGGCCGCAGCCGGTTCCAGAAACCCTCCCCACTGAAGTAATCGATGAACCGCCGCCACGCCGGCTCCGTCTCTCCGAGCTCGAACAGCGCGCGCACGCGGTTCCATAGCGACAATGACACCTCGTACGCTGGATCCCCGAGCTCGCGCAGCAGCGGGTAGCACTGCGGCTCGATCACGGTGAGGCTGCGCACCAGCTCCGGGTACAGCACGGCGAACCGCAACGCGACGGCACCGCCATAGGAGTGACCGCACAGGTGGACCGGCTCGCGCACCACCTGCTCGACGAGCTCGACCTGATCATCGATCTCCATCGGGCTCGACCCGGGCCACGCGGGCGTGCCGCCGCAGCCGTAGAGGTCGACGGCGATGCAGCGGAACGACCCGCCGAGGTCGCTGATCACGCGCCGCCAGTCGCGCGCGTCGCCCGCACCGCTGTGCAGGAGCACGAGCGGCGGTCCGGATCCGGCCTCGAAAAGATTCGGAGTGATCTGCATCCCATTGAGGTACGGCGTCGGATCGTCCTCGGCCGCGACAACGATCACCAGGATCGCGCCACGGTACGGCCGAGACCTACAGAGCGACCTGCCCCACTCGCGAGAAAAATTGCGCCGGCGATTTCGAGAGCCCTTACGATGGTGATGAATGAAGGGCATCACTTCGTTATCTCTATTCCTCCTGATCGCCGCCTGCGGCAGTGACAACAAGCAGAACCCGGATGCCGCGAAGCCGATCGATGCGGCGCCCGATGCTCCGCCGCAGACACTCGGCCCCACGCCGGATCTCGCGCTGCCGTGCACCGACGCGGCCGCGGATGTCTACACGTTGCCCGCGAGTCTGCCGGCGATGACCGACCAGCTGCGCGGCGACGTGTTTCGCTGCGCGAAGACCGAGTCGTTGAGCACGTACAAGATCGACACGCAGATCACCGCGTACAACGCGAACATGGGCGGCACGACCTACAACGCGCCGACGATGGTCCCGGCGGTCACGGGCTTCTGGAGCTACCGGATCGCGTATCGCTCCGAGCGCAACACCGTCAGTAACGCGCGCGCCGAGGGCGACATGGCGGCGTACTTGCTCGTGCCGGAGCATCCGCTCCCGAACGCACCGCTCGTCGTGTTCGGTCACGGCTCGGTCGGCGTTGCCCCGGCGTGTGCACCGACGAAGCTCGATCTGTCGGCGGCCTCGCAGGATCAGGACTTCCCGCCGATGCTGTATCGGCTGGCGGGCGCGGGCTTCACGGTGATCGCGCCCGACTACAACGGGTTCTCGTATAACCAGCCGCCGGGCTACTTCAACGCGGAGGACGAGGCGCACTCGATCCTCGACGCGACGCGCGCGGCCGCGAAGATCCTCCCGAGTCCACCGGCAAAGGTCGTGATCGTCGGCCACTCGGAAGGCGGTCACGCAGCGCTGTCTGCACAGAGCTATGCGAAGACGTACGGCATGACGGGCGACCTGGTCGGCGTCGCCGCGCTCGCACCGCTGTGGTCGTCGATGGATCTGTTCGCGGCCGGTGCGACGCCGGCCGGCCAGCTGACGACCGCGAACAACGTCAACTCGATCCTCTACGCGATGGAGTACGCCTACTCCGCCGGTGAGCTGCGCGATGGCACGGGCCACGGCGTCGACGTGTTCCAGACCGCGAAGCAGGCGGCCGCGAAGGACGCGATGCTCGGCGGCAGTTGTTACGACAGCGCGAAGCTCCAGGCGCTGGGCGCGACGCCGGCCGACATCTTCGACGCGAACTACGTGAACATCGTCGGCACGGGCTGCGCGCTCGGCGGCACGTGCACGGACCCGCTCGCGGTGAAGTGGAAGGCGATCTGGGGCCAGGACCGCCCCGCCATCGATCCGACGGGCGCACCGGTGCTGGTCATGTTCGGTGGCATCGACGACTTCGTGAACCCGAACCGCGCGCTGTGTGCCAAGGCGAAGATCACGGCCGACCTCGGCGCCGGACCTACCACGACGGTCAAGTACTGCGATGATCCCGCCGCCGCACACCGCGATCTGGTGCGCGACAAGTCGGCCGACTACGTCGTGAAGTGGGCCGCGTCGCTGACCGGCGCGGGCGCAGATCCGGGCGCCTGCGACCCGATGCCGAGTGGCACCTGCCAGCAGATCCCGAAGGAGTACTAGAACCGCAGCTTGCGGACGCGCTCGACGATCGGTGCGAGTGCGTCGCGCGCCGACGAGCGCAACAGGTCGGACTCGCCGACCACACCGGCGAGCGCTGGCCCGAACGTGTAGTAGGCCTCGACGCCGAGCTCGCCGAGCGCGTTGGTCTCGAGCGTCGCATCGCGGAAGTGGCGCAGGACCTCGACGTCGTTCGCGAGCAAGGAGCCGTATGCGGCGGTCGCGACGAAGCAAGCGTCGACGGCACCGGAGGTGCGTGGCGCCGTCGTGACCTTCACGATCGCGAGATCACCGGTGTCGTGGCAGCCGTCGTAGGCCCGGATCCCGACCCAGTAATCGGTCTCGGGGAGGAGGCCGGTGAGATCGAACGTCTGCGTCGAGCCGGGCGGGCTCGGCAGCACGCGCGTGGTGACCGGCATCGAGTCGGCGAAGTTATCGGCCGTGAGCTCCTCGCTCGCGCGGATCCGGACGTCGTAGCCCGTGACCTGCGTGCCCTGCGCGCCGATGCCGGGCGCGACGAACGATAGCGTCATGCTGCTCGTATCGACGGCGATCGGCTGCAGCGCGGTCGGGACGCCGGGAAGTTGCGATGCGTCGATCTGCTTGACCGTGACCCGCACGCGATACATCCCGCCGGCATCGGAGACCAGCTCGAGCCGCGACGCGCCGTGGCCGGGCGTGTCCACCGTGATCGTCGCGTCGGGCGCTCGCACCTGGCCATCGACACCGTTGGGGTCGCCGTAGCCGGCGTAGCTCTGCGTGACCGCGGACGTCGTGGCGGTGCTGACCGTGAACGGCACGCGATACACGATCGACGGCTGACCGCGATACGGTAGGCCGTAACCGTCCCAACCGCTATCCATGGGCGGGGGATACGAGCTCTGGTTGTAGACCGCGTTGAAGTCGTTCTCCTGCGCGGTCTCGACCCACATCACGTAGTCACCGGCCGGCAGCGTCGTCGGCACGGGCCACGGCGCGTGCGAATCGGTCCCGCCGATCGGCGTCGGTTGCGAGACCGCGTCGAACGGGTTCATCGCCCTGTACATGGACACCGACGGCGAGTCGGAGGCCGCGCGTGTGAGATCACTGCGCGGCGGGTAGAGCGACATCGACGATGCGGAGAACACGCCCTTGTCCGTGAACACGGCGGATGCGCACGTCGCGGTGTCCCAGCCCGCTTCGCCCTCGATGCGCGGCCGGCAGTAGTGGGTCTCGCGCGAGCTCTGATCGTATGGGTGGCTGAGGTCGTTCTCGCCGCAACCGGCGTAGTCCGGAAGCGTGTTGTCGAAGCAGTAGTCGA
>Ga0070679_100005883_pt1 | contig 11393 bp, 10 predicted proteins | sample KBSC63BmetaG_FD_65652 | JGI IMG/M metagenome (GOLD analysis project Ga0070679, IMG submission 65652) | Corn rhizosphere microbial communities from Kellogg Biological Station, Michigan, USA - KBS C6-3B metaG | ecosystem: Host-associated > Plants > Roots > Rhizosphere | place: USA: Michigan... | reverse complement strand
ACGAGGTGCGTGGCGCCGGGCGGCGGCGGAAGGAGCGGGGGCATCGCACGCTCCCTACGCCGGCATGACCCGGATCAGGTTCGAAGGGACTCTCTCACCGGCCGCGCGCTTCGTGCGGGCCGGACCCCTGCGTCGTGTCTCCAGTATAGCGCCGACCGTTGACGCCGATAATTGGACGGTCGTATAGTTATTCCATGCCGCGGCCGTCGCGCAACCTCGACCGGGCCCTCCTCGCCGCGGGCCGGGAGCTCTTTGCCCGGCGCGGGTGCTCGGGCCTCGCCGTGCGGGAGGTAGCCGAGGCGGCCGGCGTCAACCTCGGCATGTTCCACTACCACTTCAAGTCGCGTGAAGCCTTCCTGCGCGCATTGCTTCAGAGCGTGTACGACGAGATGTACGCGCAGCTCTCCGTCGTGGCGACCGAGCATCCGCGCGACGCGACGCCGTTGGGACAACTGCGCGCCGCCCTGCGCTTCATGGGGCGCTTCGCCCGCGCCAACCGGCCGATCCTCGCGCGCGTGCTCGCCGATGCGCTGTGCGGCGACGCCATCGCGATCGAGTTCGTGCGCGACAACTTCCCCCGCCACATCGGCGTGATCCGCGGGCTCGTCGGCGCCGCGCAGGAGGCGCGGGAAGTGCGCGCGCTGCCTACCGTGCAGGTGATGGCGTTCTGCGCCGGGAGCGTCGCGGCCCCCATCCTCCTCGGCGGCGCCGTCGCCGAAAGCGGCGAGCTTCCCCGCCGCGCGGCCCGGTCGCTCGAGGAGGCGCTGCTCTCGGACGAAGCCATCGACCAGCGCATCGAGCTGGCGCTTGCCACCATCGCCGCAAGCGCCCGGCCCGCCGGTGCGCCGCGGACGAGGTCCCGCCGGAAGGAGCTTCCATGAAGACCTTCATCGCGCTTGCCATCGCTCTCGTGCTCGCTTCGTGCAAGCCGTCGGAGCCCGCGCCGCTGCAGGGATACGTCGAGGGCGAGTACGTGCGCGTCGCCGCGCCCTTCGCCGGCACGCTCGTCAAGCTCGAGACGAGCCGCGGCGCGAACGTGCAGCCGGGCACGCCGCTATTCGCCCTCGAGGCCGGGAACGAGGACGCGGCGCGGCGCGAGGCGCAGGCGCGCGTGCGCCAGGCCGAGGCGAACCTCGAAAACCTGCGCAAGGGCAAGCGGCCGACCGAGATCGAGGCGGCGCGCGCGCAGCTCGCGCAGGCGCAAGCCACCGCTTCGTTTTCGGAGAAGGACCTGGCGCGCCAGCTCGACCTCGTCAACAAGGGCTTCGTGAGCCACCAGGCCGCCGATGCCGCTCGCGCCGCGCGCGATCGCGACCGCGACAAGGTGGCCGAGATGCGCAACCAGCTCGCGACGGCGGTCGCCGGCGCGCGTCCCGACGAGATTCGCGCTGCGCAAGCGGAGCTCAACGCCGCCCGCGAAGCGCTCGCGCAGGCCGACTGGAAGCTGCGGCAGAAAAGCGTCGTGGCGGGCGCCGGCGGAACCGTCACCGACACGCTCTTCGTGCAAGGCGAGTGGGTGCCTTCGGGCGCGCCCGTGGTCTCGATCCTTCCGCCGGGCAACGTGAAGATCCGCTTCTTCGTGCCCGAGCCCGATCTCGGTCGCGTGCACGCAGGGCAGCGGGTGCGCATCGCATGCGACGGGTGCGGCGAGCCGTTCGATGCAACGGTCTCGTTCGTGGCGCCGCAGGCGGAGTTCACGCCTCCGGTGATCTACAGCCGGGAATCGCGCGCGAAGCTGGTCTTCCTGGTCGAGGCGCGGGCCGCGGCCGACGTTTCGGCGAGGCTGCACCCCGGCCAGCCCGTGGACGTGAGGCTTCCTTGAAGCCTGCCGTGGAAGCGCCGGGCGAGTACGCCGTCGACGTCGCGGACCTGACCAAGCGCTTCGGCGAGCGCACGGTCGTGGACCGCGTGAGCCTGCGCATTCGTCCCGGAACGATCTTCGGATTCCTGGGACCCAACGGCAGCGGCAAGACCACGACGATCCGTCTCATCTGCGGGTTGCTCACGCCCGATGGCGGCCGCGGCCGCGTCCTCGGCCACGATGTGCTGCGCGAGTCCGCCGTGATCAAGCGCGAGGTGGGCTACATGACCCAGCGCTTCAGCTTGTACGAGGATCTCTCCATCGAGGAGAACCTCGATTTCGTCGCGCGGATGTATGCCTTGCCGGATCGAGCACGCCGCGTATCCGACGCGATCGCGAGCCTGGGGCTCGAGCAGCGCCGCAAGCAGCTCGCCGGGCAGCTCTCGGGTGGATGGAAGCAGCGGCTCGCGCTCGCGTCATGCCTCATCCACGAGCCGCGCCTCTTGCTCCTCGACGAGCCGACGGCGGGTGTCGACCCTGCGGCACGGCGCGAGTTCTGGGACCACATCCACGATCTCGCGCACCGCGGCATCACGGTCCTCGTGAGCACGCACTACATGGACGAGGCCGAACGCTGCCACGAATTGGGCTACATCGCATACGGAAAGCTCCTGGCGCAGGGCACGCTGCGCGAGTTGATCGACGGGGCCGGGCTTTCGACATGGGAGCTCGAGGACGAGAACCTCATGCCCCTCGCGGCTCGATTGCGCGCGATGGCCGGAGTCGACATGGTCGCGGCGTTCGGCAACGCGCTGCACGTGAGCGGCACCGACCGCGCGGCGCTCGCCCGCGCGGTGCGGACGGCGGTGGAAGGCGGTACTGCCCGCGCCCACGAGGTGCCGCCCGGGCTGGAGGACGTCTTCATCCACCTCATGCGCGGCCTCGACCGGCCCGCCCACGCGGCCTGACGCCTTGTTCTCGATCCAGCGATTCCTCGCGATGCTGGTGAAGGAGTTCGTGCAGATGCGCCGCGACCGGCTCACCTTCGCGATGATGGTCGGCGTGCCGCTCATGCAGCTCATCCTGTTCGGCTACGCGATCAACATGGATCCGAAGGGGCTGCCCGCGGCGGTGGTGAGCGCCGAGTCGAGCGCCTTCTCGCGCTCCCTCGTGCGCGCGCTCGAGAACACGGGCTATTTCCGCATCGTGGCGACACCCGCCACGGTCGCCGAGGCGGATCGGCTGTTGCAGATGGGCCGCGTCCAGTTCGTGGTCCAGATCCCCGAGGACTTCTCGCGTCGCGTGCTGCGCGGCGAGCAGGCGGTGGCGCTGGTGGAAGCGGATGCGACCGATCCCGCGGCGACCAGCAATGCGCTCGCGGCCCTGGCGCAAGTGGCGTCGAGCGGCCTCGAGCACGACCTCAAGGGGCCGCTCGCGCGGGGGCAGGCGCCGTCGCCCCCGATCGAGCTGCGCGTGCACCGGCGCTACAACCCCGAGGGCCTCACCGAGTACAACATCGTGCCGGGCCTCATGGGCGTGGTGCTCACCATGACGATGGTGCTGATGACCTCGGTCGCCATGACCCGCGAGCGCGAGCGCGGCACCATGGAGAACCTGCTCGCCACACCCGTGCGGCCGCTCGAGGTGATGGCGGGCAAGATCGTGCCGTACGTGATCGTGGGTTATGTGCAGGTCGCCGTGATCCTGCTTGCCGCGCGCTATCTCTTCGCCGTGCCGATGGTGGGAAGCCTCTGGCTCCTAACGTCCGTCCTCGTGGTCTACATCCTGGCCCTGCTCGCCATCGGCTTCACCTTCTCCACCCTCGCGCGCAACCAGATGCAGGCGATGCAGATGACGATGTTCTTTTTCCTGCCGTCGATCCTGCTCTCCGGGTTCATGTTCCCTTTCCGCGGCATGCCGGCGTGGGCGCAGGCGCTCGGCGAAGCGATCCCGCTCACGCATTTCCTGCGCATCGTGCGCGGCATCATGCTGAAGGGCAGTGGCGCGGCGCAGATCTGGCCGAGCCTCTGGCCGCTGGGACTCATCTTCCTCGCGGTGAGCGTGCTCGCGCTGAAGCGCTACCAGCGCACCCTGGACTGACGTCAGTGCGCGAGCCGGCCCGATCCAATGGCGAGGAGGGCTTCGGCGAAGGCCGCGACCGGCTCCGGTCGATCGAAGAGCACGCCCCGCCGCTCGACGATCGCGCGGCGCAGGCCCGCGTTGAGCTCGCGATCCGACGCCACCTCGATCGCGTTGCGCACGTACGACGCGGCATCGGGCGCGATGAGTTCCTTCACCTGCATCAGCTCGAGCATGCCGGCGGTCTGGCGCCCGCGCATGAATCGGCCCGGCAACGTGACGACGGGGGCGCCCGCTGCGAACGCGTCGATGCTGGTGTTTCCCCCGGACCAGCGGAAGGTATCGAGCACCACGTCGGCGGCGGCGAGCACGCGCCGGAAGTCCGCGCCGCCCATGCGCGGCAGGAACTTGAGCTGCCCCCGCGGCGGCACGCCACGCCGCGCGAGGGCGCGCTGGATGCGCGCCGCCAGCTGCTCGGTCACGCGCCGCGTCCCGGCCTGGAAGAAGACGAGCACCGCCTGCGCATCGCGCTCGAGGATCTCCGCCAGCACGTCGTCCATCCCGGGATGCACCTTGAAGAGCGACTGTGCGCACGCATACAGCCGGCGCTCCGCGGGAAGGCCGAGCTGCGCGCGCGTGATGGGCGGTTGCGGCGCGGGCATCGAATAATCCACGCCGAGCCCCGGCAGCATCACCAGCCTCTCCACGTAGTGCGACTGGGCATCGGCGGGCTCCATCGACTCGCAGGTGAAATAGAAATCGATGGTGGAGCTGCCCGTGGTGACAGGATGCCCCCAACCCGCGGCCTGCACGGGCGCGAGCCGCATGGCGGCGAGGTCATAGGTCAATGCATGCATGCCGACTTCCGGCAGGACCAGCACGTCGAGCCGGTCGGCCAGGATGCGCGGTGCGCATTCGTCGGCAGCGCCGCGCAGCGTCGTGAAATGCTCGCATCCCGCGGCAATGCGCCGCGTGAACTCGTCGGCGAGCGGCCCGGTGTAGTAGACGAAGCGCTCGAAGCGTTCCGCGTCGAGGCCCGTGACCCACTTCTCGAAGTAGCGCCCCGCGGTGCAATCGCGAAAGATGTTGCCGAGGAAGCCGGCGCGCAACCGGCGGCTGCCGTCGAAGCGGATCTCGCGCGGCGTGCGCCATTCGGGACGCGCCGCCCCGACGAGGCTTCCCAGGAACGCCGAATAGCGCCGCTGCGGATCGACGTCGTCTTCCCCCTGGTAGGCGAGCAGGAAGTTGTGGCGGTTGAGCGCGAAGACCTCGCGCGGTCTCGCGAGCCACGTGGGCAGGCGCCGCTCGAGCTCGTCCAGGCCGTCGACGTAGCGCTCGCGCCACCGCTCGACGTCCGCGAGGTCCTCGTACACCTGCGGCAGCATGAGCCGCTCGTTCACGTTCACGCGCAGGTCGTCGGGAAAGCGGCCGAGCGCCAGGCGCAGCGCGTCGAGCGCGCCCTGCGTGTCGCCCAGCTCCTGCTTCACGGTCGAGCGCAGCGACTCGGTGTCCGGCTGTCCCGCATCGAGCGCGGAGGCGAGGGCGAGCGCGCGATCCGCTTCCTCGTACTTCCAGAACTCCGCGAAGGCATGTCCGATGTCGCGCCAGCTCGCAGCGCTGCTCGGCATGGCCGTGATGGCGCGCTGGAGCGCTTCGAGCGCGCCCGCGGTGTCGCCGAGCTGGGACCCGATCGCCGCCAGCGTGAGGCACAGGTTCGCCTCCTGCGGCATCGTCGAGAGGGCACGTTTCAGCAGGTCCCGCGCCTCTTCCGGCCGGCCCGCGGCGACGAGCACGGCTGCGAGGTTCCGATACGAGACCGGAAGGTCGGGACGCACCGCCACGGCCTGGCGCATCGCGGCGATGGCGCCCTCGAGGTCGCCCATCTTCTGCAGCACGATGCCCAGCTGCAGCTCGAGCGATGCCGCAGGCGCAGGCAGCCGTGCGCGCGCGCCCAGCAACGCGTCACGCGCGGCCACCAGGTTGCCGGCGGCTTCGTGCGCCTGGGCCACGAGGAACGCCGCGTCCGCGTCGGGTCGCGCATCGAAGGCGGCGAGGCGCTGGAGCGCGCGGGCGGGATGGCCCTCCAGGATCTCGAGCTCGGCGAGGAAAAGCACCGCGCGGCCGGTCGGGGAGCCTGCGACAAGCGGCTCGAGCACGGCGCGAGCCTCCGCCCGGCGCCCTGCGGCGGCCAGGGCGCGCGCCTGGGCGATCGGATCGGGTGGGGAGGACATCGTGGCGAGGTGGCGCGGCAATTATACGGCGGCCGATGCGACGAAATGCCGAATCCGGGGTGCCAGCCGCAGGGACGCGCGGGGTCCCTTTGCTACAATTCCGCCTGCGTTTTCACCGATTTCCGTGCCCGCCGCCGTGCGCGGCGGAGGAAGCTTCCGAGATGAACATCGAGCAAGCCCGCTTCAACATGATCGAGCAGCAGATTCGCACCTGGGAGGTGCTGGATCCGGAGGTGCTCGACCTCCTCGGCCGCGTGAAGCGCGAGAGCTTCGTGCCGCCGCAGGATCGCGCCCTCGCCTTCGCCGACCTCGAGATCCCGATCGGCCACGGCGAATCGATGATGCAGCCCAAGGTCGAGGCGCGCATCGTGCAGGAGCTGGGCATCCAGCCCCACGAGAGCGTCTACGAGGTGGGCACGGGATCCGGGTACCTCACCGCGTTGCTCGCGAGCCGCGCGCGCCACGTGACGTCGGTGGAGATCCATCCCGACCTGCGCGCCTTCGCGGAGAAGAACCTCGCCGCCTCGGGCATCACCAACGTCACCCTGCTCGAGGGCGACGGTGCCCGCTGGCCGCTCGCCGAATCCGCGTTCGACGTGATCGTGCTCACCGGCTCGACCCCCATCGTCGCGCAGGCGTTCCTCGATCGCCTGAAGCCGGGCGGCCGCCTCTTCGCCGTGGTCGGGGACGCGCCGGTGATGAAGGCCATGGTGATCCGCCAGGCCGCGCCCGGCGCCTTCCGCCACGCCGAGCTCTTCGAGACGATGCTGAAACCGCTCGTCAACGCACCGCAACCGCCGCGCTTCCGGTTCTGACCGGGCCCCGCCCCAGGCATCCAACCAAAAGAACCCATGCCCGCGATGAAAATCTCCCGCCTGGCGCTCGTCGCCGCGCTCGGCCTGGCTCACGCCGCCCATGGCGCCGACCTGCTCTCGATCTACCGCGACGCGATGGTGAGCGACCCGGTGTACCAGTCGGCGCGCGCCCAATACCAGGCGTCCATCGAGGCGCTGCCGCAGGCGCGCTCCGGCTACCTGCCGCTGGTGGGCTTCAGCGCGGCGTGGTTCCACAACGACGTGGACCGCCAGATCGCGGACGACCTGCACTACAACACGCAGTCGTACGTGGTGACGCTGTCGCAGCCGATCTTCCGGCTGCAGAACTGGATCGCCATCGACCAGGCCAAGCAGCAGGTGCTGCAGGCGGAGGCGAACCTCGCATCGTCGCAGCAGGACCTCGCGACTCGCGTGGCCCAGGCGTACTTCGACGTGCTGCTCGCGCAGGATAACGTCGCGCTCTCGCAGGCGCAGATGAGCGCCATCTCCGAGCAGCTCGCGCAGGCGAAGCGCAACTTCGAGGTCGGCACCGCGACCATCGTCGATACGCTCGACGCGCAGGCGCGCTACGACCAGACCTCGGCCCTCACCATCGCGAACCGCAACGACCTCGAGGTGAAGCGCCGCGCGCTCACCCAGCTCGTGGGCAAGCTGCCGGATAGCCTCGTGCCGCTCAAGGAGCCGTTGAAGCCGGTCGCGCCGGAGCCGGGCGACATCGAGGCGTGGGTGCGCGCAGCGGGCGAATCCAGCTTTCCGGTCGTCGTCGCCAAGGCGAACCTCGTGATCGCGGAGGAAGAGGTGAAGCGGCAGCGGGCGGGCCACCTGCCGACGCTCGACCTCACGGCCAACGTCGGCCGCGGCGTGAACCCGCAGACGGCGGTGCCCAACGTGATCGGCTCGACGAGCAATACCGGCACGATCGGCCTGCAACTCGCTATCCCCCTCTACTCCGGTGGCCTCATCCAGTCGCGCGTGCGCCAGGCCGTGGCCCAGCGCGATCGCGCGCGGCAGGACCTCGAGAACACCGAGCGCACCGTAGCGCAGTCCGTGCGCGCGAATTTCCTCAACGTGACGAGCGGCATCGCCCAGGTGAACGCGCTCGAGCAGGCCGTCGTCTCCACGCAGAGCCAGCTCGACTCGACCATCCTCGGCCGCGACGTCGGCGTGCGCACGAGCGTCGACGTGCTGAACGCGCAGCAGCAGGTATACCAGACGCGACGCGACCTGCAGCAGGCGCGCTACAACTTCCTGCTCAACACGCTGCGCCTGAAGGCCGCCACCGGCACCCTCGCCGAAGCGGACGTCGAGCGGCTCAACACGACGCTCGGCCGGTAAACCTCCCTCTCGCTTGGGAGGCGGCCCGTGACTTCCCTCTGCCTTGGGAGAGGGTCAGGGTGAGGGTGGCTTTATCCGCGGCTCGATCCAGGCAAGCAGCCTCTCCAGCGCCCCGCGGTGCGCGGTGACGAAAGCCTCCGCGCGCGATCCCATTTCACGCAGCTTCTCCGGATCGTCGGTGAGGCTGCGCGCGGCCGCGAGCGCTCGCGTCGCGTCCGCCACGCGGATGGCCGCACCCGCCGCGATGGCGCCCTTCGACGCCTCCTCGAAGTTGAAGGTGTGCGGTCCCACGATCACGGGACGTGCGAGGGCGCACGCCTCGATCAGGTTCTGGCTGCCGTAGGGCAGCAGGCTTCCGCCCATCACGACCACGTCCGCGGCCGCGTAGTAGGCGAGCATCTCGCCCATCGTGTCGCCCACGACCACGCGCGTCGCGGGGCCGATGGACTCGAGCGCGCTGCGCTGCGCGGTGGCGAACCCCTTCGAGCGCGCGAGGCGCACCACTTCGTCGAAGCGTTGCGGATGGCGCGGCACGATCACGAGCAGCGCGTCGCTGGACGCGGCAATCGATGCGAACGCGTCGAGGAGCAGCTCCTCCTCGCCTTCGCGCGTGCTGCCGGTCACCCACACCGGCCGCAACCCGAAAGCGGTGCGCAGGCGCGCGCCCAGGTCGCGCATCGCCTCGGGAACCTCCAGGTCGAACTTCACGTTGCCGGTGACGAGGACATCGTGCGCGCCGAGTGACTCGAATCGCTCCGCGTCGGCGCGGGTCTGGGCGGCGATCCCCGCCAGGTTGCCGAGCGCCCAGCGCGTGAGGCGCGGCACGCGGGCGTAGCGCGCGGCCGAGCGCGCGGAAAGGCGCGCGTTCGCGAGCACCGCGGGCACGCCCGCGCGCGCGCATTCGTCCAGCAAGCGGGGCCAGATTTCCGTCTCGAGGATGATGCCCGTGCGCGGGCGGTAATGGCGCAGGAACCCGCGCGCCGCGAAGCGCACGTCGTAGGGCAGCCAGGCGCGCTCGACGCGATCACCGAAGAGCGCTTCGCCGGTCGCGCGGCCGGTCGGCGTCATGTGCGTGAGGAGGATGCGATGGTCCGGATGGCGCGCGAGGAGCGCTTCGATGAGGGGCGCCGCGGCGCGCGTCTCACCCACGGACACCGCGTGAACCCAGATGCGAGGAGCGTCCGCCGCGGGCTTCGCGTATCGGGCGAAACGCTCGCCCAGGTGCTCGAGATACCCGGGTTGCTTGCGGGCGCGCCACGCAAGCCGCGCGACCGCGAGGGGGGCCACGAGCGCCCACGCCAGCCCGTACGCCGCGCGCATCATGACTCGAGCGCGGGCAGCAGCGCGTGGGCCACTTCCATCACCGGCGGCCCGCCGCGGCCCCCCTCGAGGTTCACGATGTTCGCCGCGTGCAGCCCCGTCAGCTCGGGGCGGGTGGCGACGAAGAGCCCGATCGTGGGCACGGCGAGCGCGGCCGCGAGGTGCGTGAGCCCCGTATCCACGCCGCAGACGGCGCGCGCGTGCGCGAGCAGCGCCGCGGCCTCGCCGAGGGTCATGGCGGGGGCGGCGAGGGCGCCGGGAATCGATGCGGCCATGCGCGCGGCAGCCGCTCGCTCGGCGTCCGTTCCACCCGGAAGCACGGCGGTGACGCCATTCGCGGCGAGGCGCTGCCCCAGCTCGATCCAGCGCGCTTCCGGCCAGCGCTTGCGTTCGTGGCTCGCCGCGTGGAGCAACACCACGTAAGGCACGCTTCCCGCCCACGCCGGCGGCGACTCGGGGCGGCGCAGGCCGTAATCCGCGGGCGTATCCAGCGCGTAGCCGAAAACCTGCGAGACCAGCAGGCGGTTACGTTCGACCGCATGCATCGCCCGCGGCACGCGCAGCTGCACGTCGTAGCTGCGCGAGGCCACGCGTTCGCGGGCACTCACGCGGTCGGCGCCGAAGCGGGGCCCCTGCGCCCAGCGCGCGACGGTGGCGCTCTTCACCAGCCCCTGGGTGTCGACGATGTAGTCCCAGGGTGCGAAGCGGATCGCGCGGCGCGTGGCGCGCATCTGCATCCACGAAGACGGCCGCATCCACTGCCGGCGCCAGCGCCTGAGCCCCACCGGAATCGCCTCGCCGACCGCCGGATGCAGCCGCACCAGGTCGGCATAAGCCTCCTCGACGGCCCAGGCCACCTGGACGCCCGGCAGCGCGCGGGCGAGGTCGGTCACGGCGGGAAAGTTGTGGACCACGTCGCCGAGCGACGAGAGCTTCACGAAGAGGACGCGCGGCCCGGGCATGGCGCATTTTAATCCGAGGGTAGAATGAAAGGCTCGTGCAGCCTTCCATCGCGCCGTGGCGAACGACGCCGACCATAAGCTTCCCCTCACCGTGGCCATCATCACGCTCAACGCGGGCGCACAGCTCGAGCCCTGCCTCGAGAGCGTGCGCTTCGCGGGCGAGGTGCTGGTGGTCGACTCGGGCAGCACGGACGACACGCTCGACATCTGCCGCCGCCATGGCGCGCGCGTCGAATCGCGCGAATGGCTCGGCTTCGGGCGCCAGAAGCAGCTCGCGGTCACGCTGGCAGCCCACGACTGGGTGCTGTGCCTCGATGCGGACGAGCGCGTGACCGAGCGCCTGGCGCGCTCGATCCGCGATGCGCTCGCCGCGCCCCGCTACAAGGCGTGGCGCATGGCACGGCGCAACCGCTTCCTCGGCCGCTGGCTCGCCCACGGCGAGGGATATCCGGACTGGTCGCTGCGCCTCTTCCATCGGGGACACGCGAGCTGGTCCAACGACGAGGTGCACGAGGCGGTGCTCACGACGGTCGAGGTGGGGCGCCTGGAGGGCGACCTGCTGCACGATTCCGCCGACGACATCGCGACGTACATGAGCAAGCAGAACCGCTACACGTCACTGCATGCCCAGGCGCTCTACCGCCAGGGCGTGCGCGCCGGCTATCTGAGGCTCGTCACGAGCCCGCTCGCCCGCTTCATCAAGTTCTATTTCCTGCGCCTGGGCTTCCTCGACGGCGGCCCGGGCTTCGCCCACATCATGATCGGCTGCCACAACTCCTTCCAGAAATACCTGAAGCTCATCGAGCTGCAGGCCGCGCGATGATCCTCG
>Ga0070679_100005880_pt1 | contig 11395 bp, 14 predicted proteins | sample KBSC63BmetaG_FD_65652 | JGI IMG/M metagenome (GOLD analysis project Ga0070679, IMG submission 65652) | Corn rhizosphere microbial communities from Kellogg Biological Station, Michigan, USA - KBS C6-3B metaG | ecosystem: Host-associated > Plants > Roots > Rhizosphere | place: USA: Michigan... | reverse complement strand
AAGAAAGAATTATGGACAAGCCTGCAAAAATTATTTCTTAAAAAATGAATACGATCATCTTTGCTACAAACAATGAACATAAGGTAATTGAAGTAAGAGCGATTCTTAAAGAAAAGTTCAAAATACTTTCTTTGAAAGAAGCAGGAATTGACATTGAAATTCCGGAGCCGTACAATTCTCTCGAAGAAAATGCCTGCCAAAAAGCAAAAGTAATTCATCACCTTACTGACAAAAGTTGTTTTGGGGAAGACACCGGACTGGAAGTAGAAGTTTTGAACGGCGAACCAGGTGTAAAAAGTGCTCGATACTCCGGTGAAGAGAGATCTTTTGAAAAAAATATTGACAAGCTTTTAGGCAAATTGGAAAATAAAGAAAATCGTAAAGCCCAATTCAGGACAGTGGTTTGTTTGATTGAGAATGGCAAACAGAAAATTTTTGAAGGAATCTGCAAAGGCATTATTATTGCAAATAGAAGAGGAGATTCAGGTTTTGGCTATGATCCCGTTTTTATCCCTGACGGTTCCACCAAAACCTTTGCTGAAATGACTATGGAAGGAAAAAACAGGTTCAGCCATAGAAAGAAAGCAATAGAAAAGTTGACCAACTATTTAAAAGCTGGCAATAATTAACCAATATAATTAGAAAAACACAATAAAATTTGAATGCATCGAGCAACCATATGCCTTCGGAAAGCGACTTAATAAAAGGATGCATTGAAGGAGACCCCCAAATGCAAAAGTTGTTTTATGATCGATTTTCTTCAATGATGTATGCAGTTTGCTTGCGATATTCCGACAATACAGAAGATGCGAATGATGTGATGCAGGAAGGCTTTATCAAAGTTTACAAAAGTTTGAGTAAATTCAGAGCTGAAGGATCTTTTGAAGGTTGGGTGCGACGAATTTTTATCAATACTTCTATTGAGCATTATAGAAAAAAAGTGAAATTGTATAATGTCTCTGAGGTGCAGGAAAACACGATAGAAGACAGTGAATTAAATGCTTTGGATTCTCTTGCCACCAAAGATATTTTGAACATTATCAATGAATTATCGCCCGGATATAAGCAGGTTTTTAACATGCATGTTATTGAAGGGTATTCGCACAAAGAAATTGCAGAAATAATGGGGATCACAGAGGGAACGAGTAAATCTCAGCTGGCCAGGGCAAAGAGCGTTTTAAAAAAAATAATAGAAACAAGGATTAACCATGCAAAAAATAACAGGTAAAATTTATCATGCAGGATTTTAAAAATAAACTTTATAATTATGAAACTCCTCCACCCGGGGAAATCTGGCATAATATTGCAAAAGAACTTCAAATTGCAGAAGAAGCTGAAGATGAAAAAGTAGTAAAAATATCAACACACAGAAAATCTACCCTTCTTTTCTATGGTGCCACTGCTGCGGCTTCTGTGGTGATCATCTTCATTGGTTCGTTATTTTTTAATAAAAATAAACACGTAAATCCCGCTACAAATATCCCCGCAAACACAAATAAAATATTGGCGCAAAAAATTAAAGATTCGATCAATTTAAATCAAAGAATATTAGAATCAATCATTCATAATCCAAAAGAAAAGAAAGAAATAATTGCCAAAAATCAAAACCAAAAGATCAGCAAAAAATATCTTACTGTAGCCAATCCCGAAGGCCAGCCGGTAAAAATTTCTCCGAAAGTAGCCACGCTGATCATCTCTGCGGATAACGGATTCCCACCCAAGCCTGTGTGGAATAAGAAGATCAGCAAATGGCAAAAAATTATGTTGAGCAGCACCGTATCTCCTACATCAGCGAATTTGATAGACCTGGTAAAACTTGCTGCAAAAAATGATAATATCGAATAAGTTTGCAAAATGCCCAGGCTAAAAATTGAACTTCAGCAAAAAATACTCACCTCTGTTTTTATTCCTGTCCGCATTACCGATATAAATTATGGCAACCATGTTGGCAACAACTCAATCGTGGAGATCATTCACGAAGCGCGGGTACAATTTTTTAACCAACATGGATTTACTGAATTAAATATCGCTGGAACGGGGCTTATCATGAGTGAGCTTTCAGTAGAATTTAAAAATGAATCCTTCTATAATGACGTTCTGGAAATAAAAATATTTTCAGGAGAAATGACACGCGTGAGCTTCGAGCTTTTTTATGAAATTTCTGTAAAGAGGAATGGGCAAAAAATAATTATTGCTCATGCAAAAACCGGAATGGTTTGTTATAATTATGAAACCAAAAAAGTAACTGCGGTACCAGACGAGTTGAAGTTAGTTCTTTAAAAAAAAATAAGAATTTGAATTATTTGCTTGTTTGCTATTGGCTACGAATTCCAGATCCGCCAACTTTCTTCTGCCTGTATCATCAACATCTTATCTCCATTTTCTATAAAAGCGCCTCGTTTTTCCGCAAGAGAAAGAAATAAGGTTTTTGAAGGATTATAAATCAGGTCAAAAAAATAATGCTTGTCCGTTACAAATTGATAAGGCAGATCCGGACATTCATTGACATTTGGAAAAGTCCCAAGCGGAGTTGTATTAATTACAATTGGAAATTGCTGCATCGTTTGCTGTGAAATATCCTGGTAAGAAATCACCGAAGAATCAGATCCGTTCTGTTTGCGGCTTATTTTTAAAAACTGAATATTTAGTTTTTTTAAAACAAAAGCAACTGCCTTAGAAGCGCCACCGGTTCCAAGTATCAACGCTTTTGTTTGAAAAGGTTTTAAAAAAGGAACAAAAGATTTTTCAAAACCAATTATATCCGTATTAAATCCTATCCATTTCCCCGCTTCTATCTTGATACAATTGCAGGCATTTATTTCCCGGCATTCTGTAGAGATTTCGTCTAAAAAAGGAAGGATTTCTGTCTTGTATGGAATGGTAACATTTAGCCCTTTTAATTCCGGATCTTTTTTTAATTCCGGAATTTCTTTACCGATGTTTTTTATTTCAAAATTCCGATATTGGGAATCTGTAAGATTTTCACTTCTGAATTTTTCAGAGAAATATCTTCGCGAGAATGAATGATGCAATGTTTTGCCTATCAATCCATAGATACTCATTTTGCACTTTCTTTATCAAGATACAGGTGGAATGTATCGCCACGAAGGCCAATACGCATGGCTTCCAGCGGAATAATCTCTGAAGGAGCGATATTACCAAGGTTTGCATTGCAACCGACTAATTCGAGAAAATACAGCTGTTGTCCCTTTTGCGGCGCTTCCCAAAGAATTCTTTCTGCAGGTATCCGGGTCAATATTTCATTTACGAGTCCCTGGCGCACTTCTCCGCTGTCGCGGTATAAACCTACGTTTCCTGCTTCTCTTGCTTCTGCAATTACATAGGCAGCGCCCGCTTCCAATTCGGCATGCATTTGTTCTATCCACTTGTATGGCGGCATTATATTGGCGGCATCTTTGCTTCCTACTTCACTTAAAACAGTTCCGTGTTTGGTCAGTTTTTCAATGTAGCCGCATTTTTCAGTATGAGGAATCGTGATAGAACCATCGCTCACTTCCATATAATTCACTTCGTAATCTTTACAGAGCTGAATATAGTCGTTGAATTGATTTCTAATCAAAAAAGCTTCAAATAAGGTGCCTCCAAAATAAACAGCAATCCCTGAAGATTGGTACAATTCAATTTTTTCACGAAGATTTGGTGTTACATACGCAGTACCGAAACCAAGCTTGACAAAATCAATGTGAGGGCTTGCTGCACTTATTAAATTTCTGGCTTCTTCAAGACTGAGGCCTTTATCCATGACCATGGTTATTCCATACTTCCTCGGCTTTTCAAGCCTCACGGGAATTTGATTTAAATTAAAATTCATATTTTTTTATTGAGATGCGCAAATATAGTTTGGCAGAAACAAAATCGCTGAAAAAACTTTAAACATTGTGTGAGTAATACCCCTAAAAGAAAGCTTTAATCTAATCAAAATTAAGCAATACAGTAAACAAACTTTTTATTTCTTTTTGCGTTTTGTAGAGCTTTTGTTTTTACTGATGATATCGGAAACAGCCGGATGCTGCAGCAAAGCAGGATTTAGTTGGATAAATTGCTTTACCAGCCCAGGAGCATTATGGATTGCAAGCTGAAGTTGCAAAATCGCTTCCTTTGATTTCCCCAATTCAAAAAGAATCGCTGACTTATAATAACTAAACAGTGGTTTGTGATCGGTGTTTTTTTCCGCATTATAAACCTGTTCAAGCGCTTCCTCGAAATACTCAGCTTCATAAAGGCATTTGATCAGCTCTTTCCAGCCTTTTACATTTTTTGGACGCGCTTTTATAAAATGTGTAAAATGAATTACGGCATCTTTTATTCTTCCCAATTCAATAAAACAGAGTGCAATCGAAAAATGATAATCAGGTTGCGACCTGTTGATGTTCATCGCGCTTTCCAGGTTTTTGACGGCGTTTTCCCAATAGCCTTCCTGCATGTATGTGCCCGCAATTTTGTAATATAAGCGGCTTTCGGCAGAATTTAAATGAACCGCTTTTTTATAATTAAATCTTGCCTGTGCCGGATTTTTTAGCTTATCATAACAATATCCAATCGCCTCGTAAATTACTTCTTCCGGCATAGAAAGTTCTAAAACCTTTTGAAGCGCTTCAATTGCATCCCGGTATCTTTTCATTTGCAAATATGCATCACCCAAATTGCGATAGGCATAATCAAATTTCTCATCAATGGCAATTGCATATTGGTAAGAATCCACTGCTTTTTCATACAATTTTAAACCCTGGTAAGCAGTTCCCAGATTGAACCAGGCCAGGTGACAATAAGGATATTCTTCAATAATTTCCTGGTGAATTTTTATACTCTCTTCATTTTTTCCTGTATAATCTGCCCAAAAACAAATTTTATAAAGTGCTTCTTCATTCGAAGGATCCTGTTCCAGCACTAATTTTAGACAATTGAAAACTTTTTCAAAGTCTTCATAATCATCATAAACGTCGGCCAGTTCGAAAAGCAATTCAATTTTATCTGCGCCATCAAAAACGATGATCGCTTCTTCAAGTAAAGCGGCCGCTTTTTCCTGATAATCTAAAGCGAGATAAGCATCCGTCTTTAAAATATATAAATTAATATCGTTGCTGTCGAGCACTTCCGCTTTTGCAAGAGTGGCAAGGCCTTCATGATAGTGTTGTGTAGCAATCAGGATATCGGCTTTTCTTACAAATAAAGAAGAAGAATAGGGAAATTGTTCTATTGCAAAATTTACAGCCTCCAAAGCAAAAGGTAAATTATCATTTTCATCAAAATAATCGATAAGGCGCTGAAAAGATTCTTCTTCAATAAAATTAAACTTTTTACCCGTTTTAAAGTTATTATACTGGCGCAATAGTTCATTCATTTCCTCTCTTTCCTGGCGGTAATGGTTATCTTTCATAAAACACTAAACTTATAAGTACAAAGTACTCATTATTTTATTTAAAACCAATTTTGGAAAATTATTTGAGCTTTCAAACAAAAAAAATGATGAATGGCTATAATTTCTCACAATTATTTCCTAATTTTGCTTTAATATTATTAATAAACTTTTCACAAATGTCAAAATATTCCAAAATAATACCAGTGGTGTTGCTTGTTTGCGGAGTATGTCTTTTTGCACTTGCAGACAGGGGCGGTTTTGTGAAAAAAAACAAGACCCAACTTAATATAAAATTAAACGGGAATCTAAAAAACTCAATTCCGTTCAATTTAAAATCAGGGCTTGATTATAGAGGCAGTTTCCTCGCCAATAAACAACAGATTGGAAACAGCATGGTAAGTGATGCATACATCTCTTATAAAAAAGGAAATACTGTTTATATTTTACCTTATAAACAAAGAATATTAATCCCTGAATATAGTCAGAAAGACGGTTACAAATTAATTATAAGGGGAAGAAGATAATTGTTTCATAAAAGTGTTTTAAATTAGAAAGCCTGCATTGCTGCAGGTTTTTTTATATTTTTTATGCAAGAAATTGTACAAGAAGTCAGTAAACGAAGCAAAAAAGCAGATTTCTAACTTCTTTTTGAATTATTTGGTCTTTGTTTCTTCATACGTAAGTACTCTGTAGCCTGAAGTCGGTATTTCAAACATAGAAGCAGGTACAGAATTATAACTAATTGAAGCAAGCGTAAATTTGAACTTCATTTTGCCAGATTGCATTTCATACTGAACCGGAAGGCCAGGCAAGGTTTTGAACTGTGCATCGTATGATTTATTTGCTACGGTAACATCAGTCGTATAAAAAACAGTGAAGCTTGTTCCGTTATTTAACTTAGCAATGGCTTTTTTACAATTAAAACCTGAAATCTTTTGGGTTTCGCTGGTACTATTGAAAACAATTCCTTCATATTTTTTATTGTTCTCCTCCCAGTTTTTTGCAGTAAGAGTAATCATCAGTTTCTGGCCACTATAATCTTTTAGCATCACGCCTTTTCCGGTAGAAGCATTATAAATAGTGGCTTCACGGCCAAGGCTGCTGACTAATTCAGACCGGCTTTCGTTTCCCTTAAGATAAATTGTGGTAGTAGCGCCATCAAGCATGTCGGCCATTTTTGGCTCTCCGCTGCCTGTTTCAACGGACATATTATATACCAGCGTCCCTTCTGAAAGAGCTTTCTGGGCATCTATTGATGAAGAAAGAAAAATAAAGCTGAGTAAAAATACAATTGAATAAGATTTCATAATATGGGTTATTATTTAAAGATAATTCAATGATATAGATAATATTATGCCTTTAAAGGTTGCAAATTAATCTTATCTTTTTAATCTTATCTTTTCTTTTTCAAAGTGTCGCTTTTCTCCTTCATCGATTTAAGCTTGGCATTTGACTCCTGCATCGCCTGGACTCGCTCCTGCCACTTGCTTTGAGTTACAGGCTTCTTTTTATTTTCTTGTAATTTGGCCATTATTTTATCATGATCAATGATATATTTTTGAATAACCAATTGAATCAAAAGTGTAATAGTATTTGAAACCGTGTAATACCAGGTAAGTGCGGCAGGCATTCTATTGAAAACACCAATTAAAACAACCGGAAAAATATAAGGAAGATATTTCATTACAGGATTGCTGTTATCCTGCATATTACTCATTCCATATACTGAAATCAACATACTTGTAATGGCTGCCGTAATGGTAAATAAACTTACATGATCACCATAAAAAGGAATGTTGAACGGAAGATGATAAATAGAATCATAAGTTGATAAATCTTTGGCCCACCAAAAACTTTCCTGGCGAAGTGCAATATTTGAATTAAAGAAATCGTACAAGGCGAAGAAAATCGGCACCTGAAATAACGCAGGAATACATCCCCCTAAGGGATTGACACCGGCACTTTTAAACAATTTCATTTGTTCCATTCCAAAAGCCTGTTTATCATCTTTATATTTAGCCTTAAGTACTTCGATTTCCGGTTTTAGTAATTTCATTTTTGCGCCACTTAAATAACTTTGATAAGTAAGTGGTGAAATTAATAAGCGGATTATGATGGTAAGTAAGGCAATCACCAAACCATAACTTGCGATTCGGCCTGAAAGAAAATTAAATACCGGCATGATAAATCCCCGGTTGATATATTTTACAAATGCAAGAATACCACTTCCAAGCGGCACCATATTATACATTTGATTGCCGTAGGATTTTAGAATCTTATAATTGCTTGGGCCATAGAAAAGTTGTAAAGGAACGACGGCATCATTTCCCTGAGGAACATCTAATTTTAAATTAGCAGTAGCTTTAGCAATGATATGCAAACTGGTATCGTCAGGGCTTTGCCATTTTACTTCACCGGAAATGAATTTATTTTTTGCAACAATAGCTGCCGCAAAAAATTGTTGGTTTACTGCAAGCCAATCAACCGGTTGTGTGAATTTTTTATTGTCATCTTTTCCTTTCACAACGTGTTCAAAATCATAATCACCATTTTCTACAAAAGAGATATGCGATTGTTGTGTTTCCCATTCAATATCCTTTTCCATCTTTGTGGCTTTTGCCTGCCATAAAAAATTCAGTGTATTTTGGGTCACTAATTTATTTGCTCCATTCAGTTTAATATTAAACGCAATCATATAATCATCGGGTTTGATGATATACTGGTGCTCTATTGATTGGCCGCTATTTGTTTTTAAACTAAAGCTAATAATCTGGCTGCTATCGGCGGTGGTTTCTATGGTTGAAGGAACAAAAAGAAGGTCAGAAGTTTGTGCGGTTTGATTATTTCCTGTATTGATTGCATAAGAAATATTATTAAAGCTCCCATCTTGCAGAATTACCGGCTTGCCATCAAAGGTCTTAAAATCCTTTACCACAATAGTTTTTGGCTGTCCGCCTTTATTCGAAAAAGTAACTTTAAGCAGTTTATTTTCAACAGTGATCAATTGCTCTTTGCCGGTAGTGTCTTGCATTAAACCCGAAAGAGAAGAATCTTTTTTTGCAGCCAAAGAATCAGCAACAGCCTGCATTTTGAGTGTTGTGTCCACTTTAGGCTTCAACCTGTTCAGAGAATCCTGGATATGCTGTTTTTGCTTTTCTGCTGCTAATTGCCCCTGTTTTGAATAATAAAAATATCCAAAAAATAAAAGCGCTAGTAAAACAAAACCGATAACCGTGTTCCGATCCATTCCCATATTTAAAAATTAGTGTGCAAATGTACGCAAAACTTATAGCTTAGCAGATTGAAAAATGATCGTGTTTAAAATAAAATGCCCCCGGTAAGGAGGGCATTCGATAAAAAATAACTTGATTTATTTCTTTCCAGGGGCAGCCTTCGCAGGGGCGGCTTTTGCAGGAGAAGCATCGGCTTTGGCAGCGGGTGCGGCGGCAGCTTCGCCCGGAACAGCTTTGGCTTCTTCCTGTTTCAATTGACGGGTCATGGTCACTGATGCAATCGGAATTCGTGGAGAATTTAGTATTTCCATATTCGCTGCCTTTACATCCTGCACACGAACGTTTTCGTTTAACTTAAGATCCGTAAGATCCATTTCTATATTTTCCAATAAATACTCAGGCAGTGTTTTCACTTTCAGCGATTTCATTTTTACCATCAACTTTCCGCCTTCTTTAACTCCGGCAGGAACTCCTGTAAATTTTAATGGAATATTTACTGAAACTTTCTTATTGCCAACCAGTTCCAGGAAGTCAAGATGAATTAGTTGGTCGCTCACTTTACCAAACTGAATATCTTTCAAAACACATTTGTAAGAATTGCCTTCCACATTAATTTCTGCCAGCATAAATTCAGGTGTGTAAACTATACTTTTAAAAGCTGATGCCGGAGCAGAAAAATTAATCTCTTTTGCACCTCCGTAAATTACAGCTGGCACTTTTTCCTCAGAGCGAAGTTGGCGGGTGGCTGCTTTGCCAAATTCGGTCCTGATTTGTCCTTCGATTGTAATTGTTTTCATTTTTAATTATTTTATTTTTTTGAGGCGCAAAGGTAAGAAAATTTAATTCGATAAATTTGGTAATCTGGTGATGTGCCAATTTTACAATCAGTAAGTAAAGAATTCAGCTTCTTTATCGTTTTACAATAACAACAGCGATTTAGTTAAGGATCATGCATCAGCACCATCAACTAATTAGCGCATTATCGCTAGTCAATTAGCTAAATTTTTCTTGTGTATTTTACTTCTGATGAAAAGACTGTTGATGCTTTTATTTTCATAAGCGTTTCTTATCGCAATAGCAAAAAGGTCCGCTACAGAAACGACTTTTATTTTATCCGTTCTTCGTTTCACCGGAATCGTATCACACACAACCAATTCTTCTAAGACACTATTTTCAATATTTTCGTAAGCGTTATTGCTTAAAACAGGGTGGGTACAAAAAGCTCTTACACTTCGGGCTCCTTTTTCTAACAATAACGCTGCACTTTTGCAAAGAGTTCCACCGGTATCACAGATATCATCAATCAAAACAATGTCCCTGTTGGTTACTTCGCCGATGACAACCATGCTGGCGATTTCATTTGCACGCCTTCTGTGTTTATCACAAATAACCATATCTACTTCAAAATAACTGGCAATCTCTCTAATCCTGTTAGCACTTCCAACATCGGGAGCCGCAAAAGTAAGATTCTCAAGATTCAGATCTTCAATGTAAGGAATATATATCGCAGAAGAATCCAGATGATCAACCGGAATATCAAAATATCCCTGGATTTGAGGTGCATGCAAATCCATGGTAATAATTCTATCGGCCCCTGCTGCAACAATCATATTGGCGACTAATTTTGAACCAATCGCCACCCGGGGTTTATCTTTTCTATCCTGGCGCGCATAGCCATAGTAGGGTATTACTGCAATTACTTTATATGCAGAGGCGCGTTTTGCCGCATCAATCATCAACAGAAGTTCCATTAAATTATCGGTTGGTGAAAAAGTACTTTGAATTAAAAAAACAAATTGGCCTCGAATACTTTCTAAAAATTCCACGCCGATCTCACCGTCGCTGAACTTTTGAATATTTATTTTTCCCAAAGGTTCGCCAAACCTTAATGCAATTTGTTTTGCCAGGTATTGAGAACCCGTTCCCGAAAAGATTTTTACGTTTGGATGCATATAAAAAAAGATTGAGTAGGAAATAATTAGTTTGGCGAAATTATAATTAATATTTTGGGAAATAAATTCAAAATCATGAAAAGTTTTAACAAGTCATCCACCTCAATTAAAAATCAAGCGGCGAGCTTGCTGCTTATTTAAAAGCCGCTTTAAAAGATTATACTTATGAAGTATTCGCGGTTGTTTTTTTTTACAAAGCAAGTAAAACATCTTGAAATAATGAGCAAAGGTGGTTTTAGCCATACCATTGTAGATCCAAGAATGGTATTTGCAAAAGCATTGGAAGTGCCGGCAACACCAATGGTTCTGTGCCATAATCATCCGTCTGGAAACCTGCGCCCAAGCAGAGCCAATGATGAACTTACGGCAGAACTTAAAAGTGCGGGGAAGCCTATGGATATCAATGTTGTTGATCACCTCATCGGTTAGTGATGAAGGCTATTATAGTTTTGCCGACGAAGGGATGATTTAACTTTACCAAAGCTATTTAAGCCTGTGCCGTTGGTCCACCGAAATTTAAAGGCAATTCAACTGCTTCAATATCCTGAATAGTGCCATTTACCGTTTCAAATTTTTTTACGTTTTCTATCATCGCTTTCATGAAGCGTTTGGCATGAGTAGGCGTTAAAATAATCCGACTTTTAACTTTACTCTTCGGAGTTCCTGGCATCACATTTACAAAGTCTATCACAAACTCTGCATGACTATGTGTTATAATGGCAAGATTGGCATAATTGCCTTCAGATACTTCCTCTGAAATTTCAATATTCAACTGGTTCGGTGCGGCTGGTTGATCTGGCATGATGTTTTATTTCCAAAAGTAGAACAAA
>Ga0070679_100005878_pt1 | contig 11396 bp, 5 predicted proteins | sample KBSC63BmetaG_FD_65652 | JGI IMG/M metagenome (GOLD analysis project Ga0070679, IMG submission 65652) | Corn rhizosphere microbial communities from Kellogg Biological Station, Michigan, USA - KBS C6-3B metaG | ecosystem: Host-associated > Plants > Roots > Rhizosphere | place: USA: Michigan... | reverse complement strand
GAGCGGCGCCGCGGCTGCGAGCACGGCAAGGACCGCGGCGGCTGCGGCCGCGCCGAGAATCGGCTGGCGTCGCGCGCGCAGCACGTCCCAGGCCCACTCGCCCGCCACGCCCAGCCCGCAGGCGACGAGCACGGCGACGGTCACGCACACGGGCAGATAGTGACGGTCGAAGGGGCGGAAGAAGTTCGCGGGGATGTTGAAGTAGATCACCGTGAGCGCGGCCTGCGACACGAGCAGCACGAGCCACGCCGTGCCCAGGCGGGCGTTCCGGCGCCACAGTGTTACGAGTCCCAGTGTGGCGGCGAACGCCGGCAACACGCCCGCCGGCCCGGCCGCGCCGCGCCAGTGGAGGAAGTTGGCGCCCAGCACGCGCAGAAGATCCATCGTCTGCACCGACCAGAGCGGAGATTTGCGCGGAAAGAGATCGAGGAGGAACGATCCGCCGAGCTGCTTGATCGTGATGTAGTCCCAGAGTCGCGAGAGGTTGCCGGGGTTCGCGAAGTCGAGCGACGAGTGCCCGTGCGTCGCGATGGGGATGAGCAGCAGTTGCAGCGAGAGGCCGGCCACGAGCGCGCCGGCGCCGGCGAACACGGCGCGTGGTGATGTGAGTGTTCGGGGACGGCGCATGAGGATCCACGCCAGCGCGCCGGGCACAAGCAGCGCGTTGGTGCGGTGCACGCTGAAGTCGAGCCCTACGAGCAGCCCGAGCAGCGCGATCCAGCGCCAGGCGTCGGGGTCATCAGCGCTGGCCCACCAGCGGACCAGCGTCCACAGGATGAGGCCCGTGAACACCGTGGTGAGTACGTAAGGGGTGAACTTGATGGCGTGCTCCCAGAGTGTGGGGCCGAAGGCGAGCGTCAGCGCGCCGAGACCGGCGCCGATGGCCCTGCCGGCGCTGGCGTTGATCGAGCGTCCGCTCATTCCCAGCAGTCGCAGCGCGACGGCGCACACGAGCGCCACCGTGACGGCGGCGAGAAGTCCGGCGAACAGGTTGAGCCGGTGCGCGGGCGAGGCACCGAGCGGGACGTGCGCAACGGGCCAGCCGAGGAGCGTGAGGAGCAGCGACCCGGGCGGCGACTCGATGCCCAGCGTCGCGGCGCCGAGGGAGTACGAACTGGAATCCCACCAGGTGACGGTAGGATAGGCGGTGCGCCAAAACACCGCCGCGGACAACACGAGAACCGCAACGACGGCTGTGCTGTCGCGCACACGGTGGCTGTGCGGGGCGGCGGTGTCGGAAAGATAACTTTTTCTCTCCATGCCAGACGGTCGTATCGCGGCGCGATTCTGTCAAGCCAGGGTCGTTGCGGTAGTGGAAAGCGGCTGTGCTCCGGGCGTGGTGGAGTCCAAATCCAGCATGGCCTCTCCGGCCGAAGACAGCCGAATTCCCCGCACGACTCCTGCCTCTCGCCTTTCGCCGGTGCCTGCCACACATTGTACCCGCTCTTATTCCCGGCCACATCTCACCTGGAGACGTCCCGCATCGTGACGGACACTCTCGCCGTCGCCCTCGGCAGCGACTATCGGATCGAGCGGGAGCTCGGCCAGGGCGGCATGGCCACGGTGTACCTGGCCCATGACCTCAAGCACGACCGCAAGGTCGCGATCAAGGTCCTCCGGCCGGAGCTCGCCGCCGTCATTGGCGCCGAGCGCTTCCTGCGCGAGATCAGGACCATTGCCACCCTGCAGCACCCGCACATCCTCGGACTCATTGACAGCGGAGAGGTGGGCGGCACCGCGTGGTATGTTATGCCGTTCGTGGAGGGCGAGTCACTGCGCGACCGCCTGCGGCGCGAGAAGCAGCTCTCCGTGCCCGAGGCCGTGCAGATCGCCAGCGAGGTTGCCGGCGCGCTCGACTACGCGCACCGCCACGGCGTGATTCACCGCGATATCAAGCCCGAGAACATCCTGCTGCACGACGGCGCCGCGCTCGTGGCGGACTTCGGCATTGCGCTCGCCGTGAGCAACACGGCGGGAACGCGGATGACCGAGACGGGGATGTCGCTGGGCACGCCGCACTACATGTCACCCGAGCAGGCAATGGGAGAACGGGAGATTACGGCGAGATCCGACGTGTACGCGCTCGGTGCGACGCTATACGAGATGCTCACCGGCGATCCACCGTTTACGGGCAGCACCGCGCAGGCGATCGTGGCGAAGGTGATGACCGAGCGGCCCCGTCCGATTTACCCGCAGCGCGACACCGTTCCCTCCGCGGTCGAACAGGCCGTGCTCACGGCGCTCGAGAAGCTGCCGGCCGATCGCTACGCGACCGCGGCGCAGTTCGCCGCAGCGCTGCACGTTCCATCGGAGCCAGCGCGCACGCGGGGTAGAGCGGCGTCGCCATCGCGTGGCAGCGCGCGTGAGCACACCGGATGGAGGAACCGACTTCGCGATCCCGTCGTGCTCGCGCTCGCCGCCATCGCGGTGGGGAGCGCGCTGTTCGCGGCGTGGACCTGGCGTGCGAAATCGGATGCCGCCGGGATGGTGGTCCGCTTCGCCATTCCAACAGCGCCAAGCGGCCGGACCAACTCGCTCGGCAACAACGTGATGGCCGTCTCGCCCGACGGCCGGACGCTGGCATATGCCGGCGAGGGCGAAGGCGGCCATCTGCAGTTGATGATCCGCTCTCTGGACGACGTGACCGCGCGGCCGCTCGCCGGAACCGAGGACGCGAGCCAGCCAACCTTCTCACCCGACGGCCGGTCGCTCGCGTTCATCCGCGGCAATCAACTCTACAGGATTGGCGTGGACGGGGGTGCGCCGCAGTTGCTGGCGACTGCACCGGGCACGTTCGCGGGCGCGAGCTGGTCAACGACCGGAGTGATCGTCGTTTCAGGGAACACGGCGTTCTATGTCATTCCTGAATCGGGAGGTTCGGCCAGGGAACTCGGCGTCCGCGGGCGGGTGCCCGGTGAAGTCTTCCGTGATTTCCCGCTCGTGCTCGACGCCGAGCGCAGCGTGCTGTATTCGAGCTGGAGCTCGAGCTCACTCACGAGTGCCAGGATCGCGATTGCATCGCTCGCCACGGGTGAAGCAACGGTGCTCGACCTCCCGGGCATCGAGCCACTGGGCGTAACGGATGGCACGCTGGTGTACGCCACGGCCACCGGGGTGATCATGGGCGTTCCCATCGATGTGGCGAAGCGCAGGCTCCTCGGGGCGCCGGTGCGGCTCGTGGACAACGTGGTGATCAACAACACCAGCGGAATGGCACGCGCGGCGCTCGCGCGCGGCACGCTGTTCTATCAAAGCGGCTCGCAACTCTCGCGAGTCGTGGAGGCTGGGGCTGGCGGAACCTCGCGCACCATCCTCGGCGACCTGCGGGACTACGCCTTCCCCAGGCTCTCTCCAGATGCGCGGCGGCTCGCCATCACCATTGGCAGTACCGACCGTCGCGATGTCTGGCTGGACGAACTCAGCTCCGGGACAGTGACCCGACTGACCACCGAAGGCACCACGAACGAACGCGCCGAATGGTCCCCCGACGGCAGGCGCGTACTGTACCGCTCCGATCGCGCGAATCGCACCGGCATCTGGTGGCGCCCCGCCGACCTGAGTGCCGAGGCCACGCCGCTGCTGCTGGGAAACCACGAGGACGTCTTCGAGGCCGTGATAACGCCCGATGCGCGCTACCTCGTGTACCAGCTCGATACGCTGGGCGCGGACATCTACTATCGGGCCCTCGCCGGCGACAGCACGCCACGACCCATCGCGGCCAGCCCGACGGCCATCGAGATGATGCCGCGGGTCTCGCCAGACGGGCGCTGGGTTGCGTTCAGTACGGACGAATCGGGGCAGAGCGAAGTGGTCGTGCAGCCATTCCCGGGGCCGGGCGGTCGGGTCCAGGTCTCATCCAACGGTGGCACCGAACCGGTGTGGTCGAGGGACGGGCATCGCCTGTTCTATCGCGGCGACGGACGTCTCATGGCGGCGACGATCAGTGGCGGTGCGGCATTCACCATCGCGCGGCGCGACACGATGCTGACCGACACGTACCTGCTCGCCGGCAACCCGCACGCCAACTATGACGTCATGCCCGATGGCAGCCACTTCATCTTTCTTCAGGGTGCCGACTCGGGCGAGCTGATCGTCGTGTCGAACTGGGAGTCGGTCGTGCGATCGCGGATGAAGGCGCCGCGCTGAATGAATAAAGTTGTTTGCCCTCGCTGCGGCGCCGCTCACGATCTCTCGGAAATGGAGCCGAGCTACCGGTGGCCCGACGCGTACCTCGCCGTTCCTCCCGACGAACGGGATTTCCGGACCATCGGGGGCAAGGACGACTGCCGCGTGCGTGACGCCGGGGACACGCGGCGTCAGCATTTTCTCCGCGTCCTGCTGCCGATCCCGGTGCGCGGCGAGGCGCGGCCGTGCAATTGGGGCGTGTGGGTTGAAGTGGTGGAGCATGCATTCGTCCGCGTCCAGGATCTCTGGGATGATCCGGAGCAGGCACGCGAGCCTTCCTTCCCGGCAGTCCTTGCGAACGAGCTCAAGTCATACCAGGGGACGCGGGGGCTTGCCGGCATGGCGCAGCTGACAGGCCCAACATCGGTCCCGACATTCACGCTGCTGCCGGGCATCCAGCATCCGCTGGCCCGCGAACAGCGCGAGGGCGTATATCCGGAGCGCGTACTGGAGTGGCTGGCCAATCACTGCCGCCATTGATCTGGGCGCGACGGCGTCGCTCGACTGTTGCGTGTGAGCGTCGTTAGTGCGCCTCAAGCGCGATCGACAATGTGTCGCGCTCACATTTGACGCAGGTTCCCTTCACGATGATCGAGCCAGGGATGACGCCAATACCCGATCTGCGAGACTCGCTGCTCGCTGCCTGGCGGACGAACAGTCGCGTGACCGCCTACCTCGTGGAGCACATGCCGTCAGCGCTGTGGGGTGCAGCCGTGCCCGGCACGCGGTGACGTCCACGGACCGCTGCCGGTGCTGCGAGGTTGCATCAGCGCCGCAGCGGCCGTGCGTCGACGGCGCGGCTCGCTCGTGTCCCGAAAATCTGGTTTAGTGTCGCTTCCGAAAAGGGAACGCCACCGTGAGCACAGCCTAACGTCATGTCGCCTGCCTGGTTGAGGGCTTTCCACCGAGCATGCGGAAAGCCGATCACACCGCTGCGCATTGCAACGGCAGGGCTCTTGCCAAAGGTGCTCAGGCTCTCTGAATCCACGTCACCCTCAGGCCCGTTCGGCGCCAGGTGGCTGGAGGAAAGTCGGCCCCATTCGATACCAGCTCCCACCGACAAAGGTACCCCGGTCGCGAGACCGGTCCGCAAAGCCGGGGGTCTCGCATTGAGACCGCCCCGGCCGCCGAAGCAGGGACACCCGGCAGCGACCAGCCGGAACACTTGTCAGTGGAGACACCGTTCATGCGGTACACAGCCGTCCCCGCCCTGGCCGCACTGGCATTCGCGGCCGCCTGCAGCAGCGACAGTCCGACCGCAGCATCGAGTGCCAGCTCGCCATCGCGCGAGGTGGTGATCACGGAAGGAGCGCCGGCGCCGGTCCGCGCGCCGCAGCCAAAGCGTCCATCTCTGTCGGTCGTCACGGCCCAAGCGAGCATGGGCGGAGCGACGACCACGCCGCTGAGCCTCACCCCTCAGAGCTGCTCCGTAACCGCATCACAGGCGATCGTCGTCACCTATACTGTGAGGAACAATCAGGTCAATGCCGCCAGCTTCTCGGTGAACACGCACTGGGAATTCAACGGGACTGCCTGGACGGGTTCGGTGCCCACGACCGTCAACGTGCCCGCGCAGAGCGGCGGGACCACGACCACGTACCCGGTGACCGTGACCGTGGTCAACGCGAGCGACATGGCTACGGGAACTTCCAGCTTCCTGATCGCACCGTTCGATGTTCACACGAGCGGAAATCCGGGTCTCAACGTCAACAACGCCGACGTCACGGTGAACGTGGCGTTCAACGCCTGCGCCGTCGTGAACACGGCTCCCACACTGGTACTGCCGGCCGACATGGACAACATCGAGGCCACCAGCAGCGCCGGAGCCACCGTGATGTTCACCGTCACGGCAAGTGATCTCCAGGATGGGGACCTGACGTCGGCGGTGAGCTGCGATCACAACAGCGGAGACACGTTCCCGCTCGGCACGACGACCGTGACGTGCGAGGTGACTGATGGCGGTGGGCTCAAGACCACTGGCAGCTTCCACATCACCGTCGTGGACACGACGCCGGCCTTTTTTACCAGCTTCCCAACCGGCACCGTCAATCTCATTGCCGCCGACATCAACGGCGCCACGCTGGACATTGCATCGCTCGGCATCACGGTGGCGGACGTCGGTCACGTGTCCGAGCCGTCAACCTTCAATTGCGACTATATCGCGGGCACCGTGCTCGAGATCGGCAGCACCACGACGGTTTCGTGCACCGCCACGGACGCCAGAGGCAACGAGAGTGTGCCGAGCACCTTCGACGTGTTCGTGGGGCTGAACGTCAACACCACCGGCTTCCTCACACCGCTGCGCATGACCGCGCCGTTCAGTACGCACAAACGAGGCTCCACGATTCCACACAAGTTCCTGCCGCCAACCTACGCCGACGGCACGCCCGCGACGGATCTGGCAGGCGACCTCCGCCTGGTGATCAATCAGTTGGACGGCATGGTGGACGGAGACGCGATCGAGGTCAACGACTACGCGGCCGGCTCGACGGCCTGGAGATACGACGCTGATGCCGGGCAGTACATCTTCAACCTGAAGACGATCACGGCGTGGCCGACGGGCACCTGGCAGACCACCGTTTCGTACAAGGGGATCGTCCTGGCTACAACGAGCTTCAATTTGAAGCAGTGATCGTGACGCAGTCATCCGGGCGGGCCGGGAGCATGCTCCCGGCCGCGCTTCCGGAGTGCCTGTGTTTCTTCTCTGTTTGCCCGTCCCGTGGCGCTTCCGCACGGGCACGCCCGACTATCGAACGACAGGAGGAATCCCCGCCGTGCTCCCGGCGATTGGAAGGTCGATGTAGGTGGCATCGCGCGACGACCGAACGATCCGCTCCGTCGCTTTCGTGAAATCGGAATCCGCCGCGGCAAAGATATTGGGAACGAAGCGCTGCGGATTGCGGTCGATGAGCGGAAACCAGCTGCTCTGCACCTCGACCATGATGCGGTGTCCCTTCAGGAATTTGTAGTCCTGCGTGTGCAGGTCCACGACGTACTCGTCGATGTGGTTCGGCACGATCGGCTGGGGATGTTCGAAGCCGTTACGGAAGCGGCCGCGGAACACGTCGTTCGCCACCATGAGCTGATAGCCCGCGAGCTTCGGGTCGCTCGCATCCTGCTCCGGATAGACATCGATGAGCTTGACGATCCAGTCGACATCCGAGCCGGTGGTCGAGGCGAACAGATGCGCCTTGATCGCGCCGCTCACGACGACATCCTGTGTGAGCGGAGCAGTCTCCCACGACATCACGTCGGGCCGCCCCTGAAGGAAGCGCTGATCATCGACCAGCCACCTCGACCAGGAGGAGCCCTTTCCGTAGGTCGGGAGAATCGGGCGCGCGCGATAAGGCACCGGGTGCGCCGGATCCGAAACGTAGGAGTCAACCGCCGCCGCGCCGGTGTCGCGCGGTGGATCGAGCGACAGCTCGTGATCCGCGTGCGTGAACAGCTTCCGCTGCGTCACGCCGCTTTTCGGCGGCCAGCTATCGTACGACTTCCACGTATCCGTTCCGGCTTCGAACGTCGTCGCTTCCGCCAGCTTGAGCGTGCCCTTGCCCTTGAGCCAGTAGGCAAACCAGGGCGCCTCGATGTTCTTCCTGAAATCCTCCGACGCGGGCGTGCCGAAATCGATGCTGCCGAGCTGCTCGCCACTCGCGCCGTTCCAGCCACCGTGGTTCCACGGCCCGACGACCAGATAGTTGAGATGTCTGGTATCGTGCTTCTCCAGTGCTTCGTAAATCGTGATGGGCCCGTAGAAATCCTCCTGGTCCCACCAGCCAGCCACGTTCAGTGTCGGCACCGTCACCCGGTCCAGGTCCGGCGCGACGGCCTGTGCCTGCCAGAAGGTATCGTAGTTCGGATGCGCCACAAAATTGTTCCACGTCGGGATCTTGCCGTGGAGATACCGCTCATTCACGTTCGCGAGCGAGCCGAGCGCGAGATACCAGTCATAGGTGTCCGGCTGATCGAAGGAGAAGGCGGAGATTTCCTTCGACGTTTCCATCATCGTCGCGTACTCGAAGCCGTAGCTCAGGCGGAACGCGCCGTTGTGATGAAAGTCGTCGCCAATGAACATGTCGGCTGGCGACGCACGGGGCGACACCGCCTTGAGCGCCGGGTGCGGATCGAGCATCGCCATCACCGTGAGCCATCCGGGATACGACGTGCCCAGCATACCCACGCGTCCGTTGTTGTGCGGCACGTGCTTGATGAGCCAGTCGATGGTGTCGTATGCGTCGGTGCTCTCGTCTATGGCGGCGGGATCCTTCTTGTTCCGCATGGGACGCAGCATCACGAACTGGCCTTCCGATCCGAAGCGGCCGCGAATGTCCTGAAAGACCCAGATGTATCCGTCGTGGACCAGATGGGCGAGCGACGGGCTGCCGAGTGCATCGCCGATGCCATCGATGCCGTACGGTGTACGGGACATCAGAATGGGCAGATCGCCCGTCATGCCGTGCGGCGCATAGATCAGGGTGTGCAGTCGCACGCCGTCGCGCATCGGGATCATCACTTCCGTCTTGTCGAACGCCGGTGTCGCCGGCGCCGTTGCTGCCGGCGTCTGCGCGCCCGAGCGTGATGCGATGATGATGCAGAGGAGGGCGGTGATCGGGAGGCCGCGGGGAATGTTGCAACGAATGGTCATTGAGGGCTGCCTGTGCGTGTTGTCTCGAGCTGGGGCGTCACCCGGTTGATCGGGGCGGGTCTGGGAACGCGCTGCTGCGGATGCTCCTGAAGGAGCTTGAGTGCTTCGGACACCGCCCGCTCGAGCTGCGGGTCGTGCCCGTGGATCACCGCCGCCGGCGTATTCTCCACCTCGATGTCCGGCGTGATTCCCTCGTTCTCGACGGCCCATTTGCCCTTGACATCGTAGAAGGCGAGATCCGGCGCGGTGATGCCTCCGTTGTCGATCGGTTGCGGATCGCCGATCGTTCCGACGAGTCCGCCCCAGGTGCGGGTGCCGACGAGAGGTCCGAGCTTGGCGAGGCGGAAATAATAGGGCAGGGCGTCACCACCGGAGCCGGCGGACTCGTTGATGACCATCACCTTGGGCCCGTAGATGCCGACCATCGGCATCGTAAAGGGATTGCCGGCACGTTCGGCGAAGTACCCCATGAGCTGTCGCGACATTTGGTCGATGAGATAGTCCGCCACGGCGCCGCCCTGGTTGTAGCGCTCATCGATCACGACGCCCTCCTTGTCCTGCTGGGCGAAGTAGTAGCGGTTGAACGCCGTGTACCCACCCACCGAGGTGTTGGGGAGCCAGACGTAGGCGAGTCGTCCGCCGGAGAGCTTGTCCACCAGCCGCCGGTTGCCGTCAATCCACTCCTGCGTTCTGAGCGATTCGTCATTGGCGATCGGAACGACCGTGACGGTCCACGAGTCATCGGCGCTTGGCGTATGACTCACGCGGATGGTGGTTGGCTGACCCGCGGTGCCCACGAAGAAACTGTACAGGTTCTCCGGCGCCGCGACCTCGCGGCCGTTCACCTCGAGGATGTAGTCACCGTCCGCCACATTGAGCCCCGGTGCGCTGAGTGGGGCGTGCAGTTGCGGATTCCAGTTGCCCGCGGTGTAGATGTGCTGAATGCGAAAGTGCCCATGATCCATCGAGACATCGGCGCCGAGCAGCCCGACGTTCACGTGCGCGGTGTCCGGAACATCTCCCTCGCCCTCCAGATACGAATGCCCGACGGTGAGCTCGCCGCCCACCGACGCAATCAGGTAGGCCAGATCGGCGCGGTGGGCCACGTCTGGAAGGAAGACGCTGTACTTGTCGTAGATCGCCTTCCAGTCGTTGCCGTGCATTTTCGCGTCATAGAAGAACTCGCGCTGCGTGCGCCAGCTTTCGCGAAAGATTTCCGCCCACTCGGCTTTCGGATCGACCATCGTTTCGAGATCATCCACCGTGAGCATGCCTTCACCGGGCTTTGCGGGACGATCGGCTGAAATAATGCCCCAGTGGTTGCGGCCGGCATCGTAGAGGATGTGCTTTGTGTCCGCCGAAACCAGGTATGAAGAGACGCCGTCGAGAAATGGCTGAGCCTTTTGCTCGCCGAGTTGATATTGCCAGAGCCGGGTTGGCCGTTCGCCCAGGGATGGCTGCGGGCGCCGCTCGAGGAAGAAGAACGTGCCCGTACTTCCAGCAGTGAGCGACATGTAGTCCGCCGGAGGAACGGCGAGAGGAACGATGCGCTGCGCGATGCCCTCGAGGTCTACGGTGACGTGAGGTACCACGACACCGGCGGTCGGTCGAGCAGACGCAGCCGATCGTGCAGACGCAGCCGATCGTGCGGACGCGGCCGCACGCGCCGGAGCCAGCGGCATCGCGCGCGGCTTCGCGGTTGCCGAATCAGCGCCGGCAATGTCGCGCCGGGTCTCGTCATTGGGCGCGTTCAGCAGTGGCGACGGATCGTGCGCACCGAGCACCGCCAGATAAATGCTGCGGTGCACCGGACGGTCCATGGCGCTCATGTCGACCCAGCCGCTCTTCAGCGCGTAGTCCGTGCTCGCCAGGAAGTAGAGATACTTTCCTCCCGCATCAAAGGACGGGCTCGTGGCGTCCGCGATTCCATCGGTGAGTTGATGGGTTTTCCCGTCGGCGAGCGAATAGAGGAAGATCGCCCGCAGATGCGTATCCAGTGATTTCGAGTACGCGACCCAGCGGGAGTCGGGCGACCACGTCGCCTCGAATCCCCGCGACGGTTCGTCGTAGGTATCGGTGTCGATGGTGGTGAAGTGGCCCGTCGCGACGTCGGCGACCCACAGCCTGGCCTGGCTGTCGCGGAAGAGCAGGTGGCGCGCGTCGGGCGACCAGACGGGATCCGTAAAGTGGGTGAGCGACGGGAGGGGGATGGCGCGCGGCGCGGTTTCGCCTGTCTGGTTTCCGATCATGAGCTGGTCTTCGCCGCTCGCGTCTGACAGCCACGCGAGCTGCGTGCCATCCGGCGACCAGGCGGGACTGCGATCGTGCGCGCCCGAACTGTGCGTGAGGTTGCGATAGCTGCCGTCTGCCGCCGCAACGGTATAGATGTCGCCGCGCGCCTCGAACGCCGCGCGCACTCCCGTTGGCGAGAGCGAGGCGTCGCTGATCAACGCGGCGACCTGCTTCATCTGCGGCTGTGCCCAGGGGAAATCCCCGGATACGGTGATCTTCAACTGACTGGATCGACCGGTTGCGATGTCCAGCAGATGGACGTAACCGGCCTGCT
>Ga0070679_100005876_pt1 | contig 11397 bp, 8 predicted proteins | sample KBSC63BmetaG_FD_65652 | JGI IMG/M metagenome (GOLD analysis project Ga0070679, IMG submission 65652) | Corn rhizosphere microbial communities from Kellogg Biological Station, Michigan, USA - KBS C6-3B metaG | ecosystem: Host-associated > Plants > Roots > Rhizosphere | place: USA: Michigan... | reverse complement strand
ACGCGATTCCGCCGCGTTCGGCGGCGTTCACTGGCGAGAAATCGGGCCGTATCGCGGCGGCCGGTCGGTGGCCGCGGCGGGCAACCCCTCACGTCCTGACGAGTTCTGGATGGGCACCACGGGTGGCGGCGTCTTCAAGTCGATAAACGCCGGCCAGTCGTGGGCGCCCATGACCGACAAGTACTTCGGCGGAACGATCGGGGCGATCGCCGTGGCGCCGTCCGCGGCGGACGTCGTGTACGTCGGCGGCGGCGAGTATCCGCTGCGCGGCAACGTCTCGCATGGCGACGGCGTGTGGAAGACAACGGACGGCGGAAGGACGTGGACGTCGATGGGCCTGATGGAGACGCGACAGATCAGCCGAATTGTCGTCCATCCCACGAATGCCGACCTCGTCTATGTGGCCGCGCTCGGCCACGTGTGGGCGCCGAACCCGGAGCGCGGCGTCTTTCGCTCGAAGGACGGTGGTCGCACATGGGAGAAGATTCTCTTTCGAAATGACTCGACCGGCGCGATCGACCTGGTGATGGACCCGAAGGATCCGAACGTCCTCTACGCGGGGCTCTGGCAGGTCGGCCGTACGCCGTGGCTGTTGTCGTCCGGTGGAAACGGCAGCGGCATGTTCAAGACGACCGACGGCGGCGATCACTGGACCGAGATCACGCGCAATCCGGGTTTGCCTGCGGGAATCTGGGGTGACATGGGCCTCACGATCTCCGGCGCGAACTCGAATCGGCTTTGGGCCGTCATCGAGGCGGACTCGGGCGGCGTGTATCGCTCGGACGACGCGGGCAAGACGTGGACGCGCACGAACAACGACCGTGGCCTTCGCCAGCGCGCGTGGTACTACAACAAGATCCACGCGGATCCGAAGGACACGAACGTCGTCTACGCGAACAACGTGCAGTTCCAGAAGTCCGTCGACGGGGGGAAGACCTTCCGCCCCGTGCGCGGCCTGGGGCACGGCGACTCGCATGATCTATGGATCGATCCCAAAAACTCGAATCGCATGATCGAGTCCGACGACGGCGGATCGACCGTGAGCGTCGACGGCGGCAAGACGTGGAGCGACCAGGATTTCGCGACCGCGCAGTTCTACCACGTCGTAGCGACGACACACTTTCCATATCACATCTGCGGCGCGCAGCAGGACAACTCGACGCTGTGTGGGCCGAGCAGGGGAAGCCTGGACATATCAGACTGGCTCGAGGCCGGCGGCGGAGAGTCGGGCTGGATCGCGCCGCGGAACGACGATCCGGATGTCGTCTACGCCGGCAGCTACGGCAACCTGCTCACGCGAAAGGATCTCCGCACCGGAATCAGCGTGAACGTGAATCCGTGGCCGGACAACCCCATGGGCCATCCGGCGATGGATCTCAAGTACCGCTTCCAGTGGACGTTCCCGATCGTCGTGTCGAAGCACAACTCGAACGTCGTGTACGCGGGCTCCAACGTCGTGCACAAGACGACGAACGGCGGAAAGAGCTGGACGGTGATCTCGCCCGATCTCACCTATCACGATCCCGCGACGCTCGGCAACTCGGGCGGCCCGATCACGAAGGATCAGACGTCGATCGAGTATTACGGCACGGTGTTCGTGATCGAGGAGTCGCCGATCACGCCGAACACGATTTGGACGGGCTCCGACGACGGCAAGGTCTATCTCAGCAAGAATGCCGGCGTGAAATGGACGGATGTCACGCCGAAGGACATGGCGAAGTTCACGCGAGTCTCGAGCATCGATGCATCGAAGTTCGGTGAGTGCATCGCGTACGTCGCGGCGAATCGCTATCAGCTCGACGACGACAAGCCGTACTTGTGGAAGACGACTGACTGTGGTGCGCATTGGGCACGCATCGACGCCGGAATTGCGACGAGCGAGTTCACGCGCGTCGTGCGTGAAGACCCCGCGAAGCGCGGGCTGCTCGTTGCCGGAACGGAGCGCGGCGTGTGGTTCTCGCCTGACGATGGCGCGCACTGGCAGAGCCTGCGTCTCAACCTGCCGATCGTGCCCGTGCACGATCTCGTCTTCAAGCAGGGCGACATCGTGCTCGCGACGCACGGACGCGGTTTTTATATCATGGACGACATCACGACGCTCGAGCAGATGTCGGATGCAATCGTGGCGTCGTCCTCGCACCTGTTCAAACCGCGCGATCAATATCGTCTCGCGACGGGCGGTGGATTTGGAGGCGGCCGCGGCGGTGCCGCTCCAGCGCCCGTGACGCCGGAAAACGCACCCATTCATCCGACCGGCCAAAATCCGCCGACGGGCGTCGTCGTGCAGTACTGGCTCGGTTCAGCGAACCAGAGTGTGTCGCTCGAGTTTCTCGATGCGACCGGTAAGCCGGTCCGCAACTACAGCAGCAAACAGGATTCGGCGGCGACGCAGACGCCCGCACCCGGCGGCGAAGACTTCTTTGGTCCACCACCTCCCCAGAGCGCGCCAAACAAGCGCGGTGTGAACACGTTCCTCTGGAACATGCGGTACCCGGATGCGACGAGCTTCCCGGGAATGATTCTCTGGGCGGCCAACGTGACGGGCCCGCTCGTGCCACCTGGTGCGTACCAGGTGCGCCTCGTCGTCGGCGGGAAGCCGGTCGCGACGGAGTCGTTCAAGATTCTTGCTGACCCGCGCATCAAAGCGACGCTCGCCGAGTGGCAGGATCAGTCACGCCTCGCGCTGCAGGTGCGCGATCGGTTCTCCGAGGCGAACGACGCCGTGAAAGAGATTCGCCGCGTGAAAGCGGAGCTTGCGGATCGCGAAGCGAAGATGACGCCGGAACAGAAGCGCGACTTCACAACTCTCTCTGGCGTGTTCAGCAGCGCACTGAGTGAGGTCGAGGATTCTCTCTATCAAACGAAGAACCGCAGCGGCCAGGATCCGCTCAATTATCCGATTCGCTTGAACAATCGAATCGGCGCGCTGATGGGTGTCGTGTCGAGCGCCGACGGCCGCCCGACGCAGCAGTCGTACGACGTCTACAAAGTCGTCTCGACGGAGCTCACCACGCAGCTCACGAAACTGCGCAAAGTCATGGACGATGATCTCCCGAAGATCAACGCGATTCTTCGAGCGGCAGGACTCAAACCTATTGAAAGATCAGGTCCGGCATCCTGATGCGCACGGATACCGAAAGTCACGAGGGCTGAGACTCAAGTCGTCAGGGTCAGTCGTCAGTAGCCAGTCTGAAACAGCGCACGCGCGCCGTTTCACCTGACGACTGTCGACTGACCCTGACGACTGTCGACTGACCCTGACGACTAAAACCGCCGATCGCTAAAGCGATCTCTATTCGTGCGCGTCCGCCGTTCGAGGCACGCCCATTCCCATGGCGTGGTAGCCCTTGTCGACGTAGACCGTGTTTCCCGTGATCCCGCTTGCGAGCGGCGACGCCAGAAACGCCGCGACACGGCCGACTTCCTCGGCGGTGAGCTTGTCGGTGAGTGGCGCGTTCTCCGACACGTAGTCCACCATCTTCTCGATGATGCCGATCGCGCTCGCAGCGCGTGACGCGAGCGGACCTGCCGAGATCGTGTTTACGCGACAGCCGAACTTTCGGCCGGCTTCGAAGGCGAGCGTACGTGTATCGCTCTCGAGCGCCGCCTTGGCCGACGACATACCGCCCCCATAGCCGGGAATCACGCGCTCACTTGCCATGTACGTCAGCGACGCAAACGAGCCACCGTCGCGCAGCAGCGGTCCCCAGCGTTGGACCATCGACACCAACGAATACGCGCTGGCGCTCACCGCACCCAGGTAGCCGCCGCGACTCACCTCGAGCAAAGGCTTCTTTACTTCGGGGCCATTCGCCAACGAGTGCACCACGATATCCAGCGGGCGCTCACCGAAGTCTGCCACCAGCCGCTCGCCGACGCCGTTGATCGAGCAGTCGCCCACATCTTTGTACCGCTTGCTGGTGCGGACGTCTTCGGGAATATCCTCGAGCCGATCGTACATGGCATCGAGAGGATAGATCTTTTCGAAGGTCAACAGCGAACCCGATGATAACGTTCGCGATCCGTCCATCTTCCCGCGCTCGAGCAAGTTCAGAAAAATGTTGAGCGCTGGCGGCCAGGTGCCGACGCATACGCTCGCGCCGGCTTCGGCGAGGGCTTTGGCGATGGCGAAGCCGAATCCAGCGTCATCCGCGACGCCAGCGACGAGCGCTCGCTTTCCGTTGAGGTCGATGTTGAGCATGGTGCGCAATATACAGGGCCCAGATTATCGGTCTCGCGACAGGTTGGTGGCCGGCGGTTGACGGCCCCAGCGAATCGCGGCACGTATCATGTAAGAACCGCCCACCAATGACCATGACCGTCCGCGAGTTCGACGCGATGGATCGCAACGACCTGCCTGCCGTCGCGGCCCCGTCCTTCGCGCTCGGCCTCTGGCGCATTGCCGCCGCCGACGTGTCGAGCGGCAATCGCGTGTCGTTGCTGCGCGACGGCCCCGCGACCTTCGACGCGATGGTCGATCTGATCGACAACGCGACGACGAGCGTCGAGCTCGAGACGTACATCTTCCGACCTGACGAAGTTGGACGTCGCGTCAGCGATGCGCTGATGCGGGCAGCAAAGCGCGGCGTCGAAGTACGACTGCTTCTCGATTGGTTCGGGCTTCGCGGCACCTCGCGCGCCTTCCTCAAACCACTTCGGGTCGCCGGCGTCGACGTCGCGATCTTCAATCCGCTCGGCTTTCGGCGCTGGCTCGGTCTCGTGCCGCGCGATCACCGCAAGCTGCTCGTCATCGATTCCACGGTGGGCATCACCGGTGGTCTCAACATCGGTCGCGAGTGGACGACCGGCATTCTCAAGCGACATCGCTCGGCGTGGCGCGACACGGCGGTCAAAATCGACGGACCCGCCGCGCGCGACATGTTGCAGGCATTCGACCGCATGTGGCGACGGACGCGAGGCGAGGAGCGGCGAGGATCACATCGCTTTCTCCGACGACAGGCTCGCGGCGCGCACCTCGATCCGGCGACGGACCAGCCGGCGCTCGTCGGCATCATCGAGGGCGAACCCCTCAGACTTCGCGTCTCACGCGCGCTGCAGATCCAGGCAATCTCCGCGAAGCGATCGATTTGGATTGCGACCGCGTACTTCACGCCGTCGCCGTCGGAGGTCGAGGCGCTCAACGGCGCCGCGCGCGACGGCGTCGATGTGCGGATTCTCGTACCGAGCCGCATCGATCATCCGTGGGTGTCGCTGATCGTACGACGGTACTATCGGCGTTTGCTGACGAACGGCGTGCGCTTGTGGGAATGGCAGGGCGAGATGATGCACGCGAAAACGAGCGTCATCGACGGTCGTTGGGTACGCGTCGGCTCAACCGATTTCAATCCACTCGGCGTCGCGATCAACTACGAGCTCGACGCCGTCATCGACGACAAGCCGCTCGGCGATCAGGCCGAAGCCATGTTTCTTGCCGACCTCGACCAATCGCGCGAAGTGAAGTTGAAGCGCGATCGAGAGCAGTGAGGATCGGCACTCGCGCCGCTCTAGGCGTGCTACTGAATGTCGCTCCGCTGCAAGCGCAGTCGGATACCGGACACATGCGCTCGTTGTTCACCTGGCGCGACGCCGTCCTGGCCGGTGGGTTCGTGGTCGGCACCATCGCGATCCGTCCCCTCGACAAGCGCTCTGCGACGTTGCTTCAGGACACTTTGCGCCAGAAGAGCAAACTCTATCGCGTATCAGCGACCGGTTTTCGTACAGTCGCCATTCCTGGTGCGTTCATCATCGGCACGGCGATGTACGCCACCGGGCGGCTGAGCCACAGTCAGCGGCTCGCCGAGCTGGGCTTGTACGGGACTGAAGCGCTGCTCGTTGGCGAAGGCGTGGCGAGTGTGATGAAGGATACATTCGGCCGGGCCCGTCCTTTCGTAGATACCGTGCCCAATCCGGACAACTGGAAACTCTTCCGGGGCTTTTCATCCGGCTCCAAATACCAATCGTTCCCCTCCGGTCACACGGTCGCGGCGTTTGCCGCTGCGGCTGCGGTGAGCTCGGAAACGAGCCGCTGGTGGCCAGGGGCGATCTACGCCATTGGGCCGGTGATGTACGGCGGCGCCACGCTCGTCGGCGTTTCTCGCATGTACGAAAACCGCCATTGGGCGAGTGACGTCATCATGGGAGCCGCAATCGGGACCTTCGCCGGGACCAAGGTAGTTCGCTATCATCGTACACATCCCGGCAATCGAATCGATCGATGGTTTCTCAACACATCCCTATCTCCGTCCGACCTCGGTCACATCACTCTCTCGATCGTTCCGGCTCCGCGCTGACTGGTCTGGATAAATGCCCGGCAATCAACGCGAAGGCATGAAGGCCGGAATCGTCGTGATGTTCGAGTTGAAAGGAGCGCTGCGCGAACGGCTGCGCGCGCTTCATACGGAGTTCGATCCGCGAATGGCGAGCGAGCTCCCGCCGCACATCACCATTACCGGGTCGTCGGGCATGGGGCCGATCACACCTCAAACGACCGACGAGGAGCTCTCTCGCGCCCTCGGTCCAGTGGCGCTCGAGACGCCGCCGTTCACGGTTCGACTCGATCCGCCGATGCAGTTCATGCAGAGCACGGTCGTCGTCATGCCGATCGATCCGCACGGTCCGATCCGCACATTACACGAGCGAATCAAGCAGGCCGGGCTCGAGTACGAGCCGCCACGATTCACGTTCACGCCGCACCTCACGCTCAGCTTCTATCCGGAGCTGACGCGACAGCGGCTTCGTGAGCTTCTTCGCTTTCGAGTCCCCGAACCGCTATTGATCGACGCGATTCAGGCCTATCGGGCCGTCGACATCGTGCGCACCACGCGTGTGCTCGATTTACCGCTCGGCCGCATCCCGACTACAGTGCCTTCTTGATCGCTGCCTCGAGGTCCTGCTTTCCGCCGAGTCCGGTGTAGACGACCTTGCCCGCCTTGTTGATCACGACGACGTAGGACGTCGCCGGGGCGTCGTACGCGCCAGTCGCGTTCCCCTTTGCATCGAAGAAGTGATCGCCTGGCAAACCGTGTTTTTCGACGAACGCCTTCACGCGCGCCGGCGTCTCGTTCACTGACACGGCGACGCCGATGAACTTCACCTGCGAACCGTACTTTTTCGCCGCCGCGAGCAGGGTCGGCTCGAGCTCAGCGCAGTTGGGACACCACGTCGCCCAGAATTCGATCAGCATCGGCGTCTTGCCGATGTACTGCGACAGGTCGGCGTCCTTGCCGTCCAGCGTTTGGATCCTCGCGCCGGGTGCAATGGTGCCGATCTCGATGCCCAGATCCTGCGCGCGTGCCGGTGTTGCGACGCTCATCATCGCCGCTGACGTGAGAGCGATCATCGCCGCGCGAGCAGCTCCGACTCGTAACGTCGACCACTCGATTTTCATATGATCAGTTGTCCCATTTTGACGAGATAGTATTGCGCGACGCCAATCATGACGAGCGCGAAAAACCGCTTGATCCAGACCATCCACATCCCCGCGCGAGGCAACCGCGCGATGCTGCCCGACGACAAGCCGACCACGACGAGCAGCGTGCACATTCCGAGCGAGAAGACGAAGAGGTAGGTGAAGCCAAGAAAGGCGCTCTTCGTTCTCGATACCCATGTGAGCAACGCAGCCATCACCGGCGCCGAGCATGGCGCGGCGACCAGCCCCGACATCGCTCCCATGGTAAACGCTCCGGAGGCCCGTCCCGCTGTTCCCGCCGTGCTCGCGCGCTGCAGAATTGCGTTTGGGATCCGTATGGGAAGCACGTCCAGCATCGCCAGCGCTGCCACCAGCAACAGGTTGGCCATGGAGAAGTACAGCCAAGGATTGGTACTCACCGATCCGAAGAGCGTTCCTGTCATGCCGGCGAACAGGCCCAGCGCAGAGTAAACCAGCGCCAGGCCCAACACGTACATGAGAGTGAGCAGGGCCGGTCGCCAGCGAGGCGGCTGTGCAGCTTCGCCGACGGACGTTCCGCCAACGATCGCAGCGGTGATCGGGATCATCGGGTAGATGCACGGCGTGAGGCTCGTGAGCACCCCGCCGAGGAAAACGGCTGGAAGCGCCTGCAGCGGGCTAGAGAGATCAGGCAACATGCAGCACGAGCGAGTCGTCGGTCATGACTTTGGATTCGAGCTTGGCCTTGACGAGGAGGCGAGCCGCCTCGTCCGGCCGGAATGGAGGAAAGGTATGACTAGAAACGAAATCAGGAACCTGACCCGGGCGTTCGCGGCAATCATTGTGATGACTTCGCCGGCTTTGGCCCAGGCGGGTGCCGATACGGCCAAAATGGCCGGAATGGCGGACCATGCCATGAGCGGGCCGATGGACGAGAACATGATGAAGCACATGCATCTCACCCCAGCCCGGACGCCCACCCACGCCGACAGCGTTCGGGCGACGAAGATTGCCGCGGAGCTCAAGCAGGCCATCGCCAAATACCAGGACACGGCGGTGGCCGTGGCGGATGGCTACAAGATGTTCCTGCCTGAGCTGAAGAATCAGAGCGTTTTCCACTTCACGAACAACGGTCGCGCCCTGCTTTCGGCGTTCCATTTCGACCCAGCGAAACCGACCTCCGTCCTCTACAAGCGCGGCTCCGATGGTAAGCTGCACCTGGTTGGCGCGATGTACACGATGCCGAAGAACGCGAGTCTCGCCCGGCTCGATGACCGCGTACCGCTCGGCATCGCTCGCTGGCACCAGCACGTGAACTGGTGTCTGCCGAAAAAAGGCGACGCTGTGCGATGGATCGAACAGAAGAACGGGAAGCCGGTGTTCGGTCCCGAGAGTCCGATCGATTCGAAGGCCGCGTGCGACGCCGCCGGCGGCGACTTCCACGCGAGCGTCTTCGGTTGGATGCTGCACGCCAACGTGTACGAGGGTACTGACCTCGGGAGCATCTTCGCGGACGATCACCACGACGGGGCCGAGCATGCCGGCCATCGCATGCCATAGGCGGCAAAGCCGTTTCAAAAAAAGCATTGGCCGTTAGTGTCCGTCGCTTCTTCCGTTCACGTCCGTATCTCATCGTTCACAGCGTGGCCCCAGCGATAGTTGACAAAGTCAACTAATTCGACGACCGTTTCCTGGCCATCCTGAAGCGAGGATCTCGTGGCCACGAACGACCTGAGCACTCGCGCGGAAACTGTCCGCGAGTTCAACCGATTCTACACGCGCCGCATCGGCGCATTGGGCGACGCACATCTCGGGAGCGACTTCTCGCTCACGGAGGTTCGCGTTCTCTATGAGCTCGCGCATCGCGACCATCCGACCGCGGCGGAGATTGCGGACGTGCTCGCGCTCGACCGCGGATATCTGAGCCGCACGCTTCGGTCGTTCAAGCGCCGCAAGCTGATCACCACGGAGACCTCGCGAAAAGACCGGCGCCAGACGTTGCTGTCGCTCACCGCCGCCGGCCGAAAGGCATTCGCACCGCTCGATCGCGGCGCGCGCGACATCATCGCCGGCCTGCTGCAACCACTCGGCGAAAATGCCCAGCGTCGCGTGCTCGCCGCGATGCACGATATCAGAACGACGCTCGCAGACGATCAGCCGACGAGCGAAGCGTTCACACTCCGAGCTCACCGGCCTGGCGATATGGGTTGGGTCGTGCAGCGCCACGGCCTGCTCTACTGCCAGGAGTACGGGTGGGACGAGCGATTCGAGGCGCTCGTCGCACGCGTCGTCGCCGACTTCGTCGATCACTTTGATGCCGCGCGCGAGCGATGTTGGATCGCGGAACGCAACGGGGAACCGGTCGGCTCGATCTTCATCGTGTCGAAGTCGAAGACCGTGGCGAAGCTCCGCTTGCTACTCGTCGACCCGTCCGCGCGCGGGCTCGGAATTGGTGAGCGACTCGTGGACGAGCTGATCGCGTTTGCTCGCAACGTCGGCTACCGGAAAATCCAGCTCTGGACACAGAGCAACCTCGCTTCGGCCAGGCGAATCTATGCCGCCAAAGGGTTCACTCTCGTGGCCGAAGAAGGGCACGACCTCTTCGGAAGCCCGCTTGTCGCGGAGACTTGGGAGCTCCGACTCTAGCGCGGCTCCACGCCGCTGGCGCGTCTCGCTCGGAGGTTAGATTTCGCCGACCTTATAACCTCCTGTCTCGTGGCTCCTCCATCGTTCATTTACGTCATGAAAGACCTGCGCAAGGTCGTCCCGCCGTCGCGGGAGATCTTGCGAGGCATTTGGCTGTCCTTCTATCACGGCGCCAAGATCGGTGTCCTCGGTGCGAACGGCGCGGGCAAGTCGTCGCTCCTGCGCATCATGGCTGGTGTCGACACCGATTTTCAGGGTGAGGCATGGGCCGCCGAGGGCACGCGTGTCGGCTATCTGCCACAGGAGCCGCAGCTCGATCCGTTGCTCGACGTCAAGGGCAACGTGGAGCTCGCGGTCGCGAAGCAGCGCGCGCTCCTCAAGGAATTCGAGGACATCTCGATGGCCTTCGCGGAGCCCATGAGCGACGACGCGATGGAGAAGCTTCTGGCGCGCCAGGCGCGCGTGCAGGAGCAGATCGATGCGCACGATCTCTGGAATCTCGACAACAAGATCGAGATTGCGATGGACGCGCTGCGCCTGCCGCCGGCAGACGCGGACGTCACGAAGCTCTCGGGTGGTGAGCGCCGCCGAGTCGCGCTGTGCCGCGTGCTGCTCGAGGAGCCGGACATGCTGCTTCTCGACGAGCCGACCAACCACCTCGACGCCGAGAGCGTCGCGTGGCTCGAGCGGTACTTGCACGACTTTCCAGGCACCGTCGTCGCCGTGACGCACGACCGCTACTTCCTCGACAACGTGGCCGGCTGGATTCTCGAGCTCGATCGCGGCGCCGGCATTCCGTACGAGGGCAACTACACGTCGTGGCTCGAGCAGAAGAAAGCGCGGCTCGCGACCGAAGAGAAAACCGAATCGGCGCGCCAGCGCACGCTGCAGCGAGAGCTCGACTGGGTGCGTTTGGCTCCGCGAGCGCGGCAGGCCAAGAACAAGGCCCGCGTCCAGAAATACGAGGAGATGGTCGCTGAGGAGACGGCGGAAAAGATCATGCAGCATGAGATCGTGATCCCGCCGCCGCCGCGACTTGGCAACGACGTCGTCAATACGAAGGACCTGCGCAAGGCGTTCGGCGACAAAGTGCTGATCGACGGCTTGACGTTCGCGTTGCCCCGCGGCGGCATCGTCGGCATCATCGGACCGAACGGCGCCGGCAAGACGACGCTGTTCAAGATGATCGTCGATCAGGAAGAGCCGGATTCGGGAATGCTGAAGGTCGGCGAGACGGTGCAGATCGCGTACACCGATCAGAATCGCACGCTCGATCCGAACGTCTCGGCGTGGCAGGAGATCTCCGGCGGCCAGGAGATGATCATGGTCGGCAAGAAGGAGCTCAACAGCCGCGCATATCTCTC
>Ga0070679_100005875_pt1 | contig 11398 bp, 8 predicted proteins | sample KBSC63BmetaG_FD_65652 | JGI IMG/M metagenome (GOLD analysis project Ga0070679, IMG submission 65652) | Corn rhizosphere microbial communities from Kellogg Biological Station, Michigan, USA - KBS C6-3B metaG | ecosystem: Host-associated > Plants > Roots > Rhizosphere | place: USA: Michigan... | reverse complement strand
GGGCCAATTCCGTACGGGCGATGGCAAGTATTGCTATCCGCTCACCCTCGCCGATCACCACACGCGCTTCCTGCTCACTTGCCGTGGAGTGCTCTCGACCCAGACCGTCACCGCGAAGCCGATCTTCGAGCGTGCGTTTCGTGAGTACGGGCTCCCGCTCGCGATCCGCACCGACAACGGCGTCCCCTTCGCCACCCAGGCCATTCACGGGCTCTCGTATCTCAACGTGTGGTGGATGCGCCTCGGCATCCTCCACCAGCGGAGCCGCCCCGGCTGCCCCCAGGACAACGGCGCCCACGAGCGGATGCATCGCCCCGTGAAGCGGCAGGCGATCAAGCCCGTGCGCGGGAGCTGCACCGCCCAGCAACGCAACTTCGATGCGTTCCGCCATGAGTACAACGAGGAGCGACCCCACGAACGACTCCACCAGGAGACGCCGGCCTCCCAGTATCGCCCCTCGGTCCGCCCCTACCCGGAGCGCTTGTCGCCGCTGGCGTACCCGGGGCACTTCCTCGTGAAGAAGATCACCACCGGAGGGACCTTCCGCTTCCAGCACAAGCTGCTCTACCTCGCCAACGCGATGGTCGACCAACACATCGGGTTGGAAGAAACCGACGATGGGATCTGGGCGATCTACTTCAACACGATCCTGCTAGCGACCTTTGACGAACGCGATTACATCATTCGTGGTTGACCCAAAGTGTTACCGATCCTCCCGGACACTTTTGTTACCCATCATCCCGGCTGTTCAGAGACGGAATGCTCGCTGTACCAGGCGGCAGCGGTTCGCGGCCGACCTACGATTCGCGAGGATCGACCGAGTCAGCATCGCATCGAAGTCGCTGATTGTCCCTCGCGTTCTAATCCGGCAAAGGGGACTGCCGGCCGGCGCGGTGATCGTCATCGTCATTCACCCTAGCTAGCCGATCTGGGCGGTTCACCTTATGCCGAACGGGAGATCAGCTAATCAGTGCGCCGTGCCTCGCGAGGATGCGCGCCGCTTTCTCCCATTGAGAGTCCTGCAAATTTCCCCCTGCCGCCGAGCCTCTCCCATACTCGCGTCCTTGCCGCGCGGCATCCGCCGCAGCCGTCGGTCGGTCCGCGCCGAAGCGCAACAACGGTCGGCAGGCCTGTGCCAAGGTCTGCTGCGACGTCGTTGGGCAGACTGAGCACCGCACATCCTTCGCATTGTAGCTGTATCAGTTCTGCCAATATCAGCGCGGCCGACGCCGTCGAAAGAAACGGCAGCGACGCACGCACCGGCTCAATGTCCGTTTCGGCGGCCACAGGCACGACTTCTCCCTCTGCACATGGTCCCCGAAAAACGCTCTCCGGTCTGGGCATTCTGCAAAGAGTGCAGTCCTCGACGCGCGGGACGTGCCGCCCGGCCCCGAACCCCCACCCACTCGTCGTCGTTCCTTGCAGCACAACGGGCGGTAGCTCGAAGGGAACGTCGGCCCAAGCACCATCCTCGTTGGTGAGGCTGACCCACACGTCGAAAGGTATCAACGACAGCTCGCTCATATGCTCGCGCCAGAGTCCGTCCCGCATCTCGATCCTTGGCAGCGCCTCGCCACCGGCCCGGGTCCGCAGCCCATCGCTCCCTTCCCGCCCATTGAGCCATCGCATGCCCGCTTCGGTCTTCAGCATCTCTTCGTACGCATCGAGCGCTGTAAAGAGTGGCGACCGATTGAGGTTGGTGACATCGACGCGGTCGCGGTCGAACAGCATGAGTTTCGCGCGCGCGTCGACATCGACCAGGTCGATTAGGTAGAGCAGCGCGCTCCCGATCGCGCCGACGCCGGCGATGAGCATGTCGATCTGCTCGATCCGATCCGGCACCGGCCGCTTGACGAGCCGATCCCAGGCCCCTTCGCCGGTCGCCATCTCGGATGACCAGGTGTCCCATGCGAACGTGGGCATCCAGCACGATGGGTCGTGACCGATGGCCTGCTTGAAGAGATCCGCGGCGCCGAGCGCGCCGGCAAGTCCCGCCGCCGCGGCCGTCGCTCCTTCATCTGTCCGAGCGATCCCGTTTCGTCCGACGGCCGAAGGCTCATTGGTCCTGGCCATATCTTCCCCCCGGCGTCCTAGCGCGCTCCAGTATTCGGCGTACACCTGGTAATCGCCGGCGCGCATCGCCAAGCCGCGCCATGGCCCGACATAGAGTCGCAGCGCGTCCGCAGTAGGCGTCGTGTCGCCGAACGGATCGGCCATTGCCATCTCCCACTCGATCCGTTCGCCGAGGGTATCGAGGTCCGCGCGCCGGAGCGGCGGTGCAAGCCGTGTTTCGCCCGCGGCTCCGGGCAACACCACTCGCAGGCGCCGCGCCCATCGCGCCGTAAGGTTGGCGGCCACCAGCGCGATCCGCTGCACGGTCGCGTCGTATGCCCACTGAGGGTCGACGTGGATCTCCACGGGCCGCGCGGCGTACGCGGCAAGGCCTTCGAGACCGGCCACGCGCACAGTCCGGTCATCGCGCGCGGCATAGAACGCCTCGGCGTTCGGCCACCGTGGCGCGATGCGTTCTCTCAACGAGTCTCGCAACGGCACCCCGAACCTGTCGTTCGGTGCCGCATCCAAAGTCTTCACGTTCATCGATTTCCTCTCTTCCTCGTGAGTTCCTTCGGCGTTTCGAGGATGTCAAGCCACCAGCTGCGGCTTCGCGACTCTCGCGGCTTTCGAAGATCCACACGCGCGTGGAGCACTTGGAGATGTTCGCCCACACGCTCAGCCGGGATCCACTCGTATCGCCCGCCGAAATGGCGGTGCACGCCGCAGGACTCGATGTGCATCCCCTTGCGGCCGTACCAGGGCACCACGACAGAAATCGCACCTGTCCACTGCGCGAAGGTGTCGCGATCGTCCACGTCCGAGTGCTCGACCCACTCCGAAGGATGGGAGTGCGCCTGCCCTAGCAGCACGAGCGGCGTTCCGATCGTCAGCGCGACGGCTTCGGCGTTTGCCTCCGGCGATGTTCGTACCGATCCGTTGGTCGCGTCGGCGTCCGGCACCACCAGCGTCGTGACGACCGCGCATTCGCCGAACTCGATGCCGAACCAGTACACGATGCCTTCGTGCTCGTCGCCGGGCGGTGCAAAGCTCTCGAGGAGACGCGCCGTCTCGTCGAGCTGCGCTTTGGTCAGATACACAACTGGCATCGTCACCCCAGCCTCCCTTCGCTCTCGGCGATCTTGCCGTGCAGGTCGCTGACGATTTCGCGCAGGTTCCGGATTGCGACGCCCCCGCTCGTCGGCAGCATCCAGTCGATCAGCCGCCAATCCTCGTGCGGCCCGCCGTGCGCCTTGTAGGCCTTCCGGTTATATCGCGCGCACACGCACGGAGTGGCATGAAAGCATGCCGGATACAGGTCGCGCGTACCGCGCCGCTTCCGATCGGCATCCACGAACTCCACGGTCGGCGGATGCTTCGGGTAGTGGTCGCACCGGATCTCGACGTGGAACATCTCGCTCTTCCGATTCGAGAACGCCACGTAGAATACCGGCCGCTCCTCGGACAGCTCGCTCGCGTCGAACGAGAGGCCTGCGGCGGCCGCATATTCCGCAGCCGCCGCCACATCCCCCATGACCTGCTCCAGCACCGCCGCGGCGACGGTCACGCGTTTCCGCCCTGAACCGAGAGCACCAGGGTGCTGCCGTCCTTGATCTGGTAGCTCGCCAACGTGCGCTGCGGCTCCAGGTTCGCGCCAGCGAAGTGCAGCGTGTACTTCGAGTCATTCTCGACGAACCCAAACACGCTGCGCGCGTCCGCGATCACGCTCTCGACCTTTGTCGCGATCTCGTACTCTGGCCGGATCGGCGCGCCCGCAGGCTGGGTCATGCTCCACACTCCGCGCGGCGTCTGCACGCTGATGCGGACCGTCGGTGGCCCGCCCTGTCCGCCGCCGCGGACACTCTCTGTCGTTGCTGTATCGCTCATACTCCCTCCGCTGTTTGATGTCATCTGAGGAAAGCCTGACCTGGCCCCTGATAACTCGTACGGCGGGTGGGTCGCGAAGTGTGGCGAGCGCTCCGGCAAGATTAGTCGAGCGCGCCGATCCAGTGCGGGCAGCTCACGCGCACGCGGCACCGGTCGCAGCCCCACTTCGTCGCGTCGGTCGTGAAGTCGCTGCGCGCGAGCGCCGCGTGCTGCTGTTTGAGCTTATCGAGTTCGTTCGGTAGCGACGCTGCCTGCTTGCTCGGCAAATACTCGTAGGTCGCGCTGTCGGCACCGGAGTACAGCTCCATCTGGAGCGTCGGATGCGCGGCGTGCGCGAGAACGAGCGCCGCGCGCTTGCTCAATGAGTTGATGCCCGACCAGCCAACCTGGCCCTCATCCACCTTGTCCGCGAACGACTCAGGCCGAAATGCCAGTGCCGTGACCACTCGGTCCTTGCGGCGGTACAACGCGATCAGATCCAGCTTAACCGGAGCCGTCCCGGGCGGCGACGGCGCGATCTCCAGTTCCGCATCCAGGGTCTCGAGCTCACCCGCGTTAGGCCGGAACGCTCGACTGAACCCGAGCGCAGCATTCATCGCCACGTCGAGATACCACTCGTAGTGCGGATGATTTTTGTGTTTCTCGGCCGGGAATTCCTTCAGCACGAGAGCGCGTACGTTCTCCTCTGGCATCGGCGACCCGTGCTTGATCGCGTGCGTCGCCATCTGGCGCAGGACTTTTCGCAACGCACCAAAGCAGCGGGGATACAACTCGCGCTCACCCTCGGGAAAGTCGGCGTCGAGAAACTGCGTCAAATACGTCTGGATCGGACAGATCTTGGGATCGACAGCCGACGGCTTGAACCACTCTGGCATCTTGCCGCCCCATATCGGCCCGATCGTGATCGGCGGCCTGGGTGTGCTCGCGTCATTCCAGGCGAACGCGGCGGGCACCGGCTTCGCCTTCTCGTCGCGCGTTGCATCGCGCCAACGTTCGAGCAGCGGCACGAGCGTCTTCGCCGAGCCACCGGGCGCTTCGCCTGCCTTCGCCGGGTACGACACGACCACGGCCCGCTTGGCGCGCGTCACGCCCACGAACAACAGCGCGTCCGCCTGCTCGTAGTCCTGGTTAGCCTCGGGCCTCAAGTCCGGCGGCAGCCACGGATACTGGTCCGGGAAATCCGGAACCGTCTGGCTGGCGACGATGACGGCCGGAAACTCGAGACCTTTCGACGCATGGCAGGTCATGACGCGCACCGTGTCGGCGCGCGGCCGAGGAATCAGCGGAATAGGAACGAACCGCGTCAGCCGTTCGCGCAGCTGGGCGGCGAAGCCTCGGCGCGACCGCAGCGGCTGCATCCCTTTGTGTGTCGCACGGTACGCTGTCGCCAGCGTCAGTGAACTGACCACCTCGACCAACGCCATGGCCCGCTCGGCGGTCGCTTCGGCAGCCAGCAGCCGTCGGAGATAGTCGCTTCCATTGAATAGGAAGGTCGTGAGCGCCACGAACCCATCAGCCTTGAACAGCTCTGGCTTTGCTGCCTCGCGAGCACGCGTGATCTCCGCAACCAGTTCGGCGCTTATTCCGGCAGGAACTTGCGCGAGACCGGCCGCCTCGAACTCGTCCTCACCTTCCTGCGCTTCCCGCTCGAGGAGCCAGGTGATCGTCGCGTCTATGAGAGATCTGGAGATACCGGACCCCAGCGCCTCGACTAATCTGATGATTGATCCCCTTGGCCGGTCCGCCAGCGTCAACACCGCCGCCATGTCGCCGGCGGCGCCTTCGGCCGTCAGCATGCCGGCGGCCTGCGCCGAGATCTCGGCGCCGGTGAGTTCGAGTACGATGTTTCTTACATCGATGTGGCGCCGAGCGAGGATTGCGATATCGCCAGGCTGCACTCCGGCCGCGATCCACTGCTGCACCTGCGTCACAACGCCGCGCCCCTCGGCGTAGTCGGACGCCGCGACCGCGATCGCCACTGGTTCCGCGCCAAGCGGCTGGATCTCCGCTGCAGCGACCCATTTCCGCTCCATGTGACTGCCGCCATCCGGCAGTTGCGTCGCGAGTACGTTCGCCGTCGCGACGATCGGTTCGGCCGACCGGTGGTTCGCGGTCAGCGAAAAACGCTCCGGATTCTCAAAATCTCTTTCGAACCGCCGGACGTTGTCGGCGTCTGCGCCGAGGAACTGGTAGATCGCCTGCCGCGCATCGCCGACGACCCAAGGCGGATTGTCGGGGCCGCAAATCGCGCGCAGCAGGCGCGACGTCGCGCGGGTGACGTCCTGGAACTCGTCTACCAAGACCCATGGATACTTCTCGTGATAGAGCTTGCAGATCTCCCTGTTCTTTTCGAGCAGTGCGAGTGGTAGCAGGATGAGATCGGCGAAATCGATTTGCTGCGACTCTGCCTTGCCGTGCTCATACTCGCGGTAGAGCGCCAACACCTCTTTGGCGCACTCACGCGCTTCGTGGGCCTCCGCTCTCGCCTCACGCGCCTCCTTCCATCGCTTCGTCTCCGCCCGATCGAGCTTTCCGTTCGCGTAGTACGCCTTTCCGTTGGGCGCCGTCGGCGGAAGCTCCCACTCCGCGATCGCCCGCTCGAGATGGTCGGGCGCGTGCAGATGGTGCTTCAAATGATTGATGTGCTCGACGACGCTAAGTGCGACCGCGCCGGGATCGGCCAACGGATCGAGGTGCGGGCAGGGTACACGGCCTAGGATCTCGTTGACCACCTCCGCCTGCGCGTTGTCGTCCAGCAATCCGAACTCGGTCTCATACCCGGCCGCCGCGCCGTGCACGTGCAACAGTTCCATGCCGAGCCCGTGGAAGGTCGAGATGGTCATCGGGTCGGCAACGTCCGCGCCGAATCGCGTGGTGATTCGTTCGTGCAACTCCTGCGCAGCCTCGTTGCTGAACGTCAGGATGAGGAACTGGCTGGGATGCGCCTGCTTCTCCTCGAGCAGAAACGCGATGCGCAGTATGAGCGTGGCGGTCTTGCCGGTTCCCGGCCCTGCGTCGACGAGCACCGGGCGGCCGCGCTCCGTGAATCGCGCTCCGTCGCGCTGTTCATTCGTATAAAGAATCTCGCGCTTCTTGCGCGGTTCGGCGGCTCCCATCGTGACCTCGAATAGGCCGTTGGCGAGTTGCACGCGCACGATCCGTTCTGGAATGCCCAGCTCTTCCGCCAATCCGGCCGTCGTGGCGCCGTCGTCGCTCCGCCAGCGCTCGAAAAGCGCGTCACTGGGGCAAAGAAACTCAAGCGCAAACGCGATTGCCTCCGCCTCTTCGCGCATTTTTCGGCTGTAACGTGCGACGGCGGCCGTGCCGGCTTGCGCGTACTGCGACGCGAGAACGGGATCGCGCGGGACGCTCGGATCGCTGAGGCGTTTGTGGAGCAGCCAGTGTCCGAGCTCGTGCGCGATCACCTCGACTCTTTCGACGACGTCGAGCCCTTCGACGTACGTGAGGACGGCGTCGCTCGAGATCGCTCCGCGCTTGCCCTCCATCGCGTCGCGAGGCATCTCGACGGGATCTACCTTGACCGTGTCTGCGAGGTATGTCGTCAACTGCGCCAGCAGCTTTTCGGCGGGCGGCGCGTCTTTCGGCGTCGTGGCCTTGACCGCATTCACGCGCTCGCGCTCGGCGCGCGCCTGTTCACGCGCGTGTGCCAGTGATCGCATCTATTTTTTCGACAGCCAGAATTCTTCGGCGGCGCTGTCCATCTTGGCCCGCTTAACGAGCTGCTCGTACGTGAGCGTTCTCTGGTGGATCGGGGTGTCGCGTGAGGCCGCGAGCTGGAATTGGCCGCCCGACAGCGACTCCGAGAGAACCGCCGGCGCGATCTTGCGCTTCCTGGTCGCTCGCTCCACCAGCTCGGTGCGCGCTCCCGGCGTAAGCGTCTGGCTGTGCTCGGACACGAGAACGAGAAACTGCGGCGGAATATCGAGCTCCGCCGCCAGCGTCTTTAGACTCGTTTCTCCGGTGAGCTTCTTGAGGGTCGCAATGAACGACGCCGGCGAAGGCGCGGCGGCCTCCGTCGGTGTCGCTGTCGCTTCCTCTCCGGTCGTCGTGGTCTGTGTACCGCGACGGGCAGCGGCCGCGATCGCGAATCCCTCACGCTCGAGCCATGCGCGCGTTCGTCTGCTGTCTTCGGCCAGTTCCGGACGGCGTTCGCCATACTCGCGCCGCGACTTCACCACGAGCGCGAAGAACTCGTACAACCCCTTTGCGAGCGTCGGATTCTCCGCCGCGAGCTTGTCGACCAGCCGGTAGTCACGCTGCTCGTACCACGCCAGCTCGATCTGCCGAAGCAGTCCAGGAAGACGCTCCTCGTCCATATTAGACTCCATATCAAGTTGTCGGTGCTCTTTCCACCGCTCTTAACTCCAGGTTGAGTATTGTGCGTTGAATGTGTCGTGTGCTTTTTAGTTTGCTTCAGCTCCTGTCGTCATCGAGAAAGCTGGTATCCACTTCCGGCATCTCGATCTCCAGCACCGCCTTGAGACGCTCGCGCGCACTCATGAGCAAGGGCTCCAGTACCCATCGGCTGATTCCCAGCTCCCGCGCCAACCCTGACTTCGTGTACGGGTCCCCTGAGATCATGCACTGCGCAACCCGCCTCACGTCGGGGTTTACCGTCTCGTCCACCGCCTGCTGCAATAGCGCCATTGTGCGATCATAGTCGATCGGACTCGCGTTGCCGTGCGTTAGCCTCGTAGTCGCCGCATCGACCTCCAACGGATCGTCGATCTCCCCCGTTTCTGGGTTGGTCGTCGCCCGCACGAGCTCCGAGCCGTCACGCTTCCCGTCGTGACCGTATTCCTCACGGAACGCATCGAAAAAACGCTGCCTAACGTACGCCACCCACCACGTCTCAGCGCCCTTGCCCTTAGCCTCGTCACCAAGTGTCTCGAGGATCTTGAGCCGCGTCGCCTGCACCAAGTCAACCACATCGAGATCGCGCCGCTTGCCGAGCATCCTTTTCGCAAGCGTCCACACGGGCGCCAGGTATCCTGTCTCGTCGTCCTCACCGATCAGCCGCGTCAGCACCGCGTTTGCAGCGTCGGATCCGGCGGGCAACTGGCGAAACGCTCGTACCAGCACCTGCGGCGGCATCTCCGAGGCGCAGGTCTTCTTGACGTGCTCGATGAACTCCGGCGCATCCATGCGAGGCAGAGCCCTGTAGGCCTTCTCGACCCGAGCTAGCTCTGCCTCGAATTTCTCACCTCTCTTGCCTTTTTTCTTACCTTCCTTCTTGGCTGCCTCGTTTGGCGTCCCTTTCATGTTGTCTCCACATGCGCGGTGGCATGCGCGCTATTACCGTGTCTTACTCCTGACCGCCGGCCTCAGGCACTGTATCGTGGCAGCGCAATCGTTCCGTAGTCTCGTGTGTCTTGGCGTGCTCGCTGGATGCACCTCGCTCCGCGTCACCCTTAAGCTCGTACGGCGAGACTTTCCAAAGTGTGGCTGGAAATCCGGATATCGCTGTCCGAGTGGGTTCGTCGACTCGGTGGTTAACCGTGATTAACTAAGGAAGCCGTCAGAGCATCGGGCTCTGACCGCCCTCGTATGTGTGTATGCGTCTCTAGCCATTACGCGGCGACGAAAGCCGACTTCACTGGAAGCTTTCCGAGCCCCATTCATTTGTGCAGTTGGCTCATCAGCGGCCGCTGCTTCCGGAAGCCAAGCGATGGCAGTGAGAAAGACCCAATCGCAGCAACACTTTTCGAACTGTTTGGGCCATTCCGGTCGTATTGCGCTCCAATTGGGCAACCGTGGCCGCACTCCCTGCAGGGGCGATTGAGATTCGATCTCGGTCAGGGTGGCGGCAGTCCGGAGCATAAGGCGCAAGACGGATCTTGGGTTGCCGTTCGCAGATCTGTGTGGCTGGCTAACGCCGAAGTTCACTTGCGAGCGAGTCAAATAAAAGCGAGCGAAGCGAGCAATCCTTGGATCGCTCGTCAAGTGCAACGATCGTTAGACATCCGCGTCGAGGGATCAGACCCACCATATCAAGTCGGAGGGAATGTATTCCGCTCCGAGCAACGCACTTGGAGCATATGCCTGAAAACACTCAACAACCTCTTTCGGAAGACCCTGACTATGCGGATTTGCGACGTACGCTTTCGGCGGGAAGTCGGTTGGCACTCCGAAATCAAACGGCGCTCGGCACGCGTCTATGAAGGGCTCATCTCTCGTGGCGCGAATCAATTGATGCATATGTCGGATGAGTATTACTCCATCGACCGCGGGAAACGTTCGAGCGATCCCAACAGCGTCGCGCGCGAACGAGTTCGCAGTGAACAGACCGTTTGATGGCGCTACGAGCGCTGAGATTGGTTCGTAGATGAAGTCGTCCCAGACAACCACGAGGACAGTCGCCGGCGAGGGAGTTTCGAGTCGAAACGGGGCGAACTTCTCGTCCGCACTGATCAAGAAATCCTTGATTGGGTTGTCGCGAGGGAAGGTTACTCCGTCCGCTGCGCCGGGCAGGTTGGCGATTATTGGCTGTGGAATTGATCGCGACGAAATCTGGGTGGGGTTTGTGCCTCTTTTGCGAATGTGATCCAAGAGCGCCGGAGCCTTTACCTCGATCAGAATCGGCTGCGGTCCCCCGTCGATACGAAGCTCGGGATTCTTCCGTCCGCCCGTTTGTGGGGTCGGTTCCCACACAAACGTGGGCGTGAAACTCCACTCGTATTGAACCGCACGTCGAATGACGTGGATCTCTGCCAGTCTCTGAATGAGTTGCTCGTAGTGAGGCTCATGCTTCTGCTTTCCCCCAATCGATCCAAGATCGTTCAGCATCGCGAACGCGAAGCCGGGAATGGCGACCTCGATATCAGCAAGTGCGTCGAGAATGGCACCAGCGAACGGATGATCACCGGGATGCCTACCGATGGCGAAGTGCCAAGCGAACCAGTGCCAGTTCGCCGAGAACACCTTGGATTTCGCGACATAGTCTGCCAGATCTTTGCGAGTCAACACTGGTTGTGGATGTCTAACTATCGAATTATGCAGCCATCTTATGCTGCGGAGCTGTGAAGATCACTGCATGGTCGCGCAGCATAACATGCACGCGTAAGAATCATCAGACAAGACAACTCCCGTTGCGCCAGCAGCTTGGGAGCTCGCCACCGCCTCGCGCAGGAACGTTATGCGGCGTGAGTTTGCTGCATAAGTTGCGCGATCGCTCATCGCGCGGCCGAGCATCGCTAACCACCATACCGGTCGCGGGTCTCCCTGCGAGAGTTCCGCGCCGCTGATCGCCCTTGATCACCACTCATCGCCTCACCACTCCTACTTCGCCTCCGCCACCTCCTGCGGCACGCCGCGATAGGCTGCTTGCAGTGTGTTCCCCAGTGCGCCAAAGACGTTGGATCCCCAGCAGTACGCCCGGCCATCTGTACTGACGCCGCACGCATGACGCTGGCCGGCGCTGATGCTCGCGAACGTCGTG
>Ga0070679_100005874_pt1 | contig 11399 bp, 5 predicted proteins | sample KBSC63BmetaG_FD_65652 | JGI IMG/M metagenome (GOLD analysis project Ga0070679, IMG submission 65652) | Corn rhizosphere microbial communities from Kellogg Biological Station, Michigan, USA - KBS C6-3B metaG | ecosystem: Host-associated > Plants > Roots > Rhizosphere | place: USA: Michigan... | reverse complement strand
CCTTCGCGCAGCCGCTTGAGCGCGCGATCGCGCAACTGGCGCACCCGCTCGCGCGTGACGCCGAGCATGGAGCCGATTTCTTCGAGCGTGTGCTCGCGTCCGCCCTCGAGGCCGAAGTACAGGCGGAGGACCTTCGCGTCGCGCGGCGGCAGCGTGCCGAGCGCCTGCTCGATCTCGTCGGTGAGGAAGCGATTCATCGCCTCCTCTTCCGTGTCGGGCATTTCGTCGGCGACGAAGCGCTCGATCAGCGAGCGATCGCCTTCGGGATCCATGGGCGCGTCGAGTCGCACGTCGCTCGTGTTGAGCGCGGCGAGCGACTGCACCACGTCTACCGAGAGGCCTGTGAGCTGGGAGAGCTCTTCGGGGCTCGGCTCGCGGTTGAGCTTCTGGCGCAGGATCTCGGAGGCCTTGATGATGCGCGAGAGGTCGGCTGTGCGGTTGAGCGGCACGCGCACAGTGCGGCCCTGGCGCGCGAGCGCGGAGAGGATCGCCTGGCGGATCCACCACACAGCGTACGAGATGAACTTGACGCCCTGATCGGGGTCGAACTTACGGGCAGCCGTGAGGAGGCCGACGTTGCCCTCGCCGATGAGGTCGATGAGGGGCAGACCGCGGTTCTGGTACTTCTTGGCCACGGAGATGACAAAGCGCAGGTTGCGCTTGACGAGCTCCTGGAGACAGTCCTGATCGCCGGCGCGGATCTTCTTGGCGAGCTCGATCTCCTCGGTGCCCTTGAGGAGCGGGTAGGTGCTCACCTCATAGAGGTACTGGTCGAGGATATCGCGTTCGGGCTCGCTGGGGGCGATACCCGCTGGGGCAGTGCGTCGGCGACGGCGCTTGATGTCGGTCATGGAGCAGGGTGCCTCGCGCGGGGGCGCGTTGAGGTCATCAGCATGTATGGTCAGCGGCGATGAGGTGGAGCGGGTTCATCGCGGCGCTTACGCGTGACAAAAGGGAGCAGCAAGCCACCGGCGGAGTCTCAGGCGAACGCCCTTCATCGAGGTCACCGGAGGCGCTGCAAAATACCGGCCCATCAAAATTTCGCCAGTCCCGATTCGTTGACACCATTATTACCCGGGGCTATACTTTGGGGTTCCTGCCGGGACGGCGGAATTGCCGTGCGCGCGAGTGAGAAAGTGGCGCGACGCGGTGGTTTTTCTGTCTGGCGGGTGTTTTTTTGTTGGGGCAGGACCGAGCGGCGTGTTGGGTGGTGGCAGTGGTTGGACACGCGGGGGCGTAGCTCAGTTGGGAGAGCGCTTGAATGGCATTCAAGAGGTCAGGGGTTCGATTCCCCTCGCCTCCATGCGGCGTGGCGAGCTTAGCAGGTCACGCTGAAGCAGGGCTCGAAGGAATGCCGCGGTAGCCAGAGTGGTTGGCTTTCTGGCCTTCGAGACGATGCGGGAATAGCTCAGTTGGTAGAGCACAACCTTGCCAAGGTTGGGGTCGCGGGTTCGAGTCCCGTTTCCCGCTCTGTGTTTGCTTCTGTGCCGGATGAGGAAGGAGCGCTGGGGTATTGGCGCGATGCGGGCGGTTAGCTCAGTTGGTTAGAGCGCCACGTTGACATCGTGGAGGTCACAAGTTCGAGTCTTGTACCGCCCATTCCCCGCAGCGGCGCTGCGGGGTTTTTCGTGAGAGGGATGCGCGTGCCGGTGTGGTTGAATTGGCTTGACCCCTGTAGGGGTGCGGAATAGCTTGACGGTTCTGTTCGCGAACTCGCCGTTGGAAGTTGTGAAAGCCGTTGGACTGGCCGGGTTCGCTACGGTTGGGCTGATGGGGTGAAGGACCGGAATGCGCGCCCGTAGCTCAATTGGATAGAGCATCTGACTACGGATCAGAAGGTTGGGAGTTCGAGTCTCTCCGGGCGCATGGTGCAGTGCGAGTGAGTTCGCGAGTGGATAGGGACATATCGGCGGGGCGTAGCTTAGCCCGGTAGAGCGCCTGCTTCGGGAGCAGGAGGTCGCTGGTTCGAATCCAGTCGCCCCGACCATCGTCCAATACAGTGCAAGCGACAAGCGACAGGCCGGCAGAATTTCTGTCGGCCTGTCGTGCATCATGCGACCAGGCAGATCTCGTCCAGTCGAGCGAGGCCCGCAGGTTCCGCGGCGAACGGCGCCGGGCGCCCCCAGAAGAATCCCTGCCCCGCGTCCACGCCCGCCGAGCGCAGCCAGGCCGCGGTCGCGGCATCCTCCACGCATTCGGCGACAACTCGCTTGCCCAGCGAATGCGCCATCGCCGTGATGGCCTCGACCAGCGCGACGGCCGCCGGGTCGCTGCGCGACGCATGGATGAACGATCCGTCAATCTTTATCTGCTCGATCGGGAGGGAGCGCACGTACTCGAACGAGCAGAACCCGGTACCGAAGTCGTCCAGCGCGAACCGGTATCCGCGCTGCGCGAGGTTGTCGATCCAGGCGCGTGCGCTCGGGAGATCCTGGAGCGCCGCTGTCTCGGTGATCTCGAATTGCAAACGAGATGGTTCCACTGGCGCCGCCAGGAGCGCGGCGAAGATGCGGTCGAGCGCCAACGTGTCGCCGAGTGTCGCGCCGGAAAGATTCACTGCGACGCGCACTGCCGGACACTGCAAGAGCTGTTCGAGCGCCGCGCCGATGACCCACTCGTCGACGGCACTCGCGAGTCCGAAGCGTTCGCCGGCGCGGATGGCCGGCCCTGGCGGTGCAAGCGAGCCGTCAGCCAGGCGAAAGCGCAGCAGCGCCTCGAACGCCGCGACACTCTCGTCAGCGAGATCCACGATGGGCTGGAAATGCAGTTCCATGCTACCGTCGCGCAGCGCGTCTTTCAGGCGGACCGCCCATTGGCTTGCGTCGGTGAGCGCTGCCTCGCGTTCGGTGAACGAATGATAGCAAACGGTGCGGTTCTTCCCCAAGGACTTCGCGGCGGCGAGAGCCGCGTCCGCGAGCGACGCGATCGCCACCGGAGACAGCCCGCCGTCTATCACGGCGGCCCCGACGCTGACCGACGGAGCGAACGCGTACGCACCCTCGCGCAGGCGGAGTCCACCGATCGCCTCGCGAGCACGCTCGGCGACGATCCGAGCCTCCTGATCGGTCGCGCGTTCCAGCAGCACCGCGAATTCGTCGCCGTCGAGTCGCGCGATCAGTGGATCGTCTCCCAGCGCCTGCCGGAGAGTCGACGCGACAGCCCGAAGCAAGGCGTCGCCGGCGGGGTGTCCGACGCTGTCGTTGATCGCGTTGAAATTGTCGAAGTCCACGAGCAGCAGCGCCGCGGGTCGCTCGGGGCGCGCCCCGGCGACCACGTCGACAAGGAGTTCGTGGAAGGCGAGACGGTTGGGCAGGCCCGTGAGCGCGTCCTGCCGGGCCGCGCGCGTGAGACACTCCGCGTTGCGGTGATGCTCGGTCACGTCCCGGAGGGTGGCGACGATCCCGCGCACATCGGGATGCGCGAGCAGGTTCGTCCCAGTGGCCTGGATGAACAGCCACTCGCCATCCGGCCGACGGACGCGCATGCCGACGGTTGGATGCTCGTCCGGCAAGGCCCGGGCGTCGTCGAAGAAGCCCTGGACGGCCGCCCGGTCATCGGGATGGATGAAGTCGACGACGGGCCGACCTGTGACGTCGGCGGGCGCGTACCCGAGGACTGGCCGGGTGAATTCCGGAACGAAGGTGATGATCCCGTCGGCGTCGAGCACCACCATCATTTCGATGGCGTTCTCGGTGAGTGCACGGAAGAGCGCCTCGCTGCGACCGAGCTCCCTGATGGCCCGGACGTGGGCCGTTCGATCGACGATAAACGCGAGCGAACATGGCCTGCCCTCGAACAGCACGATCTGGCGGGTTACGTCCACGTCAATGACGCGGCCTCCCTTGCAGACGTGTTGCAACAATCCGACGCGGCTTTGCTCCGGCTGCTCGCGGAGGAATCGCCAGCGCAGCGCCTCGCGTGCTTCGGGCCGGTACAGGTCGTCGAGACGAAGCTGGAGAAATTCCTCGCGGGAATAGCCATAGAGCGCCTCGGCGGCCCCATTGGCCTCGACGATCCGGAGCGTCTCGCGATCAACGAGACACTTGGGAATCGGCGTGCCCATCACCAGCGGCAACTGGGATCTATCGACCGCCATCGGTCGAGCCAACGACAGCTCTGTCATACGACGTTTGAGTTCCAGGACATGTGAACCTGCTCTGCGCACCGATGATGAGTGCCAGCTGTTCATACTACGCTTATTGCGCCCCATCGCTTGTCGGGGAGTGGCCCTTCTTTGTGGTGAAATCCCTGACGCGGTCGCAGGTGGAGTTCCGCATGCCGCCCTCGCAAGGGGGACGCCGTTCGCCGCGGGCAGCGTGCGTCACGGGACGGCCCTGAGTTAGGGCCCTCTAAAGAGCGTTTCAGTGGATCGTCCCCCATGCGCTGGAGGGTGTTGACGACGGCGTGACCGCGGGGCAAACTCTTGAAGCGCCCGCCGCGGGGCACCGACAACCGAGGTCCCATTGATCGTCGTGCAAGTACTTGGGGGCGCGATCATCACGTGTGGCGACTATCGGGTCCGGGCCTCCTCGGCGCGGACCTTCGCCATGGCGCTCTATCTGGCTGCTGAACGAGGGCGATACCTGAACCGTGCTGTCGCACTTGCGACGCTGTTCGGGGATCAACCCGATGCGAACGGCGCGCACTCCTTTCGACAATTCGTCTACAAGCTCCGCAGCGTCGGCTTCCCGATCGAGTCGCGCGAGACGGATCTTCGCCTGCCGGCCGATGTGGTGCACATCGACGTGGACGATGTGCTGGCCGCGCGCCAGATCACGGCTGAGCAGCTGGCTGCGATCCAGCGGGGGGTGCTACCGGACGTGTCGGTTCCGAAGCTGCCGCTATTCAACGAATGGCTGGAGGGGTATCGGAATCGCGTTGAGCGTGAGCTCCAACAGGCGCTGGTGAAGCAACTCGGCGCTGCGCGCGAGGTCGCTGACTGGGTGTCGACGGAGCGGACTGCTCGCGCGTGCCTGGCGCTGGATCCGCTGAACGAAGAAGCGACTCTCGCGTTGGCCGAAGCGCTGGCGATCGGCGGATCGAAGGCGGCGGCGGTGAAGCTGCTCGAGGAGTATTCGAGCGAGGTTGGTGTCGCGAGTGGGGATCTCAAGGTCGCCGCGAATGTGTTGAGGCGGCGGATTTCGGAGCGGTTGCCGGAGCCGGGGTACCGGGCGAAGGCGGAATTGCCGTTTGTGGGGCGCGAGGTGGAGATGGGGGTGTTGAGGGAGCGATTGCGGCGCGCGGCCGCCGGGGACAGCAACGGCCTGCTCATTATCGGCGAGCCTGGAATCGGAAAGACGCGGCTCACTCGCGAGTTCGCGAACGTGGCCGTGCTGGACGGCGCCCGTGTCGCTGCGGCCGAAGCGCACCCGCACGATGTGCAGCGGCCGCTCGGTGCATTTCTGGAGCTGGTGCCGGTCCTGCTCAACATGCCTGGTGCGCTCGGATGTTCTCCCGAGTCGATGCAGGCGCTACGGCATCTCATCAGCCGTCAGGACGCTGACGGCGACGACTTCGGGAAATTGGAGCCCGAAGCGAGATACACGCGGATCACGACAGCCATCCGCGATCTGATCGAAGCCATCGCCGGCGAGTGTCTGCTGGTCCTGCTTGTCGAGGACGGCCACTGGTTGGACCCGCTGTCGCTGCAGTTCATCGGAGGGCTCGTGGTACGCCGCGGCGAACGCAGGCTACTCGTCCTCCTCACGTCACGCGAGCGCGCGCCGGAGGCGCAACGCGGACACGATGGTCAATTGGAAGCGCTGCGCTTGCTGCCGCTAGCTCCGGTCGATGGCAGATACCTGGCGCGCTTGGCTCTGCCGACCGTGGAGGGCGTCGACGAGATCGCCCAGCGCGTGCAAGACACCGCCGGCGGCAATCCGTTGTTCGTCACGTCGCTCGCGCTTCATTGGCGGGAGCCGGCCACCCGGTTTACGACGCCAGCGTCTGTGACGTCGCTCATCAACTACCAGCTCGAGCGTGTCAGCATTACCGCACTGACAGTGCTACACACAGTCATCTTGCTCGGACGCTATTGCACCGTCTCGCGAGTCGCCGAGTGTCTGGGTGTCACCTCGCTGGCGATCGCTGACGCGCTGCAGGAACTCGAAGACCGGTCGTTGATTGCGGCCGATTCCAGCACGACTGCATGCCGGCATTGGCTCATTTCCGAGGCGGCGATAGCCGCTGCGCCGACGACGAAGTTGCGGTGGTTGCACACGTGCGTCGCGGAGCTACTCGAAAGAGACTCACGAGCGCAGGGCGAGACCGGCATGCTGTTCGACGCGGCAGAGCATTGGATCGCAGCGAGCGAAGGTGAGCGCGCGTATGCCGCGCTTGTTGAATGCGCAGCGGCAGCGGCTGCGATCGGTAGAACCCGAGAGGCTTGCGACATTTTCGCGCGAGCGTCCGAGTTCACGTCCGACCACGTCAAGCGCATCGGCGCCCTGGAGCGAGCGATTCACCATGCAATGATCGGCAGCGAAACTTTGCGCGCCTACGACCTATTCGCTGAGCTTCGCCGACTCGAGGCATCGATTCCGTCCGATCTCGCGTTGTTTGAGATCGTTGCAGATTTCCACCGCGGCGAAGACGTGGCGGTGGTGAGAAGCCGCATCGAAGCATTTCTCACTGGGCACCGATCGGACCTCATGTACGCCGACGCTGCGGTCCTCTTGATCAAATTGGCGGACAGCGTTCGCGATCGTTCGCTTGCAGACCTCGGACGGGCCGTACGCGACAGGGCGCATCAGGTCCCGAGAGCGTCACGGCTGGAATTCGACCTCGTGTACGAGACCGCATTCGGAAGTATCGACGCTGCCGAGAGCGTGGCGCGTGAACTGTTGAGCATTACCGCCGCGTGGGGCGTTGCCCGTCGCGTTTCGAAGTGCTTCAATATCGCACAGGTTTTCTTCTTGTCGGGTCAGATCGACGACTCAATCACGCTGCACCAAGACATCTTCGAGTCCGGAATGAGGATCGGCCTTCGTCGCATCCCCCTGGCGTCGGCGATGATCCTCGCGTCGCTTTTCCGCGATACCGGGGACGTCAAACACCACGAACTCTGGGCGTCTCGGGCTCGAGAGGTGGTGAGGAGCGACCCGAGCCTGCGGGGAAGCGAAGTGCTTGCATTTGAAGTAGAGGCCGCGCTTTGGCGTAACGATCCGGTGTCTGCGCTCAAGTACGCTGCTGAACTCGAACATGTCGCCGCCGTTAGCCGCAATTCATATCTGGCCGAGGGGGCGCAAGCGTTGGCCGCCGCAGCGCACCATCTCGCAGGTCGGCAGTGCGACACGCTTCTCGCAGCGCTGAACATCGACGTCGAAAGGCGCCGAGGACTCCGCGCCGACGATATCGTCATTCAAGTCGCGTGCGAAGAATTGTTTTTTGAAGACCGGGCGGCCGACGGCCATTCTTTGCTAGCGACCTATCTGACTCAGAGCCGTTGCGTTCGCTCCCCGCTTTCGTTCGGCCTGCGTCGCCTTGTCGATCGGGTTAGCCAAGCGGCGGCGAGTGAAACCGATCGTCGGACCGCATGACGTCGATGCGCGAGCACCACGGAGAATGGCTTGGCACGTCTGCGACTTCGGAGCCGCACTCGAACGCCAGCGAAAGCCCTCCTGCGCGTACGCGGCGGGCAGGATACACGGCAGCTCGATGTCGTTTTGCTTCGGTTAGACCACTACGCGAAGACCTGCGCGACTTGTTGACCCCGGGAGCTCGCCTCCGGCCACCGCCTCCGGCTCATCCTCTTGGCGCGGGGGAAACAGCGACTGCCATAGTGTGCTTGACAGCAACTTGTCAGCGATGGCCGGATCAAATTGCGCTCCGCGACAGCGAACGATTTCTGCGCGAACGGCTGCTTCTCCGAGAGGCCTGCGGTATGGACGCTCGGTGACCATTGCATCGATCGTATCGGCGAACGTGATGATACGCGATGCAAGTGGGATCAATTCGCCGGCAAGACCGTCTGGATAGCCGGTTCCATCCCACCTTTCGTGGTGATGTCGAATCGCCGGAACCATATCCCGCAGTTTGCTCATCGTCGCGACCAAATTGGCGCCGTCGACGGGATGTTCTTTGATGAGAGCCCACTCGTCTGCAGAGAGCTTGTCGGTCTTTGCGAGGACGGCCGCGTACTTCTCATGAATCTTTCCCACATCATGAAGTAGGGCAGCCCGCCCAACCTGCTCCACCTCAATTTCGCTCAAACCAATTGCGCGCGCGATGAGTAGGGAATAATCCCGCACGCGTCTCGAATGCCCGGAAGTATAGGAATCGCGAGCCTCGAGCGATTTTACCATGAGTTCGAGCAATTCCCGATTCGTCTGCTCTAACTCCAGATTCGTGCTATGGACTTGGCGTAAGCCCAGAATCGGCACCCAAAGCGCCGATGCTGCGATTGGCCCGAACCGAGCATCCACCCAGGCAAATACAAAAATCAGGGGCGATGCCAACAAATCCGCGCCGGCGGTAACTCTGTTGTTTTCTCGCCACACCTGCCAGGGGGATGAATTAGCGCTGATCGCGATAACCCCAGAAACAAGCATGTTGTTCAGCATAAGCGCCAACGCGCAGGCAATCAGCGCAGCGATGCCTACGTGTGCCGTCAGATGAACTGGCGAGAGGGTGTCACCGCCGAGGCCCAGGAGTCCGACCCCGCCGAGGCTACGATATATCCAGATCGCCGCGCCAACGGACAGCGCTCGCTGGAAAACGTTGAAGATCGACTTCCGCTTCTGCCGCCGCAGCGTCAGATGAACGATGAACGTCTCAACTATGATGACTGCGACCGTCGGCCACGCGGGCACCAACAGCGCCGATGCAAAAAACGGGATAAAGACCAGCGACGCTGTTGCAGATTTTGGAAGCAGGAAGCTCAGTGCCTCGGCGGCGATGGCGAGGGCCGCGAGTACCAGCACAGCCGTGAGGGCGCCGGGCACGAGAACGGGCGCGCTCAAGTAGAGGCCCGCTTCCGAGCCAAGAGCCAGGGACGCGACGAAAGCGATATAAAGGTTTGTACGTGTTCGCATATCAGACCAGACCCCCTGCCCTCGTGCTAGAACCAATCCATGAACCCAAGAAGGGCACTCATAAAAAGGCTTGCCATTTCGCGTCACCCCCTTTGTGTACAAAGTCACGGTCTCCCGTGCTCCAAAGGTCGGCTCCGCTCAACTACTCGAAGAGGACTGATCCTCCGCTCGTCTTCGCTACAAAACGAGGGAGGGGGTCGTATTCCTAGGTTCGATTGTGTGGGTGCTTGCGGCTACAGTGTCTGTGCGTCGCTAAGTTCGCGCCTGCTCGACACCGCTGCCTCGCGGTCGTCCGAGATGGTCCTGCTCCTGCACCAGCTCCATCAACTTCCGCGTAATCCTGCTCCTGCACGAACTGCCTACCGCGCGAACTCCAGCCAACGGTTCGTCGCGTCCAGCACTGCCAGCACGCTCGCCGTCTCAGCGCTCTCGCGCACTTCAGCGCTCCCGGTCATCAGAGCCGTCTCGCGGCCCTCGCGCGCCGTCACTCCAACGAACACGAACTCCCTGTCGAACGCGTCCAGCAGACGGCAGCCTTCCAGCGCCAACGCGCGGTCCTCGCCCTCAGCCTGTCGAATGGCTGACAACGTGGCCCGCGCGGCTAACTCGATGCGAAGGCGCTCGTTCTCGAACCCCTCCGCTTCGCCCACGTAAGACTCGTCACCCTTCCTCAGGGTAACGCGGCAGGCCACGCCTTTGCTGCGCGACCGCCTGACCTCCACGTCCTCGAAGTAGATCCGGCGCCGCTTGGGCTCCGGCTCGCGCGCGCTGGTGGCCGTGCCGCCCGCCGGCGTCGTGCCCCGCTGCGCACCCTGCCCCACGGGCAGTTGCAGCATGGAATCCGACGTCCTGTTGCCTATCGCCCGCGGGGCATCGACCGCCGCGTACTCGCCCGTGGTCCCAGCGCTCGACGAGGTCGCCACCGAGATCTTCTTGTGGCTCACTCGCATGCCCAGGTGCGCCATCAGCGCGCTCTCCACGTTTCGCACCGTCTGCTTGGGCGCGAATTCAGTGGTGGTCAGCAGGTGGATTTCTTCCACGGCGCCCATGGGGCTCGCCACGATGCGCACCGAAATCACTCCCGGCAGTGTCCCCAGCAATTCCTCCGCGCGCTGTATCGGAAGCACGCTGCCCGCGATCATTGACGCATCGGCGGGCGGTACGGACGAATTGACGGGCAGGGACACGGACACTCTCCAGGGTCAGACGCTTTGACCGGCGGATGGGCGCAGACAACCACAAGTGCGCGTGAGACTCGGCGTCGCGTCACAAGAGCGCGCTGCCAATATGGAGCCCGCGCAGGGCTTAATCAAGCGAGAACGCCGACTCCGGAACGCGGTACTCCTTGATCTTGCGATAGAGCGTTCGCTCCCCAATGCCGAGCAGCTCCGCCGCACGCCGGCGGTTGCCGCGCGTCTCCTTCAACGCTGCCTCGATCACCGAGCGCTCCACGTCCGCCATCCGCGTGCCAGGCGGGATCACAACAACGTTCGGCGGCGGCGCCTTGTCGCGCGGCTCGATGCCGCCCACAGTGGCAATCGGCGACGAGACTGGCGGCAGATCGGCCCCGTGACCGCCCGCGTCGCGACCGCTCGCTATCACAGCCGGATGCACGTCGCCAATCCATCCATTCCCTCGCGGCTCGCGCTCGTCGTCAAAGCGGCGGCGCAGCTCTTCGACCTGGAGCTTGAGCTCCACGAGGCTCCGAACGATGAACTCGAGCTCGCGGCCCGACGTGCCTTCCTGCCCCCGCAGCACCGGGCCGACGTGCACCGGCAGCAGCCGCGCGGCGCCCGCCGAGGTGATCTGGCGAGGCAGGTCATCCGGCTGGATCTCGTGCCCCGGCGAGAGCACGACCATGCTCTCGACGAGGTTGCGCAGCTCGCGCACGTTGCCCGGCCACGCGTAGCCCACGAGCATCTGGAGCGCGGCCGCCGACAACCCGTGGAAGCGCCGCTCGTGCTGCTCCGAATAGACCTGGATGAAGCGCCGCACGAGCAGCGGAATGTCCTCGGGCCTCTCGCGCAGCGGGGGCAGATAGATGCGCAGCACGTTGAGCCTGTAGAACAGGTCCGTCCGAAAACGGCCGTCTTCCACGAGCTCGCGCAACGGCTGGTTGGTGGCCGCAATCACGCGCACGTCCACCTTGATGGGGACCGTGCCGCCCACGCGCATGAATTCCCGCTCCTCGAGCACGCGCAGCAGCTTCACCTGCGTGGCGGGCGGGATCTCGCCTATCTCGTCCAGGAACAGCGTGCCCGTGTCGGCCAGCTCGAAGCGGCCGAGCCGGCGCTCCGCCGCGCCTGTGAACGCACCCTTCTCGTGGCCGAACAACTCGCTCTCGAGCAGCGTCTCGGGGAGCGCGCC
>Ga0070679_100005873_pt1 | contig 11399 bp, 10 predicted proteins | sample KBSC63BmetaG_FD_65652 | JGI IMG/M metagenome (GOLD analysis project Ga0070679, IMG submission 65652) | Corn rhizosphere microbial communities from Kellogg Biological Station, Michigan, USA - KBS C6-3B metaG | ecosystem: Host-associated > Plants > Roots > Rhizosphere | place: USA: Michigan... | reverse complement strand
GCGCCGTCGACTTCCTCGCAAACGGCATGGGCCTTGCTTGGTCTGATGGCGGCGGGTGAGGTGGAACATCCGGCAGTTCTACGGGGTGTTCAGTACCTAAAAAGCACACAGACCGAAAAAGGGCTGTGGGACGAGGCGCGCTACACGGCAACGGGCTTTCCGCGGGTGTTTTACTTGCGTTATCATGGCTACTCGAAGTTCTTTCCGCTCTGGGCGTTGGCGCGGTATCGGAATTTGAGAAGCACCAACAGCAGGGTGGTAGGGGTCGGGATGTGATTTTGGGGGCGGGGGCCGCCGCGACCGTGGACAGTTCGGTTGAATTCAATTCGATTGATCCGCGGCCGGTGTTGATTGTAACCGGTTTGGTGCAGGAGGCCCGCATAGCGGCCGGGCCCGGCATGATCGTTATCTGCAGCAGTAGCGATCCCGCTCAATTGCGGGCGCTGCTTGCGACGCTTGACCCATCGTCATTCAGGGGCGTGATTTCGTTCGGCGTCGCCGGCGGGCTCGATCCTTCGTTGAAGTCGGGCGACGTGGTGGTGGCGACCGAGGTTCTGGCGGGCGATACCCGTTTTCTGGCCGGCCTCGCGCTGAACGAGGAAATGATCGCCAGCGCCGCGCTGAAGCGCCGGCGCGTGGTCCGCGGCGGCCTGGCCGGTGTCGAACAGGTGATCGCGGCGACCGCCTGCAAGGCCGCGCTGCATTCCGAGACCGGGGCTGCCGCGGTCGACATGGAAAGCCATATCGCGGCGGCCTATGCGGCCGAGGCGGGCATTCCGTTCGCCGCACTGCGCGTCATTTCAGATCCCGCCAGCCGCTCGCTTCCGGCGCTGGCCAAGAGCGCCATCAAGCCGAACGGCGATATCGACCTGCGCAAGGTGCTGCGCGGCCTCGTGCGCAATCCGAGGACGCTGCGCGCGCTGGTTTCCACCGGAATCGATTTCAATCGGGCGCTGCGCTCGTTGCGTGGCTGCCGGGGCTTCCTGGTTGGCGGCGAGGACCTCGCCACCGTGGATATCTGACGGCCGCCAGCGATCGCTTCAAAACCAGCGGTCGCCTTGAAACAAAAAAGCCCCGGTTCTGATTCGATCAGAACCGGGGCTTTTTGTTTTCCTTCAGGGCGGCCCTAGGCGGCCGTGGATGCCTTCTGCTGCTGCTTGGCGGCCGCCGCGGCGGCTTCGTCCTTGCGGATCTCCGAGAGGCGCTTCTGCACTTCCGCGGAGAAGATGTACTGGGCCGGACGCTGCTTATCGAGATTGATCTCGGGCGCCATCGGACCTGATGTCCGGACGCCACGCAGCGCGACCCACATCGCCTTCAGCGGATTGAGCAAGGCGGCGTTGGCCGCCGTCGGCTCGTAGCCGCAATGCGCCATGCAGTCGGCGCACTTCTCGTACTTGCCGGTGCCGTAGGTTTCCCAGTCCGTCGTCTCCATCAATTCCTTGAAGGTCTTGGTGTAGCCTTCGCCGAGCAGGTAGCAGGGCTTCTGCCAGCCGAAGATGTTGCGCGCCGGCATGCCCCACGGGGTGCACTCGTAGGACTGGTTGCCGGCGAGGAAGTCGAGGAACAGGCCGGAGTGCATGAAGTTCCACTTCTTGCCCTTGCCGAGCGCGAACACGTCGCGGAACAGCTTCTTGGTCTTGGTGCGGTTGAGGAAGTGCTCCTGGTCGGGCGCGCGCTCGTAGGCGTAGCCCGGCGACATCGAGACGCCGACGCCGAGTTCGGTGGTGAAGTCGAGGAACTTGGCGATCTCTTCCGCCGGATGGCCGTCGAAGATGGTGGCGTTGACGTTGACGGTGAAGCCGCGCGCCTTCGCGGCCTTGATCGCGGAAACCGCGCGCTCGAAGACGCCCTTCTGCGAGACAGCTTTGTCGTGATGGTCCTTCAGGCCGTCGAGATGCACCGAGAAGAACAGGTAGGGCGAAGGCTCGAACAGGTCGAGCTTCTTTTCCAGAAGCAGCGCGTTGGTGCAGAGCGAGACGAACTTCTTGCGCGCCACGAGGCCGCGCACGATCTCGCCGATCTCCTTGTGGATCAGGGGCTCGCCGCCGGGGATCGCCACCATCGGCGCGCCGCATTCATCGGCCGCGTCCCAGCATTCCTGCGCCGACATGCGCCGATTGAGGATCGCATCGGGATAGTCGATCTTGCCGCAGCCCACGCAGGCGAGGTTGCAGCGGAACAACGGTTCCAGCATCAACACGAGCGGATAGCGTTTCCGGCCGAGCAGCTTCTGCTTGACGAGATAACCGCCGATACGCAGTTCCTTGAAGAAGGGTATTGCCATTGAGAAGGTTTCTTTCTGGACTCGATAAAGTAGTGAAGTGGATCAGCCCGCAGTCAATTCGGCCGGAAGCCGGAATTCGATATTTTCTTCCCGGCCGGGAAGCACCGACACCTTGACCGGTCCGATACGCCTCAAAGCCTCGATCACGTCGTCGACCAGAACTTCGGGTGCCGAGGCGCCCGCCGTAATGCCGACGGCTTTTGCATCTTTCAGCCAATCAGGGTTCAACTCCCTGCCATCGGCAATGAGATAACTCGCGACCCCGACTTCGGTGCCGATTTCGCGCAGCCTGTTTGAGTTGGAACTATTGGCGGCCCCCACCACCAAAATGACGTCCACCAGCTTGCTCAGATCCCTTACCGCAGATTGGCGGTTCTGTGTCGCATAGCAGATATCCCGGATGTCAGGGCCTTGAATATCTGTAAAACGGGCCTGAAGGGCCGCAATTATGTCCTTTGTGTCGTCCACGCTCAGGGTTGTCTGGGTAATATAGGCCAGCGGGGTGTCGGTCGGCAGGGTCAGGGCCGCCACGTCGTCGACGTTCTGGACCAGCAGAACCGGCCCGGGAACCTGCCCCATGGTTCCCTCGACCTCGGGGTGGCCGGCATGGCCGATCAGAACCAGGGCGCGGCCCTTCGACATATACCGCTTGCCCTGATTATGGACCTTGGTGACCAGCGGACAGGTGGCGTTGAGCACCGGCAGGCCGCGGGCGGCCGCCTCTTCCTCGACGGTGCGGGCCACGCCGTGGGCACTGAACACGGTCACCGCCCGCGGCGGCACCTCGGAGAGGTCCTCAACGAAGATCGCGCCCTTATTCTGCAGGCTTTCGACCACGTATTTGTTATGCACGATCTCGTGGCGCACGTAGACCGGCGGGCCGTATTTCTCCAGCGCACGCTCGACGATCTCGATCGCACGCACGACGCCGGCGCAAAATCCGCGCGGCTGGGCCAGATACACTTCCATGGGCTGCTCGTTACGCAAGGTGCACCAACTTCTTTCGCAAATTCACGCGCAAGATCACTTGAAAGCCTCCGCGCAGCCGGACCTATCGGATAACTGCAATATCCGCACCACGATCCGATCCTGCTTGTTTGCCGACCCAAGCACATGGAAGTACAGGGCTTTGTGTCAAAAAAAGAACGGCTGGAAAAGAAGCATCGGGCGTGGTTACCAGCTTTTCGGTATTATAATACAGTCAACTGCCCTCTGCGACCCTCCGTCATCCTCACTTGTTCGTCACTTTATCGCCCCCTGCGGCGGTCTATACCGACCGGCAACGCTGTTCCGGAGGGTTTGGGCGGCTTTGGTTGAACCCTGCGGGAAAGTAACCAAACAACATTAGATCGGCCGATGGAACTCCGCTAGATAGCGGGCGTTTTCGGCGGGCTCTTGAGACTTAGAAAGAAATGATGTGCTGACCAATATTGTCGTCGCGATTGTCAGAACCTGTACCCGCTTTGCCTCTGCCGTCGTCGTTGTGTCGCTGCTGCTGGCGATCGGAGCCGGCTTCTACACCGCCCGAAATTTCTCCATCAACACTGACATCAACACGTTGATTTCGCCCGATCTCGATTGGCGCAAGCGCGACAACCAGTTCGAGCAGGCGTTTGACCGCGACCGGCTGATTCTGGCCGTCGTCGAGGCGCCGACGCCGGAACTCACCGGTTCCGCGGCCAAAGCGCTCGCGGAAAAGCTTTCCGCCGACAAGAAGCATTTCGAGTCGGTCACGCCGCTCGGTTCGGGCGAGTTCTTTGAGAAGAACGGCCTGTTGTTCCTGCCGGTGGAAGAGGTCGGAAAGGTCACCGGCCAGCTCGAATCGGCAGCCCCCTTGATCGAGATCATGGCCGGCGATCCGTCGATCCGCGGCCTGACCGGCGCGCTCGAGACCGGACTTGCCGGCATCAAGCGCGGGCAGGTCAAGCTCGACAATGCGGAGCGGCCCTTCAACATGATCGCGCAGACGGTCGAGGACATCCTCTCCAAGGGGACGGCGACGTTTTCCTGGCGCGAACTGGTCAGCGACAAACCCCTGACCGACGCCGACAAGCGCGCCTTCATCGAGTTCAAGCCGATCCTCGACTATCAGGCGCTGGAGCCCGGCAAGGACGCAACCGACGCGATCCGGCAGGCAGCGACCGAGCTCAATTTCGCGGGCACCTACGACGCGCGGGTTCGGCTGACCGGGCCGGTCCCGATGGCGAATGAGGAATACGCCACGGTTCAGGACGGCGCGATCCGCAACGGCATCGTTACCACCGTCATCGTGCTGATCATCCTCTGGCTGGCGTTGCATTCGGCGAAGATCATTTTTGCGGTGTTCGTCAATTTGTTCGTCGGTCTTTCGATTACGACCGCCGTCGGCCTGATGATGGTGGGCTCGCTGAACCTGCTGTCGGTTGCCTTTGCCGTGCTGTTCATCGGCCTCGGTGTCGACTTCGGCATCCAGTTCAGCGTTCGCTACCGTTCCGAGCGTTTCAAGAACGACAACCTGACGATGGCGCTGGAAGAGGCGGCGCGCCGCGCTGCGGTTCCGCTTTCGCTCGCCGCTATGGCAACGGCTGCCGGGTTCCTCTGTTTCCTGCCGACCGACTACAAGGGTATTGCCGAACTCGGCAAGATTGCCGGCGCCGGCATGCTGGTCGCGTTCCTGACCAGCATCACGACGCTGCCGGCACTGCTGGACCTGATCAATCCGCCCGGAGAAAGTGAACCGGTCGGTTATGCCTTCCTGGCGCCGGTCGATCACTTCCTCGAAAAGCACCGCGTCGTCATCATCGTCGGCACCCTGCTGGTCGCCATCGCCGGCCTGCCGCTGCTCTATTTCATGAAGTTCGACTTCAACCCGATCAACCTGCGCAACAAGAACGCCGAGTCGATCGCGACCTTCCTCGACCTGCGCAAGGATCCGAACACCGGCGCCAACGCCATCAACGTGATGACGAATTCCGAAGCCGACGCCAAGAAGATCGAGGCGAAGCTTGAAAAAGTGCCGGAAGTGCTTCGGGTGATGTCGCTCGACAGTTTCGTGCCCGAGGATCAGCCGGCGAAACTGAAGCTGATCGCGCAGGCGGCCAGGGTATTGGGGCCCGCGCTCAATCCCGATCAGGTCGATGCTGCGCCTTCCGATGAGGAGAACGTGGAAGCGTTGAAGGGAACGGTCGAAAGCCTGCGCAAGACCGCTGGCGACGGCAAGGGACCGGGCGCGGTCGCCTCCCGGCGGCTGGCGGACGGGCTGTCGAAGCTCGCCGGTTCAAACCAGGCGACACGCGACAAGGCGCAGAGCATTTTCGTCAGCCCGCTCAAGATCGTGTTCGAGGAACTCAAGAACACCTTGCAGGCGGGAACGGTCACCCTGAACACGCTGCCGCCGGACCTGGTTGCCGGCTGGAAGGCCAAGGACGGGCTGATGCGCGTCGAAGCGCTGCCGAAGGGCGATCCCAACGACAACGACAATCTCCGCAGATTTGCGAACGCGGTGCTGGCCGCCGAGCCTAACGCCATCGGCGGACCGGTCTCGATCCTCAAATCCGGCGACACCGTTGTCAGGGCGTTCGTCCATGCCGGCATCTGGGCGCTGCTGGTCATCAGTGCGCTGCTCTGGCTCGCCTTGCGGCGAGTCACCGACGTGCTGTTGACGTTGGTGCCGCTTTTGGTGGCGGGCGCGGTGACGCTGGAGATCTGCGTGCTGATCGGGCTGCCGCTCAACTTCGCCAATATCGTAGCCCTGCCGCTGCTGCTCGGCATCGGCGTTGCCTTCAAGATCTACTACGTCACGGCGTGGCGGTCGGGCAGGACAAACCTGCTGCAGACCAGCCTGACGCGCGCAATATTTTTCTCGGCGCTGACGACCGCCACCGCGTTCGGCAGCCTCTGGCTATCCAGTCATCCCGGCACCGCCAGCATGGGTAAATTACTGGCGCTGTCGCTCGTCACTACGCTCGCTGCGGTGCTGCTGTTCCAGCCTGCGCTAATGGGCAAACCGCGCGATGTCGGGGAGTAGGCAGATATCGCCGATATCGCCCGGCTGGCCGGCCGCCTGCTTCTGACCAGACTTCGGCGCCGCGCCCACCGCGCCGGTGGTCCTCGGCGGAACTGCCGGTGTCGGTGTGATGGCTGTTGCTTTGGGCAGCGCGCCGCTCTTCGGCGCGCTCTTGGCCATGCTGTTGGTGGGGCTTGAAGGAATCGGCGGCGCCACGCGAGTCCAGGTTTCGCCGCCGCAGAGGAACCCCAGCACGCAGCCTTGAATCTCGAGCTGGTCAGGCCCGGCAGGCTTGATGGTGGAGCTGTAAAGCTGCCCATCCTTGGCGTTATAGACTTGGCCTTCCCAGGTATCGGCGACACCGGGCTTTTTCTTCATGTCGATCAGGATCGGCATGCCGAGGGTAGCCCGGCCCTGCTTGGCGGGGTCGGGATTGTGGGTATCGCGGCCGCCCGGGGTCTTCTCCCAGGCAACCACACCCCACATGCTGCCGTTGCATTGGGCGACCCGGATATTGGCGACGCCATCCGCCACCCTCCAGTCGCCGGTGACGTCGGCCGCCAGTGCTGCATTAAGACCTGTGGCTAAAAAAAATGCGGAATAAACTATTTTGCGCGCGACAGTTTTTGGGCAGTGCAACATGGTTCGAACCTGTGCTTATCTGGATGATCCCAAAGCGGGGGGCAAAAAGCCGCATTGAGCGTTTTCAGTTGACGAAATACCCATCAACCGACGTATGTAACGAATGCTAAGTCCAAATCTAGACGTTTCCGAGATGTTTGTGGAGCGCGAGTCACAGCGCAGTTCCATGCATGCGCGCCATTTGAACGAGCAGCTCGTCCGCGTGCTCAAGACCATCGGCTACGATGTCGGCTTTCAGAAGGGTCAAGGCCAATACCTGTTCGATCGTGACGGGGCGCGCTATCTCGATCTACTGAGCGGATTTGGCGTTTTTGCGATTGGCCGCAATCACCCGGCGCTGCGCGAGGCGCTCAAGAGTGTATTAGACAGCGACTTGCCCAATTTGGTTCAATTGGATGTTTCGACGCTGGCCGGTGTGCTGGCGGAACGTCTGCTCGAGCATGTGCCATACCTGGACAAGGTGTTCTTTGCCAATTCAGGCGCGGAAACCGTCGAGGCTGCGATCAAGTTCGCGCGCGGCGCCACCGGCCGGCCCGGCATCGTGTCCTGTTCCCACTCTTTCCATGGCCTGTCCTACGGTGCGTTGTCGCTGATGGACGATCCGAACTTCCGCTCCGGCTTCGAGCCGCTGTTGCCCGGATGCACGCAGATTCCGTTCAACGACCTCGCAGCGCTTGAACACGCGCTGTCGTCGCGTCAGGTCGCCGCCTTCATCGTCGAGCCCATTCAGGGCAAGGGCGTCAACATGCCCACCGATGAATTCCTGCCGGGCGCCGCGGCTCTCTGCCGCAAATACGGCACGCTGTTCATCGCCGACGAGATCCAGACCGGAATCGGCCGCACCGGGAAATTCCTCGCGGTCGAGCACTGGAATGTCGAACCCGACATGGTGCTGCTGGCGAAGGCGCTGTCCGGCGGCCACGTGCCGGTCGGCGCGCTGCTGACGCGCAAGAGCATCTTCGACAAGATATTCAATCAAATGGATCGCGCGGTCGTGCACGGCTCGACCTTTGCGAAGAACGATCTGGCGATGGCGGCCGGTATCGCCACGCTCGAGGTGATGAAGGCCGAGAAGCTGGTCGAGCAGGCCGCCAAGCGCGGGGCCGAACTGCGGCTGGCGCTGACCCGCATGGTGCCCGGCTACGAACTGCTGAAGGAAGTGCGCGGCAAGGGATTGATGATCGGCATCGAGTTCGGTCCGCCGAAATCGCTTCGGCTCCGCGCTTCCTGGAACGTGCTGGAGGCCGCCAACAAAGGCTTGTTCTGTCAGCTCATCACGGTGCCGCTGTTCAAGGATCACAAGATCCTGACCCAGGTCTCCGGCCACGGCAGCCACACCATCAAGCTGCTGCCGCCGCTCGTCATCACCGATGAGGACTGCCGCTGGATCGAAAAGTCGTTCGACGAAGTGATCGCCGGCAGCCACAAGGTCCCCGGCGCGATCTGGTCGCTCGGCAAGACCCTGGTCGACAACGCCGTGCGCAAGACGGCGTAAGCGCTTGTCGTCTCGGCCTGGTGCGCACGGGCGCCGGGACGACGGTGATGTTCAGCCTTCCTTATTCGTCCGCATCGCGCTTTCGAACTTGTCGCCGAAATCGGCAAGTTCGTCCTTGGCGATATCGCTGACCGCCCAGTAGTTCAGGCCGCGGTCGCTCCAGTGCCGGATGTTGAATCCCTGGATGGTCTCGATCTTGGCGGGTAGGTGCTCGGTGTTCGCGGTCTGCGATACGAACAGGTTGATGATGTGCTGGCGGCGGCGGTAGACCACCGCGCCGATGGCGCGCGCGTCGACATAGTCGAGCCGGCCGCCGATCAGCGTAAAGCCCTGCGTGGTGAGGTCGACCACCGGCGGCGAGACGTCGAGCCGGCCGTTGAACCACGGCTTGACCGTGTGCTGGTCGGTCGAGATCACGTCGGTGAGGTGGCCGGCCTGCAGCGAGCGCAGATGCGCCGAGACCACTTCGGACTGGATCCGCTCCATGTCGTCGTGGCGCAGCACGATGGCGACGAGGCCGGTTGCCGCCAGCGCCGATACGGCCGATCCCATTGCAAAGCCGCGCAGCACCGCGCGCCGGCTCTGGTGCTGGCGCGGTTGCGGCAATGCCGCTTCAATGCGCGCGCGCAGCGCCGGAGGCGCGGTGTAATGCATGCCGGAATCGGCCATCGCCTTGCTCATCTCGCGGTAATCCCTCAGCATCGCCGCGCAACGCGGGCAACCCTCGACATGGTTTTCGACGTCGCGGGCATGGCTGGCATCGAGTTCGCCGTCGATCAGGGCCTGAAGGAGGATTTCTGCTTCGTCGCAGGTCATTTCACTTGCTCCTGTTCCGCAAGCCATGCCGAGCGCAGCATGGCGCGGGCGCGCGCGAGGCGCGACATCACGGTACCGACCGGCACTGCGGCAACGCTGGCGATCTCGCGATACGACAAATTCTCGATTTCACGCAGGACAAAAGTCTCCCGGAATGGTTCGGTCAGCGCCGCCACCATCCGGCGGATGCTGTCGGAATCCCTGGCCCGCACCAGCTGCGCCTCCGGCGTTTCCTGGGTCTCGTGCCAGAGCGGTGCCTGCTCGGCGGTTTCCGGCACGTCGTCGATCGTGCTGGTCGGCGTCGTGGCGCGCCTGGCATATTCGGCGCGGCAGACGTTGCGCAGGATCGCGAACAGCCACGGCTTCATCGCCGGTCCGCGATAGCTGTCGAAATGCTTGAAGGCGCGCAGGTAACATTCCTGCACTGCGTCCTCGGCATCGGTCGGGTCGCGCAGCAGATAGCGCGCCAGCGTATAGGCGTCGTTCAGAAGGGGCAGCGCCGCCTCGCGAAAGCGCCGCGCCTTTTCGGGATCTTCCTCGGATGCTCGAAGTGGCATCGCCTTTGGTCCGGCTGCAGCAGAAAGCGCTCTTGCCCGGCCGGGGTCGATCCACCGGCCGGGCATGGTTGTGATGCCTTGGTTGGGCGCGTTATTCAACCTTCACGATCCCTGTCATGTGCGGGTGCAGCGAACAAAAGTACTTGTATTCGCCGGCCGCGGTGAACGTGAACGCGAAGGTGCCGTCGGTATCCATGGTTTTCGACCGGAACTTGCCCGGGCAGACCACGGTGTGGGGAATGTCGTCGCGGTTGGTCCAGGTGACGGTCTGACCGACCTTCACCGTAAGCTGCTGCGGCTGGAAAACGAAGTTGTCGATATGCACGGCCAACGGATCCGCCGCCGCTTCCTCGGCAGCGGCAGCGACGACGGGCAGGAACAGGGCTGCGACCGCGGCGATGCCGAAGTTGCGACGATTGAGCGAAGTCATTTCCAGTATTCCTTCCATAGCGTTTTCAAGCGAAGTGGGTCCGGTTCGCGTGAAGAAAACGCGTCAACCAAAAGCTTAGCCCTGCAACGGGGTGTCGATGATCGCCAGCGGCTGGTTGTTCTGCTTGAAGTTGATGCTGGCGACGCCGAGCATGCTGCGCAGTTTCGTATCCTCGACCTTCATCGGTCCGGGTGAGGGGGCGGCCCCTGGCGCCGGCTGCGGGAAGGCGGTCGAACGCGCGGTGTGGAAGGTGACGTTGCCTTCGACCTTCTGCATCACCTGGTGGATGTGGCCGTTCAGAACCGTGACCGAGCCGAAGCCCTTGACGTATTCCAGCGCGCGGCCGCCGTCCTCGGTGCCCCAGCCCCATTGCGGATAGACCGTCCACAGCGGGATGTGGGCGAACAGCACGACGGGCGTGGACTTGGAACGGCCCTTGAGGTCGTTCTCCAGCCATTCGAGCTGTTCGTTGCCGAGATTGCCGAGGCCGCCACCCTTGAGGTCGACGACGTTGACGAGGCCGACGAAGTGAACGCCGCCGGCGTCGAAGGAATACCAGCCGGCGCCCTTGGTGCCCTTGCCGTAGCGCTCCTTGTAGAGCTTGACCTCTTCGTCGATGAAATCGTGCTCGCCCGGCACGTAGTGCACGTCGAGTTTGGACTGCGAGATGATGCGGTCGGCGTCGTCGAATTCCTGAGCCTTCGACAGATGGGTGATGTCGCCGGTGTGGATCATGAACGCCGGCTTCATCGGCATCGCCTTGACCTTGTTGATGGCCTCCTCAAGGGTGCCGAGCGCGTTCGGGTTGGCCGGCTTGTCGAAGCCGACATGGCTGTCGCTGATCTGCAGGAAGGTCATTCCCGTGGCTTCGGCGGCTTCGGCGGAACCGACCATGCCGAGCGTATGCGGAACGCCGCCGGTGACGGTCCAGAGCAGGCCGGTGCCGGCCCAGGTCATGCATTCCAGCACCTTGCGGCGGTTGACGCCGTTTCCTTCATCGTGATGGTCGTGATTGCTCATGACAATTCTCCCGTGGCCCTTGATTGGGCTGTCGGGTACGTGATCGGGGGAGGCGCGGGTTTATTCCCGGGAGACCTGCCCGGGCTGGGACGGGTGATGACGTTTTCGTGAGCGGACCGGCTCGCCACGGGGGCGGGCGCATCGCAATTTCCCGACTAACTCGTGGG
>Ga0070679_100005872_pt1 | contig 11400 bp, 7 predicted proteins | sample KBSC63BmetaG_FD_65652 | JGI IMG/M metagenome (GOLD analysis project Ga0070679, IMG submission 65652) | Corn rhizosphere microbial communities from Kellogg Biological Station, Michigan, USA - KBS C6-3B metaG | ecosystem: Host-associated > Plants > Roots > Rhizosphere | place: USA: Michigan... | reverse complement strand
CTCCTGTTCGACGAGAATCGTGAAGCGCTCTCGATCGGCGTCGCGCGGCGGCAGCTGATCATCGAGGGCGTCGCCACGGATCCGCACAACCCGGTGCTCAAGGAGCTCGCGCAGAAGCTGCACAACCACCACGTGGGGGCGCTGAAATTCATTCGTGGCATCGAGCGCGAAGAGCTGGCCGAGGCTCTTCGGGAGCTCTCGACCGACCCGGTGAGGACGGAAAAGCCGATCGGACACGATCTCGATAGAGTGGGCGACCTTTGGGATCACGTCCGGTTCTTCCCCCTAACCTACGATCGCCTTCAGCTGATTGAAGACGACGGAAGCGCCGAGCCGCCGAGTCCGGACCAGATGGCCGCCGGGCGCTCGACGCAGCTATGGATCGGCCTTGCCCGCGCCGCCCTCGTCTCGGATACATCGGCCGGATCCGCGGACATCAAGGACTCCGACGACAACCAGTCGCTCGAGCCTGCCACGGTTGCACGGGCCATCGACGAGCACCAGCGGGAGGATGCGTACGACCAGGTCATCGTCGGCTACCTGCTGCAAATCGGGGAGGAGCTGCGCTCGGCCGACGGACCGGAAGCCGCGGGTCTCAAGCGCCGCGTTTCGCGCCTGGTCGGATCGCTGAAGGAATCGACGCTCGAAAAACTCCTCGAGATGGGCGGCGACAAAATGCAGCGCAGAAAATTTCTGCTCGATGCGTCGCAGGGCATCGCGGTGGAGGCCGTCATCGACCTCGTCAAAGCTGCGTCAGCCGCGGAGGGACAAACCGTCTCTCACTCGATGCTGCGCATGCTGTCGAAGCTGGCGCACCATCCGTCTTCTGGCGGCGGGCCGCGCCAGCTTGCTGATCCCACCGTCCGCGATGTGATGCGTCGCCTGCTGGACGATTGGACCCTCGACGATCCGAATCCGGAGGCCTACCGACAGGTCCTCGAGAACATGTCGAGCCTGAAGAATATCAGCGACAAGGCACCGAGCGAGGCAGTTCCGACGGAGTGCGAGCCCAATCGAATGATCCAGATCGCCATTGAAGTGGGGGGGATGGGGCCGCAGGTGCGATCCGCGATGATCGGCCTCTGGAAGCAAGGCAGGGTGGATGTTCTGCTGGATCTCGTAGAGCGCGCCCCGAACGCGGACGCGGCCGCGCCAGTCTGGGACTTTCTCGTCGCCGAGCGCACCCTCGATTCACTCCTCGCCCAGGAGCGCGTTGACCTGCCGCTCGTCGGGCGGTTTGCGCGACGCATCGGCTTGCCGGCCGTCCCGTCGCTGATTGCGGCCTCGATCGTGTACGACGACGCCAAAACCCGCGCCCAGTTTTACGATCTCATTCAGTCCCTCGGTGAGGATGTTGGCGCGCACATCTCTGCGCGCATCGGGGACGCGCCGCCCCTCGTTCAGCGCGAGCTTCTCGCTTTCCTCGGCCGGCTTGGTGCGACTCCCTCCGGATTTTCCGCGGCCGGCTACCTCACGAGCCATGACCCGCTCGTGCGCCGAGAAGCCGTAAGGCTGATGATTCGCGACGCGAGTACGAGGGAGAAAACCGTGATGGCAGCTTTGGCCGACACGGACGACCGCGTGGTTTTCGTGGGATTGACGGCAGCGCAGGAGAAGATTCCGGCGGGAGCGGCGGAGCTGATGCGTCAGCGTGTCGATCGTGGGGAGCTTGATGCGCAGCTGCGCACCATGTGCATCCGGATCATCGGGCAGCAGCGCAACCCGCAAACGCTGGCGTGGCTGCTGGGACACGTTCTCACGGAAGCGAGGTGGCAACGCCGGCCTAAGCTCCGCCCCTCGACGCCGGAGATGCTCGCGGCTCTCAGCATGATCGCGACCGGATGGCGCAGTGAGCCGGCGGCCGCGATGGCAATCGGCCTTGCCGAACAGAGCAAGGACTCCGAGGTTCGCGCGAAGGTCGCGCGGGCCCGCGAGGCGAGCGAAAAAGTCGCGGGACAGGCATGAGCGGCGACCCGATACGCTTCCTGGTTTCATTCGGGCAGGCAGTTTCTACGATGGCCCTCTACAACGACGGCCACCCGGCGCGCGAGCGCGCGGTTGACCGCTCGTACCGTTGTCTCCGCGACCTCCAGGAATTCGATCCCACACCGCGCTTTTCATTCCTGGGTGAGGAGACCATCTACGGTGAGAAAGCGCTTCGCGAGCTGGGGGATTGGGAATGGGGAACGCGACTGGCGCAGGCGGGGGTACAGCGGATGGAGCTCGCGAACACCGTCACCCGCGAAGAGTACGAGGAATTTCTGGAAGAGATGATGGCGCGCATCACTCTTTCGGTGATCGATTCCGCCGAAGCCAGACCGCGTTCGTCCGCGATCAAGGTGGGTGCGTTGGGCATCCGCGGCGAGACGCGCGAGCTTGAAGAGAGCTTCCAGGCCGAGGCACCCGTCGCTACGACGTTCTACGCCCTAGGTGAAGAAGCTGCGTCGATCAAGTCGATGCACCGCGACGTCCTCGATCGCGGGAGGCTTCCGCTCGCGGAGGCGGAGGCGGTGGTGCGCTCGCTGTCGATGGCAATGCACGGCGACCAGCAGATGATTCTGCCGCTGCTGCAGCTCAAGGAATTCGACGAGTACACGACGACCCATTCTCTGAACGTCTCCGTCCTGACGATGGCGCTCGCCGAGGCAGTGGGCCTCGCCGCGCAGGACGTGCGCACGTTCGGAATCGCCGGGCTGCTGCACGACCTGGGCAAGGTGAGTATTCCGACTGAGATCCTGAACAAGCCGGGCAAGCTGACCGACCAGGAGCGCGCGGTGATGCAGGGTCACCCGTCAGCCGGAGCGAAGCTGATCATCGACAGCGGCCGCCGGCTCGATCTGGCGGTGGCGGTCGCCCACGAGCACCACATCATGATCAACGGCCAGGGATATCCGGTGCGCCACTACCCGCGCGATTGCCACAAGGCGAGCAACCTCGTGCACGTCTGCGACGTATACGACGCGCTCCGTACGCGCCGACCGTACCGTGACGCGTGGGAATCGGAGCGGGTGCTCACCTACATCGAAGAGCGCGCCGGAACCGAATTCGAGCCGGAGGCGGCCGCGTCGTTCGTCGCGATGATGCGGAAGGCGGAAAGCGGAATCCAGCTGTCGCCGATGCCCGTAGATCCTGTAAAGACACCGGAAGGAACGGGGTGAAACCGCGCGGTTCCGGTATATGTCGGTACCGACGCGATTCGTTACGGCCGCGCTCGAGAATCGTCAACTATGTGCAAGGGAAAAGCGGTTGGACTGAAGAAGGGGCATCTCTCGATGCCCCTTCTTCATTTTCAACGCTTCGTGCCTCTCTTCCTGACCGGCCGCACCGGCTTCTCGAACAGCATGGCGGGCCGCACTCCGGCGAACCCAGAGGCAGCAAGCCATTTCTCGAGCCCGGTCGCAAGGCCACGGCGCTCCGAAGGCGTAAGCAACTCGAACCCGTCGATGAGATCCTCCTGGATGGCGCGCGGGGCCTTCCGTAGCAGGGCCGCTCCCTGACGCGTGAGGCGCAGCACGGAGCGACGTTTGTCGAGCTTGTCGGTCGTGCGAGTCACGAGTCTCTTCGAAATGAGCTGGCCGACAACCTGGGAGACAGTGCTGTGCGTGGTCATGGTGACAGTCGCCAGGTCCTTTACCGATTGATCGGGAGTATTGGCCAATTCCCGGAGGACAAACAGCTGCGCCGCGCTGACACTGAGCTCCCGCTCGACCGATTCGGCGGCCGAGCGAAGACCACGCACCATTCGCCTCAGTGCGTTGACCGCCCGCGAAACGTCCTGCGTCTGCCCAGTCTTCGTCGGCATGGAGTCACCAGGTCAAGGCGTTTCGATAAACTGGCCCTCGAGACTAAATGCCTCAAGGGCTGGGCGTCAGGCATCCGGCTCTGCTGCGCGGGGGAGAGCCAGGGAAAACGTGGACCCGTGGTCGAGCGTGCTGCGCACGGTAATGTCTCCGCTCATCGCTCTCGCGAGGTGCCTGCTGATCGCGAGGCCGAGTCCCACCCCTTCATTACTGGTCTGGGTGAGGCTTCGATTCACCTGAATGAACGGCTCGAAGATTCGCTCGAGCTCTCGTTCCGGGATTCCGGTACCCGTGTCGACGATGTCGATGCACACAATCGATTCGGTGTTCTTGCAGCGCACTGCGATACCGCCCGTGACGGTGAACTTCACCGCGTTCGTCGTGAGGTTGAGCAGGATCTGCTGGAGTTTCTCGGGATCGGCGTTGACGAACCCGATGCATTCTGAACGCGTGAAAGTGAGGCCCTTCGCGGCAAGCTGGGGATGGAGAACCTCTTCCAGCCACGATATGATGGCGGAGACTGACACCGCCGTGGTTTTCAAGTCCAGCGTGCCCGCCTCGACCTTCGCAAAATTGAGAATGTCGTTGATCAGCGACGTCAGATATCGCGCGCTGCGCTTGATGCGCGCGACATCGTCTTCCTGCGCCGACGTCAGGTCGCCGTGGACATGCACTTCCAGAAGATCGGCGTAGCCGAGGATGGCGTTGAGAGGTGTTCGGAGGTCGTGGCTCATGTTCGCGAGGAATGACACCTTGGCGAGATTGGCGGCGTTGGCCTCAGCGCGCGCACCCTCTGCTTGCACGAGCAACACGCGGCGATTCTCTGACGCCCTTTCCGCGTCCTCCGCAAAGCCCCGCTCGCGTAGCGCGCCGAGCAGCATTTGTTCGGCGACCTGCCGCTGAAGATCCAGGGCGCCGTCGGGGTGGTGCGCCTGACGAAGCTCGATACCGAGTCCCTCCGCTTTGCCATCGGCAGTAACGACTGACCAGACCGCGCACTTCCAGCCTTGTTCGTTGTCTCCCTCGCCGGCGATCCGCCCGTCGACGCGCTCCAGCGCCCCCTGGAACGCCCGGTCCATAATTGCGGTCAGGGCGTTCTTAATGGTCGGCTTGAACACATTGGCGATCGGGAGCGCGATACCGCCCTCGTCACTGAGCCCCGGGATTCGCCAGAAGGCAGAATTGGCGTAGACGAGCGCATGGGTGGGGCCGCGCGTAATTGCGAAGGGCAGTGGTCCCTGCTCTACACAACGATGGAGCGCCGCCTGTACGGAAAGCGCAACGTGCCGGGCGACACCTCGCGCAGCTGGGTGCTCCGAGTCAATCCGCGTTACTTTCGTCGTTTTGCCGCCGCTGGTTTGGCCGGTCTTACGCTGGGCTTCGCTTTCACGATATCGGTCCTTTGGCCGGGCGCGGCGTTCAGCCGTAGGGACGGAACGCCCGTCATGATTCCATCGTACCGGGTGAGTGCCGGTCCAACGGTCACGCCCTTCGGAGTTATCTCGTAGGTCCTGAGCTCGTGGCTGTGGTCGCTTCCCCGCATCTTGATGACAGCCATTACACGCTGCAGCTCGCCCGCCATCTCGATGTATCGCTGGATGATCAGCTCGTCGGTTATGAACGACACTCTCTCGGCGGTGAATCGCACATCAGAGAAGCCCTCCACGACTTCGGCCGTCATGAACACGGTCACGCCAGTCGCGGTCAGAGTGCCAACAAGACGATAAAGGGATTCTCTGAAATCTTCCCGGAACGTCGGCGCCAGAGCGACCTCGAATCCGGACAACGAATCGATGACCACGCGTTTCGCTTTGACGCGATTCACTGCCTTCAATATCTCGTGGAGCGCTTCGTCGACGGACAGATCCAACGGACGCAAATAGATCAACTCGAGCTTTCCCGAGCGGATCATCCTGCCAATATCGGCATCTCGCGCTTCGGCACGAGCCAGGTAGTCCTCCGGATACTCCTCGAACACGGCGATCACGCCGGCCTCGCCCGCCTTGAGGCCGGCAACCATGAACTGAGTCGCAACTGTCGACTTGCCGCTTCCCGCCGGCCCCGTGAGCATTACGGCATCGCCCGACACCACGCCGCCGCGCGTCATCTCGTCCAGACCTGGGATGCCCGTCGATTGTCGGTTCCGCTTTTGCGACACGCGAGTGTTCGTCTGTTCAGGTATGCGCGGAAAGATCTCCACACCGTCGTTCGTGATTCGAAACGTGTGCAGCCCTGGCATGGGAGCCCGCCCGCGCACCTTTACGATCTGAATCTTTCGCACGACAGAGTTGCGGTCCGTCGCCTGGGAGAGCCAGAAGACGCCGTCCGCCACCGTGAAGACGGGATTTCTTTGCTCCTCTTCGGAGTACTCCCCGAGAAGGAACGAAGTGACTTCCCAGCTGGTGAGGTGCAGAGCGAGACGCTGTATGAATCGATCCAGTCCGAACAACGAAGTGTTTTCTGATCCGTTAAGCTTTGAGACGATGGTTCGGAACGAATCGACGACGACGATTCCCGGCTTCGTGCGCTCGACTTCCTCGACGATCTTCTCCAATACCTTGGTCAGGTCACCCGCGGAGACTTCCTCTGTGAGATTGATGAACTTGACCGCCGCGCCCGCCACTTTGGTATCAAAGAACGAGAACTGCCGCTGATACCGCAGCATCTTGAGCGTCGGCTCACCCAGCACTGTGAAGTAAAGCGCGGGCTTGGCAGGCGTCGCATTGGCGAACACGATCTGGTGGGCAAGTGTCGTCTTACCTGAGCCGGGACCGCCCGCCACGAGATTGAAGGAGTACTCCGGCAAGCCGCCGCCGAGGATCTTGTCCAGTCCCGCAACGCCGGTGGCAAGCCCTCGAATAACGGGGCGCTCGTCTTTGGTCACGCTTTCGCTCTCCTTTTCTCGGAACCAGAGTTGTCTTGCGCGAACTCGGACAGGCTTCGCTCGATGAGACTGGTCGCCATATCCACCCCTATGAGGCGACCCAGCAGCTCTATCATCCCGACGATCATCGACTCGAGAGCATCGGCGGTTGCATCGTTTCCATATTCTTCGATGCTTTCCTCAACTCCAGTGATGTAGGGATCGTGGCGCGGACTCAGCTGCAGCGACTCGAGGGCGCGATTGGCGGGCTGCTCCTGCGCTCGAGCCCGTGTGAAGAGCGCGTGACACCCATCGCTCCCGATCCAGCGCGATAGCGCGCGGTAGAGTCCCTCCCCTGCGAGCGCTGCGGCAGACGCCCTGGTAGTTTTTGAGGCGCCCGTGCTGGTCTCACGGTCGACCAGTCTCTTGGCCAGCTCTCGGGCGGTTACCTGGGCTGTTGCCATTCGATCATACGCTCCGGTTTGCGAGATGGACCGGGCGAAGCTTCGCGATCTGGGCGAACGCCAACGTCGCTGCCTTCATATTTTGAGACCCCGCGGCAAAAAGTTTTGCCTACCCTACGGCCCGAGCGATGGCGCAGTCGAGAAAGCTCCTGCACCTCGTTCACGGACCCCTGCCGAAATCGGCTGGCGGAGACCCGATGTAACTGTATTCTAGAGTACAATATACACGTATCCGGCACCCGGTGCCCGCTACCCGGTGCCCGAAGCCGATAGCCGGGAACCTGGGAGCTGAGAGCCATGCAGTTACGGGTACCGGGTGCCGGGAACCGGGTACCGGATCTCCTACGTCAGCCTACGTATGGGTTGCGCGATTCATGGGAGCGATCGTTGGCGCGAGGACCAACCACCAACGCCCAACCACGACTCCCATGCACCCCTCGACGTTCATCTGCACCGGCTTTGCGGCTCTGGCACTGGCTACCTGCCCGATCGGGGCGCAAACGCGCCCGGACATTCGAAGCAGGCTTCATGTGGCCGACAGCACCGAGCTCCAGATTCTCACTCTCCGCGGTGGATCCACGCTGATCGGCAGAATCACGTCGATTGGAACGGATTCCCTGACCATCGATGCGAGCGTTGGCAGCGTTTCTCTTCCCATCGCCAGCGTGACCGAAGTGAAATCAGTTGCGGCTGATAGAATGAAGGAAGGTGACTACTGGTTCCCAAACCCGAATTCGACGCGGTTGTTTTTCGCACCGTCGGGGCGGATGCTCGAGAAAGGGGACGGGTATGTCTCCGACTACGAAGTCTTCTTCCCGGGCGCTGCATACGGCGTGACGGACAATGTGAGCATCGGCGGCGGAATGTCGCTGTTCCCCGCGGGGATCGATCAGCAGCTGTTCTACTTCACGCCGAAAATCGGAGCTGAAGTGCGCAAGAACGTCAACCTCGCACTCGGCGCGCTCGTCGTCGGCGGAATCCCGGACGAATCGACGGTAGGGATCGTGTACGGAGTCGGAACGTTCGGCCCCCCGGACGCCAGCATCACGGCCGGACTCGGGTACGGTTTTGCTGGAACCACCGTTGCGCGAAACCCGGTGGCAATGATTGGGGGAGAATTCCGCGTCGCTCGTAACGTCGCGCTGGTCACCGAGAACTACATCATCCCCGATACGCACGCCAATCCGCTGTACTCCTACGGTATCAGATTGATGGGCGAAAAAATGACGGTGGATCTCGCGCTCTTCAACATCAGCGGCGAAGGGAGGACGGGACTCGGATTTCCATACGTCGACTTCGTTTTCAAGTTCTGAGTGACCCGGGTGGGTTTCGAACCCACGACCTACGGATTAAAAGTCCGTTGCTCTACCAACTGAGCTACCGGGTCGCAAAAGCACTTCAAGATACACCCGATGTCCAGTGGAGCCCGATCAGGGCCCGCGAAGGCTGGCGCGATATCACAAATCGGCGTTAAGTGCCATTTGAAGCGTTCGGCACCGTACAGTAGCGCACTTGTGTCTCCTCCGGCAAAAGTGATCGTCACAGATATAGACCCGGACTGCGGGCGCGAATATGCCTTTCTCGTTTCCTAAAGTAGACGCGGTGATTCGCGCTGTACGCCTGTCACACCAGCGTGAGATCGCCGCTGCCCGTGTGGCTGCGCTCGAAGAGAGCAACCACACCCTGCAGGCCCAGGCGCGCCAGCTCGAGCACCAGACCAACGAGGCGCGCGAGCTCGCCCACGAGCTGGCCCTGACGAACGAAGAGCTCCGTGCCGTCATCGCCGAAGCCAGAAAGGCGTGGGAGATAGCAGACGCCGCCAATCGGACAAAGGCCGAGTTCATGGCCGTAATGAGTCACGAGCTCCGGACCCCCCTCAACTCCATCGGCGGCTACGTCGACCTCCTCGAGATGGAGCTGCGCGGCCCGCTCAATGATGCGCAGCGATCCGATCTCCAGCGCATCAAGCGAAGCCAGCAGCATCTCCTCGGCATCATCACCGACATCCTCAGCTTCACGCGCCTCGAGGCGACGCAGGTCAAGTTCGAGATAATCGATGTTCCGGTGCGAGCGCTCCTCACGGATCTCGAGGCGGTGGTAAGCCCGCTCACCGACGCGAAATCGATCGAGTACACGTGCGTGATGCCTCCCAGCAACATCTTTGCTCGCACCGATCCCGACAAGCTCCGCCAGATTATGATCAACCTGCTCTCGAACGCAGTGAAATTCACCGAGGTCGGTGGGCGGATCGAGGTGTCGTGCAGTCTCGACGAGAGAACGGTCTCGATCGCCGTCGAAGACACGGGCTGCGGAATTCCAGTCGACAAGTTTGGCGCTGTGTTCGAGCCATTCATTCAGCTAGAGGGTGGACTGACCCGCACCAGTGAAGGAACCGGACTCGGCCTCGCGATCAGTCGCGGATTGGCAAGGGCGATGGGAGCCGACCTCACGCTCAAGAGCGAGATCGGAAAGGGCTCCATATTCACGTTGATCCTGCCGCTCGGCCGCGGCCGCGCGACACCCGCTGGGGGCGTCAGGGCGTTCTCAATGGTCTAGGAATGAGTGGCTGACGAGGGTCTTGCTCGTCAAATAGAGTAGGTTCCATAGACCTCCTCTTCCGTCATTGCCCAACCCTCAAGCGCTAACAAGCCCGAGCAGGCTCGCGGCTCTTCAAAGAACCGGTCTTCTCGAGGGCTGCGAAGCAGGACGCCTGGACGCGCTCAGCCGACTGGCCGCACAGATACTCGGTGTTCCTACCGTGGTCGTCTCGCTCGTCGATGCCGAGCGCCAGTGTTTCAAGGGAGTGTTTGCAGCGGGCGGAAACGTTAAGCACGGCTGGCATCCGCTGAATGTGACATTCTGCCAGGATGTCATTGCCTATGGCGAACCGATCATCGTCACCGACACGGTCACGGAGCCGCTGACCGTCGGGCGGGACATCAAGGCCAGAGCGTACGCGGGAGTGCCGCTCATCAACGATGAGGGACAGGTGCTCGGGACCTTGTGCGCCATGGACTACCAGCCGCGACCATGGACCGAGCGCGACATTGATATGCTCACCGCTCTCGCGTCCGCAGCGATGTCCGAGATCCAGCGCCACGTGGCCGAACGGGCGGCCCACGATACCCATCTGCGACTCGTGGCAGAAAGGACTCTTGCTCACGCCGTACAGCAGCAGATGCCCGTCGGCGTTGTCGTCGCCGAAGTTCCCTCAGGACGCCTGGTCTCCGTCAACGCACAGATGACGGAGATCTTTCGCACATCATTCCGTCCAGCGCCGGACCTGGAGAGCTATCGCGAGTGGGTGGGGTTCCACGACAACGGCATCCCGTATTCCGCTCTGGAGTGGCCGCTGGCGCGAACGGTGATCACCAGGGAGTCGGTGCGGGCCGAAGAGATCCGGATCCGGCGCGGGGATGGCAGCGACGGTTACATCAGAATGAGCTCCGCTCCGGTCGTGAACGACAAGGGAGAGGTCGTTGCCGCGGTCGCGATTATTGTCGACGTCAGCGAGCAGCGCAAGGCAGAGCGCGCGGTGAGGGGCACGGACGAGCGATTCAAGTTCGTGGCGAAAGCTACGACCGACGTCATCTGGGACTGGGATATCACTACGAACGCTCTGGTGTGGAACGACTCGGTAGAAACGGTGTTCGGGCACAAGCAGAACCAGATCTATCCCGAGATTGAATGGTGGCATGACCACCTGCATCCCGAAGACCGTGAAAGGGTCATTGCCGGACTCCAGGGAGTCCTCGACGGCACTGGCAACAGCTGGGCCGACCAGTACAGGTATCAGAGGGGCGACGGAACGTTTGCGAACGTAATGGACCGCGGCTACATCGCGCGCGATCCGGCCGGAATTGCCGTCAGAGTAATCGGCGCGATGACGGACATCACGGAGCGGACGCGCTCGGAGGCCGCAATAAGATTCCAGGCCCAGCTTCTGAACGCGGTCCAGCAGGCAGTAGTTGCCACCGACCCCGACGGCGTCGTGATCTTCTGGAACAAGTTCGCGGAAAACCTCTATGGCTGGACGGCGGAGGAAGCCGTCGGAAAAACGATTCAGGAGCTTACACCTTCACCGTTTCTCCGCGATCACGGGGCGCAGATCGTGGAGCGCGGCGCGGCTGGCGAAAGCTGGACGGGCGAATTTCTCGTCGAGGGAAAATCGGGGAAGCCCTTCCCCGCCCTTCTCACCACCGCCCCCGTGCGTGACGGAAAAGGACGAGTCCTCGGCTTCGTCCGCGTGACGATCGACCTCACCGAGCGCCGA
>Ga0070679_100005869_pt1 | contig 11402 bp, 10 predicted proteins | sample KBSC63BmetaG_FD_65652 | JGI IMG/M metagenome (GOLD analysis project Ga0070679, IMG submission 65652) | Corn rhizosphere microbial communities from Kellogg Biological Station, Michigan, USA - KBS C6-3B metaG | ecosystem: Host-associated > Plants > Roots > Rhizosphere | place: USA: Michigan... | reverse complement strand
CGTTCGTGCACTCGTTCAACCCTGCGATCGCCCCGCCCTGGCAGACACGCACCGACTTCGATGTGTTCAAGGCCATCGGCGAGGACTTCTCCCGCCTGGCCGCCGAGCACCTGGGTACCCGCACCGACGTGATCGCGGCGCCGCTGCTGCACGACTCGGCCGACGAGCTCGCCCAGCCCGGCGGGGTGGTGCGGGACTGGAAGCGGGGCGAGTGCGACCCGGTTCCGGGCGTGACGATGCCGCGGCTGGTCACCGTCGAGCGCGACTACACCGCGGTCGCGCAGAAGATGGCCGCCCTCGGCCCGCTCGTGGAGGAGCTGGGCACCACGGTCAAAGGGGTGAGCTGGAAGCCGGTCGAGGCGGTCCACCTGCTCGGCCAGGTCAACGGCCGGGTGCGTGGCGGCGTGGCCGACGGGCGGCCCTCGCTGACCCGCGATATCCACCTGGCCGAGGCGATCCTCGCGTTGTCGGGCACCACCAACGGCCAGGTCGCCGTGCAGGGGTGGCGTGATCTGGAGGAACGCACGGGCGTGCGGCTCGCGGACCTGGCCGAGGAGCGCTCCGGCGAGCGGATCAGCTTCGCCGACACCCAGGTGCAGCCGCGGGCGGTGATCACTTCGCCGGAGTGGTCGGGCAGTGAGACCGGGGGGCGCCGGTACTCTCCGTTCGTGGTCAATGTCGAGCGTAAGAAGCCCTGGCACACGTTGACCGGGCGGATGCACTTCTTCCTCGACCATGACTGGTTGGCCGAGTACGGGGAATGCCTGCCCACCTACCGGCCGCCGCTGGACTACGTCCGGCACTTCGGTGAGCAGGGTCTGCGTGAGGACGGGCGTCCAGAGATCACCGTGCGGTACCTGACGCCGCACTCGAAGTGGTCGATCCACTCGGAGTACCAGGACAACCTGCACATGCTGCGGCTGTTCCGGGGCGGGCCGGTGATCTGGATGAGCCCGCTGGACGCCGCCAAGATCGGTGTCGGAGACAACGACTGGATCGAGGCCTACAACCGCAACGGCGTGGTCGCCTGCCGGGCCGTGGTCACCCACCGGATGCCCGAGGGGACGGTGTTCATGTACCACGCGAAGGACCGGCATCTGATGACCCCGAAGTCGGAGGTGTCCGGCTGGCACGGCGGCGGCGACAACTCGCTGACCCGGCTGGTCGTCAAGCCAACCCACATGATCGGCGGCTATGCGCAGCTGTCCTACGGGTTCAACTACTACGGCCCGACGGGCAACCAGCGTGACGAGATCACCGTTATCCGCCGCCGCGCCCAGGAGGTCGAGTTCTCGTGAGGGTCATGGCGCAGATGTCGATGGTGATGAACCTCGACAAGTGCATCGGCTGCCACACCTGCTCGGTCACGTGCAAGCAGGTGTGGACCAACCGCCCGGGTACCGAGTACGTGTACTTCAACAACGTCGAGACCAAGCCGGGTATCGGCTACCCCAAGCGGTACGAGGACCAGCAGCAGTGGCACGGCGGGTGGGCCCTGGACCGCAAGGGCCGGCTGCAGCTCAAGGCCGGCGGGCGCCTGCGCAAGCTGCTCACCATCTTCTACAACCCCGACCTGCCGACGATCGACGACTACGGCGACCCGTGGACGTACGACTACCAGACCCTGATCCAGGCCCCGCTCGGTACCCGCAATCCCAGCGCCCACTCGATCTCCGCGCTGACCGGCAAGGACATGAAGGTCAACTGGGGCAGCAACTTCGAAGACGACCTCGCCGGCGCGCCCGAGACGGCGATGGCGGACCCGAACCTGGCTGGCATGCAGGAGAAGGTCAGGATGGACTTCGAGCAGGTTTTCATGTTCTACCTGCCGCGCATCTGCGAGCACTGCCTCAACCCGTCCTGCGTCGCGTCGTGCCCGTCGGGCGCCATGTACAAGCGGGAGGAAGACGGCATCGTCCTGGTCGACCAGGACAAGTGCCGCGGCTGGCGGATGTGCGTGTCCGGCTGCCCGTACAAGAAGGTGTACTTCAACCACCGCACCGGCAAGGCCGAGAAGTGCACGTTCTGCTTCCCGCGCATCGAGGCCGGCCAGCCAACGATCTGCTCGGAGACCTGCGTCGGGCGGCTACGTTACCTCGGGCTGATCCTCTACGACGCCGACAAGGTCCTCGACGCCGCGGCCACCCCCGACGAGCAGGACCTGTACGAGGCGCAGATGTCGGTGTTCCTCGACCCCGAGGACCCGCAGGTACAGGCGGCCGCCGCGGAGCAGGGCATCCCCGCCGACTGGATGGAGGCTGCCCGCCGCTCGCCGACCTACCAGCTCGCGGTGCGCCACCGGGTCGCGCTACCGCTGCACCCGGAGTACCGCACCCTGCCGATGGTCTGGTACATCCCGCCGCTGTCACCGGTGTCGGACATCGTGCACGCCGCCGGCTACGACGACGCCGACCCCGATCAGGTCTTCGCCACCATCGACTCGCTGCGCATCCCGATCGACTACCTGGCGAACCTGTTCACCGCCGGCAAGGCGCAGACCGTGCAACTGGTGCTGCGCAAGCTTGCCGTGATCCGGGCCATCCAGCGCGCCGGGCAGCTCGGGCTCGTCCCGAACGAGAAGCTGCCCGCGACGGTGAACGCCACACTGGACGACTTGGACGACCTGTACCGGTTGCTCGCGATCGCGAAGTATGACGACCGGTACGTCATCCCCCCGGCTCACGCCGAGGACGCCGGTGCGTTGATGGGCCAGCATGAGCAGCTGTTCTGCAGCCTGGACACCGAAGGCGGCCCCGGCATGGGTGGCAGCGGACCACCCGGACCGCACGGCATCCAGAGCCGCCAGGCTACTCAGCCCGCCACCGTCCAGCCCGGCAGCGGCCGAACCTTCCGGGCCGACGACGGCCGGACCCACTTCAACCTGCTCGGCTGGAACGGCGAGGGCAGCGCACCGAACCTGTTCCCGGACCAGGGGCCGGCATGAGCAGCGCCCGGCTCGCCGCCACCCCAACCCGCCAGCACCGGCGGCCGGCGTGAACCGCGCGTTCAAGCTGGCCTCGGTGCTGCTGCAGTACCCGACGACCGCGCTGTTCGACGGGCTGGCCGCGCTGGACGCGTTCGCCGCGGCGACGTCGCCAAAGCCCACCCGTGAGGCGTTCGGGCAGTTCCTGACCTGGCTGCGCGCGACACCGCCGACCGAGGTGGCCCAGCATTACGTGCAGACCTTCGACCTGCGCCGCCGCTGCGCGCTGTACCTGACCTACTACCGCTACGGCGACACCCGCAAGCGAGGCATGGCGATGATCATATTCAAGGCCGCGTACCGCGGTGCCGGGTTCGTCCCGTGCGAGGACGAGCTTCCCGACTACCTGCCGATGGTGCTCGACTTCGCCGACCTGTGCCCGCGCGGTGAGCGGCTGCTGCATGCACACCGGGCCGACCTCGAACTGCTGCGCCGCGCCCTCGCCGCGGCTGAAACGCCCTACACACAGGTGGTGACCGCCGTGTGCGGGCAGCTGCCCAAGCTCGGCCGCCAGGAGATCGGCCAGGTGCTCAAGGCATGGGAGTCCGGGCCGCCCCGCGAAGACGTGGGACTGGAACCGTTCGCCCCGCCGGAGTATCTGGCCGGCTACGGCACGGGCCCCGCCGGCGCGCCCGGCACCGGCCGGCTCACCATGCCCGACACGACGGCGGCACCGCGATGAACACGACCGCGGCACAGATATTTTGGTGGGTGGCGCTGCCCTACCTGGCCCTCGGTGTGTTCGTCGTCGGCCATGTGTGGCGCTGGCGCTACGACCAATTCGGCTGGACCAGCTACTCCACCCAGCTGCAGGAACGCCGGATGCTCAAGTGGGGTGGCCCGCTGTTCCACTACGGCACGTTCGCCGCCATCGCCGGGCACGTCATCGGTGTGCTGGTCCCGGAACGGTGGACCAGGGCGATCGGTATCCCCGAGAACGTCTACCGCTGGTTCTCCGCTGCCGCCGGCACACTGGCCGCGGTCCTGGTCATCGGCGGCGTCATCGTGTTGGCTACCCGGCGGCTGTTCGTGCCCCGGGTGCGTGCCACCACGGCCCGCATCGACTACGTCACCCTGGTGCTGCTGCTGATCATTATCCTCACCGGTATCGCACCGACGATCGCGGTCAACCTGTTCGGCCACGGCTACGACTACCGCACCACCGTGGCGCCCTGGTTCCGTGGCCTGTTCACCGGATCACCGGACGTCCAGCCGATAGCCCACGCCCCGTTCATCTACCAACTGCACGCCACCGCCGCGTGGGTGATCTGGGCACTGTGGCCGTTCAGCCGACTCGTACACGCCTGGAGTTACCCCGTGTGGTACCTGTGGCGGCCCTACATCGTGTACCGCAGCCGTAAAGCCACCCATCCCGCCGAACCCGGCACCGGCGGCCGCAAATGGCGCAAGATCGGTGTCCCGTACTGACCGTGCCCAGCCACCGATGCCCACGCGCGGTGGCTGGGCACGCGAAGCCGTCCAGACCCTGAACCCGGGCTACTTCGCCCTGGTGATGGCCACCGGCATCGTGTCCATCGCCATGCAAAACCAGCACGCCGACCCGATCTCCGTCACGTTGCTGTGGCTGGCCGGCATCGAGTACCTCGTGCTACTTGGCGTCTACCTCTGGCGGCTGGCCCGCTACCGTTCCGCCGTAGCCGCGGACCTGTCCGACCCGGGACGCGCGTTCGGATACTTCACCTTCGTCGCGGCCACCAACGTGCTCGGCACCCGTTTGGCGCTCGACCAGCACCACACTGCGGCGCTCGTCCTGCTCGCCATCGGTTGGCTGGCCTGGCTAATGCTCGGCTACGTCATCCCCTGGGCCGCGGTGCTCCGACACGCACACCACCCGATCTTGCAAAACGCCAACGGCACCTGGTTCATCTGGGTGGTGGCGAGTCAGTCGGTCGCGGTGCTAGCCGCCACGCTCGAACCATCAACAGACATCGGTCGGCGGGAACTCGCCCTGCTGGCGGTGTTCTCGTGGTCGGTGGGGATCTTCCTCTACGCCGCGGCCGGGATCCTTGTCGCCGCCCGTATGCTGCTCTATCCGCTACGGCCGCACGATATGACGCCGCCGTACTGGGTGTCCATGGGCGCCACCGCGATCACGGTGCTCGCGGGCGCCCGGATCGTCCAGATGGCCGACGCCCCCATGGTGACCGCGACCCGTGGCCTGGTTGCCGGTGCGTCAGTCGTCTTCTGGGCATTCGGAACGTGGCTGATCCCACCGCTGGTCGCAGCCGGCGTGTGGCGACACGTCGTGCACCGCATCCCACTGCGCTACGAGGCTCCACTGTGGAGCGTCGTGTTCCCGCTCGGCATGTACGGCGTCGGCAGCCACTACCTCGGCCAAACCGACCACCTGCCCGCCGTCAACGCCATCGGCGCCAACGAAAGCTGGGTCGCCCTCGCCGTCTGGGTCCCGACCTTTGTGGCGATGCTGGCGCACCTGGCCCGACCACCGGCCCCACCCGCCCTTGTTACACCCGGGGCCACATCAGGCTCGCACGGCCGCCGGCTGGAACACCACAGTACGGAACTTTGAATGCGGGCGGCACGGTCCTCCTCCGACCGGATGACAAACCAACTGGCCGGTGCCCCGAATACACAACCGAGTCCGGGAGCCGCTGGTGTCATTCGTCTGTTCCGCGACCCGCGGAGGGGCCTCAAGCGATCCGACGCGTCCCCGTCACGCGCTCGGGTGGCCACCCCCTCGGCCGCAACGGTTATCCGCTGTCAACCACCCGGGCCGGCGGCGACCAGTCCGCCGATCAGCGCCGCCACCATCGACGTGCGCGCCCGGAGGGCCACGATCAAGGTTCTCCACCAAGAGCGCTTGACGACACCGGCACACGGATACGGTGCACCACTTCGGTCCTCCTGGCTGTCCCGCGCTCGAAGCCGCAGCCTTCTACCAGTTCGCTGGCGGGTCGCTGGCGGGAAACGATTGTCTGCCCCACTCGTCGACGATGTCGCCGCCGAACCCACCGCCCGCATCTGCCTGGGCCGGCAGCGGTTGCGTGCGGCGGCAGGGCACGGCCGACTGTTGTAGCGGTTGCTCAACCGTCCGCGGTGTGGTCGACGCGTCCCGGGGCTTGTGTGTCATCGGCCGGGTCACGTGGCCTTGGCGACGGTGAGCAGTACGGTCGCATCCGCCAATGCCTGCAGTGTGTGCCGGGTGTCGGGCACAACGAGCAGGTCTCCCGCGGTTCCGTCCCACGACACGTCGCCGGCGGCCAACCGGACCCGTCCGTTCAGCACGTGCACCGTGGCCTCGCCGGGGCTCTGATGCTCGTCGAGCTGCTGGCCGGCGAGCAACGCGATGACGGTCTGGCGGAGCAGGTGCGCGTGCCCGCCGTACACGGTCTTGGCGCTGCGGCCGTTCGAGGTGCGACGCGCAAGGTCGAGCTGTTCGCGCGCGAGGGCGGTCAGCGAGAACTTGTCCACGGGTTTCCCTTCCTGTTGTGAGCAGCCGAAGCGGCTGGCTGTGTCGTCCTGTGGTGTTCATCCGCGAGCAGCGGCCGGCTGGTGACGTTGCACCGTTGCGGACCGTCACCACGTGGTGGCGGCGTCTGGTCGTCGGACCGGCTGTGCGGTGCTCACGGTCGAGGGTAGGACGCAATTTCGGATCCTGGACGGCGGCGAGGGGCCCAGCCTGCACCCAGGCTGCAGTCATCCCTCGATTGGCGAACGGCGTGTCCGACATGTCGCGAGACCGTAACCCAGGCGGTCAGGTGCGGGCCTTGGTGGGAATCCAGCCCTGGGGTAGCTGCCCGGTCTGCAGAAGCTCCTGTAGGTGCTGGGTCGCCGATGCGGTCAGGACCTGGTCGGCTTGCGGGTAGAGAATCTTCTCCTCTTTGAGGTTGTGATGCTGGAGTTGGATCGCGAGCTGATGGGCGAGCGCCCGCGCTGCCGACTCGGTGCCGGCGTTGTCGTCCAGTTCGCCTTGCAGCGCATCGAGGGTGGCCCAGATCTGGGTGTGCTCGCGCAGCATGACAAACACGGGGGCGAGGAGTCCGGCTTCGACCAATGGCGGGAACAGGAATTCTTCTTCCAGATAGATGTGGCGACGCAGGGCGTGGATCGCCCGCGTCACCGCGGCCGGGTCCTGTTCGCGCGAACGCGCCGCGGTGGTGAGCGTTGCGAGCCCTTCGTCGACCTCGTGGTGTTCGCGTTGCAGCCGGGCCGACAGCGTTTGGCTCAGCGATTCTGCGTCCACTTGTGTTACCTCGATTCGGTTGTGGTGACGGCGGGCTTGTGGGTCAGGGGGCGCGGTGTGGCGCGTCACGGTCCGTTTGGGTTACCGGGATGCGCCGATCGCCGCGTTCGTGACGGTGCGGTTTTCCGCGGCTGGTCTGGTGGTGGGGACCGTCGGTCGGGTGGCCTGTCGCTGCGCGGACTCGGGTAGCAGGGACGCGAGCCAGGTCAGCGCGTCGATACCGAGGTGGGCGGTGGCGTCGATGTCGACCGCGGCGGGGACGACGGGCTGGCTGAGGGCGAGCCAGTCGCTACGCCAGGCACCGATGCGTCGCCACCCGGTGGTCGTCAGCGGGGCGCCGTTGGGGGCGAGGGTTCCGCCATATCGGCGGGTCGACTCGGCGGGGTCCAGGCTGTCCAACCCGGGCAGAGGAAGCTCCAGCCCGAGCCGGGACCGCACGTCCAGCGGCGGGCTGGTGATCGCGGTGATGATCGGGCGTACGTCGTAGGCGTTGCTCAGGTTCTTACGGCTGACCCAGATGGCCTGGAACAGTGCCCGGCGCAGCGCGTCGGCGATACCGTCGGTGATCGATTCGGCGTAGGCGGCGGTGGCCGCGTAGGTGTTGCTGATCAAGTCGGGCGTCCGGGTGGGTGCCTGTTCGCCGGGCAGGGCCAGGCTCGCCACCTCGTCGAGTTCGCGTAGCCAGCGTTCGTGTTGGGCGGCGCTGGGCGTTCCGGTCATGGACAGCCGCGGGTCGTGTTCCACGGCCCGCCACTGCACCTGGTGGCCTAGTCGCGCCAGTGTGTCCATGCGCTGACTGGCCAGAAAGGAGTAGGGACAGTTGAAGTCGCCATAGATGATCAACCGCATGATGGCCTCCATGCTGCGAGTGGGAACAGTGTCCGAGGTGCCCCTCTTTCTCCGTTGCCGGACGGGTTCACCCCGGTGGCGGCACCTGCTGATCGACTCCGGGTCCGTTGGGCTGGTCCTCGAGGGGGCTGAGGTGGGCCAGGCAGACGGTCGGCTCGACGAACGGGTCGAGGCGGTCGGCGTGCACTGGCGCCCGGACCTCGTTCAGGACACCCCTGATCAGGCCCAGGTGCAGGGAGCACACCACGTCCCGCTGCTGGACGGCGACCTCCCGGAACGGGCAGTGGTGCAACGGAATGACCCGCCCACCAGACGCCGTGCTACGCCCGGCGCCAGCGGCGACAGTGGTCGGCTCGGCCTGCACCGGGCCGGGCGCGAACCCGACATCGGTCAGCACTGCCGTCAGCCGGCGGACCGCCTCGTGTGCGTCCACTCGTTGCAGCGGGGCCGGCCGCTGGGCCAGAAATCGGCCCCACACCTGCCCCGCGGCAACGGCTGCCGGCCCGGGTTCGGGCAGCGCGTGGGTGACCAGGCCGGTGAGCATTTCGGCCAACAGTCGGTAACTGCGCATCCCGGCGGCCGGGTCCTCGGTCGCGGTGGCCTGGTACACCATCCGGGGCCGCCCCGGACGGCCGCGGTCCTCCGCGCGCCGTTGTGCCAGGCCGGCGGTCACCAGGCCGTCGAGGTGGAACCGGGCGGTGTTGGCGTGCAGGCCCGTGGCGTCGCAGACCTCCTGGACGCCCACCGGTGTGGCCGCCGCGCGCAGCGTCTGCAGCACCCGCCGCCGGCTGGCGCCAAGGCCGGCGTCGGGACTGCCCGGGTCGGTCAGCGTCGACGCGTCCATGATTATCCAATCAACTTGGAGAAACATTCGGTGATGTCGGGTTCGCCGCGGCGCCGGTCAGCAGCCCGGCGAGGTAGGCCAGTGCGTCGGCGCCGGTCACCACGACACCGTCGGCAGGCCGGACCACGGCCGGCAGCCGGCGGCCGGACACCTGCTGCCACTGCGCACGCCACAGACCCAGCCGTAGCCCGGCCGACCCGGACAGCGCCGGATGCACCGCCTCTCGGCCCAGCAGGGCAAGCAGGTCCTCGACGCTGCCCACCGGCAGCCCATTGATCCATACCGCCTCGAACAGCCGTCGGCGCACCAGCGGGCGGTCCGAGACGCCCGCCCAGGCGTACAGGTACACGGCGGCGTGGGTGTTGCTCACCACCACCGGTGGCTGCGCCGGAACCCGTTCCCCGGGCCGAGCCAGTGCGGCCACCTCCGTCACTGCCCGCCGCCAACCCGGTTCGGCCTGTCCGAGCCGGCCGGAGGGCGCAACGCTGCGGTCGTGCTCGACCGCTCGCCACTGCACCGCGGCCAACCCGGCGGCGGTCAGCGCGTCGACCCGCTGGCTGGCCAGGAAGCTGTACGGGCAGGTGAAGTCCCCGTACACGACCACCGGCGGTGGGCTGACCGGGGCCGGTTCGCCCTGCAGTGCCGCCAGGACCGGCCCGGTCGCGGTAGCCGGTCGGGGCGCGGTGACCGGCCACCAGTCCCGGTCAACGACGCTCGTCACGGCGGGCGGCGCGGTCACGACGCACCGGTCCCGGCAGCGGGCGGCAGCGCGGCCACCAGATCGGTGTCGACCCCGAGGTCGCCCAGTTTGGCGGCACCGCCCGGATCACCCAGCGGCGCCTGCCGACCGGCGAGCGTGTCGGTGAAGAACCGGGCGTTGTCCTCGGCGTAGACGCCCCACCGCTGCGGCAGGTCATCCTCGTAGAAGATCGCCTCCACCGGGCACACCGGCTCGCAGGCACCGCAGTCCACACACTCGTCCGGGTTGATGTACAACGAGCGGCCACCGACGTAGATGCAGTCCACCGGGCACTCCTCCACACAGGCCCGGTCCATCACGTCCACACACGGTTCCGCGATCACATACGTCACGCCGCCACCTCCGTCCCAGCCAGTACATCCATGAGTTATTACTACTCTGGTAGTTAAAACTAAGCCAGACGTCGCGCCTGTGATGTTCCCGCCATGCTCGGCAGGGCGGGCGGGACGCGCGGACGAGGCGGCCGGGACGCGCGGACACGGCGGGTCCGATTGACCACACGCCGACGAAAGCATCCCGGCCGCGGTGGACATGACCGGGGCGTCGGCGAACAAGCCCACAGCCTGGAAGAACCCGCCACCCAACGTTCGCTGGACTACGAGGGTGGTCCGGACATGGCCGGCTCGGGCCGTTCCAGGGTGGTACGGGAACCGAGTAGAAACTACCAGCGCCGGACACGCTCGGCCTCGTCACGCAGTACCGATATTCACGGGCTCACGCCGGAGCAGGTGGATCTACCGGGTCAGGTGGCGTGGGACTGCCTGTCACCCACTCCCGAGCCTGGCGTGCTTCTAGAGGTCGTTGCCGGCGTAGGAGAGATTGAAGCTTTTGTTGGCCAACGGGAAGTCGGGGACGATGGTGCCGGCGAGGGCGACCGGTAGCGCGGGCCAGTTGAGGAACGACGGGTCGACGATCTTGTTGCGGCTGATGCGGTCGCGGTCGATTTCGACCCGGTGCACGATGGTGCCGCGCCAGCCCTCGGCGATGCCGACCCCCGACGTGTACGGCGGCGCCGGCCGGGTGTGGTCGGTGGCTGGCGAGCCGCTGGTGACGCCCGGAGCAACGGCGCGGACGAGGGTGTCGAGGATGGTGAGGGAGGCCGCGATCTCGTCGGCGCGTTGCTGGAAGCGCGCCATGACGTCGCCGGCCGACTGGGTGGGGATGGCGTAGAGGTCGGCGAGTCGCAGGCCGTGATCGTCGGTGGGGTGGTCGCGGCGGGCGTCGACCGGGAGGCCGCTGGCGCGGGCGACGTAGCCGAGGGTGCCGAGGTCCGCGGCCTGTTCGCGGGTGAGGACGGCGGTGTCGGTGAACCGTTCGGCGACGAGGGAGTTGCCGAGGGCGAGGTCGACGATCTCGCGGATGTCGGCGCCGATCGCGGCGAGTCGGTCCGGTGGTGGGACGCGGCGGATGGCGGCGCCGCCGAGCTGGATACCGCCGCGCAGCAGCCGGTGGCCGGTGGTGTCCTTGTTGAGGCGCAGCAGGGTTTCCTTCACGCGTTGGGCGTGGGCGTTGAGGATGCTGTGGCCGACGTCGTTGCACAGCGCGCCGAGGTCGCCGACGTGGTTGTAGAGGCGTTCCAGCTCGAGGAGGATCGCTCGGACCCGGATGGCGTCGACGGGAACCGTGAGGTGCAGGGCGTCCTCGACGGCGCGGGCGTAGGCCAGGGCGTGGCCGACCGCGGTGTCGCCGGAGACACGCTCGGCAAGGGGTAGCCCGTCGGCCAGCGAACGCTGTTCGAACA
>Ga0070679_100005865_pt1 | contig 11404 bp, 8 predicted proteins | sample KBSC63BmetaG_FD_65652 | JGI IMG/M metagenome (GOLD analysis project Ga0070679, IMG submission 65652) | Corn rhizosphere microbial communities from Kellogg Biological Station, Michigan, USA - KBS C6-3B metaG | ecosystem: Host-associated > Plants > Roots > Rhizosphere | place: USA: Michigan... | reverse complement strand
ACGCCGCTGCCGTGCGCTCGACACCGGACCGGCGCCTCGCGCTTGCCGCGCTCGCGGTGCTCGGCGCGCTCGTGCTCGCCATTGGTGGATGGACGCTCAACCGCAGCGGCTCGGCCTCGCCCGCGCTCGCCTCCCTGGCGGCGGCCTTGCGCCCGTCGACGAGCGCGTCCGCTGCGACGGCAGCGCGACGCGAGACGGCGTGGGTGGCGAGGTCGCCTGCCTCGGTCGCAACCGTGCCTGCGCCGGTCGCGACGATCACCCCGGCTGTCGCCACGACAGCCGTGCCGCCGATCGCGAGTGCGCCATCGACCGCTGTCCGGCCGTTGCCGCCATTCCTCTCGTCCTCAGCGGATACCGAGTGGATCATCGAGCGCGAGCCCGACACCCCACAACGCGAGGCGGTGCCCCGACCGGCCGAGACCGCGCGGCTGGTCGAAGCGGCCGAGGACCGGGGTTCGCCGCGGCCGCGGGAGCGCGGCTGGTCGAGCGGCCGTCCGGCGGATTCACCGCTGCGGCTGCCGGTGCAAAACGTCGCCGCGCGCACGAAGAACACGCCGGCGCGCGCGTCGGCCTCGTGCGACGGCCTCGCCGCGTTGTCGCGCGTCCTGTGCACGCTGCGCGCGTGCAAGTCCCAGCAGACGAGCGCCGATCCGAAGTGCGTGCGGAGCCGTCAGGTCGAGCTCGCTCGGCAGCGTCGGATGGAGCGCGAGTGATCCCCGGTCGTGCCGCGGCGAGCCGCGGTCGGGCGCACGGCTACTTGCCGGGCGTGGGCGTCGCAACCCAGCGCGCCGCGTAGTACGCGAGCGTGTCGAGGTCCTCGGGCGGGATCTGGCTGACCGCCTCGGTCATCGCCTGGGTGTAGCCGGGCCTCGTTCCCGACTTGAAGCCGCGCAGGCTCGCGCGCAGGTATTCCTCGTGCTGGCCGCCGATCCGGGGCACCTGCTGGCCGCCAGCCAGATCGGTGCCGTGGCAGAACACGCACTTGTGCTCCTGCGCCAGTGCCCGGCCGCGGTTCATCCGCTCGGCATCGGTTGGCGTCGCCGGCGCCGGCGCCGGAACCGGCGGCAGCGTGTCGATGAAGTTCGAGAAGCCGCGCAAGTCGTCGTCCTTCAACGTCTTCGCGACGGCGGTCATGGCCTCGTTGGCGCGCCGTCCTTCGCGAAACAGGAACAGCTGCGTGATCGCGTAGAAGCCGTGCTGGCCGGCGAGCACCGGTGTCCCGGGAACTTCGTTGCGGCCATTCGCGCCGTGACACGACGCGCACGACGAGGCGAAGCGCTGCGCGTAGTCCGCAGATGCGGTCGCGGTCGACGGGGCGACGGCACTGGCCGCCGCGCCCGGCTTTGCGCGGGCCGACGGGCGTGCCTGCTTGTCGGCACGCCCGCCGGTTTGCGCGCCGACAGCAGCAGCAATCAGCGCCGCCGCCAGCCCCGTCAGGGCGGCACGCCGGCTTCGCCGGCGTGCCGCACGGTCACTTGCCGTAGCTGACGCGGTAGATCGCACCGGCGTGGTCGTCGCTGACGAGCAGCGATCCGTCCTTCATCACGTGGAAGTCGACCGGGCGGCCGAGGTAGGTGTTGTTCTCGACGAATCCCGTCATGAACGGCTCGACGCGCGCACCGCCCTTGCCGTCCGGCCAGGCCACGTACACGCCGTTGTACTTCTTGGTGCGATTCCACGGCCCATGGAGCGCGATGAACATGGCGCCCTGGTACTTCGCCGGGAACATCTTGCCGGTGTAGAACTTCATCCCGAGCGAGCCGGCGTGCGGCCCGAGCAGCGCGGCGGGCTTGACGAACTCGTCGCACGACTTGCCCCAGCCGAATTCCGGATCCGGGATGTTGCCCTGGTGGCAGAACGGATACCCGAAGTGCTGGCCCGGCTTCTTCATGGCGAGGTGGTTCAGCTCGTCGTTCGGCAGCTCCTCGCTGAACCAGTCGCGGCCGTTGTCGGTGAACCAGAGATCGCCCGTCTTCGGGTCGAAGTCGAAGCCGACCGTGTTGCGCACGCCGGCCGCGAGCGTCTCGACCCCCGTCCCGTCGAGGTTCATGCGATAGATCTTGGCGTATTCGCCGGGGTCGCAGAGATTGCAGGGCGCGCCGATGTTGAAGTAGAGCTTGTCGTCCTTGATGCGGAAGTACTTCCAGCTGTGGTCGTTGCCGCCGGGCAGCTTGTCGTAGATCACCTTGCCTTCGCCGAGGTTGTCGAGCTTGTCCTCGGCGTTGTCGTAGCGATAGAACTTGGTGTTGGTGCCGACGTACAGGTTGCCCTTGCTGTCGAAGGCGATGCCGGTGGCGAGCGGCATCTTGTCGATGATCACCTTCGGCTCGCGCTTGCCCGGCGGGAAGGCGTAGACCTTGTTGCCGACGAACAGGGTGCTGACGACGATCGTGCCCTTGGGGCCTTCGCGGATCTCGCGCGCGTCGAGGACGCCGGACGCCCACGTTTCCACCTTGAAGCCCGGCGGCACCTTGAGCTTTCTGGTCGGCAGCTGGTCGGCAGCGGTCGGGATCGGGAACGCGGGCACCGGCGCCATCTTCATGGCGGTATCGCTCTTCGGTCGACCCTTGGCCCAGCCTGGCTCCTCGGTCGGCGCTTGCTGTGCGATGGCAAGGCTGGCCGCGAAGCATGCAGCCAACGCGGCGAGCGGGCGAATGTGAAGCATGTCTCTCTCCTCTCGTGGTCTCGTCGGCGGAACGCCGCGGCGCCATTGTGGCGATGCCGATTGCGAGCCGCAATGGACGAGGCCGGGCGCCGTCGCCCGATCGTTGCATGCGGCGCGAGCGCTTGAACGCCTGCTGCCCGTTCCCACATGGCGACGATGCCGCTGCAGGCGTTCTCGCTCCTTCTCCACGCGTTCGTTGGCTGGCGGCTCGTTCCCGCGCTCGGCTCGCCGGCCGCCGGGGTGCTGCTCGCGAGCGTGCTCGTCGTCTCCGCCTGGACGCTGCCCTTCGGGCTCGGCGCCCGAAGCGCCGGCAACGGCCGCCGCGCAACGCTGCTCGCGTGGGTGGGTCTCGTCTGCATGGGCCTGTTCTCGTCGCTGTTCGTCCTCAGCGTCGCGCGCGACGCTGCCCTGCTCGCGAGCGCGACGATCGACGCGCTCCGTCCCGGAACGATCGACGTCGCGGCGCTCCTGGTTCCTTCGGCGCGCGCCGCGACGATCGCCGCGCTGCTCGTCACGATCTGGGGCTTCGCCAACGCGCGGCGCAGCGCCCGCGTGCGCCGCGTCGATGTGCCGATTGCCGGGCTGCCGCCGGCGCTCGACGGGTTCGCGATCGCGCAGGTGAGCGACGTCCACGTCGGGCCGACGATCAGGCGGCCGTTCGTCGAAGCCATCGTCGCCACCGTCAACCGTCTCGACGCCGACCTCGTCGCCATCACGGGCGATCTCGTCGACGGCTCGGTGCCGGAGCTCGCGGACCACGTCGCCCCGCTCGCCGGGTTGCGCTCGCGCGAGGGCAGCTTCTTCGTCACCGGCAACCACGAGTACTACTCGGGTGCGGCGCCCTGGATACGCGAGCTGCGCCGGCTCGGCGTGCGCGTGCTCATGAACGAACACGTGGTCGTGCGGCGCGGCAGCGCGGCGCTGGTGCTGGCCGGGGTGACCGACTACAGCGCGGGCCACTTCGACACCGCACAGGCGAGCGATCCGCGCGCGGCGCTCGCCGGCGCTCCCGCGGACGCGGCGCTGCGCATCGTGCTCGCGCACCAGCCGCGCTCGGCGGGCGCGACGGAGGCGGCGGGCTTCGACCTCCAGCTCTCCGGGCACACGCACGGCGGCCAGTTCCTGCCGTGGAACTTCTTCGTGCGCCTGCAGCAGCCGTTCACCGCCGGGCTGCACCGCTGGCGCCGGATGTGGGTCTACACCAGCCGCGGCACCGGCTACTGGGGGCCGCCGAAGCGCTTCGGCGCGCCTTCCGAGATCACGCTGCTGCGCCTGGTCGCGGCGCCGCCGGCGGCCGCTGGCGAGCCGGTCGTGCACGCATGCGCGCGAGCGCCGCTGCCCGGGATCTGACGAGCGACGGGTCTTACAATTCGCAGGTTTGGCCGGCGCGCCGCGCCGTGCAGCGAGAGGATCTCATCCCGTGTTCATTTCCGAAGCATTCGCACAGGCGGCCCCGGCCGCGACCGGCGCCGCCGACGGCCCGCTCGGCCTGGGAGGCCTCGGCGGCATGCTGCCGCTGGTGCTCATGTTCGTGGTGCTCTACTTCATCATGATCCGGCCGCAGATGAAGCGCCAGAAGGAGCACAAGGCGATGGTCGAGGCGCTCGCCAAGGGCGACGAGGTCGTCACGTCGGGCGGCGTGCTCGGCAAGGTCTCCAAGCTCGGCGACACGTTCCTCGCCATCGAGGTCGCGAGCGGCGTCGAGATCCAGGTCCAGCGGACGGCGGTCGTGCAGGTGATGCCCAAGGGCACGCTCAAGTGACAACGGCGGGCAGGCGGCGCGCGCCTGCCGACTCGCCCGGAGGGCTCTCCTCGTGAACCGATACCCGCTCTGGAAGTACGTGATCCTGGCGATCGCGTTGCTGGTCGGCGTGATCTACACGCTGCCGAACCTGTTCGGCGAAGCGCCTGCGGTGCAAGTCTCGAGCGGCAAGGCGACGGTGAAGATCGATCCGTCGATGGCGACCCGCGTCGAGGAGATCCTCGCCAAGGCAGGGCTGAAGCCCGACTTCGTCCAGTTCGAGAACAACTCCGTCAAGGCGCGCTTCGCCGACCTCGACGCGCAGAGCAAGGCGAAGGAGGCGCTCACCGCGGCGCTCAATCCCGACCCGAACGACCCGACCTACATCGTCGCGCTGAACCTGCTCTCGCGTTCGCCGCGCTGGCTGACCGCGCTGCACGCGCTGCCGATGTATCTCGGCCTCGACCTGCGCGGTGGCGTCCATTTCCTGATGCAGGTCGACATGAAGGCGGCGCTGACCAAGAAGGCCGACTCGACCACCGGCGACGTGCGCACGCTGCTGCGCGACAAGAACATCCGCCACACCGGCATCACGCGCAGCGGCGACGGCATCGTCGTGCGCTTTCGCGACCAGGCGACGCTGACAGCGGCGAAGTCGCTGCTGGCCGAGCAGCTGACCGACTTCAACTGGGTCGAAAGCCTCGACGGCGCCGACTACAAGCTCGCCGGCACGCTGAAGCCCGAGGCGATCAAGCGCGTGCAGGAAGCGGCCATCACGCAGAACATCACGACGCTGCACAACCGCGTCAACGAGCTCGGCGTCGCCGAGCCGGTGATCCAGCAGCAGGGCGCCGACCGGGTCGTCGTCCAGCTGCCGGGCGTGCAGGACACCGCCAAGGCCAAGGACATCATCGGCCGCACCGCGACGCTCGAGATGCGCATGGTCGACGAAAGCACCGAGGGGCGGATGGCGGCGACCGGTGCCGGCCCGGTGCCGTTCGGCTCCGAGCGCTACACCGAGCGCGGCGGCATCCCGCTGATCGTCAAGCGCCAGGTGCTGCTGACCGGCGAGAACCTGACCGACGCGCAGCCCGGCTTCGACGGGCAGACGCAGGAGCCGGCCGTGCACCTGACCGTCGACGCGCGCGGCGCGCGGATCATGCGCGACGTCTCGCGCGAGAACATCGGCAAGCGGATGGCGATCCTGCTGTTCGAGAAGGGCAAGGGCGAGGTCGTGACCGCCCCGGTCATCCGCGGCGAGCTCGGCAATCGCTTCCAGATCTCGGGCCAGATGACGACGGCAGAGGCCAACGACACGGCGCTGCTGCTGCGCGCCGGCTCGCTCGCCGCGCCGATGGAGATCATCGAGGAGCGCACCATCGGCCCGAGCCTCGGCGCCGAGAACATCGACAAGGGCTTTCACAGCGTCATCTACGGCTTTTGCGCGATCGCCGCGTTCATGTGCGCGTACTACCTGCTGTTCGGCGTGATCTCGACGCTCTCGCTCGCCTTCAACCTGCTGCTGCTCGTCGCGCTGCTGTCGATGCTGCAGGCGACGCTCACGCTGCCGGGCATCGCCGCGGTCGCGCTCGCGCTCGGCATGGCGATCGACGCCAACGTGCTCGTCAACGAGCGCATCCGCGAGGAGCTGCGCGCCGGCGCCAACCCGCAGGTGGCGATCAACCACGGCTACGAGCGCGCCTGGGCGACCATCCTCGATTCCAACGTCACGACCTTGATCGCCGGCCTGGCGCTGCTCGCCTTCGGCTCGGGTCCGGTGCGCGGCTTCGCGATCGTGCACTGCCTGGGCATCATGACCTCGATGTTCTCGGCCGTGATGTTCTCGCGCGGTCTGGTGAACCTCTGGTACGGGCGCCAGAAGCGGCTGAAGTCGGTCTCGATCGGCCAGGTCTGGAAGCCGGGCGCGAGCGTGCCGGCCAAGGGCTGACGCGCGCCGCGCTCTTTTCTCTCAGGCACCAACGGGATCCAGACGATGGAGTTCTTCCGCATTCGCCGCGACATCCCGTTCATGCGGCATGCGCTGGTGTTCAACGTCATCTCGATGCTGACGTTCCTCGCCGCCGTGTTCTTCCTGGCGACGCGCGGCCTGCACTTCTCGATCGAGTTCACCGGCGGCAACGTGATCGAGGTCGCCTACGCCAAATCGGCCGACGTGCCGAAGATCCGCAGCACCGTCGAGGCGATGAATCTCGGCGACGTGCTGGTGCAGAACTTCGGCAGCTCGCGCGACGTGATGATTCGCGTGCCGGTGCGTGCCGACGTCAAGCAGGGCGAGCTCACCGCGCGCGTCTTCGCCGCGCTCTGCCGGGCGGAAAACGGCAGCGTCAAGACGGTGGAAGGAGCGGCGACCACGACCGGCGCTTCGTCCGCGTCACGCCAGGTCTGCGACACCGCGAGCGGCGAGCCGCTGCGACTCTCGCGCAGCGAGGTGGTCGGGCCGCAGGTCGGCAAGGAGCTGGCGCAGGACGGCGCGAAGGCGCTCGCCTTCGTGATCATCGGGATCATGGTCTACCTGGCGTTTCGCTTCGAGTGGAAGTTCTCGGTCGCCGCGATCGTCGCCAACCTGCACGACGTCATCATCATCCTGGGCTTCTTCGCGTTCTTCCAGTGGGAGTTCTCGCTCTCGGTGCTGGCCGCGGTGCTCGCCGTGCTCGGCTATTCGGTGAACGAGTCGGTCGTCATCTTCGACCGGATCCGCGAGTCGTTCCGCCGCTATCGCAAGATGAACACGCACGAGGTGATCGACCACGCGATCACCAGCACGATCAGCCGCACCATCATCACGCACGGCTCGACGCAGATGATGGTCCTCTCGATGCTCATCTTCGGCGGCCCGACGCTGCACTACTTCGCGATCGCGCTGACGATCGGCATCCTGTTCGGCATCTACTCGTCCGTCTTCGTCGCCGCCGCCATCGCCATGTGGCTCGGCGTCAAGCGCGAAGATCTCGTCAAATCACCCGTCAAGGATCACGATCCCAACGATCCCAACGCGGGAGCGGTGGTGTAGAGTCGAAATCGACTTTTTCGGGAACAGCGAAGCCACCCAGCGCCCATGCCCACTCCCGCCAACCCGACCGCACTGGCCCAGCAGGCGAGGCGGTCGTATGTGGAGCGGCTCCTCGGCGGCATCCCGGCGGTCGTGCAAGGGGTCGAGCAGGGTGCTCGGCTGCTCGCCTCGACGGTCGCCGAGCCGGCGGTGGCGCTCAGGCGGCGCGAGCTGCTGCCGACGCTGCAGGCAGCGCTGCCGCTCTGGCAACAAGGGATGACGACGCTGCTGCGCGCGGCGCTCACGACGGGCGTCGTTTCGCAGACGCGCCTCGGCGAGCTGCCGGTGCACGCCGTCGCCGGGCGTGGCGGCGGCAAGCTCAGCCTCGTCGACGACGACACGATCGAGCACGAGATCCTGAGTTCGCGGCTGGCCCTGGCGATGATGGATCGCGCGTCGTGGGAGTTCACCGACCTGCGCTCGCGCATGAACGTGCTCGAGAAGCGCGACGAGCTCGACAGCAACGACGTGCTGCGCCCGCACGTGCTCGCGCGCGTCGTCACGAGCTCGTGGCTGGCCGCCCCGCTCAGCTTCGATGCCTGGCGCATGCTGCAGTCGGTCGTCCACGAGGAGCTGTCGCTGTTCGCCGAGGAGGCGTACCACGACGTCAATCGCTTCCTGCTGCAGCGCCACGTCCTTCCGGAGATCGATCTTCGCCCGTTCATCCGCCGTTCCAACACGGGCGGCGCGCGACCCGTGATCGCTGCCAGCGGCGGCTTCGGCGCGCCCACCGGCATGGCAGGCGGCACCGATTTCCAAAGCTCGGCGACGCGCACGCGGCACACCGCGACCGAAGTGGCCGAAGAGACGCGGCTCATGACGCGCGCGGCGAGCCTGGCACGCGGCGGCGAGCAGCCCGACGCGGTGCTGAACCGCTTGAACCGCCTGGTCGGCCGGCAGTTGCCCGACTTCGCCGTCACCTCGCATGCGCCGGCGCCGCCATCTCCGAAGCTGAGCGCGGCGATCGCCGACGCGCAGGAGAGCGTCGCCCGCCGCCTGGCGGCGGCTGCGGCCGGCGCCACCGACGGGGCGCGCGCACCGGTCGGAACGCCGGCGCTGATCGAGGAGTTGCAGCAGAGAAAGCAGGCGCTGAAGCAGGCGGCGGCGTCACCCGCCGAGCGGGCGACGATCGAGATCGTCGCCCTGCTGTTCCAGAGCATCCTGATGGAAGACGCGATCCCGGCGACGGTGCGCGTCTGGTTCGCGCGCCTGCAGATGCCGGTGCTGCGCGTCGCGGTCTCCGAGCCCGACTTCTTCGCCACCGTCGAGCATCCGGCGCGCCGCCTGATCGACCGCATGGGCGCGTGCGTGATGGGCTTCGATTCGTCGAGCCGCGCCGTCGGTGACCTGCTCGAAAAGGAGATCAAGCGCGTCGTCCAGGTCGTCGAGGCGTACCCGGACACGGGCCGGCGCGTCTTCCAGACCGTGCTCACCGAGTTCGAGAAATTCCTCGAGCACTATTTCCGGAACGAGAACGAGGCGTCGAAGAAGGGCGTTTCGCTCGCCGCGCAGGTGGAGCAGCGCGAAACGATGGCGATCCAGTACACGATCGAGCTGCGCAAGATGCTCAACGACGTGCCGGTGCAGGAAGGCGTGCGCGAGTTCCTGTTCCAGGTCTGGGCCGACGTGCTCGCGACGACCGCCGTCAAGTCGAGCGACGGCGACGCGACCAAGGAGATGAAGCGCGCCGCCGCCGATCTCATCTGGTCGGCGAGCGCGAAGGTCTCGCGTGCCGAGCGCGCCGAGGTGATCCGCCGCCTGCCGCCTCTCCTGAAGACGCTGCGCGACGGCATGGACGAAGCCGGCATCCCGGTGCCGAAGCAGGACGAGCACATCCAGCGCCTCAACAACTCGCTCGCCGCGGCGTTCACGGCCAAGGCGGCAGCGATCTCGCACGAGCGCCTCGAGGAGCTCATGGGCCGCCTCGAGACGCTCGAGGAGCTGCTGCCGGAGGCCGAAGACGTCGACATCGACGAGTCGCTCGTGATGGACCTCTCGGGCCACGAGAGCTCCGAGCTCGAGGTGGTCGGCGAGGGCGGCTCGATGCCCACGCCGGCGATGCTGGCGTGGGCGCGCGAGCTGCAGGTCGGCAGCTGGTACATGCTCGACTACCGCAACCGCAACGAGCAGGTGCAGCTCGCCTGGCAGGGCATGCGGCGCCAGCTGACGCTGTTCGTGTCCCCGCAGGGGCGCGGCGTGCTGTTCCAGCAGCATCGGCTCGCGGCGTTCCTGCAGGCGGGGCTGCTCGTGCCGGCGCAGGAAGAAGCACTCACCGTGCGCGCGACGCGCAGCGCGATGGCCAAGCTCGACGGCGATCCCTCGCGACTCCTCAACTAGCTGAAACCGGACAGGACTGTCCGGTTTCAGCGCGCTCGTTCGACGAACCTGCGGTCCGTCAACTCGCTTCCGTGAAAGTGGACACGCTGTCCACTTTCACGGACAGCAAGTCGAGGGACGGCACGTCCCTCGAACGCAGCGTCGAAACGCGGCCTGAGCGCCGCGAGCCGCACTAGTGCGTGACGCGATCCTCTTCGGCGACGAACAGCTCGTCGAGGATCAGCGCATCCGGCTCTTCGCCGAGGCTCCAGAAGACCATCAGCACGATGATCTTCAAGTCCTCGAGATCGAGCGGGCCGCCGGGGATCGCGCTCGCGCGATCGATCACCATCTCGCGCATCGCGGGCGGCAGGACGCCGGCCGATTCGAGGAACGCGATGAAGGCGATCGATTGATCGCCGAGGTGCTCCTGCTCGACCGGAGCGTAGACACGAATGCTTTCGCTGCGCTGCTCGCCGAGCTTGGCCTGCGCGACCGCAGCGACGCCGTCGAGCCAGTTGAGCGCTTCGGCAATTTCCTCGGATTCGAAGCCGACGGAGGTGAGCTTGCGAGTGAGCTGCTCGTGCCCGGGGCAAGCGTCCGGACGCCAGTAGTTCTCGTACAGATACACGAGGACGTCGAACATGAAAAGATGATAGCGCAGCGCTTTGTTGCATCTCCCGGGCGTGGACAAACGGTCCCGCCCGGGCCGAGCCGCGGCTGCGGCAATCCTCAGGCCCGCTCGACGCGCTGGAACTGCTGGCCGGGCAATCTCGCCACGCGGCCGCGCAGCTCGAGCTCGAGCAGATGCGCCGCCAGGTCCGCCGCGCTTCGACCCGTTCGCGCGACGAGTGCATCGATGCCGACCGGATCGAAGCCGAGCGCGTCCAGAAGCGGGTCTTCCTTCGCTGCGCTGACGGACGATCTTGCACCGCTGTCGGACATGGCGCTTGGAGCCGACTCGGGCGTACCGAGTTCCTCGACGATGTCGGAAGCCGAATCGACCAGCTTGGCGCCTTGCTTGATGAGCGCGTGGCAGCCGCGCGATTGCGGCGAATGGATCGAGCCGGGGATCGCGAACACCTCGCGTCCGCTCTCGGCCGCGAGGCGCGCCGTGATGAGCGAGCCCGATTGCACGGCGGCCTCGACGACGAGCGTGCCGCGCGAGAGGCCCGCGATGATGCGGTTGCGCACCGGAAAGTTCGCCGCCAGCCCGGGCGTGCCGATCGCGAACTCGCTGATGACGAGACCCGCTTGCGCGATCCTGGCGGCGAGCTGGCGGTTCGCTCTCGGATAGTCGATGTCGAGCCCGGTGCCGACGACGGCGATCGTGCTGCCCGCGCCGTTCAACGCGCCCTCGTGCGCAGCGCCGTCGATGCCGAGCGCCAGACCCGAGACCACGGTCCAGCCGTTGCCGCTCAGGTGCGCCGCGAACGCGCGTGCGTTGTCGAGCCCCTGCGGCGTCGGATTGCGGCTGCCGACGATCGCGATGGCCGGGGCCTGCAGCAACTCGATCCGGCCGCGCACATAGAGAAGCAGCGGCGGGTCGGGACTTTCGAGAAGCGCCTGCGGATAGCGCGGATCGCCGATCGCGATCGCGTCGCGCGACTCC
>Ga0070679_100005863_pt1 | contig 11406 bp, 10 predicted proteins | sample KBSC63BmetaG_FD_65652 | JGI IMG/M metagenome (GOLD analysis project Ga0070679, IMG submission 65652) | Corn rhizosphere microbial communities from Kellogg Biological Station, Michigan, USA - KBS C6-3B metaG | ecosystem: Host-associated > Plants > Roots > Rhizosphere | place: USA: Michigan... | reverse complement strand
GTGCGCTTCGTAGCGGTCGCGCAGGCCCTTGAGGATCTCGATCGTGTGCGCCAGCGACGGCTCGCCGACCTGGATCGGCTGGAAGCGGCGCTCGAGCGCGGCGTCCTTCTCGAGGTGCTTGCGGTATTCGTCGAGCGTGGTCGCACCGATCGTCTGCAGCTCACCGCGCGCCAGCATCGGCTTGAGGATCGACGCGGCGTCGATCGCGCCTTCGGCGGCACCCGCACCGACGAGCGTGTGGATCTCGTCGATGAACAGGATGATGTCGCCGCGGGTGCGGATCTCCTTGAGAACCTTCTTGAGCCGCTCCTCGAAGTCACCGCGGTAGCGGCTGCCGGCGACCAGCGCGCCGAGGTCGAGGGTGTAGAGCTGCTTGTCCTTGAGGTTCTCCGGCACCTCTGCCTTGACGATCGCCTGCGCGAGCCCCTCGACGACGGCGGTCTTGCCGACGCCGGGCTCGCCGATGAGGACCGGGTTGTTCTTGGTGCGGCGCGACAGCACCTGCATGACGCGCTCGATCTCCTTCTCGCGCCCGATGACCGGGTCGAGCTTGGACTCGCGCGCAGCCTGGGTCAGGTTGCGGCCGAACTGGTCGAGGACCAGCGACGTCGACGGGGCGCCCTCACCGGACGCACCGGCGGCGGCGGGCTCCTTGCCCTGGTAGCCGGACAACAGCTGGATGACCTGCTGGCGGACACGGTTGAGGTCGGCGCCGAGCTTCACCAGCACCTGCGCGGCGACGCCTTCGCCCTCACGGATCAGGCCGAGCAGGATGTGCTCGGTGCCGATGTAGTTGTGGCCGAGCTGCAGCGCCTCGCGCAGCGAGAGCTCGAGGACCTTCTTCGCGCGTGGCGTGAAAGGAATGTGTCCACTCGGCGCCTGCTGGCCCTGGCCGATGATTTCCTCGACCTGCTGGCGAACGCCCTCGAGCGAGATGCCCAGCGACTCGAGCGCCTTTGCGGCGACCCCTTCGCCCTCATGAATCAAACCGAGCAGAATGTGCTCGGTGCCGATGTAGTTGTGATTGAGCATCCTGGCCTCTTCCTGGGCCAGGACGACGACGCGCCTCGCGCGATCGGTGAACCTTTCAAACATGCTCGCTCCTCAGCGGAAGCGGTAGCGAGGACCGTTTGGTCCTCGTCACCGAATGCTAGCCCCGTCGTCCGTCGTTGTTCATGGCTCCGGAGTACCCGCCGAAGCGCGCACGTCACAACTCACTTTTCGGACAGCGGGACAACGACTACAACGTCCGAACGGCCGAGGGCGTTTCCATCTTCGCCAACAGCGAACAGCCGCCGAGATTCGGCATCCGGCTCAACCCGACTCAGCACGGCTCAGTGCGAGGCTGCGGCGTACTTCTCCGCCAGCTCAGCCGGAATCCGGCCGCGTTCGGGCACCGCCAGGCCCTGGCTACGCGCCCACTCGCGAATCCGCGCGGCCTCACCCGAGGAACCCCGGCTGCGCCGGCGCCGCCCGCTGCGCCCGGCCGGGGACAGCGCACCGCGACCGCCGGTGCGGCGCGCGGCCCCGACGTATCCGGCGAGCCGCTCGCGCAGCTCCCCGGAGTGGGCCTCGCAGAGGTCGATCTCGTACGCCGCGCCGTCCAGGGCGAACTCGACCGTCTCGTTCGCCGTCGTCTCGTCGTCGTGCAGGTCGCAGATAAGCATCACCTGAACGCGCTGCGCCATTTTCATTTCCTTTCGCGGAGAATGCCGAATTGACTTTCCGCCGCGAATTTAGCGCACCGCTATTCGGGCCGCACCAGCGGGAAAGTAATTGCCTCCCGGATATTCGCCCCGGTAAGGAGCATCACCAGCCGGTCGACGCCGAGGCCCATCCCGCCCATCGGCGGGGCGCCGTACTCGAGGGCGCGCAGGAAGTCCTCGTCGAGCTGCATCGCCTCGGCGTCGCCACCGGAGGCCTTCACCGACTGCTCGGTGAGCCGGCGCCGCTGCTCGACGGGGTCGACGAGCTCGGAGTAGGCCGGAGCAAGCTCGACGCCGCCGATGATGAGGTCCCACGCCTCGGTCAGCCGCGGGTCGCTGCGATGAGTGCGAGCCAGCGGACGCACCTCGATCGGATAGTCCTTGACGAACGTCGGCTCGATCAGCGTGTGCTCGACGAGCTTCTCGAACAGCTCGAGCACGATCTCACCTGCTGTCCAGGCCGGCTGCAGTGCGACGTCATGAGCCGCTGCGATCTCGCGGAGCGTTGTTGCGTCGGTGCCAGGATCGACGTCCCGGCCCGTCGACTCGGACACGAGCTCGTGCAGCGTCGCGCTGCGCCACGGCTTGTCCAGGTCGATGTCGGTGCCGGGCACGACAGTGGCTCCGAGCGCACGGGCAGCGTCGAGAACGAGGTCCCGCGTCAGCTCCGCCATCGTGTCGTAGTCGCCGTAGGCCTCATAGGCCTCGAGCATCGTGAACTCAGGGTTGTGCGTCGTGTCGATGCCCTCGTTGCGGAACGTGCGGCCGATCTCGTAGACGCGGTCGATGCCACCGACGACGAGCCGCTTGAGCGGCAGCTCGAGCGCGATCCGCAGGTACATCTCGAGGTCGAAGGCGTTCAGGTGCGTCATGAACGGACGCGCTGCCGCGCCGCCGTTGGTGGGTTGCAGTACGCCGGTCTCGACCTCGACGAACCCCCGCCGGTCGAGTGTCTCGCGCAGCGACCTCAGCACCGTCGCCCGTGCGTGCACCATCGCCCGCGCATCGGGGTTGACGACGAGGTCGACGTAGCGCTGCCGCACTCGCGTCTCCGGGTCGGCGAGCCCCTTCCACTTCTCCGGCAACGGTCGCAGCGCCTTGCTCGCGAGCGCCCACGTGTCGGCGAGCACCGACAGCTCACCCCGACGGCTGGAGATGACCTCGCCCTCGACGGACACGTGGTCACCGAGGTCGACGTCGCGCTTCCACGCCTCGAGCGAGTCGGAGCCGACCTTGTCCAGGGACAACATCACCTGCAGGTCGCCGCTGCCGTCCCGCAGCGTCGCGAAGCACAGCTTGCCGCTGTCCCGCTTCAGCACGATCCGCCCCGCCACGGCGACGCGCTCGCCCGTCGTCGCGTCGGCGGCCAGGTCGGGGAACCGTTCCCGCAGCTCGCCGAGGGTCGTCGTACGACGGACCGTGACCGGGTAAGGGTCCACGCCGCGCTCCCGCAGCCGGTCGAGCTTCTCCCGGCGAACCCGCATCTGCTCCGGCAGGTCGTCGAAGCCGTCGCCCTCGGTCACATCAAGAGGTTATCGGTGACCTGCAAGGGCAAAACGCCCTCCAGAAAGCCGTCGGCTCGCTAGTGCCCCTGCGGAGGAGCACTAGCGAGCCGCCACCCCGCGACTACTCGTAGCGAATGACGCCGCGCAGGTTCACGCCGGCAGCCATGTCCTCGTAGCCCTCGTTGATCTGGTCGAGCGTGTACTCCTTGGTGACCAGCTCGTCGAGCTTGTAGAGCCCGTCCTTGTAGAGCGACAGGATGTTCTTGATGTCGTGCATCGGGTTGCTCGCGCCGAACAGCGAGCCCTTCACCGTCTTTTGGTAGAGGGTGAGGATGTCGCCATTGAGCTGGATGGTGTTCTCGGTCATCGGGCCGAGGCCGACGACGACGGTCGTGCCGAGCTTGCGGGTGGCGTTGAACGCCTCCTCGACCACCTGCGACGTGACGACGCCGACGGTGACGATGGCCTGGTCGGCGCCGACGCCGTTGGTCAGCTCGTAGGCCTTGGCGATGGCCTCCTGCCCGTCCGCGACGGCGTGCGTGGCGCCGAACTCCAGCGCCCTCTTGCGCTTGTACTCGATCGGGTCGACGGCGATGATGTGCCGCGCGCCGGCGTGCTTCGCGCCCTGCACGGCGTTGATGCCGATGCCGCCGATGCCGAAGATGACGACGCTGTCGCCCGGACGCGTCTCGGCGGAGTAGACGACCGAGCCCCAGCCCGTCGGCACACCGCAGCCCACGAGCGCGGCCTTCTCCAGCGGGATGTCGTCGTCGATCTTGACGACCGAGCTCCGCGAGACGACGGCGCGCTCGCTGAAGGTGCCGAGCATGCACATGGCGCCGAGGTCCTGCTCGCCCGAGTGGAACCGGAAGGTGCCGTCGGGGAGGCAGCCGACCAGCAGGTTGGCGCCGAGGTCGCAGACGTTCTGGTGCCCGGTGGAGCACCACCGGCACTTGCCGCAGGTCGGCAGGAACGAGCAAACGACGTGGTCGCCCGGTGCGATGTCGAAAACGCCCTCGCCTACCTGCTCGATGACGCCCGCGCCCTCGTGCCCGCCGACGAGCGGGTAGTTGCCCGGCAGGTCACCGGTGCGCGCGTGGTCGTCCGAGTGGCACAGGCCGGACGCGGTGAACTTGATGAGGACCTCGCCGGCCTTCGGCGGATCGAGCTCGAGCTCGACGACGTCCCACGGCTTGCCGGCTTCCCACATGACGGCGGCACGGGTTTTCACGACTGACCTCCTGGCGACTGCGCTTCGGCCGAACGGTGTTCGGTCATCGGACGTTACCGCGCAGCCGCGGCCTTGTCAGCGGCCCGGTTCGGGCTGCCTGGTCCCGCCAGCGGGCGGTCAGCGGTTGCGGTCGAAGACCAGCCGCAGCCCGATAAGGGTCAGATCGGGCTCGTGCTCGGTGATGGTCTGGCTTTCCTCGAGCACCAGCGGCGCGAGCCCGCCGGTGGCGATGACGACCGGGTCGGCGTCGAGCTCGGCGGCGATCCGGCGGACGATGCCGTCGATCTGGCCTGCGAAGCCGAAGATGATGCCCGACTGCAGGGCCTCGACCGTCGACTTGCCGATGACCGACCGCGGCCGCACGAGCTCGACCTTCAGCAGCCTGGCCGCGCGCGCGGCGAGCGCGTCGACCGAGATCTCGATGCCCGGCGCGAGCGCGCCGCCGAGGAACTCCCCCTTCGCCGAGACGACGTCGAAGTTGGTCGAGGTGCCGAAGTCGACGACAACAGCCGGCCCGCCGTAGAGGTGGTGCGCGGCAGCGGCGTTGACGATGCGGTCGGCACCGACCTCCCGCGGGTTGTCATAGAGGATCGGTACGCCGGTGCGCACGCCCGGTTCGACGATGACGGTGGGAGTGTCGCCGTAGTAGCGCTCGAAGACTCCGCGCAGCTCGTGCAGCACCGCCGGCACCGTCGAGCAGGCTGCGATGCCGTCCGGCCGTTCCTGCTCGGCGAGCAGGCCGCGCAGCAGCAGTGCGATCTCGTCGGCCGTGGCACGCGCGTCGGTCTTGATCCGCCACGAGTCGGTCATCTCGTCGTCGTCGAAGCAGCCGATGACCGTGTTGGTGTTGCCGACGTCGATGGTGAGCAGCATCAGTCTCCCCCGGACGGTAGCTCGTAGGGGCGCAGGTCGACGCCGACGTCGAGGACCGGCGCGGAGTGGGTGAGGGCTCCGACCGACAGGTAGTCGACGCCCGTCTCGGCGACAGCGCGGGCGCGGTCCAGGGAGAGACCGCCGGTCGCTTCGAGCTCTGCTCGCCCGGCGACGAGCGAGACCGACGCGCGCAGCTCGTCGACGCCCATGTTGTCGAGCAGCAGGAACGTCGCACCGGCCTCGATCGCCTCACGCACCTGCTCGACCGTGTCGCACTCCACCTGCACCTCGACGTCGGGGAACAGCTCCCGCACCGCGCGGAACGCCTCCGCCACTCCGCCGGCCGCGAGCACGTGGTTGTCCTTGATGAGTGCCGCGTCGTACAAGCCCATGCGCTTGTTGGTGCCGCCCCCGCAACGCACGGCGTACTTCTCAAGCGCGCGCAGGCCCGGGTTCGTCTTGCGGGTGTCGAGGATCCGCGCCGACGTTCCCGCCACCGCGTCGACCCACTCACGAGTGACCGTGGCGATGCCGGAGAGGTGGCACAGGATGTTCAGTGAAGTGCGCTCCGCGGTGAGCAGCGCGCGCACCAACGCCCGCGCGGAGAGGACGAGGTCGCCGGCCGCGACCTTCGCGCCGTCGGCGACATGCTCCGTGATGACGACGGAGTCATCGGTGACGAGCTCTAGGACGGCGCGCACAACCGGAAGGCCGACGACGACGCCGGGCTTGCGCGCGACGAAGTCGGCGACGCCTTCGGCATCGAAGGGCACCGTCGCCAGACTGGTGATGTCGAGGCCGTCGCCGAGGTCCTCGTCGAGCGCGGTCACGATGAGCCGCTCGACGCGCTGGGGGTCGAGACCGGCCGCAGCCAGCGCCGCGGACGTCGCGGCAGTCAGCGTCACTGAACTGCCACCTCCTCAGCCTCGAAGCCTTCGGCTGCGAGCCGTTGCACGATGCGCACGCGCCAGCGGCGGTCATCGGCATCCGGGAAGTCCTCGCGCCAGTGGCAGCCGCGCGTCTCCGTACGTCGCGACGCCGCACCGACAAGTGCAGCCGCGACGGTGAGCAGGTTCGTCGTCTCCCACGTCTCCGGCGCGGGATCCGCATCGGTGCGGACGGCGACCACGTCCAGCGTCTTCGCGACCGACTCGAGCGTTTCGGCGCTGCGCAGGACGCCGGCGCCTTCGGTCATCGCGCGTTGCAGGTCGCTGCGGGCACCGGCCTCGACGAGACCGTCGTCGTCGGCCGCCGGCGCGGGGTCGCCGGGCGAGGGAAGGCCGGCTGCGAGCGCCTCGCCGATCCGGGTCGCGAAGACAAGCCCTTCGAGCAGCGAGTTGGATGCGAGCCGGTTGGCTCCGTGCACACCGGTGCACGCGACCTCACCGCACGCGAACAAGCCGGGGACCGTCGTACGGCCGTCGAGGTCGGTGCGGACGCCGCCACTCGCGTAGTGCGCCGCGGGTGCGACCGGCACAGGTTCGGTCAGCGGGTCGACGCCGATCTCGGCACAGTTGGCAAGCAACGTCGGGAAGCGACGGCGCAGCAGATCCGGCCCCAGCGGCCGCGCGTCGAGGTACAGATGATCGACACCCTCGGCGGCCATCGCTCGCGACATCTGCTTCGCGACGACGTCGCGCGGCGCCAGGTCGCCGAGCGGATGCGCACCTTCCATGACCCGGCGGCCACGGGCGTCGACGAGCACCGCGCCTTCACCGCGCAATGCCTCGGTCACCAGCGGCTGCCGACCGGTCGCCGCCGGTCCGACCCACAGCGCGGTCGGGTGGAACTGCACGAACTCGAGGTCGGTGATCGCGGCTCCGGCGCGAGCCGCGACGGCTACCCCGTCACCAGTGGAGACGTCGGGGTTGGTCGTCGACGCATAGACCTGGCCCATCCCACCTGTGGCGAGGACGACCGCGCGGGCGCTGACGGCGCCGACGCCGTCGCGGGTGCCCTCCCCGAGGACGTGCAGGGTGACACCGCAGGCCTGGCCGCGAGAGTCCGTGAGCAGATCGAGGACGAGCGCGTGCTCGATGACCTCGATGTCGTCGGCGGCCGCAACCGCGGCGATGAGGGCGCGCTCGACCTCCGCGCCGGTCGCGTCGCCACCGGCGTGCACGATCCGCCGGTGCAGGTGCCCGCCCTCGCGGGTCAGCTCCAGGACGCCGTCGGGGTCGCGGTCGAACGCCGCACCCATCGCAGCGAGGTCACGGACGCGATCGGGCCCCTCGGCCACCAGGACGCGGACGGCCTCGGCGTCACAGAGGCCGGCGCCGGCCGCGATCGTGTCCGCGAAGTGGTCGTCCGGCGAGTCGTCGGCTGCGAGCGCGGCGGCGATGCCGCCCTGCGCCCAACGCGTCGAGCCGGCGTCGAGCAGCGCCTTGGTGACGAGCAGGACGCGCCCAGCAGCGCGGGCATGCAGCGCCGCGGTGAGACCGGCGATGCCGCTGCCGACCACCACGACGTCGGCAGTGGCGACCCAGCCAGGTGCCGGTGCCCGCAGCCGCCTTGGGATCACGAGTCCACCGAAGTCATCCGTATACATGGTCCCCGCGAACGAGCCCGGCGTCGGGCAGCGGCTCTGCAGGGTCGGCGCCGGTGCCGATCAGCCGGTTGTCGGCATCGACGAACACGACCTTCGGTCGCAGCTCTCGCGCCTCGGCGTCGGTCAGCGTGCAGTAGCTGATGATGATGACGAGGTCGCCCTCGTGGACCAGCCGCGCGGCGGCACCGTTGATGCCGATCACGCCGCTGCCGCGCGGACCCGCGATGACGTAGGTCTCCAGCCGCGAGCCGTTGTTGATGTCGACGATCGCCACCTGCTCGCCCGCCAGCAGGTCGGCGGCATCCATCAGGTCCTCGTCGATCGTGACCGACCCGACGTAGTGCAGGTCCGCCTGGGTCACGGTCGCGCGGTGGATCTTGCTCTTGAGCATGGTGCGAAACACAGGAATCGGTCCTTTCACGCCTTCAGCCCGCTGTGGGTGCCGAGGTCTACGGACATATTGTCGATCAACCGGGTAGTGCCCGCGCGCGCGGCCACCAACAACCTTCCCGAACGGGTCTGCGGGCCGGCGGCGGCCCAGGTCGTCTCGTCGACCAGCTCCAGGTAGTCGACGTCCAGTCCGGCCGCGTCCGCGAGCACCGACCGGGCGGCGGCGAGCACCGCGTCAGCCCCGTCCGCGGCGGCAGCAGCACCGGCCCGAAGGGCCCGGCTCAGCGCAAGTGCGGCCGTGCGCTCGTCGGCGGACAGATAGCGGTTGCGGCTGGACAGGGCGAGCCCGTCCGGGTCACGGACGATGGGCGCGCCGACCACGTCCACCGAGAGGTCGAGGTCGTGCACCATCTGCCGGATGAGCGCCAGCTGCTGGGCGTCCTTCTCGCCGTACACAGCGACATCGGGCCGGGTCAGGTGCATCAGCTTGCAGACGACGGTGAGCATCCCGTCGAAGTGACCGGGACGCGCCGCGCCTTCCAGCCGCTCGCCGACCGGACCCGCCTGCAGCCGCACCTGCGGCTCGCCGTACGGGTAGATCTCGGCGACGGACGGCGCGAACACGACGCCGGCACCCTCCCGGGCGCAGACGGCGAGGTCGGCGTCCTCCGTGCGCGGATAGCGCTCGAAGTCCTCGCCGGCGCCGAACTGCAGCGGGTTCACAAAGACGGTAACGATCACATGGGCCGCAAGGTTCCGCGCCAGCCGTATGAGGGAGGCATGGCCCTCGTGCAGGGCGCCCATCGTCATCACGACCGCGACGGGACCGTCGAGGCCGTTGCGGACGTCGGCGAGCTCGGCGCGCGTGCGCACGACTGTGGGCGCCGTCACGCGCCGCCTCCGCCGAGAACGTCGAGCAGCGCTGCGGCGCGCTCAGGAGTCAGCACGCCGGCGGCCAACGCGCGCACCGCCGTGAGCCTCGACATCGCCAGGTAGGCGCCCACGCTCTCCGGCGTGTCCAGCGTCGCCAGATGCGCCCGGACGGTGCCTGCATCGCCGCGTGCGACCGGGCCGGTCAGTGCCAGGTCGCCGCGGCGCAGCGCGTTGTCCAGCGCCGCGCCCAGCAGCGGCCCGAGCATCCGCGACGGCTGCTTGACGCCGGCCTGGGCAAGCATGTCGGCGGCCTGGGCGACCAGCGTCACCAGATGGTTGGCGCCGACCGCGAGCGCTGCGTGGTAGAGCGGCCGCGCCGCCTCCTCGATCCAGACCGGCTCCGAGCCCATCTCGATGACGAGCGCCTCCGCGGCGAGCCTCAGCTCCTCCGGCGCGGTCACGCCGAAGCAGGCACCCGCGAGCCGCTGCAGATCGACCTCGGTGCCGGTGAACGTCATCACGGGGTGCAGCGCCATCGGCAGCGCACCGATCCGCGTCAACGGGTCGAGCACGCCGAACCCGTGCGCACCGCTGGTGTGCGCGACCATCGTTCCCGGCCGAACGGCCTTGGCGGCGGCGAAGCCGCGCACCAGGTCGGCGAGGACGTCGTCGGGGACCGAGAGCACGAGCAGATCGGCGTCGGCCGCCACCTGGTCCGGGGGCAGCACGGGCGCGTCGGGCACCAGCGACTCCGCGCGGCGCAGGCTTTCGCGCGAGACCGCCGCGACGCCGGCGAGATGGTGTCCCGCGCGCTGCAGCGCAGCGCCCAGAACGGCGCCGACCCGGCCGGCGCCGACGACGCCCACGGCAAGGCGGGCCGGTCGCTGCGCGGGCGCGACACCGGTCACGATCTGATGCCGTTCACGAAAACGTTCCAGTCCTTGTTGGGGTACCGGACGCCTCTACGCTACCGGCGCCCGTAGCGTGACCGCGATGGCTGAGCCCGAGCAGTGGCGCACGTGGCGCGTGGCGATGGCCGAGGCGTTGTACGGCGACGACGGCTTCTACCGCCGCGCGGACGCGCCGGCCGCGCACTTCCGCACCGCCGCGCACACCTCGCCGGCATGGGCCGACGCGATCCGGACGCTGGCCGATCGCGTCGCCGCGACTGTGCCCGGTGGCGAGTTCGCGGTCGTGGAGATCGGCGCCGGTGGCGGCGAGCTGCTCGAAGCGCTGGCGAGCAGGGCGCCGTCGTCCTGGCGTCTCGTCGGCGTGGACGTGTGCCCGCGGCCGGCACGCGTGCCCGAACGAGTCGAGTGGCTGGGCCGGCCGCCGGAGACCTTCGACGGGCTCCTGCTCGCGGTCGAGTGGCTCGACGTCGTCCCCGTCGATGTCGTCGAGCGCACCGAAGACGGGCTACGCCTGGTCGAGGTGTCAACGGACGGTCGCGAGCGGACCGGCGTCACCGTTGACACCCGATCCGCGCAGTGGCTGCAGAAGTGGTGGCATGTCGCGGAGGTCGGCGATCGTGCCGAGGTCGGCGACGGACGTGACATCGCCTGGGCCGACGCCGTACGCCGACTGCGCCGCGGTGTCGCCGTCGCCGTCGACTACGCCGTCGATCCGTTGCGCGACGTCGCCGGGACACTCACCGGCTTCCGCGCCGGCCGGCAGGTGGTTCCCGTGCCCGATGGTTCCTGCGACATCACGGCGCACGTCCTGATGGAGGCTTGCGCCGCCGCAGCGGACGTCGATGCGACGCGGTTGCTGTCTCAACGCGAGGCGCTGCACGCGTTGGGGCTGCGCGCGCAGCGCCCGGCGTACGCGGGTGATGCGCGGAGCTACTTGGCGGCGCTGCAGCAGACCGGAGAGGCTGCCGAGCTGCTCAATCGTGACGGCCTCGGGGGCTTCACCTGGCTGCTCCAGGCGAAGGGCGTTCCGCTTCCCATGGAATGAGAGACTCCGGTTCGTGACCCGCGAGCTCGTCGTCGCCACAGGCGACCTGGCGACCGCGGACATGGTGCTCAACATCGGCCCGCAACATCCCGCGACGCACGGCGTGCTGCGGCTCGCACTTCGCCTCGACGGTGAGCGGATCGTGCGCGCCGACCCGGTCATCGGCTACATGCACCGCGGCGCCGAGAAGCTGTTCGAAGCGCGCGACTACCGGCAGATCATCGTGCTCGCCAACCGGCACGACTGGCTCTCGTCGTTCAGCAACGAGCTCGGTGTCGTCCTCGCGGTGGAACGCATGCTCGGGATGGAGGTGCCGCAGCGCGC
>Ga0070679_100005860_pt1 | contig 11407 bp, 8 predicted proteins | sample KBSC63BmetaG_FD_65652 | JGI IMG/M metagenome (GOLD analysis project Ga0070679, IMG submission 65652) | Corn rhizosphere microbial communities from Kellogg Biological Station, Michigan, USA - KBS C6-3B metaG | ecosystem: Host-associated > Plants > Roots > Rhizosphere | place: USA: Michigan... | reverse complement strand
TCTGCGTCGCCCGCGCCAGCGGGCGTCTGCGCGTTCTGCGTTCCATTGTTTCTAAAGCCGGCCCTAACGCGATGCCAGAATAGCGCCCAGTGATTTGATAGAGGTCACGACACGACGAGGCTCACGAGAAGCGTGAACGCGAGCCCCGCGACGCCAATGATCGTCTCCGACACCGTCCACGTCTTGAGCGTCTGGGGGACCGTCATGTTGAAGAACTCCTTGATGAGCCAGAAGCCCGAGTCGTTCACGTGCGACAGGACGAGCGCGCCGGCTCCGGTAGCGACCACCAGCAGCTCCGGCGGCGTGCCGGGCGTCGCGAGCGCGATCGGCGCAACGATCCCGGACGCCGTCGTCATCGCGACGGTCGCCGAGCCGGTGGCGACGCGGATGAGCGCCGCCACGCCCCACGCCAGAATGAGCGGCGACGTGTGCGAGCCGCTCGCGAGGTCGGCGATCGCGCGCCCTACCCCACTCTGCACGAGCACCGCGTTGAAGCCACCGCCGGCGCCGATCACGAGCACGATCGTCGCCGTCGGCGCCAGGCAGTCGTTGCAGAACTTCATGATGTCTTCCCGCGTAAAGCGCCTCGGCCGGCCGAGTGACCAGAACGAGAACAGCAGCGCGAGCAGGAGTGCGACGATCGGCTGTCCGAGGAAGTGAAGGCCAGCGCGCAGGCCGGGATGTAGGGAGGGCATCGCGTCCGCCGCCGACGCGAGTAGCATCAGCACGACCGGGATGAGCACGGTGAACACCGAGATGCCGAATCCCGGCGTCCGGTCCACTTCGCCTAACGCGACCGACTCGTCCGCGACGCCGACGAGCTGCACGGCGAGTGGATTGTTCGCGGGAAGCACAATGCGCGGAGCGATCCACACGGCGTAGATGGGCCCGGCCAACGCGGCGGTCGGGAGGCCCACGATCAACCCGTACAGCAGCGTACGTCCAACGTCCGCCTTGAACGCGCCCACCGCGAGCATCGCCGCCGGATGCGGCGGCAGCATGCCGTGAACGACCGAGAGGCCCGCGACGAGCGGGATGCCGATCTTCACGAGCGACAGCCCCGCGCGCCTCGCGATGGTGAACACGAGGGGGATGAGAAGGACGAACCCCACCTGGAAGAACACCGGGATGCCGACGATGAACGCCACGAACATGATGGCCCAGTGCACGCGGCGCTCGCCGAAGCGGTCGATCAACGTGGTCGCGATGCGCGTCGCGCCGCCTGACTCGGCCATCAGCTTCCCGAGCATGGTCCCAAGCCCCACGACCACCGCGATGAACCCGAGCACGTTGCCGACGCCATCCTGGAACGCCTTGACGGCCGCCGCGGGGTCCATGCCGGCGGCGGCACCCAACCCGAGCGACGCGAGGATGAGCGCGACGAACGGATGGACCTTGAATCGGGCGATCATGACGATCAGCAGCGTCACCGCGCCTAACGCGATGAGCAGCAGCCGCACCTGTGGCGTCATGCGGACGCGCGCGCGACGAGCGCGGCCACGATCTCGTCTGCCGGGCCTTCGACGTCGCACACCCACGCGCCTTCGTCGGCCGCCGGTTCCTCCAGCGCCTCGAACTGACTCTCCAGCAGGGCGGGCGGCATGAAGTGGCACTTCCGCCGGCGAAGCCGTTCCCCGATCATCTCGCGCGTTCCTCGCAGGTAGATGAACCGTAGTGGTTGCGGCCTGGCCGCGTCGCGAAGTATCTCGCGGTACCGTCGCTTGAGGGCCGAGCAGGAGAGCACGAGTCCGGTGCCGGCGTCCCTTGCCTGACGGACTCGCGCGGCGAGTGACTGGAGCCATCCCGCACGGTCTTCATCGCTCAGCGGGATGCCTGACGACATTCGCCGGACGTTCTCCGGCGGGTGGTAGTCGTCGCCCTCGATGAAGGGGACGCCAATGGCCTTCGCGAAGCCGGTACCGATGCGGGTCTTCCCGCACCCCGAGACGCCCATGACCACATAGAGACCCGCCTGCGGGTTTGGCATCGGGCTAATGTGCGTCGGCTGGGGGACTGGGGACTAGGGACTCGGGACTCGGCTACCCAAGCCTCTCTCCTCGAGGAACCCTCTCAGTGCTAACAGCTTCGCGGCCGAGTCCCCAGTCCCCAGTCCCTTAGTCGCTCAGATCTCGTGCGACCTCGCAAGTCGACCAATGTGCTCGGCCGCCCGAAACGCGAGCGCCTGGATCGTCATCGTTGGCTGGCCGCGACCGGACGTCACGAAGTTCGACCCATCGCAGATGAAGAGGTTCGGGACGTCGTGCGCCCGGTGATACCGATCGACCACCGACTCCCGAGGGTCGTCGCCCATCCGCGCAGTCCCGAGCAGATGCACGCCGCCATCGATCGGCAGGATTGGCTGCGTCCATACTCGCGTCGCACCCGCGGCGTGCATCAGCTCTTCCGTGCGGTCGCGGAACCACTGCTTCGCCTTCATGTCGTCCGGATGATCCGTGTACGTCAGGCAAAGCCCCGGACGCCCCCAGCGATCCGGATGATCGTGATCCAGCGTCACCGTGTTCGATGCTACCGGAAGTGACGTGATGTGAGCGTAGAACCGTACCGAGTGCGTGAAGTAGTCGGCCAACGCACGCTTGTACTCGGGTCCCCACGTGGGCACGTCGTCAGGCAGCACGCCCAACGCGAAACCAATCGGCTGATAGTTGAACCGCGCATCGATGCCACCGCCGCCGTAGAAGCCGCGCTTCGCGTCGGCGTCGTAGAAGTCGTGCACTGTGCGGCTCGCGACCGGCCCCTTGTACTCGTTGAGCGGATGGTCGAAGCGACCGAACGTGGACGCGTGCCCGTTGAACATGATATAGCGCCCCACGTTCCCGCTCGAGTTCGCGAGCCCCTGTGGGAACGCCGACGACGCGGAGAGCAGCAGCAACCGAGTCGTCTCGGCCCCATTGGCCGCGACGATGACCGCTCGCGCCCGCTGTCGTCGCTCTTTCCCCTCGCGATCCCAGTACATGACGCCGGTCGCGCGTCCCTTGGTGTTCGTCTCCACCCGAAAGGCGGTGGATTCGGCTCGGACCTCGCATTTGCCTGTCGCCACGGCCTTCGGGATGACGGTCGCCAGGGTGGACGACTTCGCGCCGAACTCGCACCCGTATAACGAGCAGTGCCCGCACGCGAGACACGGCGAGCGACCGTCATACTGCTTCGAGAGAATCGCCAATGGCGACGGCTGTGCATGCAGCCCGAGGGCACGCGCCGCACGCTCCAGGAGCACGCCGGATGACTTGTTAGGCAGCGGCGGCAACGGGTACGCGCGCGAGCGCGGCGGGTCGAACGGCCCCGGCGCGCCGGACACGCCGATCTCCCAATCGACCTTCGTGTAGTACGGCTCGAGCTCCTCGTAGGTGAGCGGCCAGTCCGCGAAGCCACTACCGCTGATCGGGCCCCACTTCGACCGCTCCTTGAAGTCGACCGGTCGAAAGCGCCAGTAGTTCGCTGCGAAGTGGACGCTGCTGCCACCGACGCCACGCCGGTACGCGAGCGCTCTGCCCGCGTTCCGGCGCGCCGGCTCCGCTTCGCTCCCTCGAATCGTCTGGATCGGCTCGAACGCGAGATTGAGCATCGCGTTCTCGCGCTCCACGGCCAGCTCGTCGTGCGTGAACTGGCTTGGCTGCTGCCAAGGCCCTGCCTCGAGCACGACGACACTGAACCCCGCCGTCGCGAGCTCTTTCGCGAGCACACCACCCGCGGCGCCGGAACCGACGATCACGAAATCGACGGTCTCGCCCTCGCCGTATGTCCGCTGCGTCATGCGTCGTGCTTCGTGTCCGCTTCCTCGTGCGCGTCGTACCAACCGAACGGCGACGCGTACGTGGGCTCGTGCTCGCAGCCCACGATGGTCCACCCGGCACCGCGCTTGTTCCCGCCATACGCGGAGTCGGCGAACGTTCCGACGACGACCAGCATGCGAGCCGCCAGGAAGAACGGTGTGCGCTCCACCTGGCGCATGATCGCCACCTGCCGCCCGGACGAGAGTGACGCAAAGTCCCGCTCGCCAAGCGCTCGTGCGCGCGCGTCGAGGTTGGCAAGTCCGGCGCGTACGACGGGAACGATGTCGGCGAAGAACGGCTTGCCGAACGCCCGGTCGATGAAATGCACGGCGTCGGCCTCGTCGGCGCCGGGCAGGCTCTTGTCGGACGGGATGATCTGCGCGGCGAAGGCCCGCATCGATTTGACCTCCGCCGGCGTGAGCGCGGCGAAGCCGTCGGCGTTCGTCTCGTCATCGCGCCTGCAGCTCGCCAGCGCGGCGAGCCAGGGAATCTCGAGCATGATCCAACCTGCCGTAGCGGCTCTGCCGGATTCAACGAGGAATCCGCGTCGGGTGGGTCGATCGATAGTCACACGATCGAAACGCGCTTTCCGCGCGCGGCCGGACACGAGTCGTCACTGCTAGCGGGCTCGCTCCGCTCTTGCCATGTTCCGCGCGGAACGAAAGCGTCTCAGGCAATTATCAGAGTCCTCAGCCGCGGAAGGGACCGTGCAATCCACAGCATACGACGCCATCGTTGTCGGATCCGGCATTTCGGGAGGGTGGGCCGCGAAGGAGCTCACCGAGAAAGGCTTACGAGTCCTGCTGCTCGAGCGCGGCAAGAACATCGAGCACATCAAGGACTACGTGAACGCGACCAAGGGGCCGTGGGAGTATCCCCACCGCGGCGGTCGCACTCGCGAGATGGAGAAGCATTACCCCGTCCTCAAGCGTGACTATCCACTCAACGAGAAGAATCTCGATTGGTGGGTGAACGATGAGGAATCGCCGTACACGGAGGTCAAGCGCTTCGACTGGTACCGTGGCTACCACGTCGGCGGGCGCTCGCTCATGTGGGGTCGCTGCAGCTTCCGGTGGAGCGACTTCGACTACGAGGCGAACGTGAAGCAGGGGCTCGGCACCGATTGGCCGATCCGCTACGCCGACATTGAGCCCTGGTACAGCTATGTCGAGAAGTTCGCGGGCATCGCTGGGTCGAAGGAGGGACTGCCGCAGCTCCCCGACGGCGAGTTCCAACCCGCGATGCCGCTCAACTGCGCCGAGCAGCTGGTGGCGGATCGCCTAACGACGAAGTTCGACGGGAAGCGACGACTGATCTCGGCCCGCACGGCGAACCTCTCGCAGCCGCTGCCGGGCCGCAACGCCTGCCAATACCGCGACGCGTGCTGGCTCGGATGCCCGTACGGCGCGTATTTCAGCACGCAGTCATCCACGCTGCCGGCCGCGGTGAAGACCGGCAAGCTCACGCTCAAGCCGTGGGCGATCGTCAACGAGGTGTTGTACGACAAGAACGCGAAGCGCGCGACGGGCGTCCGCGTCCTCGATGGAATCACGAACCAGGTCACGGACTACACGGCCAAGGTCGTGTTCCTCTGCGCGTCCACGCTCAACTCGACATGGATCCTGCTCCGATCGGCAACGGACATCTGGCCGGGCGGGCTCGGGAGCAGCTCGGGCGAGTTGGGCCATAACCTGATGGACCATCACTTCCGCGTGGGCGCCCAGGGTCGCGTCGAAGGGCTGGACGACAAGTACTATTTCGGGCGCAGGCCGAATCCGTCATACGTGCCACGCTACCGAAACCTGAACGGCGAAAAGCGTCCGTATCTGCGCGGCTTCGGGTACGAGGGCGGCGCGGGACGCGATGGCTGGTCGAGTGCAGTGGCCGAGCTGGGCGTTGGCGGCGCGTTCAAGGACAAGGCCGCCGAGCCGGGCATGTGGACGATCGGCGGCAGCGCGTTCGGCGAGATGCTGCCTAACCACGACAACAAGGTCTCGATCGACCACGCCAAGGTGGACAAGTGGGGACTGCCGGTGCTCAAGATCGATTGCGCGATCGGCGAGAACGAGCGGCTCATGCGGAAGGACATGGCGAACGACATGGCCGAGATGCTGGACGCGTGCGGCGTGAAGGATGTCGAGACGTACGACGACGAGTATTACCCCGGCATGGGCATCCACGAGATGGGCACGGCGCGGATGGGCACGAGCCCGAAGAACTCGGTCCTCAACAAGCACAATCAGGTGTGGGACGCGCCGAACGTGTTCGTCACGGACGGCTCGTGCATGGCGTCCACCGCGTGCCAGAACCCGTCGCTCAGCTACATGGCGCTCACGGCGCGCGCGGCGGATTTCGCGGTGTCGGAGCTGAATCGCCGGAATCTGTGAACGCATCCCTGACAATTCGCCTCACGTGCGTGGCGGCGCTCACCATGGGCGCCGCCACGCTCCGCGCGCAGCAACCGGTCATCGGGCTCATCACGAAGACCGAGACGAATCCCTTCTTCGTGAAGATGAAGGAAGGCGCGCAGAGTGCCGCGAAGGCGAGCGGTCTCAAGCTGATCAGCGGCGCCGGCAAGAACGATGGCGACAACGCGGGCCAGGTGACCGCGCTCGAGAACATGATGGCGGCCGGCGCGAAGGTCGTCATGATCACCGTGAACGACTCGAAGGCGATCGTCCCCGCCATCAAGAGGGCGCGCGAGAAAGGCGTGGTTGTGATCGCGCTCGACAGCCCGACCGACCCCGTAGACGCCACCGACGCGCTGTACGCGACGGACAACTATCGGGCCGGCACGCTGATCGGCCAGTATGCCAGGGCAGCGTTAGGGAGCCGAACGCCAAAGATTGCCACGCTGGACCTCCTTCCCGGACACCCGGTGGGCGCACAGCGCCACAACGGATTCCTCAAGGGCTTTGGCCTCGCCGCGCCAGCGAAGGCGAGCAACACGTTAGGCAGGCCGAGCGAGGTCGTGTGCATGGCGGACAGCTACGGCGACCAGACGAAGGGGCAGACGGGCATGGAGACGTGCCTGCAGAAGAATCCCGACATCAACGTCGTCTATACGATCAACGAGCCCACCGCGGCCGGCGCGTACAAGGCACTCAAGTCCGCCGGCAGGGAGAAGGGTGTCGTGCTCGTGTCGGTGGATGGCGGATGTCAGGGAATCAGGGACGTCGGCTCCGGCGCGATCGCCGCCACAGCCCAGCAGTACCCGCTGAAGATGGCGGAGCTTGGCGTCGCCGCGGCTGCCGCATTCATCAAGACGGGCAAGAAGCCGAGCGGCTACACCGACACCGGTGTGGCGCTCATCGCGGCGAGGCCGGTCGCGGGCGTGGACAGCAAGGACGTCGCGACAGGCATGTCGTTGTGCTTCGGTAGGAAATAGCTTGGCATCCCGAGCCCTGTTGTCATCCCGAGCGCAGCGAGGGATCCTCAGGGTCCCGGAAGAGAACCCTCTGTCGGGATGTTGAAGATCCCTCCCTTCGTCGCTGCCGCTCCTCTGGGCAGGCGCCTGACGGCTCGGGATGACAATCAGGGTCTTCGCGCTCTCGGCAAAGTCGGGCCGCTGATCGCGCTGGTCGCCGCGTGCGTGATCTTCGCCACCCGGAGCGACCGGTTCCTCACCGGCGACAACCTCTCGATCGTGCTGCAGCAGGTCATGGTGGTGGGGGTCATCGCGATCGGGCAGACGCTCGTGATCCTCACCGCCGGTGTCGACCTTTCCTGCGGTACCGTCATGGCGCTCGGTGCCATCGTCATGACGAAGCTCGCGGCGGAGCTGGGAGTAAGCGTTCCGCTGGCGATCGCAGTCGGCGTAGGTGCAACGACGCTGTTCGGCCTTCTCAATGGCCTGCTCGTCACGCGGATCAACCTGCCGCCGTTCATCGTGACGTTAGGCACCCTCAACATCGCGTTCGCCATCACGCAGCTGTACTCCAACGCGCAGACCGTCACCGACCTGCCCGAGGCCATGAACGCGCTCGGCGGGACGTTCAGCGTCGGTGGGACGACGGTCGTCTACGGTGTCGTCGTCATGCTCGCGCTATACGCGTTGACCGCGTTCGTGCTGCGCGAGACGGCCGCCGGCCGGCACGTGTATGCGGTGGGCAACAACCCGGAGGCCGCCCGCCTCACCGGCATCGCGACGCCGCGCGTGATCCTGGCCGTGTACGTCCTCGCCGGCGTGCTGTACGGCATTGCGGCGCTGCTGTCGGTCGCGCGCACCGGCGTAGGCGACCCTAACGCTGGCCAGACCGAGAACCTCGACGCGATCACCGCGGTCGTCCTCGGGGGCACGAGCCTGTTCGGGGGCCGAGGTACGGTGCTGGGGTCGCTCGTGGGCGCGCTGATCGTCGGCGTCTTTCGGAACGGCCTCACGCTCATGGGCGTCCCGTCCGTCTACCAGATCCTCATCACGGGAATTCTGGTGATTCTCGCGGTGGCGACGGATCAGCTCTCGCGTCGCGGAGCGCGCTGACATGGCCACCGCCAACGCGACCGCGCTCGTCATGGAAGCGCGAGGGCTCGTCAAGCGTTACGGGCACGTCACGGCGCTCGACCACAGCGACTTCGAGTTGCGATCGGGCGAGATCCTGGCGGTGATCGGCGACAACGGCGCCGGCAAGTCGACGTTGATCAAGGCGCTGTCGGGAGCGCTCGTTCCCGACGAGGGCGAGATCCGACTCGACGGCCAGGTGGTGCACTTCCGCACACCGATGGATGCGCGCCGTGCAGGGATCGAGACGGTTTACCAGGACCTCGCGGTCGCTCCCGCGCTCTCGATCGCCGAGAATCTGTTTCTTGGCCGCGAGCTGCGCCGAGCGGGCGTGCTCGGGTCGGTCTTCCGCATGCTGGACAAGAAGCGGATGCGCGAGGACAGCACGTCACACATGCGCGAGCTGCGCATCGAGATCGGCTCGACGGGCCAGGCGGTGGAGACGCTGTCGGGCGGGCAGCGGCAGGGCGTGGCGGTGGCGCGCAGCGCGGCGTTCGCGCGGCACGTCGTGATCATGGACGAGCCGACGGCGGCGTTAGGCGTCAAGCAGAGCTCCATGGTGCTGGATCTCATCCGCCGCGTGCGCGACCGCGGGCTGTCGGTCGTGCTGATCTCGCACGACATGCCCCACGTCTTCGAGATCGCCGACCGGATTCACGTCGCCCGGCTCGGGAAGCGGATCGCGGTGCTCAATCCTCCAAAGATCAGCATGAGTGATACGGTCGCTCTCATGACCGGTGCCCTGACGCCTGATCAGATACCGCCAGACGCATTGGCGTAGCGGCGCTGCCTGCTGCTCGCTGCGTGCGGCGGCTGGGCTGGAAGCCGAGAGCTGCGCGCTGCTGCCGCGCAGTTGTCATCCCGAGGGCAGCGAGGGATCGCCATCGTCCCGAACGAGGGGCTGAAACCCTGCAATAACGCCGACGTAGGCCACTCATTCGCCACCACAAGGAGCGACAGCGTGCTCGAGACCCTTGCCCACGATCTCCGCTTCGCCATCCGGATGCTCCGGCGGAGCCCCGTGTTCACGGTGGTCGCGATCGCGATCATCTCGTTAGGTTCCGGCGCGGTCACGACGATCTTCAGTGGCATCAACGCCGTCGTCCTCCGACCGCTTCCCGGGACGAGCGACCCCGATCGACTGTTCCTGTTCGAGCGCCGCAGTCGCGACTTCAGCGAAGGCGTGTCCGGCTCATACCTCTACTACCGCCATATCGTCGAGAATGCGCGGTCCGCTACCGGCGTCGCGGCGTGGAGCAAGGCCGCGTTGTCGATCGCCGTCAACGGACAGGGGCACGCCGTCTACGGGAACATCGTCAGCGGGAACTTCTTCTCCGTCCTCGGCGAACGGCCCGCGCTCGGCCGCTTCTTCGCACCGGACGAGGATCGCACGCCGCTCGCGAACCCCGTCGTGGTGGTGTCGCACGATTTCTGGGAACGCCAGCTCGGGGCCGACACGGCCGCCATCGGCCGATCGGTGAACGTGAATGGCCACCCCTACACCATCATCGGCGTCACGACCAGCGGATTTCGTGGTGTGTTCTCACCGCTCAAGGTCGACGCGTGGGTGCCGCTCATGATGCAGGCACAGCTGCGACCAACTGCGGATCTCACCGATGCCACGTGGCTCTGGATGTTCGGGCGTTTGGCACCCGGCGTCACTCGCGACGCCGCGCAGCGCGAGCTCACGGGGCTGACCGGGCAATGGGTGAACGAGACGAAAGAGCCGGTAGGGTACAAGCGGTACGCCAGCATCCGCATCACCGACCTCACCGGCCTGCCTGACGACGCCCGTCGCGCGTTTCTGGGATTCACGACCCTGCTATTCGGGGCGGCAGGGCTCGTCCTCGTGATCGCCAGCGTGAACGTCGGCTCGATGCTGTCCGCACGCGCGCTGGCGCGCCAGCGCGAGATGGCGTTGCGCACGGCCCTCGGCGCAGGTCGCGGTCGACTCGTCAGGCAGCTCCTCACTGAAAGCCTGCTGCTGTTCCTGATCGGATCGTTTGGTGGACTGGCGGTCGCGTGGTTCGCGACCGGCGCCCTCGAGCGAATTCCGATCCCCGGCGATTCATCGCTGTCACTCGAGCTCTCGCCGGATCCTCGCGTGTTCATCTTCTCGCTGCTCGTTTCGCTGGCGACCGGCCTCGTATTCGGTCTGGCACCGGCGCTTCAGGGTGTCGGTCGCGACATCACGGCGCGTCTGCGGAACGACGCGGCCGCGAGCAGCGCTCGACGCTCGCTCGCCGGAAACGCGATCATCGTGGCGCAGCTCGCGCTCTCGCTCGTGCTGCTCGTGGCGGCCGGGCTGTTCACACGAGCGCTGAACGACGGCGCCCGAACCGATCCTGGCTTCGAGCCGAATGGCGTCGCGACGGCGTACTTCAACGCCGAGTCGTGGGGGTATGATTCGACAACAGCCGACCGTTTCTTCCGCGCGCTCCGCGAGCGTGTCGCCGCGATACCGGGCGTGACGGCCACGTCGTATACCGACATGCTGCCGCTCACGATGTCGAACAGCGACGACTTCGTCCGGCCTGATGGCCCGGGCAGAGACGAAGACGGCGTTGCACGCATTCGCGTTGGAGTGTCTGCCGTCGCTCCCGACTACTTCGACGTCGTGGGTATCCCGATCCGGCTGGGTCGCGCCGTCGTCGTCCAGGACGACGCGACGTCGCCGAAGGTGGCCGTGGTGAACGAGACGCTGGCGAATCGGCTGTGGCCCGGCGCGAGCGCGATCGGCCGGACGCTCGGGTTCCATGGCGACAGGGTGCTGGTCGTCGGCGTCGCGCGCGACTCGAAGTACGGGACGCTGACCGAGCGAAAGCAGGGATTCGTGTACGTGCCACTCGCGCAGTATCCACGACCCGACCAACGGCTGATCGTCCGGACGGCGCTCGACCCGGCGGCGCTTGCGCCGACGATCCGGGACGCGGTGCGGTCACTCGACCCTGCCCTGCCACCGCCCGCCGTGACCACGCTGCGACGCGAGACGGGCATCGTGCTGTTCCCCCAGCGGATGGCGGCGACGGTGACCGGCGTGCTCGGTGGGGTGGGATTGCTGTTGGCGGCCGTTGGGCTGTATGGCCTGATCGCGTTCTCGGTCGGTCGGCGGACGCGT